>Ga0123339_10003280_pt1 | contig 10789 bp, 9 predicted proteins | sample lystaG_FD_89956 | JGI IMG/M metagenome (GOLD analysis project Ga0123339, IMG submission 89956) | Glacier valley bacterial and archeal communities from Borup Fiord, Nunavut, Canada, to study Microbial Dark Matter (Phase II) -... | ecosystem: Environmental > Aquatic > Freshwater > Ice > Glacier ... | reverse complement strand
ACCTTACTTGGTAACTCTTGTATTGATCTTCTAATTTCTCTTTTTCTTTTGCTGTTATCTCTAACTTATGCATTCTTCCATTCTACTACTTAATCCGCCATTTCGTTTTTAACTGCCTATATGTTGTTTAAAATAAGATCGTTTTATTTTTATTAGAGTCAAGGATATATGCTTCCTGTAACAAAAAATTTTCTTTAGTATCAACATATAGCTTTCTATTATCATCTAAACAATAAATTAAATAATATCTTTTATTTGGTTCACTCCATTCATTCCATTTAGATAATTTAAAATTATTAAATAAATAGCCATACTCTTCAAAAGTAGATAATGGAAGCTGAATACCCTTTTTCATAAATTTAATATCTTCATTTGTATAGGTTTTAATACATTCAAGCGTTTGTTTATAAGTTATTTTAGAATTATTACTAATTATAGAAATCGAGTAAAGAGGAGGAATTATTTTAGGAAAGGATCTTCCTCCAAATCTTATTTCAATTCTCAAAATATTAGAATCTTCTAGAATGTAATCGTAATTAATACGTTTAAGATGTAATGAATTCATAGCAATGTCTGGGTCAGAAATCCTAGCAGGATTTCCTATAATATCTAATATTTGTTTAATAGTCATACCTTTCTTTATTTTATATAAATCATCTAAGGAGAGAATTTTTGTTTGAGATTTAATTTCTTTAATATCGAAATAAGAGAGTGATGGCTCTAATATTTTTTCCTCATGTTGTTTTGTATAAATAGTTATAGTAGTTATACATACTATTAGCATTAAAATGATTAAAATAATAATTATTTTCCTCCAATGTTCTTTCATATATTTTATAAAATACAAATTTTAGTTAGACTCTTTTTAATAGATTACATTCAAAATATATAGAAAATTTACTTTTTACATTTTAAAAATTGTGATGCAGATTTGTATTAGTTCTTTTTTGTACTTAATATCAGATAAATTAAATCTTCAACTAGATTTTAACACTCACTTAGAGAAATATATCCTATACTCTTACCTTATAACTTAGATATACTTCAATTTTTAAAATGAATAGTAAGATTAACACTTTCTTATTTAAAGTAGAGTTTAAATAGGTATATTAAACACATTTATTGATATGACTTAATGTTTATAACTATTTCATAATATATAAATAATAATATCATTGTATTGAAAAATCTTAATTGTAATAAGAATTAAATAAGTTTGGATAATAATTTTAAAGAATTAAATGAAATTTATAGTTAAAGAATTGCTGGACTAAGATTGTTAGTCCAGCATGTGAGTGTTTTAGGTGTGAACTATTGTTTCACCTGTTTGGTATGACCATCATAAGTAAACAAATAGGACACCCCTATTTCTAACGTGGAAATCGCTACCTCATTAATAATTGGATTTTCTGCATCACAATTATCTACAATAACCTTCCCATCTTCTATCATTATAATACCCAACCCAAAACTGTCACTTTTGACACGCTCTCCGTTGATTGTTACTTCTTCTTTGCTAGTACGAACAACTATCTTCTTAGTCATTTTACTTTCCTTTATATCAGGCATAGGCCTACATCGAATACACTATTGTACCATCATTATGCATGCTTGTCACTAGTTTTTGGTAATAAAGATTGTTCTCTAAGTTTTATCTTTTATATATCTACGTCTCAATAACTTTACTAATACCGAAAGTGTGTGTAAATACTGAATTTCCTTTATAAAAAATCTTTTCAATACCGTTAATAATAAAGGGATCTTTTTCTTTGTAAGTTACTTTATAAGAATATTTCCAATTTTCAAAAATACTTTCAAAATCTGTATTAAATCTTGTTTGACTTCCATACTCTATAATAATTTTTTTCAAAAAGATTAGAATTTCTTTTTCGGAAATTCCAACAGCTTCAAGTCGTTCAGAAGATACTACATTACCTACATAAGTTCTAGTTAAAGTTTCTCCATTTGTATTTCTAACTAATTCTTGACCCCCTCCTATTACCCATTCATCATGATATATTCCTCCATCTTCTGATATGTAATGACTTGAGGTTAGTTTAAAACTTCCTCTTTCAGTTATTTGAAAATTAGTTCCTTCACCAAAACCTTTTTGTAGACCTTCTGTTAATAAATTACTTTGTAATTCACTCATAATTTAATTTTTAATTAATAAGTTAATAAATTATACTTGAAATCTATTCATTAAATTTAATTTGACAATATAGTAAAAGAATTCTTTGTCCGAACTAAAATAATTTTAAATATATACAAACTCCCAACTGTTTAAAAATACTAACTAACTATCTAATTACTAAATGTAGAAGTTGAAGTTTATGATACTACTGGTATTATAGTTTTAATAATTTACTAAACTAAAAATATATTTAGGCCAGCAAGGCTTTTAGAGCACCCGTTTGAAGTTGTACAATTCCTTCCAACATTAAAAATGAAGCTTTTCATAAAAAAGAATTAAATATTACTTGGTTATTGTATTTACTGAACTATTTAAAAAAATAAACTTTAAAAAAAGAAGTTTTGATAATAAATTGGTAATTGCTTTGAACACAGATAAAGATTAAATTTAAGTAAAATGATTCTCAAGCTTTATCTTATGGAGGTCTCGGACCCATTTATTAAAATCCAACTGAATATAATTTAAAAAATTACTAAATAGTTTTGAGATACTATCCTAAAGTTTTCAGTTAGAGAGTTCTAAAATAAAATCATATTAATCACAATTACCTGTCTAAATATAATTGCTAGAAATATCTTACAGGTTGTATAAAAACATAACTAAATTACTCTTAATTCATTAATTACCAATTACTAGTCATTCTGTTGTAATGACAAAGTCTGAAAGATAAGATATAATGGCATAATATATGTTCTTTAAAAATTAAAAACTGTAGGGAGTTATCTCGAAATCTATAAATCTTATTATATCTTTGATTTATAAGCTAAAGAAATGATTGCAAATAGCGATCATTGACTCTAGGTTTCGAGCTCGTCTCCCTACACTAGCCTTTGGTTAATGGCTTTTAGAGTATTTGTTTTTATTCTGAAAGCCATTAATCAAACCAATGGCGAAAATCTGCTCTAAGACAAATAGGAGAAAAAGTCATGGGCCAATATCTGCTCACCATCAACGGTCATAAAGTCTACAGTGACAAGTCTATTCAAAACATCATAAACACGCGCATCGAATTTACCGATGGTTCGTGGATTGATGTGTCAACAGGTGAAAAGTATATTAAAGGAGGTGATGACATCACCTTGGAACCACTAATTAATGGTGAATCTACGGTTGAAAAAGTTACCATTGGTCCCAAGAGCTTTACTTCTTCAGCAGTAATGATCCGCGATGTCGCAACGTCTAGTATCTCTGTACAGCCATACGACGGTACAGAAGTTGAAGTTACTATTGAAGGTAACAAAATTTCAGCTGAAGGTATTACCGTAAAACAGGAAGGAAACATTGTTCTTATTGAAGGTCAGACTAGCTCCGCTAACGGTGGAATTAACATTGTTAGTGGAGGTTCACGTATAAATATTTCCGGTGGATACATCAGCGGAGGCATGATTAACATAGGAGGCAGCAGCAATATCATCATGACTGGAGGAAATATCATTAACTCAGGTGGAATAGGTGGACCTGACGTCCAAATTACTGTTAAGGTCCCACTTAAAACAAAGGTAAGCCTTTATGGTGATTGGAGTGATGCCAATATTGGTGATACAAATGGACCTCTTCACATTATTTCTACAGGAGTAAGAAATGTTAAAGCAGGCCATGTAAGTAGCACTAATATTTCCCTACAAGGAAGTTCAAAAGTCCATATCGTCGAAGTCCAAGAACTGTTGGCTATTAACATTATGGGTTCTGGTGATGTTAAGGTTGATAATGGAAGTGTTACTTCCTTGGACATTACCATTACGGGATCAGGTAATGTGAACTTCGAAGGTATTGCAGAAGATGCAGAACTTCTAATTATGGGTTCTGGTGATATTTACGTTGCTCGCATCAAGAATCGTCCTTCTCAAAGCGTTATGGGATCAGGAGATATTCGTATTGGGAAAATTGGCTAGTAGCTTCTTAAGCTAGAGACGTAAGATCCAAGAAATAATCTTGGGTCTTATCCATAATAAATTAAATAGTTTTGATTTATTATGGATAAGATTTTTACAAAGTGACTGACTTTTTGGTATAGTAAGTCTATGATGTAGTTTATATAATTACTAAGATAATATTTCTTAAGGTTCAATTGAGATTTGAAATAACTTTCAATATCCCTAGGGATAATTAATTTTTTCTTAATAATTTACAGATTTTACCTGGTTTCTTTTCTTACTTCAAAATAATTACCTTAAACTTTAGTTGTTTATCTTTATTCATATTGATAATTAAAAGTTTTAATTGAGAACCTTATGTTTTAAATTTGATATTAAATTGCTTTTGTTTTAATTAGTTAGAATAAAATTGAAACTAAACTAACGTTATAGTTACTAATCTTATTTAAATAATTCGAGAAATAACAAATAGCTTTTCATAATCAACGCAACACTTGTAGAAGCCCAGATCTGTCCATCTCTAATCATTCTTAAAACTTCAAGAGGATTAATTATTAATATTTCTATATCCTCTGTTATTTCAAGATTTTGTTTTGAATTAAAAGTTAAATTATCTGCTAAGTATCCAAATGTTTTACTTCTAATTTTTGTAGGAGAATCTATAAAATAATCTATTGGTTTTAGTTTATTAGTTTCTATTTTAATTTCAGTCTCCTCATTTAGTTCAACTACAGCTGTTTCTTCTAAAGTTTTATTCTTTTGTTGATACCCAGCAGGTAATTCGATAATTACCTCATCGACGCCATATTTGTATTGTCTAACTAGAATCATATTCCCTTCTTTTGTAAAAGGCAGGATCATAACAACATCGCCTAAATGGGAAATAAAATAATCATCTACAATTTCTCCATTAGGTAATTTCACTGTATGTTTTGAGATTGGAAACCATTTACTAGGTGATACATCTTCTTCTTTTAATTTTATCCACTTATTAATAGCTCTCATATATTTTAATATGTAATATTAATTATTATCTTTAAGTTAATATTTACAAATTTAAAACTTTTTTATCCTTTGTTAAGGAGATTTAAAAATGATTATTAAAAAATTAAAACTGTACTAATAATTTTTATAGTTTAAATATTTTAAAATTATTTCATCTAACTCATTCTCTTTAAGCTCATCAAATGGAATATCAATATCGTTTCTTCTTAATGCTTGTCTTTCTAATGAAAATGAATCAAAATCAGCTTTAATTCCAAGTTTATTTTGTATACTCTCAGGAGTTATATTAGATAAAGTTTCAATTTCATAAAGGTATAAATCTTGTTTGCCAAACTGTTTTGCAATTTTTAATTCATAATCTTTTTTTAGCCAAATATAATTTTCATGTTGAACTATAAGCTTTAAAGGTTGAATATTGTAAATGTCATAGAAATGTTGAAGTAACTTTATTGCATCTTTTATAGAAACTAAATTATTAGAAATATCAATCTCTATTTCTTCATTTACTCTTTTGCCTAAACTATTGGGAGGAGTTTTAAGTTTTTGCACTATTTTAGCTCTACCATTAGTAATTTTTATTCGATTATCAAGAGGCTTACCTCGTTCTAAAATCATAAATGAAACCCGATGCTTAATTTCAGGTATACCTAATTCCTTAGTAAATCTTTTAATGTATTTATCAAATGATTCTTTTGTAATATCAGCAGTGATTTCAGATTCTTGCATATTTATAATGAAACAGAAATAATTTAATTAAAATACTTTTTTTTACCTTTAGAAAAAATAGCTAACAGTTAAAAGAAGTATTTAAAACATTTTATAGGAAACTAAATATTTTTAATATGAGTATATTATATAGTTCCTGTTTCTTTTTACAATAAAAGCACAATTAGTATAATTTCCTGCAGTTTTGGCTCCTACTCCAAAATATTTTAAAAGTTCACTATGTAATGTGCTTTCTATTGTATGCTTTAAGTAAGTGGGATTATTATTTAATACATATTTAGGATAACCTCATCAATAATTTTAATTTCTTTGTTTTATTAGGAATTTAATGACATTTTAATTTCCTAAATTTTGAATTATTTTAGTTCTACTGGAATATATATTATATGATAGTGAGTTACTTTGTAATAAACCTATTTTTCTATCCATCTTACTTCTATTAAATTATGACTTTGCTAAGTAGATCTTTTCTGTTATACATTGCTCTTAGTGCAAGTGCAATACTTCTTAAAGCCATTTCTAAAGAAGACTTAAACCATACAAAGTCCGTTTGTTAATATACAATTGTAATGTATTATAAATTCAGTTCATTTAAAGACACTTAGTTTAGGATTATTAAGTTTAAGCCAATCTTTTTAAAGTTGGTTCAAAATTTGGAGAAAAATATAAATACATTCCTTCCTTTTTGCAAAATTCTACAAGTAAGGGTATTCTAGCTAATTCTAATTCCCTTAACTCTAAGGGAGAGGCATTATTATATAGGGCTTCGAGATATTGACTTACTAATATTTCTAAATTAGCATTATACTCCCTGGGTGCTTTGTATGTTTGTATTTTTGGTAAATCATATCCTTTATTTACTAACAATAATAATCCATGCTTAGAGCCAAGACCCATAGTTCTAAGATATCTCCTATATGATAATTTTGTAATTAAATCTCCACCTGAAAATACAGGTTCTATAAAATCTAAAAATTTAAGGGTTTTTTCTCCCTTAATTTCAGAATTAGTTCTGATGGAAGTAATACTAAGATCATCTAAATTATCAAATTCTTCAGGCATAATTGCTTGCATATTGGTTAAATCAGGATGAGTATGATAATGACCTACAATGGGATTTGAAAAAAAAGTTTTTAAAATTGTTTCTTGGAAAATATTTACTACACTATTATTAGAGAATTTTATTTTCACACTAGCACCTTTTTTATGAAATATATCTACCTTTGCACCTACAGCTTCAGGGTAAATTTCAAATATTTGACCATTATCATCGATATCCCATAAGAGAGCTCTCTCTCTACCGTCTTTGCAAGTATTAATTGAAGTCTCATAGGCTCTAAGAGAATATCTATTAGGTATAGTAATCTCTGAAGATTGTTCTAATTCGCTCCATTCATTAATGCCTAAAAATGCAGAAGCCTTTAGCCTAGCCTGTTTAAAAAATATTTCTTCAGGTACTTGCATGCGACCGTATAAAAATTTATCTAAACGAGATAGGTTTTCTAAATCATCTTTACCTTCGAAATTAGTTGGATTATCTAAAAGCATAAATACTTTTAATTAATGTATGAATAAGATTTTAGCATATTACGCAATAATCCTATAGCTTTTGTTATTAGAAAAAAACGTCAAATATTTTATTACTGAACTTTTTAGATTTAAGCTTATTTATAAACGTTTATTAAATAATTTATTAAAGTTTCAAGAAGTTTTGTTAATAATTTTTGCTCAATTCTTTCAAGCTCTTCTAAAAAACTTTTGTAAGTTGTAGATTTTCTCCTTCTCTTTGAATAGTAAGTATAGTGTTTTTAGTTAATTTGTGCCATACCAGCAGGAGGATAAATTTAGAATTTATTATTAAGAGATACAACACTAACCTTAATTACTAAATCTTCGATTAGATATGAGAGTTATACATTCACTCTAAACATTAATGTATCTAACGTACGTTTTATATATTACAATGCAGTTTTAAAAAAAGTAGCGGTTTTGATCATCTTGTATTAAAAGATTTTATTCATTAGTATCTAGGTTGAATATTATGATAGTAAAGTAATTTTAATTAATGTTCCTCGTTAGTTAATTTAAAATTATTAATTAAATCTTCCCCGTTTTTTTCATTTTGTTGTTTTAATCTTTCAAGTTCAGCTTTGATTATTTCTAGAGCTTTGAGTTCAGCTTCTACTACAGATAATCTTTGTTGTATTTCTTCTAAAGTCATTGCATTACCATTTGGTCTATCAAGGTTCATATACGTATGTTTTAAAAATAGTTTCTAAATTATATCATGTTCCCATAATATGTCAACACGAAGTACGTTTAATTTAGTTTTAAAATTATGTAACGGTTATAACGTTGTGTACTTTAGAAATTAAGAACTCATTGTAAAAAGAGCAAAATTGACTTTCGTAAATAAAACCTTTAAATTATGAGAGTAATTTTTAACTACAGTAAATTGAAACAAAGAAAAAAAATTGAATTAATATTACTATTTATATATTTTTTGACTATTGGATTTGTACTTTATAAGCTTAAGTTATCATATATGATTACTGGACTTATATATATGGGAATTCCCTCATTATATTTAATTTGTAAATTACCTGAATTTTCCAAAAAGTGTATTGTTGAATCTGCGGTATTGACTATCCCAATGGTTTTCATTATTGATTACATCGGGCATGTAAGCAAAGTATGGTATGAATCATCATCAGAAATAGGTGTGCGATTATTTAATGTTATCCCTATCGAAACATTTATATGGGGGTTTATTTATCTTTACTTCATAATTATTTTTTATGAATATTTCTTTGACAGATCTAAAGTTAAACGATTTTCTAAAAATTTTAAGAAGGAATTAATACTTTTTATAGCTTTACTGTTTGGTTTTTTAATTGTTTTAGTACTAAATAATAATTTATTGATAATTAATCATTTTTATATTTATTTATCTTTAGGTTTTTTTTTAATAGTCTTTATAGGGTTCTTAAGGTATCCTAAACTATTTAATAAGATTGTTTTAACTGAAATATTCTTATTTATTCCATGGATAATTCATGAAATAATTTCTCTAGAATCACATCATTGGATATTTACAGGCAATAATTACTTAGGTTATATACAAATCTTTCAATATCAATTTCCATTAGAAGAGTTGTGGTGGTTAATAATAGTTGTGCCTGCCGTACTTCTTTGGCATGAGTATTTTGTTGATAATTGCAAATGATTTTGTTATAAAAGTGGGAGTTAATGACTTATTTAATATATATTTGCCCTATAATTACATTGAATATTAAGCTCTAAGATAATTTTGTATAAAATATTATTCGGGCTGATACAATTTTTGAACTTCAGATTGGGTTAATATTATTAAATATCCTGAATCATTTATATAAGAAACAAGATTATAAGCAAGTTGCAAATTCAGATAAGATATTTTTTAGTTGAGATAAAATTATATTGAGAAGATCAATCTTTACTCAATAATTTGTCATAAGATAATAATTCAAGTCAAAACTCTTGTTATTACTAGTTTTCTTACATTTTTTGCAACTTATTGTCCATCTGTTAATCAATTATTAGTCGATTCATTATGATGAATATCATCTTAAGATTCAATACTTCTAATTTCAAAAGTAAAGCCGCTCTATCTATATCTCCTCGAATACACTAAATTACAAGGATTGAATTTGAAAAATTTAATAAGTAGATTTATCACCTAACAATCTTGAATCTGTATTATTTCCAGTCTTAGGTTGTATTGTTATACCATTTTGTTTTCTTTCACTAATATGATAATGTTCATCATAGTGAGCAATTATTTTACTAAAATCAAGTAAGGAAGTTGGATCAGTCTCATAAAGTTGACTTATCACCTGAATAATCAATGAGGCTTTTTTGATCTGTTCAAGCATTGCACTAATTTCTTCTTTTATTCTTAACCTTTCCTGGACTGCTTTATCATTAGCTTTGTCTTGTAATAAAATTTCATCATAAAACATTGTGAACTGAGTTCTCATGCTAATTGCATTATATTTATCATTAATAAAATTTTCTTTCACTTTTCTATCAACTATGCCACCTTCTCCAATAATCATTTCTGTTATTTGACTTCTAGGTAGACCACTTGAATTAATAATATTTATTGCAGCTTTTAAAGCTTTAATTAATCTATCTATTTCAAGGTCTTCATCTAGCACCTCTTCCGTTGAGGTTGGTTCCAGATCTGAAGACTTGCCACTTTGTAAAAGAGGATTTTCCTCAATATCATAAACCTGTCTAAAAGCTGCATACCATTCAGAATCAATTTCTTCTCTAATAAAAGCATAAATATATTCTTCGTTTAAAGGAATCTTTACCATTGAATTTGTTTTATTAAAAGTAGCACTATCTGCCAGGGGTCTTGATAATAAAAAATCAGTTACTTCTTTTCGAAAAGGAGCTCTTATATTTGTGATATCAGGATGCTGTTTAATAAATCTAATTACTTCCATAAAGCAAAAAAGTTGAGAACTTCTTGATAAAACATTATATCTTTTAATAAGTTCTTCTGGAACACCATCTTGATTTAATTCAATAGCCATTAATTTATCAAAAGCCTTGCTAGCGATTTCAAATCTTTTATGCAAAAAGTCCATATAATCTATCTCTCCACTATCAAAACTTGACTTTAATTTTTTAACCTTTTCATGATCTATTAGTAAACCTTGAAAGGAATAATAATCTATCATTGCTAAGTCTTGTTTTATAAAAGGAGTCATTTCTTGAATATAGGCAAGGTAATAATTCCCATGATATGTTTTTGAAGCTATTTCTGTTACTTCATTAAGTATTTGACCACACCTGGAAATTCTAGTTATTAAATCACTATGTTCTTCATATATATATCCTATACTTTGCAAAGCACCTTGAAATGAACTATTTGGACCTGGCTCATAACTACCTATCAAGTGCTTTAACTCAACATGTGCTTCAAAAGGATCTAATTTTT
>Ga0123339_10003277_pt1 | contig 10790 bp, 10 predicted proteins | sample lystaG_FD_89956 | JGI IMG/M metagenome (GOLD analysis project Ga0123339, IMG submission 89956) | Glacier valley bacterial and archeal communities from Borup Fiord, Nunavut, Canada, to study Microbial Dark Matter (Phase II) -... | ecosystem: Environmental > Aquatic > Freshwater > Ice > Glacier ... | reverse complement strand
GCGGTTTTATGTGCTATCCGTAATCCTGAAGATTATTTTTATGTAATTGGCAATGGAACTCTTGTATGCAATGCAGACGGATCAAATACCTGGGATGCAGATAAAAACTCGAATCATTCATTTTTGGTACATAAATATCCATATCAGAAAATCGCAACCATCTTAGACGATTTGATGCTATATGAACCAAAGTAAGTACAAAGTACAAAGTTAAAAGTATAAAGTTGCGTGCCGATCCAAGAGCCACTTGATCCCAGAGTTTTAGGGATGTACATTGCAGTCGCCCCCTGATCGGCACGTAACTTTAAACTTTACACTTTTGACTTTAAACCTTAATTAATCGTTGCAGTCGCCCCATGATCGGCACGTAACTTTAAACTTATAACTTATAACTTTAAACTTTCTCACATGTACATCGTAAGCTCTTATTTTCTGGCAATTGTTCTTTGTGTAATAACAATGTTGTGTTGGGGTTCGTGGGCAAATACCCAAAAGCTGGCCCAAAAGTCATGGCGTTTCGAACTTTTCTATTGGGATTATGTGATCGGCATTCTCCTGATGTCCCTGATTTTTTCATTTTCCCTGGGAAGTGCAGGAGAACTCGGTCGTGGTTTCATTAAAGACATCAGTCAGGCTGAAATGAGCCACATTGGCAGTGCCTTGCTTGGAGGGGTCGTTTTTAATGCGGCCAATATTCTGATAGTTGCTGCCATTTCAATTGCCGGAATGGCCGTTGCTTTTCCTGTTGGAATTGGAATTGCTTTGGTGCTTGGCGTTATTGTCAATTATATAGCCAGTCCTTACGGAAATGCAACTTGGTTATTTGCTGGTGTTGCCCTTATAACTCTTGCTATTGTGATCGATGCAATGGCCTATCGAAAGAAAGCTTCTCAGTCGCAGAAAGTACCCACCAAAGGAATTGTATTGTCAGTGGTTGGAGGTGTTCTGATGGCCTTGTTCTATCGTTTTGTAGCCAGTTCGATGGTAACCAATTTTGAACAGCCTGAAGCCGGATTGCTGACACCTTATACGGCAGTATTTATCTTTTCAGTTGGAATCCTTCTCAGTAATTTCATTTTCAATACCATCCTGATGAAAAAACCTTTTGAAGGTGCTCCTGTAACCTATACCCAATATTTTGCCGGTAACATGAAAGAACATATGACAGGCATTTTGGGTGGCATGATATGGTGCGTGGGAATGACTTTTAGTATTATTGCTGCCGGAAAATCAGGTTTTGCAATTTCCTACGGATTGGGTCAGGGCGCTACATTAGTTGCTGCGTTGTGGGGTGTATTTATCTGGAAAGAGTTTAAAGGAATAAAAGGAACCACAGGACTATTGGCAAGCATGTTTGTATTATTTTTTGTCGGCATCGGTATGCTCATTTATGCAGGCATTTAAGAATTGATAAATTCAGCATTTTAATACAAACGACACAAACGACAATACCGCCATTTGTCGTTTGTGTCGTTTGTATTACCCTGAGTTCGATATAAAAAAAAAGGAAAACAATTTGAAAGAAATAAGGCTTTGATGTAGAACCAGATTTTGGACAACTGGTTATATATTAATGGTTTCATTCTATCGAAGGTACGTTAATACGATAGGGGCGTTTGTTTTTAATGCCATTTGGAGATACAACGCACGTCAATAACAATTGGCTGATAGTTCACCTTCAGCACGTGTAGTGTCAACTAAGTATTGATGCATCTTGTATCCGCCATGATGCTCTGAATGAGATGCTACCAATGACAAATATTGTAACCGGTTAAATATTAAACAAATAGCCAACAGTCCCACCACTCAATCAGATTGCTGAGATTGCCGTTTCTTTTTTCTCAACTCAGAGATGATTGAATGTAAAATAAAACAAGGAAATAAAATGAATTGAATAAAATACTAAAAATGCAATCTCGGCAATCTCGGCAATCAACCAATGACAGTTTTGTAAACTCTCATTGGTTGAATCTCATTCAAAGCGTTATCCTGTCTCAAGGGGCTTGGGATCTGAATTTCCAACAAAAGATAAAAAAGAACGAATGTCCTATTTGTCCAGCAGGAACTTCACTGCGAACGGAACAAAGATATAAATCGCAACATCCGCTTATATCGGGCTCACGTTATTAGCTTCCATGCATTCTAAGAAAAAGTATCTTATCAGCATAGGTATATCTTCGATATTAATTCACTCATTTTATACTCATCAATTCATCCATTGAATAAATACTCTATCCGTGGTAAATTCTTTGGAAAAGTATTGATATTTCTTACCACCCACATCCTGTTTTTGAGTTTCCCGTCAGCTGGTCATGCCTCGTAAACCAATCAGGCAACTATTTCTGATAGAAAAAATATTTTATTTGATATAGAAATTTGGTATTTCAAACTCGTATTAAAAAAGTTATTACCAAGGATCAAAAAAAAAACAAAATTGCTAATATTTCAAGATAAAGCTCCAATAAAAATTTGTACCTTTAACTGATTGGATGAAAAAAGTGAAAGTTTGGATCGTGAGGCTTTTAAAAAAAAATATCGACCACGTAAAAAGATTAACATTAAGAAGTAAGATATTTCCAGTTTCCAATAGAGCCAGTCATGTAGCAGCATAAACAGGTATTTTTTAACATTGTCTGAGAATACTTAAAGAGTAGATGGGAACTCAAAAGTAGTATCATACTATATTATTGACTATTAAAGCTGAAAAATAAATGATTGATATTCTGTGTAATTATTTTAAACAATTACGATGCGTTGTTAGTTTATGTATCAAAGTAGTAAAAATCGAATGTTATTAAAAATTCTATAAAAATTGCCAGTAAAGTTATTTTACACCAGTAACAGGTTAAATACAAACCGTTTTTCAAATATGAAAAGATTGAGTTACCTGAAAATTATTTTGATAAACCACTAAAATAAACATTGTATGGATAATGATGCTCTATACATTCTTCTGGCTGAAGACGATGAAGACGATCGCCTTTTCTTTAAAGAAGCACTGCAAGAAATTAAAGTGAAAACGATCATAGATTTCGTCAATGACGGTTCTCAATTGATGAATTATCTTAATAAATCTGATATGCGAATGCCCAATATGGTGTTCCTTGACCTTAATATGCCTGTAAAAACCGGAATGGAATGCTTAATTGAAATACGAAGAAACAACAGGCTCAAAGATCTTGCAATAGTTATATACTCAACCTCAGCATCAGAAGAAGATATTGAGGAAGCTTTCGTAAATGGGGCTAATATTTATATTAAAAAACCGAATGATTTTTTATTATTGAAAGTTAGTTTGGCCAGAATTATCAGTCTTAACTGGCAATACCATACCTTAGGTTTAAAGAGAGAGAATTTTTTATTGAGTATTAACAATTTAAAGGAAGATGAAGACTCGAAATCCATCAACTAGCAGCCTTGCTGTTTATCAACGTTTAAGTAGTTTTAAATATATTTCAAATTTACCAGAAGTGAAATACAAAAAGAATTTAGGATAAGGATTTTTACTTTCCAATACAGAAATTTTTGAAAATATGGCCTAAAATCTCATCGTTTGAGATGGCTCCTGTAATTTCACCAAGGTAGTGAAGGCATTGGCGGATATCTTGTGCCAGAAAGTCTCCGGAGATCCTGTTGTCAAGTCCAACATTCACTCTTTCAATTGATTCGTATGCATGGGTCAGCGCTTCGAAGTGACGTACATTGGTTACTATCACAGCATCTTCGCTGAGTGAATCAAGCGAAACGGCCATTTGCATTTCACTTATTAACTGCTCAAGGTTAATCTTTTGCTTAGCGGCTATGAATACCAACTTTTCGTTGGCACTCAAATCTAATTTCTTAAGATCTGAGATTGTTCCAGCCATTCCCTGATCTACTTTATTGGCAGCAATAATTAAACTCTGACTGTCAATTCGTGCTCTGATTTTATCAATTCGATCTGAAATAACTGCAAACTCATTTTTAGTATCCACCACAAGAATAACTACGGTGGCAAGGTCGAGCTTATTATAACTTCGCTCAATGCCAAGCGTTTCAATTTCGTCGGTCGTTTCCCGAATTCCGGCAGTATCAAAAAAGCGGAAGGCTGTGCCATGAATATTCACCACATCTTCAATGACATCGCGTGTGGTTCCATGAATGTCAGAAACAATGGCTTTTTCCTCATTCAGCAAAGCATTCAGTAGGGTAGACTTACCTACATTGGTATCCCCAATAATGGCAACAGGGATGCCGTTTTTAATCACATTGCCCAATTGAAACGAATCTTTTAATGTACGAAGAATTATTTCAATCTTCGAAACAAGTTTCTTAAGTTGCTGACGATCAGCAAATTCAACATCTTCCTCACTGAAATCAAGTTCCAGTTCAATCATAGCAATAAAATGCAGCAATTCGCCACGCAGATTCGAAAGTTCAGTTGAAAAGCCTCCACGCATCTGGTTGATGGCAACTTTTTGAGCTGCACGGTTGGTGGATGCAATCAGGTCGGCTACTGCTTCAGCTTGCGACAGATCCATCTTTCCATTCAGGAATGCACGTTGGGTATATTCACCAGGCCTCGCCATCATTGCCCCTTTGAGAATGAGCAGTTGCAGAATACGTTGCTGAATATACACTGAACCATGACAGGTAATTTCTACCACCTCTTCGCCTGTAAACGAATGCGGAGCATGAAAAACAGCGACCACTACTTCATCAATCAGTTCATCATGATCATATAAGCTTCCAAAATGCAAGGTATTGGGTTTTTGATCCCTAAGTTTCTTGCCGGATTTTGGTGATTGAAATACCAAATCCGCTATTTCAATAGCCTTTTCACCCGATAGACGGATAGTAGCAATGGCACCCATTCCTGGTGAAGTTGCTATGGCACATATTGTTGATTGATCAAGCATTGAATATTTTTTCTTTGTATTCGTTCTTAAATTTATTCATTTAAATGGAAATTGCCATTAAATAAAATAATTTAATCGTTCATGGACATCTTTTTAAGCTTTTTAAAATATACAAGGTTTAACTCTTTAATTTTCAATGGGTGATATATAAACCAACAGGTAATTAACCGCTCGGATAAGAAACCAAAAATTCTTTCCTGATAACCTTTGTAATCACTCATTGTAACTTTCGATTCGAATTCAAAGAGAATTTTAAATAACCATTTATTTAGTTCATCAAAATGTTGATTCCTTATAATAAACATGTTATTGGCATAAAGCCTTTTCTGATGCAACATTATTTCAAATGATTCCAGGTACTCTGGGAAATTAACTGCTAATATTTCATGCAGAATTTGCAAATCTTCGGCATTGTGATAACGTTTATAATGTTCTTCAACAGTGTATTTAAGTCTTCTCCTGACAGGTAAAATTGCATCGTAATATTGCATTAACTTTACAACTTCCTCTTGCCCAATAACTTTACTTTTCCAGTAATCTAAATTGGAAGTATAGATCAGACCGTGTCGTTTGCGGCCAATTCCAATCAGGAAATAGCCTACTCGTTTTATTCTATATTTGAAAGGTTCGGGATGCGTGGTGAAAAAGCGTCGGTAATGACAAGTGCCAAAAATATCAGCAGAATTATTTTTCCATGCCCAGTAAATACCTGTCAACTCACTGAAGTACTTATTTTTAGATGAAATATGATCCCCTGTATTGTCGCCAACCAATTGATTGACATCTTTTGATTCATTCTTGCCTGCCCAAACATGAACATAGGATGAATCCCCGATATTTTTACTTCCCGGCTTGTAATGAAATGTAAAGATTTTTACTTCAGGCAACTTTGTCATATCAGTTTTTCCATATATAGTTCACAATTTGATCAAATGCCAAGCACTTTAGCCAATTGAGCACCAACTTGTTTTTTAAGGTGAATCAGGTTTTTTACCCATTCCTTCTCATTAATGTTATACCTGATTTTACGATGATTTCCCAAATGACGGACATAACCATCTACAAGTATGACGCCCCGGAATTGATAGGTATGATAATACTCGTTGCTTAAATCAATCTCATCGGGCCAGTTTGAATAGGGTTTTATCAATTCGTAATCTTTCGTTCGACGTAAGCCTGGATTAAAAGTAAATCCATGAAATCCGCCCTGAAACCCAGTTTCAAGATACTTGTATTTTATGTTATCCGATGTTTGATGAACAATCGTCTCCATAGGATGTGCATTGGTATCATTTTGTTCCCGGAGCCATACATTGATCACCTTTTCATTTTCTAAAAGAATCGAAAATGATTTTTCAATGAATCCAGAACGGTAAAATTGCCAATCGTCTTCACAATGAAAAATATATTCAGTTTTCACATAGCTATAGGCTTTATCAATACTGCCTAACTGGCCCAATTGCGGATCGTTGTAAAGTGCCTTAAATTTTATTTTCGTAAACTTTTTCAGTACGTGGTTCAATTTGTCAATATTAGGGCTGTCTTCAATAATGATATATTCCTCAATGGGATACGTGTTGTACTTCAAAAAACTGATCAAAGTGGGTTCAAGCAGATCGAACCTTTTGCAACTGGTTAAAACGAAGGTTACTTTATTATTTGATTCTGACATATACTGTATCTGAATTATGCTTTTATTAATTGTATATCAATTTGATAATTATTGATGGTTCATCCAACAATTACAGCCTTTTGGGTCTGAACTTGTCATAAATCAACCCCCACATACCTTGGGGTGCTGGTTTAAAAACATTGCTTGCGTTTTTCAAATTGATGTAATACTTTTTTTTAATTGATTCCTTTTCAGTCAAATAGTGTTTGCCAAAATTGTTTTGAATATTATACTTACTCAGTCTATTGCGAAGTATTTCAAATCTATCAATGAGGAATTCCAGGTTTAGGCATTTATAATGCAGTAACTTTACATCATCCTTTTTATAAAACTTTAGCTGTCCTGTAGGAAAGCATTTGTGACAGCCGGTTTTAAAATTAATTTCGTCAATCATGTTGGGATTGAAGATGATACATTTACCCAAATGCCGGTTATCCTTGATTCCATCCTTAATTTCCAGAAGACTTTTTTCTGGATAAGACTCAGCGTACATGTCAAAACCGTGCGGACGAATGATCGTTACGCCATCTTTTTTCAATTCATCCAATTTGGTTAAAAGTTGTGGATGATATAGAATTTCATCTGTATCACAGACAATCACCCAATCCGCCTTTCCCCTGCTTTCTTTCCAGATGTTATTTTTTATTTCAAGATAGATGTCATCACGGATTTCACCATTTGATGAATAACTGCGTACTTCAGCATTGGGAAATGAACGAATAATTGATTCCGAATCATCATCCGATTCGTTATCCAAAAAGACGATTTTTTCACAAATTGGTGAATAATAATCCAACACATAGGGAAGAATCTTTTCCTCATTCCAACATACTGAATAATAATGTATGATGCTCATTCGCAGATTTTTTTTTAATTCAAACGCAAAGGTAAAAGAATAATTTTTAACTGATACTAACATTACAGTAAATCCACTTCAAGCTTTACCATTGGCCTTTTGGAAGATCAGAAGTAGTAATTCTATCATGTTTGGAATAAGTTTGGAATAAGTTCAAATAATTTGGGTGTAAATTGAATATTCTACCCTATATTTATAAAAAAATACGGGTGAAAGGGAAAGTAGAAATTCTCAAACTACTATATTTGCCCCTCATAAATTAAAAACTTTATTATGAAACTTCTTGAAGGAAAAACTGCTATAATTACTGGTGCCTCCAGGGGCATTGGAAAAGCAATTGCCATCAAATTTGCTGAAGAAGGCTGTAATATTGCCTTTACCGATCTTTTTGAAGATGAAAACATGAAAATCACGGAAGCAGAATTGAATGCCATGGGAGTGAAAGCCAAAGGGTTTGCTTCCAATGCTTCCAATTTTGAAGATACTGATCGTGTTGTAACAGAAATTGTTGCCGAGTTTGGCGCTGTTGACGTACTGGTTAACAATGCAGGTATTACCAAAGACACTTTGCTGATGCGCATGTCTGAAGATCAATGGGATGCTGTAATCAATGTTAACTTGAAATCGGTATTCAACTTTACCAAAGCTGCACAGAAAATCATGTTGAAACAAAAATCGGGTTCCATTATTAACATGAGTTCGGTGGTTGGGGTGAGCGGAAATGCTGGTCAATCAAATTATTCAGCATCGAAAGCCGGAATTATCGGTTTTACCAAATCAATTGCCAAAGAGCTTGGTTCACGTGGAATCCGTTCCAATGCCATCGCCCCTGGTTTTATTATTACTGAAATGACCGCCAAAATTCCTGAGGATGCGCGTAAACAGTGGGAAGCAAATATTCCAATGAGACGTGGAGGCACGCCTGAAGAAGTTGCGAAGACTGCCTTATTTCTTGCATCCGACCTGTCATCGTATGTTAGCGGACAAGTTATCAACGTTTGTGGTGCAATGAATACCTAATAACATTTTTAAATAACTTAAGTTCAACCAAAGAAACCATTAGAATAAAGCAAGTTGGCCAAATTTCGGTTCTACGGCCTGCTTTATTCTATGTTTTTAAGGTAGTGTCTTGTCAACATATAAATGTTGCTTCTGGCATCAGCAACCAAACAGAAGCACTAATCATTTCAAAGGTTTGCTAAAAGCATTCCGAAGCGATTCATTGACCTCTATCAAATCAAACGCGTCAGCATCCCATTCCTCATCGTCTTCAAGACCCAGCCATTCTTTCATTTCTTTATATTCTTCATGAGAAGGATCAGCCAAAATTAATTTCAAGTTTTCATAGCCCCACACTCCACCGCAATCTTCGGGCGGACAGGTACCTTTACCGTCCAGGCAAACAGGACTTTCAATAGGTTCGGGCACCAATTTTTCGAGTACAATTTTGTGGCTCCAATCATCGCCAAAATCATAAATGTAATTAAACGATTGTTTTTCGCGGGTAAAAATCATGTTAAGCTTGGTCTTCATGGCATTCATTTCCGGTTGCTCCCAATCATCCTTCGAGGGTAAGGCTATCACCGGATTGGAACCATAGCCTGATGGGCTGAACTGGTAGAGGTGACAATTGTCCCAGTCAAAAACGAGTTGTATCACTTTGTGCAATTCTTTAAAAGTTAACCTTTCATCAACAATTATCCTTCGCCAAACTGGAGGTTTGGTGACGTTACTTAACTGAATTTTAAATTGGTAAGCCATAATCTTGTTTTTTGTTGTTTATAATCTCTTTTTCATCTTTAAATCTTGCAAATCCTCAAGAATTATAAAACAGTGAGGGTTTGTTTTCGATTATAAAAAACCTAAAGCTAAGTATTTATTTTTAATAATTTTGTAGTTGTACACTTTACTTTTAGGGATCTTGCGTTTTTTAACTGTGGAAGACAAACATTTGAAGGTATTAAAGCGATTAAAAATCGCTTGACCCGGTCTGACAATTTATAAATAGATGAAAAATAAACACATAGATATATCCAGAGGCCTCAGGACATAGAAATATTTAAACTATGTATCCTATGTACCTATGTGTTTAAATAGTATAAACGCAGTTCCTTAACTTTTCAATCAGTTATTTGTTTATAAATTATTCATTAACAGTCTAAATTACTGAAATATGTGTGGACGATTTGTACAAATAATCGATATCGAACCCCTGGTAAAACGCTTTGGAGTTAAACATCCTGAACAGATTTCTGTACAATCCAATTTCAATGTGGCTCCCGGTGATTTTGCCTATGTGATTACCAATGATAAACCTGATGAACTGCAAGCCTTTCAATTTGCATTTACCCCATCGTGGGCAAAAAAGAAAATGTACCTGATTAACGCCCGCGCTGAAGGGGATTTAAACAAGGAGAATGATCCTAACTATTCTGGTGAAATGGGTATTTTTAAGAAACCTTCTTTCAGAACTTCCATCAAGTCAAAGAGATGCCTGGTAATTGCCAGCGGATATTATGAAGGACCGGAAGAGGAAAAGCTGGATAAACCGTTTTACATCTCGAGAAAGAATGGTGAAGTATTTTGCTTTGCAGGAATCTGGGATACGTGGATTGATCATAACACGGGAGAAGTGTCAAATACATTTGCCATTATCACCATTGTTCCCAACTCCGTATCGCAACAAATTGGACATCACCGTTCTCCGCTGGTTCTGGACAAGAAGGATGAGAAGAAATGGCTCGATACTAAATTACCCATTGAAGAGGTGATAAGTTTATTAAAACCTTATCAGGGTGAGAAATTCAAGGCTGATTCTATTTCAATTAAAGTCAAGAATCCAAGGAATAAAGGCCGTGACCTGATTATTCCAATCGACCAAAACGCCCATTCTGAATATGACATTTCGGTAAAACGATCGTTAAAATTGCAGGGCACGGGCCAGAATAAGCGCAAAGACGATCCGCCACCTCAGCAAGGTTCCTTATTTTAGTCGGTGGATGTTAATTTTGATTGATTCTTCCTGTCATATATTTAGGGTGTGCTGAAAAAATCATCCCGAGCACTCGGGATCACTTTGACTATAGGATATCCCGAGTCCCGATAGATATCGGGATCGGGATCATTATAAAAGAGCTATTCACCAGCCCCTGACTATCTTATAAGAGTATAGTTTCTGCACCTTCCTATCTGCTGTTCAAAATAAGCAATTAATCCTGAATTTTTCCCTCTGTTCATATGGAATGGGTGGATGTTTGTGCTCTATCTTCTGATACCTTTCTGATACCTTTGAGATACCTTTCTGTAACCCTACATTACAGAAAGGTATCTCAAAGGTATCAGAAAGGTATCAGAAGATAGATAG
>Ga0123339_10003276_pt1 | contig 10790 bp, 7 predicted proteins | sample lystaG_FD_89956 | JGI IMG/M metagenome (GOLD analysis project Ga0123339, IMG submission 89956) | Glacier valley bacterial and archeal communities from Borup Fiord, Nunavut, Canada, to study Microbial Dark Matter (Phase II) -... | ecosystem: Environmental > Aquatic > Freshwater > Ice > Glacier ... | reverse complement strand
GGTGGTCCGCATCGCCTACATCGACCCGCTCAGCGGCTCGTTGGCCGCGACGGGCCAGTTGGGGGAGCAGCATTTCCGCTTCGCCATCGACCGGGTGAACGCGTCACAGGCCGCCGGGCCGGGCCGCCGGCTGGAGCTGGTGCCGATGGACAACGAGGTCAGCCCGGAGAAGTCGCTGACCCTGCTGCGCAAGGCCGTCGACGACGGCATCCATTACGTGACGCAGGGCAACGGCAGCTCCGTCGCCTTCGCGCTATCGGATGCAGTGGCCAAGAACAACCGCCGGGCGCCGAACCAGGCTGTCATGTTCCTGAACTATGCCGCCGTCGATCCCGGCCTGACCAACGACAAGTGCAACTGGTGGCACTTCCGCTTCGACGCCGACGTGGACATGAAGATGCGGGCGCTGACCGACTACCTGGTCAGCCAGGCCGCAGTGAAGAAGGTGTATATCTTCAACCCCGATTACAGCTTCGGCCAGTCGGTCGAGAAGGCGGCGCAAGCCATGCTGGCCAACCGCCGGCCCGACTTGCAGGTGGTGGGCGCCGAGAGGGTGCCGCTGGGCAAGGTAAAGGACTTCACGCCCTACATCCAGAAGATGCAGGCCGCCGGCGCCGATGCGGTCGTGACCGGCAACTGGGGCGCCGACCTCGCCTTGCTGGCCAAGGCGGCGCAGGACGCCGGCTACAAGGGCACCTTCTTCACCTACTACATGGGGTCAAGCGAAGTGATCGCCGGCGCCGGCACAGGCGGGCGCGGCTACGCCCAGATCAGCGAGTGGCACGGCAACGTCGGCGCCCCGGAGATCGACAAGATGGCCGCGGAGTTTGAGGCCAAGTATGGACAGAAGTTCTTCTACTGGCGCGTGGTCAACGAGATCGACATGCTCGCCGCCGCCATGAAGCAGGCCGACAGCAGCGACCCGGCCAAGGTCGGCCAGGTTCTGTCCACTATGGTGCAGCACACGCCCCTGGGCGACACGACCATGCGCGCGGACAACCACCAGCTCCTGTCGCCCATGTTCGTGTCGGTGCTCGAACCCGGCATGCCCAACACGTTCCCCGACAACAAGATGGGCTTCAAGACCGTCGCCCGGATCGAGGCGGAGGCGCAGCGGCTGCCCACCACCTGCAAGATGTCGCCGCCGTCGTAGCCGCGAGCCGGACGATGCCGTCATTGCGAGGAGCGCAGCGACGCGGCAATCCAGGGGCCGCCAGTGCGGTCGCTGGGGGCCCCTGGATTGCCATGCCGCAAGCGGCTCGCAATGACGGATACCCGAAGCAGAGCGGTGGATTCTAGGATGGAGCAGCTTGCCCTCATCGTCCTGAACTCGCTGGTCTATGGCCTGCTGCTGTTCATGCTGTCAGTCGGGCTGACGCTGATCTTCGGCATGATGGGCGTGCTGAACCTGGCCCACGCCAGCTTCTACATGCTCGGCGCCTTCCTGGCCTACACCGTCAGCATCCGCCTGGGCTTCTGGGCGGCGCTGGTGGTGGTGCCGGTGCTGGTGGGCGGGGTGGGCGCCGTCGTGGAACGCTACGGCTTGCGGACCGTCCACAAGCACGGCCACGTCGCGGAGCTGCTGTTCACCTTCGGCCTGGCCTACATCATCGGCGAAATCGTGCCGCTGGTATGGGGCCGCAACCCCGTGCCCTACCGCGTGCCGCCGGAGCTGGATTTCGCCCTGTTCCAGATCGGCGCCAACGCCTACCCGGCCTACCGCCTGTTCATGATGGGCGTCGCCATCGCCATGTTCCTGGCGCTGTTCCTGGCCCTCGCGCGGACCCGGCTGGGCCTGGTCGTGCGCGCCGCGCTGACGCACCCGGACATGGTGGGGATGCTGGGCCACGACGTGCCCAAGGTGTTCACACTCGTCTTCGGCGCGGGTTGCGCCTTGGCAGGGCTGGCCGGGGTGATCGCGGGCAATGCCTACACGACGGAGCCGGGCATGGCGCGGTCCTTGGGCGCCATCGTGTTCGCGGTTGTGGTCATGGGTGGTCTGGGATCGATTTGGGGCGCGCTGATCGCGTCCCTGCTGATAGGCTTCGTGCAGGTCGGCAGCATCAGCCTGGATTTGCCGCTGGGTGCGGTGCTGACGCGGCTGGGCGTGTCCATCCCGTCGGTGATGCCTGACCTGTGGAGCATCAGCATCGCCCGTGTTGCGCCGGTGGTGCCGTATCTGCTGCTGGTCCTGGTGTTGGCGGTGCGCCCGCGCGGGCTGATGGGCACGAGGTCCGCCTGATGCTCGCCCCGGCGCAAGTTATCGTTGCACGCCCCCGGGCCGGGTCCGCCTTGCGGTCGATGCTGCCCTGGGTGCTGGTGGCCGCGCTGGCGCTGGTGATGCCGCATGTCGTCCCGGGCGGGTTCGGCTTGTCGCTGCTGTGCCGCATGGGCATCGCCATCGTGTTCGCGCTGTCGTTCAACATGCTGCTGGGGCAGGGGGGCATGCTGGACTTCGGCCATGCCGTGTTCCTGGGCCTGGGGGGCTTCCTGGCCATGCACTTCATGCGGCTGGCGGATGCCGGGTGGTGGCTGCCATTGCCGCTGCTGCCGTTGGCGGGCGCCGTGGGCGGGCTGCTGGCCGCCATCGCTGCCGGGTGGATCGCGACGCGCCGGGCCGGGACGGCGTTCGCCATGATAACGCTTGGCGTGGCGGAACTTGTGGTCGCCATTGTCCTGCTGCTGCCCGGCACCTTCGGTGGGGAGGAAGGGCTGTCCGGCGACCGCTCCTCCGGTCCGCGCGTGCTGGGCTTCGACTTCGGCACGCAACTGCAGGCCTACCACCTGATCGCCGCCTGGGCCTGGGGCTGCGCGCTGCTGATGTGGCTCTACACCCGCACGCCGTTGGGGCGGCTGGCCAACGCGGTGCGGGACAATGCGGAGCGCGTCGGCTTCCTTGGCTACAACCCGGCGCGCATCCGCTGGCTGGTGTTCGCCCTCAGCGGCCTGTTCGCGGGCGTTGCCGGCGGCCTGGCGGCGCTGAACGACGAGATCGTGACGTCCGGCAACATGGGGCCGGATGCGTCCGGCGGCGTGTTGCTGATGACGTTCATCGGCGGCATCGGCACCTTCTGGGGTCCCGTCGTGGGAGCGATCCTCATCACCTTCCTGTCCGTCGCATTGAGCACCGTGACGGACGCCTGGCAGCTTTACAGCGGGCTGCTGTTCGTCGCGATGGTCGTGTGGGCGCCGGGCGGGCTGTCGGGCATCATCCTGGCCCATGCGCCGCTGGTGCGGGCGGGGCGGCTGGGGCGGGTGGTGCCGGGCTACTTGGTTTGCCTGCCGGGGCTGGTGCTGGCGGTGGCGGGGACGGTCGGCCTGGCCGAGCTTGCGTTCCGGTTGCAGGCGGTCCGCAACGGCGCTTCGCCACGGCCGGTGTTCGGCATCGCCGTGGACCCGGGAAGCCTGCTGCCGTGGCTGGTGGCCCTGGCACTCCTGCTGGCAGGCGCGTTGCTGCTGCGCCGGACCGCGCCGCCGGCCCGCGCGGCATGGCAGGAGGCGAGCGTGGCCTCGACCGCACCATGACTGCGCTGCTTGTCACCGGGCTGCACAAGGCGTTCGGCCCCACGCGCATCATCCAGGGTATCGAGCTGTCCGTCGCCAAGGGCGAGCGCCATGCCGTGATCGGCCCGAACGGCGCCGGCAAGTCCACCCTGTTCCACCTCATCAGCGGGCGGTTGCGCGCCGACGCCGGGCAGGTCCTGCTGGACGGCCAGGACATCACCGGCTTGCCGCCGCACGACATCTTCAACCGCGGCATGGCGCGCAGCTTCCAGGTGACGAGCCTATTTCCAAAACTGTCGGTGTTCGAGAACCTGCGCGCCGCGGCCATGCGGGACGGCGGCTGCGGCCTGGCGTTCTGGCGCCGGCTGGACGGCTACGCGCCCCTGCGCCAACGGGCAGAGGACCTGTTGGCGATGCTCGGTCTGGACCGCCGGCGGGATGTGCTGGCCGGCAACCTCGCCTACGCCGACCAACGCGCGCTGGAGATCGGCGTCACCGTCGCGGGCGGCGCCCACACCATCCTGCTCGACGAACCCACCGCCGGCATGAGCCGTGCGGAGACGGAGCGCGCCGTCACGCTGATCCGCCGCGTGACCGAGGGCCGCACGCTGGTGATGATCGAGCACGACCTGGGCGTCGTGTTCGACCTGGCCGACCGCATCTCCGTGCTGGCGGAGGGCCGCGTCATCGCCAGCGGACTGCCCGACCAGGTGCGCGGGGACCCGGCTGTCCGCACCGCCTACCTGGGCGCCGCGGCGGAGACGCTGGATGCTTAGCGTCCGCAACCTGCAAGCCTGGTATGGCAAGAGCCAGGTGCTGCGCGGCGTCAACATGGAGGTCGCCAAGGGCGAGATCGTGGCGTTGTTGGGCCGCAACGGCGCCGGGCGCAGCACGACCTTGAAGGCCATCATGGGCGGCGTCACGCGCGAAGGCGGCATCAGCTTCGACGGGCAGGAGATCGGCCACCTGCCGCCGCACCGCGTCGCGCGCCTCGGCCTGGGCTACGTGCCGGAGGACCGCTCGATCTTCCCGGACCTGACCACGGCGCAGAACCTGGTCCTGGGCGAGAAGCCCGGCCCCGGCGGCGCCTTCGCGCTGGCCGACGCCTACGCCTTGTTCCCCCGCCTGCAGGAACGCGCCGCCGCCCCGGCCGGCGCGCTGTCGGGCGGGGAGCAACAGATGCTCGCCATCTGCCGCACCCTCATGGGCAGCCCGGCGCTGCTGATGGTCGATGAGCCGACCGAGGGCCTGGCCCCCATGATGGTCGCCCGCGTGCGCGAGCTGCTGGAGGCCGTGGCGGCCCGCGGCACCACCATCCTGCTGGTGGAGCAGAAACTCGACATCGCGCTGGCCATCAGCCAGCGCCTGTATGTGATGGGACACGGGGAGATCGTGTTCGAAGGCACGCCGGCCAGCCTGGCCGGCAACGCCGGGGTCCGGCGCGAATGGTTGGAGGTCTAGATGCCTGAATACGGTCCGGTCACGGTCGAGCGGGACGGCGACGTTGCGGTGGTGACGATGAACAACCCGCCGGTGAACGCGCTGGGCCTGGCCTTGCGCCAAGGCTTGATGGCCGCGCTGGACAGCCTGCGCGGGGATGCGTCGGTCAAGGCCATCGTCCTGGCCGGCACTGCCCGGGCGTTCAGCGGCGGCGCCGACATCACCGAGTTCGGCGGCGCCATGCAGGACCCCAATCTGCGCCAGGTCATCAGTGCCATCGAGGACATGCCGGTGCCCGTGGTCGCGGCCATGCAGGGCGTCGCGCTGGGTGGCGGGCTGGAACTGGCGCTGGGCTGCCACGCCCGCGTGGCCTGGCCGACCGCGAAGATGGGCCTGCCGGAAGTGAAGCTCGGCCTGCTGCCCGGCGCCGGCGGCACCCAACGCCTGCCGCGCGTGGCTGGCGTCGAGAAAGCGCTGTCCATGATCGTGACTGGCACGCCCATCGGCGCGGCGGACGCGCAGGCGGCCGGTGTGGTCGATCTGGTGACGGACGGCCCCTATCCAGGCGCCGCGGTGGCCTACGCCCGCACCGTGACGGACCGCCGCCGGGTGCGGGACCGGGAGGACAAGCTGGAGCCAGCCCGCACCGACCCCGGCCTGATCGACCGCATTGCCGCGCCGCTACTGAAAGCGTCCGGCGCCCAAGCCCCCCGCGCCTGCGTCGAAAGCGTGCGCGCCGCTGTGCAGATGCCGTTCGACGAGGGTGCGGCCAACGAACGCCGGCTGTTCGAGGGCTTGGTCGTGGGCGACGAAAGCCGCGCCCAGCGCCACGCCTTCTTTGCCGAGCGGGAGGCGCAGAAGGCCAAGCTGCCGCCGGGCACGGAACCCCGCCCGGTCCAGCGCGCCGCGGTGATCGGCGCCGGCACCATGGGCGGCGGCATCGCCATGTGCTTCGCCAACGCCGGCATCCCCGTTACCGTGATCGAGACGGAGCAGGCGGCGCTGGACCGCGGCATGGCCCGCATCGCCGAGTTGTATGCCACCAGCGCCAAGCGCGGCAGCATCACCCAGCAGCAGGCCGACGAGCGCCGCGGCCGCATCCAAGGCCAGCTTGGCCTGGAGGGCGTACGGGACGCCGACATCGTGGTGGAAGCGGTGTTCGAGGAGATGGGCATCAAGAAGCAGGTGTTTGCCGAGCTGGACCGCCTGGCCAAGCCCGGCGCCGTGCTGGCGACCAACACCAGCTACCTCGACATCGACGAGATCGCCGCCGCCACCAGCCGGCCCGGCGACGTGCTGGGCATGCACTTCTTCAGCCCCGCCAACGTGATGAAGCTGCTGGAGGTCGTGCGCGGCCGCAACACCAGCCCCGCCGTCATCGCCACCGCCGCCGACATGGGCAGGAAGCTGAGCAAGGTGGGCGTCGTCGTCGGCAACTGCTTCGGCTTCGTCGGCAACCGCATGCTGGCGCGCCGGACCGATGCGGCGGAACGGCTGCTGCTGGACGGCGCATCCCCGCAGGAGGTCGATGCCGCGCTGACGGCGTTCGGCTTCCGCATGGGGCCGTTCGCGATGTCGGACCTGGCCGGGCTGGACATCGGCATGCGCATCCGCAAGGCGTTCGGCAAGCGCGCGCCGGTCGCGGACGCGCTGTGCGACGCCGGGCGATATGGCCAGAAAACCGGGCGGGGCTACTACCTTTATGAAGGCCGCGCCTCCACCCCCGACCTGGCGGTGGACGCCATCATCGCCGCCGAAAGCGCAAAGCTGGGCATTACCCGCCGCCACATCGGCGCTGAGGAGATCACGGAGCGGCTGATCTACCCGATGATCAACGAGGGCGCCCGCATCCTTGAGGAAGGCATCGCCGAGCGCCCCGGCGATATCGATGCGATCTGGCTGCACGGCTATAATTGGCCGGCTTGGCGCGGCGGCCCGATGTTCTATGCCGACCTGGTCGGGCTGAGCCGCATCCGGGACCGGCTGCAGGACTTCCATGCCGCCACGGGGGACGAGGCGTTGAGGCCAGCGCCGCTGTTGGCACGGTTGGCGGATGCGGGGCAGGGGTTCTCGACGCCGACAAAGAAGGCGGCATGACAGCCGCGCGGGATTCCTGCTCCCTCTCCCTCCGGGAGAGGGCCGGGGTGAGGGGGCGGGCAAGCACCAACCTCGACCGAGGACAGCGCGATCCGTTCCGCGCCACCGGCGGTTCGTGCTTAGGCCAAGACCCCCTCACCCCAACCCTCTCCCGGAGGGAGAGGGAGCAGTGAGCGACCGACCCTATCCTTGGGAGGCCAGCTACCCACCCGGCGTTCGCTGGGACGTGCCGTTGCCGGCGGGCACCCTGCCAGCCCTGCTGGACCGCGCCGTTGCCACCTATGCCAGCCGCCCCGCCCTAGAATTTCGCAGCCAGCGCATAACCTTCGCCGATCTCGGCGCCCGGGTGGACCGCCTGGCGCGCGGCCTGGCGGCACTCGGCACCCTGCCCGGGGACGCCGTGGCGCTGTTGCTGCCCAACTCCCCGGCGCATCCCATCGCCTTCTTCGCCATCCTCCGCATCGGCGGGCGCGTCGTGCACCTCAGCCCGCTCGACCCGGCCCGCGCCGTGCAGCGCAAGCTGACCGACAGCGGCGCCCGCACCCTCATCAGCGCCAACCTGCCCAGCGTGCTGCCGCAAGCTCTGGCTGCCCGGGCAGCAGGCGCCATCGACCGCCTGATCGTTGCCGAGGATGCGGACTGGGGACCCGGTGGCCACGACGCCGCCGTGCCGCCCGGCGCCCGCACCCTGCGAGACCTGGACGGCCCGGACTTCGACTGGCCGCACCTGGAACCCGCCGATATTGCCGTGCTGCAATACACCGGCGGCACCACCGGCATCCCGCGCGCCGCCATGCTGACCCATGCCAACCTGACCAGCGCCGTCGGCATCTACGACGCCTGGGCCAAGGGCATCGGCCGCGGCTACATCGCCACCGACCGCGTGATGTGCGTGCTGCCGCTGTTTCACATCTACGCGCTCACGGCCGTACTGCTGCGTGCCCTGATGAACGGCGTGGAGATCATGCTCCGCCCGCGCTTCGACGCCGCCACCGCCCTGGACGACATCGAGCGGGGCCGCTGCACCCACTTCTTCGGCGTCCCCACCATGTGGATCGCCGTCGTGAACCACCCCGGCGCGGCATCCCGCGACCTGTCGGCGCTCAAGGTCGCCAGTTCCGGCGGCGCGTCGCTGCCGCCCGAGGTCGGCGCGGCGTTCGGGCGGCTGACCGGCCTGCAACTGGCCGGCGGCTGGGGCATGACGGAGACGTCGCCCGCCGGCACCAACCTGCTGCCGGGCCGCCCCCAGGCGCCGGGGGAGATCGGCGTGCCGCTGCCCGGCATCCAGATGGACGTGACCGCCCTGGACGACCCGGCGATGGTCCTGCCGCCCGGGGAGGTCGGCGAACTCCGCATACGCGGCCCCAACGTCACGGCCGGCTACTGGCGCCGCCCGGACGAGACCGAGGCCGCGTTCATCGGCGACTGGTTCCTGACTGGCGACATCGGCCGGATGGACCGGGACGGCGTGTTCACCCTGGTGGACCGCAAGAAGGACATGATCATCTCCGGCGGCTTCAACGTCTATCCCCGCGCCGTCGAGGACGCGATCCACGAGCACCCCGACGTGCGGGAGGCCGCGGTGATCGGCGTGCCAGACCCCTACCGCGGCCAGGCCGCCAAGGCGTTCGTCAGCCTGCGCGACGGCGCGCCGCCACTGACGCTGGATGCGTTGCGCGGCTTCCTGGCCGACAAGCTGGGCAAGCATGAATTGCCGGCGGCCCTGGAAGTGCGCGCCAACCTGCCGCATACGCCGGTCGGCAAGCTGGCCAAACGAGACCTCATGCAGGAGACCCCCCATGGTTGAAGCCGTCATCGTCTCGACCGCGCGCACGCCTATCGGCCGGGCCATGCGCGGCGCGTTCAACATGACCCATGGCGCCGAGATGGGCGGCCACGCCGTGCAGCACGCGGTGGCGCGCGCCGGGCTGGAGCCGGGGGAGGTGGAGGAGGTCGTGCTGGGCTGCGCCAACCCGGAGGGGGCGACGGGCGGCAACATTGCCCGGCAAGCGGCCTTGCGTGCCGGGCTGTCCAACGGGACGGCAGCGATGACGGTGAACCGCTTCTGCTCATCCGGCTTGCAAGCCATCGCCATCGCCGCCAACCGCGTGGTGTGCGACGGCGTGCCGGTGGCGGTGGCCGGCGGGTTGGAGAACATCAGCCTGGTGCAGAGCACCATGAACAAGCACATGTATCGTGACGCCTGGCTGGAGGACCACCAGCCCGCCATCTACATGCCGATGATCGAGACGGCGGACATCGTCGCTGCCCGGTATGGCATCACGCGGGAGGCGCAGGACGGATACGCCCTGGAAAGCCAGCGCCGCACAGCCGCCGCGCAGCAGGCCGGGCGCTTCGACGCCGAGATCGTGCCGCTGCCCAGCATCATGGCCGTGACCGACAAGGCCACCGGCGAGGTCAGGCACGAGAGCATCACCCTGCGCCAGGACGAGGGCAACCGGCCCGAGACCACGCTGGAGGGCCTGGCCAAGCTGAAGCCCGTGCGTGGCGAGGGCCAGTTCATCACCGCCGGCAACGCCAGCCAGTTGTCGGACGGCGCCAGTGCCTGCGTCGTCATGTCCGACAAGGAGGCCGCCCGCCGCGGCCTGACCCCCATGGCAGTGTTCCGCGGCCTGGCCGTGGCCGGGTGCGACCCGGACGAGATGGGCATCGGCCCCGTGTTTGCCGTTCCGCGCCTGTTGGCCCGGCACGGCCTGACGGTAGATGACATCGACCTGTGGGAACTGAACGAGGCCTTCGCCAGCCAGGTCCTGTATTGCCGGGACAAGCTGGGCATCCCGCAGGAGCGCCTGAACGTCGATGGCGGCGCGATCTCGGTCGGGCATCCCTACGGCATGAGCGGCGCGCGCATGGCCGGGCATGCGCTGATCGAGGGCAAGCGCCGGGGTGCCAAGCGCGTCGTCGTCACCATGTGCATCGGCGGCGGCCAGGGTGCCGCAGGCCTGTTCGAACTGGCATAGGAGCCGCCCCATGGACCTGAGCTTCACCCCCGAGGAAACCGCATTCCGCGAGCGGATGCGCCACTTCTTCACGACCGAAATCCCCGCCCGCATCCGCGAGGAGGTGCAGCGCGGTGAGCATGTGTCGCGCGACGACCAGGTGGCGGCGCAGCGCATCCTGAACGCGCACGGCCTGGCCGTGCCACATTGGCCCGCCGCCTGGGGCGGCCAGGATTGGTCCCCGGTGCAGTTGTATATCTATCAGGACGAGATGCAGCAGGCCTGCGTGCCGCCGCCGCTCGGCTTCAACGCCAACATGGTCGGCCCCGTCATCGCCCAGTTCGGGTCCGAGGCGCAGAAGCAGCAGTTCCTGCCCGCGACCGCGAACTTGGACATCTGGTGGTGCCAGGGGTTCAGCGAACCCGGCGCCGGGTCGGACCTGGCCAGCCTGCGCACGACCGCGGTGCGGGACGGCGACCACTACGTCATCAACGGCCAGAAGACCTGGACGACGCTGGCGCAATATGCCGACTGGATCTTCTGCCTGGCGCGGACCGACATGACGGCCAAGAAGCAGATGGGCATCAGCTTCATCCTGATCGACATGAAGACTCCCGGCGTCAGCGTCCGCCCGATCCAGACCATCGATGGCGGCGTGGAGGTCAACGAGGTCTGGTTCGACGACGTGCGCGTGCCGGTCGAGAACCTGGTCGGTGAGGAGAACAAGGGCTGGGACTACGCCAAGTTCCTGCTGGGCAATGAGCGCACCGGCATCGCCCGCGTCGGCGT
>Ga0123339_10003275_pt1 | contig 10791 bp, 8 predicted proteins | sample lystaG_FD_89956 | JGI IMG/M metagenome (GOLD analysis project Ga0123339, IMG submission 89956) | Glacier valley bacterial and archeal communities from Borup Fiord, Nunavut, Canada, to study Microbial Dark Matter (Phase II) -... | ecosystem: Environmental > Aquatic > Freshwater > Ice > Glacier ... | reverse complement strand
TTAACCCAGTTATTCACTCATGTTCCTTTACAAAATCCGCACATTGATGAATACCAAATCGTGCATTCATCTACTTACCTACGTTATTTTTACTAAAACAGATTTCTATCGTACACCAAACACTTGAAAACGTCTCTGATGTTGGCTGCATGCATTGACTATATACGGCAGCTACACAGGCGCTGTTTTGACCGATTTAGCCACCAGATAAACCTCACGGCTTTCATCCCGCGAAGCATCCGGCTTTTTGGCGGACACATGCTGAAAATGAGACCGTAGCAGTTTTATAAACGGCTCAAAACCTTCACCCTGAAAAACTTTGACGATAAAGATGCCGTTTGGTTGCAAAAACTTGATCGCAAACTCCATCGCCAATTCACCCAGCGCAAACAGACGAGCCTGATCGGTTAAGGGAATACCCGTCATGTTGGGCGACATATCTGACATTACAAGATCAACCGGCTTATTTTCCAGTTCCGCAATCACGGCCTGTAACCCGGCTTCATCCGAAAAATCAGCCTCAATAAAGATCACGCCGGGAATAGCTTCCATCGGCAATAAATCGATGGCAACTACTTTGCCGGCATTGCCTTTACCCGTGCCACGACCCACCTTTTTGATCGCTAATTGTGACCAACCACCTGGTGCCGAGCCCAAATCCACGACGACGGCACCGGGCTTTAAATAGCCGTGCTTGGCATCTATTTCGAGTAATTTATAAACGGCGCGCGAGCGATAGCCCTCGCCATGCGCCTTCTTCACGTATGGGTCATTCAAATGTCGCTGAACCCAATCACGACTGTTTTTAGGACGGGCGTTAGCCATAGCCTTTATAATCCGTTTATGAAAATCATATTATCCCCTACCGAGCGCCGGGCGCTCCGCGCAACTGCGCATTCTCTTAGTCCTGTTGTCATGATTGGCAATGACGGGCTTACCTCAACCGTTATCGCCGAAATTGAACGCTCTCTCATGGCGCATGAGCTGATTAAAATCCGTGTATTTAACGATGATCGTGCACAGCGTGAAGTCTGGCTGAATGAAATCTGCGATCAGCTATCTGCCGCCTCCGTGCAGCATATCGGCAAACTGCTCGTCATATGGCGTAAAAGCGAAGAAAAAGCCAAACTTGCCGCCCAAAAAGCCAGCCGCCCTAAGCCGCCGCGCTTGACTAAACGTGAGGAAGAAGCCCGCGCCAGCGGCCAAAAACCTTCACCGCGTCGACGGGTAGTGCGTAAGGCTTAGTTAAACCCCGTCTCGCCAGCGATTAAACCCCAGCATTGGTGCGGTTTTTGAAAGCTTTTTGCTTCATGAACCGCCCCAAAGTTAGAGTTTGTAAAAATTTATCGGCAACTACCCGTTTACCCACGCAGCGATACAATTTCAATAATAGTCAGGTTTTGGTGGTTTGCAATTGCCTGACAGTACCCCAAGCCATAGCCGCCAGCACTGCAACACCCAGTAACAGCACTCCCCATAAAATGTAATTTTTTCGCTCGGTGGCCGGGTTCGCATCTACTTGCGCCAAACGCTCAGGGTAAAACCTGGCGGGTTCGATCATCGTCATCAGCGGTAATTGTTCGATCTTTAATGCGCTCGCTTCGGGCACGATGGTTTGAATCGGCAATGCCACACTCGGTGCATCAAAATAGCCGACCGCCACCCGCATTTCATCTGAAGGTTTGACCGCCGCAATGATTTCTTGCCCGTCATGCTCTATTGCCGCCGCGACCAGATTGGCCGCAATACTTGCGGAGCTGGACGGCACTTCAATTCTCAATTGCCGCACTGAGACGCCATTGAGGCGCAGCGGCGCGTTCGTCGTGATGGTTTGCTTGCCCGCCACGGGGCCTGCGGTTTCGAGCCGGAACAACACCGTTTCACCGATGCGTCGCCATGTTTGTTTATCGTTGTCACGACCGAGCACGACTATCGGCAGCAGCGTGCCTGTTTGCTCGGTAGTGAGCATCAGTGCGCGTAACCGCAGCGGGGAGCCAAGCTGCCACGTAAGCGCATGCGGGGTGAAAACATTTGCAGTTCCCAGATTACGTTTCGGCTGTGCAATCGGCATGCGACTGGCTGATTCCGTGGTCATCGTGGCGCCGCGAATGACGACGGCGCTCTGATTTTTTTGCGGCAGCCCTATTGGCCATGTCACGCGCAGGTATCGACCCATAATAGCGATACCGGTGCGCGCGGTCGTCCCCAGCCGCAGCTCGACCGTTGTAAGCGCCAGCGCGCCTGCGTTGCTCGCATCTCCCTTGACACCTCCTTTAGCATGTCCCGTGGCATCCATCGCATCCGCCGCACCCCCATCACCAACACCGCCCGCATAGCTGAATCGATAAACGGATTGAGCGCTGGCAATCACCTCCCAGTTTAAAAAATCGCGGGTAGCGTCAATGGTGATGGGAATCACCTGATTCGCCGGTAAATCCATATCAAATTCGATACTGGTGATCTGGCCCTCAATGGCTCGAGTATCGAACAACACACCGACCGTTGTGCTCTCGGTAATGATAGTCGTAGCGGTAGCGGCGGCACGGTTGGCTTTAGAATTGGCCGGCAGGACGGTCCGATCAATCAGCACATTCATTTCATCGCCGCGGCTTTCAATCCGCACGGTCGCGTTCCCTGCAGCCACTAATCTGCCGCTATCACGAATCGGGAAAGCTTTGAGGGTGACCTTGGCAGCGGTGGTTGAAGTGGATTCAGCCGCGCTTGAACGCAATGCGAACGGTACTGGCTCGCCGCCGCTATTGAACAAACGCAGATCAGCCAAGTCCGGAGTCTGGCTATGCATAATCAAATCAGCCGGCAGCGGAATACGCTGCAGCGACCCGCCATTTGGCAACGGCTGTATACGCATGGTTGCAGCCATATCGTCCAGTGCAAGCTGTTTGGGTGGTCGAATATTTTGCGATTCCGCCTTCATTGCAAATAACGCAAAGCACATGGCAAGCCCTGCACCGGGCAGAAGAGTTAAATATTTTTTCATGATTCATTTCCCGGACTTGATTCACTGTTTTGATCATCTGCCAATGACATCGCAAGCTTGGGCGGCATAGGCGCAAAGAAACCCGCAACCAAAATCAATATCGCTACCCCAATAAATGCCACCACGCGGGTAAAGCCGCCCACATTTGATATATCGATAAAAAAGAGCTTGGCCACTGTCAAGCCGAGCAATGCCGCGCCTAACATCCATAAGCCACGTTTGACTTTGCGATGCCCCAACACCATCATCACCAAGCCCATTACTGACCACAGAATCGAATATCCGGTCTGTACAAAAAATGAATCAAATAGCTGATCTGAATCCCACGGCACCGCAAAAAAATGATGCGCAATACGCAACCACACGGTGCTAATAAACACGAAGCCGAGAGCCACATATGGAATCCAGATTGAGCGAGAACCCAGCAAGCTTCTGTCACGGCTTGCCATGCCCAAGCGCCGCATCAGCAGCACCCATGCAACCCCGACCGCGATGGTCAGCGCAACGGTGATCTCGACAGGATTAAGCAAAGGAATATACGGCAGCGGCGCGGCATTACCGTCGGACAAAAGCGCCAGTGCAAAGCCGCCCAGCGTCGTACCGATAACCAGTGGTGTCGCTGCAATAAAAATATAGCTGCGTAAGTAAGAGCGTAGAGGCCAGGCGGAATGTTGGTCAGACTCGCCTTCGTTCGCGTTGGCGGTGGAAGCCGCAACCCACATAATAATTAGCGCAAGTGCAATCACCGCCGCCACCACCAGAGTCGTTGATGCCCACGCGGTTCTCCACAAATCGGCGTTCGACACCAGACGCGCCAATGCACCGCCAGCCAACACCACCACTATCCACACACTCACGGCATGCGCCAGCGCGTACCATTTGCCGGGCGCAGCATCGCCATGTGTGGAATCATCGTTTGCGTACATCACCCAATAATGAATAGCCAGTGCAAGCGGCCAGATGATTAAACCAATACGATTAAATCCGGCATTCAGATCCGTCGTGGATTGGGCTGCAAACAGCGCCAGTAGCGGCATGATGATGAACGCGATCGCCCGCGCCGCTTGCCACGCCAAGCGTCTGCCAACGATAAAGCTGACTGTTGCGCTGAGCAAAATAACCATCATGATCGCAAGTGCCTGGTGCGCGTCATCGACCAGCCGGTGATAAAAATTATCCTGCAGCGCATCGCCACCGGCGGAAACAGACGGCAAAGTTCGCGTCAACTCGTTTGACACGCCAGCACACCACAACACAAACGCATACCAATAAGCAGGGGCCGCAAGCCATCGCTCCACCGCCTGATAGCCGCGCTGCAAACCGGAAATCGGGTCTGCGTTGTCAGAACTATTACTTCCGCGCCGCAGCACCCATGCAATCACTGCGGCACCCAACGCCAGCAATAACAAACCCATAAATTGAGTGTTTAAAAAGAACTGGGTTACGGGCATCGGACGCTCCCACGCACTACCAGAGATGCCGAGCAGGAACGTGATTAATGCCACCGGTTGCAGCGCCAATCCAAACGCACGGGCCAGCCATCGCTGCTGGCGCAAACCAACCCAGACAATCGCCGCACCTTCAATCGCCCATGCTGCCGCGGTGACCTCGGCCCCGAAGGCGAGCGGAATCGCCAATGTCGCAAAACCCACTCCAATCGCGAGCAAACTTTCACCGGCAAGGCGAGGCGATGTAAATTTCATCTCATGAGTCATTTCATGAGTGGTGTCATGATTTGCCCATCGGCTTGCCGCCCCGCGTCTGGCGAGAGCTGATTGCCAAAGTGCCAAGCCCAGATAAACACACCCCGTCATGACTGCGGCAAACGCGCTCCCATAGGGGATAACGCGTACCATCGCGGCCTGCATGCCAAAACCAACCAGGGCCATGCCAAAGATTAAAGTGCCATCAACATAGCCGGCACCGCGTTTATCTTGCAGCAGCGCAGGACGATTGGCGTAGATCAGCGCAATGGCTAAATAAATAGCCCAGCCAAAAATCAAAAATGCTTGGCAGCTGGCGTAATGAATCACCTCGTAATGATCGCGCGCCCACAATCCGGCAATGCCAAAGGTGAGAACAAAACTGCTCACGCTCAGCAATCGCCAGGTCTTGAACCACGCGATCGCCAGCACCGCGATATTCAGGAGCGCATAGTACGAAAAAAGTGCGATATGACTGCCGCCGCCAGTTGAGAGCAGCACCGGGACTAAAAAGCCGCCCGTGAATCCGATGATCGCCATCGCGCGCGAATTTTGCAATAACGCCAACGCTGTCGATAGCGCACAAACCACCCCCATGACCGCAAAGGCGAAGCCAGGATCAAGCAGGTGATAGAGCTTGAACGCAGCGAAAGTGGTCAAGTACATCACTGCAACACCTGCCCCCTGCAATGTCAGCGCATAGCCCGGTTTGGCGGCTCTGGTGCGCCAGCCAAATATCAGCAACGCCACACCAGCCGAACCGATTCCAGCCAGACGCACCTCGATCGGAATCAGCGCGTTATCAACTGCGTATTTAGCCAAAAACAACAGCCCCAAAAACAGCACCACGATACCGACACGCACCACCGTATTGCCACCGAATAACCAATTTTTGACGGCCGCGAACCCCAGCTCAATAACCGACGGCTCGCGAGGCGGCGGACTCGCCACTCTTTCCGGTGGCGGGCGCACTCGAGCTGATGGCGGCGCTACGACCGATTCCGGTGAAGCCATAAAGTCGGATTTTGTTGAAGATGTTTGCGCATCGAGCGCAGCCGCGGTCGTAGTCATCGCCGCTGCTGGCCGCTGCTCAATGGGCGGGGTGTCCTGGAATGATTGGGACGAGGCGAAAGAAGTAAGTTCCTTCGTCGCGTGCTGCGCTATTTTTTGTTTACGCGCCTCCTCTGCCTCCCATGCCACAGCGAGCGCACGCTGCGCATCAGCGACTGCACCCTTGAGCTTTGATTTAATAATGAGGTGCAGGCTGAGGCCCGCAAAAAAACCAAAAAAACCGCCCCCTATCGCGCTTAAAAACTCATCACGGCCCAGTAGCCCGCCAAAAAATATGCCCCAAATAACACCCCATAAAATTAGCATCCGAAGCCCTTATTGTTATTTAGTATTTTAATTATGAGTGATGACAGTCTGGTTCAGTGCTTTACTGCATGACGGCTCAATATCGGAAAAAACGAATAGGACGTGGATGCAACACAAGACTGATTGCGCCGCCCATCCCTGATTACATCCACCCGTCACAAATCAATGGGAACTAGTTAATCGAATGTTTACGATGACATCTTTTACAGGAGGAATCATCATGAAGCCCACTTTCATCAATCGCTCTTTTGCCACTATCGCCAGCATCGCCAACCTGGTTGCCATTGCGGCATCCCTGTCTCTATCCATTGCCTCAGCCGCACCCTCTGCCAATGCTGCACCCACCCCATCCATCGTCCCGAGCGTTTACCCATCATTTAAAGTCAATGTTATAGGCAACGGCCAGCCGATGATTTTAATTCCGGGGCTCGCGTCTTCGGGCCAGGTTTGGGATAGCACGGTCAAGCAATTTTGCGGGCGCGATCGTTATGAATGCCATGTTTTAACCCTCGCCGGGTTTGCCGGTGTGGCACCAATTGCGACACCGTTGCTGCCCACCGTTGTAACGCAACTGGTCGAATACATCGACACTAAAAAACTCAAACGTCCCATCATGATAGGGCACAGCCTTGGCGGTTTTTTAGCGCTGCGCATGGCCGCCGATTATCCGGATAAATTCGGACGCCTCATCATCATTGACTCTCTACCTGCACTTGGCGCAGTACAGATGCCTGACATCACCCCGGAACAATTGAAAAGTATGGCTGACAGAATGCTTGCAAGCATGAAAAATCAGGACAAAGCACTTGCTGCTGAAGGGCAAAAAAAAACCATCGCCAGCATGGTTACAAAACCAGAAGATGTTGAACGCGTACTTGGCTGGGGCAGTAAATCAGATCCGAACACCGTATTCAGCGCCATGCACGATTTGATTGCCACTGATTTACGTCAGGATATTGCGCGCATCAAATCACCCACACTGGTTCTGGGCACCTGGATCGCCTATAAAGATTACGCACCACGATCAGCGATTGAAGCAACTTATAAATCGCAATATCAAAAACTTAACGGTGTAGTCATTGAAATGGCCGATAACGCGCGTCATTTCATCATGTACGATGATCCGAAATGGATGTTTGAGCGTATGGAAAACTTTCTGAAGTGATCATCCGATAGTCCTGTTCCCACTATACAAAGACCAAGCGACGCCAGCAGCAAGCTTTAATTTAAGGCCGTGCTGCTGGAATTCTCAGCCCTTTATGAATATCACGTACACCATAAAATCTGAAACAACACCGACGCCAACACCGGCAAAAACGCATGCCGATGAATACTGGAAGTACTGGATTTGTCAGTGCGCGGGCTGGGGAGGTGTTGCGATACTGTTCACTATTTCATTCTCGTCACTTTCGCCCAACAACCTGGGCGGCCTCGCAACAATCTATGTGTGGTCTGCAATATGTGGCACCGGTTTATCCCATATCTGGCGGGACTTTCTTAAGCAGCGTGGCTGGTTGACGAGTCAACATCAGCCGCCATGGTGGCGCATCGCCGCTGTGATGCTATTGCTCGGTATCGTGCAAACATTATTGGTCACGCTCGGCTTTGCGGTGATTCGATTACCGGGCTCATTTTCAAACTGGTCCTGGCTGCCCGGTACGCTGGCGGCATGGACCATGCTGTTTATAATTTGGACGACAATTTATTTTTATGTCGCATCCATTCGCCGCGCCCGGCAATTTCAGGCCGAAGCGCTGCGGCTGGAAATTTACGCCAAGGATGCCGAACTGCGTGCCCTGCAGGCACAAATCAATCCGCACTTCTTTTTTAACAGCCTCAACAGTGTGCGCGCCCTGATTTATGAGAACCCCAATGCCGCCGCGCAAATGATTGACCAGCTCGCCGGCGTGATGCGCTATGCCTTGCAATCAGGCGGCGTCAAGATGGTCAAATTGACGCAGGAAATTGAGGCCGTAAATGCTTACTTGGCGATCGAAAAAATTCGTTTCGAGGAGCGGTTGCGTGTCACGCTGCAAATCGAAACAGGACTTGATGAGGTGTTGATTCCACCCATGATATTGCAGGCCCTGGTGGAGAATGCGGTCAAATATGGTGTGGAGCGAAGCGCCACCGGCAGCGATTTACGCATCATGATTTCGCGGCTTAGCGAGATGATTCGTATCGAGGTGGCCAATACTGGTTTGATTGCGCAATTCGGTGCGCCATGCATTGCGCCCGTAGCCGATTCCACCCGGCTTGGTTTGGACAATACCCGTAAACGTCTGGCACTCATGATGGGGGCCAAGGCCACGGTTGAGCTGCGTGAAGAGCTGATCGAAGGAGATCGCTGGGTGCTTGCGGTGATTATGCTGCCTGATGTGCTGACTAATATCACACGCTATGTGGCGCCAATTGTGACTACCGAAAAAAGGACTTACAGGCCATGATTCGCGCCATTATTATTGATGATGAGCGGCTGGCACGGGCTGAGCTTCGGCGCCTGCTGTTAGCGCATGTCGAAATCGAACTCGTCGGCGAGGCAGCCCATATTGATGAGGCGCTGCAACTGATTGAAGCATTGCAGCCAAACCTGATTTTTCTGGATGTACAAATGCCAGGAGGCAGCGGATTTGATCTGCTGGCGCAGCTGGATACAGCGCCGGACGTCATATTTACCACGGCCTTTGATGCTTATGCGCTAAAGGCTTTTGAAGTTAATGCACTCGACTATCTGCAAAAACCGATCGAGTCCAAACGCCTCGCCGCGGCGCTGGATCGTGCCCGACAACGCAGCCAGCCCTCAGCGTTGTTGACGCCCACCGCCCCGCACCAAAAGCGCGTCGAACATAAAATTTTTATCAAAGATGGGGATCGCTGCTGGTTTGTCGCTCTCGCTGACATCATGCTGTTTGAATCTGAGGGCAACTATGCTCGGGTCTATTTTCAGTCGAATCGGCCCTTGATGCTGCGTTCATTAAATCAGTTGGAGACGCGCCTTGATGCCACCCAGTTTTTTCGCGCCAATCGACGACAAATTATTAATCTGAATTTTATCAATAGCGTTTCAGCAGCGGATTCCGGCGGCTTAACCATCGTCATGAACAATGATTTGCGGATAGAGCTCTCACGCCGGCGCGCCGCAGAATTCAGGGATATTTCTAGTCTGTAATCACCATACAAAAATTACAGATACTTGACATCCACAATTTCATATTCCTTTACGCCGCCCGGTGCGCGCACCTCAACAACATCACCGGCATACTTGCCGATCATGGCGCGCGAGATAGGCGATGAAAACGAAATTTTTCCCTGTTTGATATCCGCTTCATCTTCGCCGACAATTTGGTAAGTTACTTTTTCTCCGGTCTCAACTTCTTCGAGATCAACGGTTGCGGCAAACACCACGCGGCCATCATCATCAAGCAGATGCGGATCAATAATCTGCGCGCTGGAGAGCTTGCTTTCCAGCTCCTGGATACGGCCTTCAATAAAGCCCTGCTTTTCTTTGGCTGCGTCGTATTCGGCATTTTCAGATAAATCGCCTTGCGCACGCGCTTCCGAAATAGCATTGATAACGGCAGGGCGATCAACCGATTTTAAACGCTGCAATTCAGCCTTCAAGGCATTGGCACCGATAACGGTAAGAGGAACTTTTGCGAGACTGCTCATGTTATTTTCCTGAAAAAAATAGGGCAGGGTACGAACAGCACACCCTTTTGTAAAATCGCTTGGTGACATGGAAATGATGTTGCTTAATTTAGAAAATTTTACTTTCGCTTTTATCTGTACCCGTAGCTTTACGCATTCACAATCAGTTTATGCAGGCTTTGCAAATCATAAACTTTCAATTCACTGATGTGCTGCATACCGGCACAAGCTGCCTTTGCACCCGCTATTGTTGTGTAGTAAGTGATGCGGCCTTGCAGGGCCGCATTACGGATCGCCCATGAATCACGAATCGAGCGCTTGTCTTCATCAACGGTATTGATGATAAGCGTGATTTCGCGGTTCTTGATCATATCGACAATATGCGGACGACCTTCTGCAACTTTATTGACAGGCGCAACCACCATGCCCGCCTTGGTTAAATGCGCTGCCGTGCCTTTAGTTGCCACCACACTAAAGCCCAGTTCGATCAAGATACGCGCTACCTCTTCTGCTTTCACCTTATCGGCATTACGCACACTCAAAAATGCTTTGCCTCCGATAGGCAATTTTACACCTGCACCCAATTGCGATTTCACAAACGCCTCGGCAAAAGTCTCGCCTACACCCATGACTTCACCAGTCGATTTCATTTCCGGCCCGAGAATGGTGTCGACGCCGGGAAATTTGATGAACGGAAACACCGCTTCTTTCACCGAGAAATAAGGTGGCGTAATTTCCCGGGTCGCACCCTGCTCTTTTAACGAGCGGCCCGCCATGCAGCGTGCGGCGATTTTCGCGAGTGGCAATCCAATCGCCTTCGATACAAAGGGCACTGTGCGTGATGCTCGAGGATTGACTTCCAGTACATAAACTTTGTCGATGCCGTTTTGGGTTTGAATCGCAAATTGCAAATTCATCAAGCCCACCACTTTGAGTGCATGTGCGAGTGCGATCGTTTGACGACGCAATTCATCCTGCAATTCAGCCGAGAGCGAAAACGGTGGCAGCGAACACGCCGAGTCGCCCGAATGCACGCCCGCCTGCTCGATGTGTTCCATAATGCCG
>Ga0123339_10003271_pt1 | contig 10794 bp, 11 predicted proteins | sample lystaG_FD_89956 | JGI IMG/M metagenome (GOLD analysis project Ga0123339, IMG submission 89956) | Glacier valley bacterial and archeal communities from Borup Fiord, Nunavut, Canada, to study Microbial Dark Matter (Phase II) -... | ecosystem: Environmental > Aquatic > Freshwater > Ice > Glacier ... | reverse complement strand
CCTTCCCACCACAGCTCTGTACTACGAGGTTGCTTTGCTGCTAGCTTCGAGGTATCCTTTACTCAGGGAAGGAGGGATAACGGTTCGTACCTGTTTCTCGAGAGGCACATCACCCAACGTTGAGCTCTGTTGATCGAAGCTCACATCCTCCCTCTCCTCCCTTCCTCCTTCATCTCATAGGTCCTTCGAGGCATGCTCGTCTCGAATGCTCTTCTCTCCTACCTTACCCTCGGACTCGGCCTTCATCGCAGTGTCGTGTTCGGACCAACCTTTCGCTGCAATCAGAAGAGCATGGCAGATATCTTCGAGGTCCGTGCCTCAGTCTTCCCTCCGACCTGGCTCCAGCTCTTCTCTGCCTCGCTCGTGTACGGATGCTCGAGCTACCTGGAGCTCACAGAGATCCATAGAGAGCTGACTTTAAACTCCGTTCTCTGGATGCAGGCCTACATCGGTGGTCTCTTCCGCGAAGCCGGACTTCGTTCAACACTCTTCGAAGCTCGCGTTTGGCTCGATCAAGTCTACTCCACCGCCGTCTTCCCTCACCTCGAGTTCCGAGCTCGGAGGTTCATAGAGGCTTCAAATCTCAAGGAGTACCACCTCGTTACTCGATACCAACATCCTCGACGCGGAGGAAGCTCCTCGACGATGGCAGGGTCGTTTTCGTCGTCATGGTCGCTCGCGTCGTCCTCCTACGGATCTGAGGAAGGCAGCAACTCGATGATCAGCCAAGCTCCGCCGTCAAGTCCTTATCTGCGAAGATACGAGGAGGAGAGGTTCACGAGGGAAGGAGCTGTGAGCCCGTGGGGGAGGAGGAGGGACGAGAGAGACTACGTGGAGGAGGAGGGTGATTGGAGTTTCGACCGGGAGGAGGAAGAGACCCAAGAAGAAGATCCTACGGGATCGCCAGACGATCAGAGCTTCTTCGTCGGATCTCTTCAACTGGAAATGGACGACGACGCGTCGGAGGTCGACATGGATCGACTCCTTCTTCCCCCCTCATCAGCAACATCCCTAGTCCCAGCTACTATCTCTACGACAGCTTCTCATCTTCCCGCTGCATCCTCAACTCCCGACATTAAATCCCACTACTCACGGCACGACTCAGGCTACGACTCCTCCACTCCTCTTTCCCTCTCCGCCAATCTACAATCACCCCAGGACACGCCTCCTCCCCTCCCACCCCCCACTCCAAACCCTGCCGAATCTCAACCCTTCATTCCTTCGGATTCCATCCCTTCTAATTCCCAACCATTCGTCCTCAAACCTCCAGCGATCCGACCTTCCCTCTACTCCTCGTCGACGCGTCCACTCCGACCATCTCCTCTTTCTCAAGGACAAGGCTCTTCGACCCCGTCGCACTCCAAGGTCTCAACATCCTCTTCCACTCACCAATCTACGCCTTTCTCACAGGCGTCCAGACTCAGCATCCCATCCCGCCTCGCTCAGGTCGTCCACTCCTCCTCTCCGTCAAGAATGTCCACTCCCGCCCGTCATTCAACCCCCACTCGCCTCCTCACGTACTCTTCCTCGCGAGCCCCTATCTCCTCAACTCCCCAGCGATCTCTCGTCGGACGACTCGATCCCACCTCCCAATCTCCCTTCAAATCCACCGAACCTTCCATCAACGCGTCTCCCATCCAACTCCAATCTCTCGCCGACGAGGTCTTCGAGCAGATCCGTCTTCTCGAGGAGCAGGAGGACGAGTACGAGGATATGGATCTGGAGGATGGATCATCGGACTCAGGATCGGACGTTGAGCACCAGGAGAGCCTTCGACTGGGAGACGACGACGAGGACGAGGAGCCGGAGAAGGGAGACGAGAAGAAGGTGGCTGCTCCTCGACCTGGCTTTGGATTCGGCTTCAGATCGATCGTGGTGCACCCGAAGCTAGCAGCGAGAGCTCAAGAGGTGGCAGTGAAGCCTAGAATGAAGGTGTTTGTGGATACGCCGACGGGCAGCCCTGTGAAGGAGGGGAAACCGACGGAGAAGGGCTTGGTGCAGGATGCGGTGGAGCAGGCTGCGAAGAGGGTTGCTGGGATAGTTGGGTCGAAGACAGTGGAGGTGACGAAAGCGTTGGAGGTGGTGATGGTGGTGGATGAGGAAGAGAAAGAAGAGGGGGAAGTTGTGGAAGAGGAGACGCTCGCCGTCCCGGTCGCGTCCGCTTCAAAACTACCCTCGCCAACCCCATCACAATTCCCTCCTCGCCCTTTGCCAGCATCCCATCTCCCGCGCTCCCTACCTTCCAAACCAATATCCCCAACTCCCAGCGTCTCTCGCCACATTCCCCTCGCTTCCTCCGACCAACCCATCGCTTCCTCCTCCTCCTCCTCCTCTCAACTACATCGAAATCCTCCTCCTCCAGCGCAACCCCGGTCCCGCTCTCGATTCCCATATCCATCACGCGACCCCAGTCCCGAGCAGGACTCCTACTGGTCCCGTCGAAAGGACACTCTCGAATCGTTCAGACGCGTCGGAAATTCGAAGGGATCCTCTCGCGAACGAGAACGGGAACGGTCGCCTTCGCCCGTCCGAAGACTCAGGAGTCGGAGTCAATCCAGATCTCCCGAGAGGAGAGCGGGTAGGAGGTTGGACGGCTACCAGCAGGAGGTGAGGTGGAGAGCGGACCAGGCGAGGGAGAGGGAGAGGAGAGAAGGCGACGAGAGGAGCCAAGGGTCGCGTTGGAGGCCTGACGAGCGGGAGAGGGAGAGAGAGTGGGAGAGAGGCTATAGGGGAGGATATGATCGTCGGGATGAGAGAAGAGGTGGTGGTGGGGATGGCGGCGAGAGGAGGAGGAGATGAGCAGACTCCGTTCGTTTTTTTTTTGCGAGACTCGCGTCCGTTCTTCGTTTCCAGGTCTGCTTGCCTTGCTCTTGTTCGATTTGTTTCTCCCTTGATTTTTAAATTAGCTTATTCGAACGTAGTCTCTGCTCGTGTAGACGGCTTCATAGCCTCGAACTCCCGCGGGTGCGACGAAGAAGGCGAAGAGCGAGGGAGGAGTTGAAGGAACTGCCCTCGTTCGTTTCGTCTTGAGCTTGGAGTTGGTACGTATACAAGTCATGATCATCGTTTCTATTAGACCCTTCAACGTTTACTTCCGGATGAGGCAGTACACCTGAAAAGTAGGACAAGGACGCGTCGAAGTCAGCGAACGAAAGAGAGGAGGGAGGGGAGAGGCGAAGGAGAGAAGCCTGTGAAGGGGAAGCTGAACTCACGTTGTCTCCAACGACGATATTGCTGAGATGACGGTAGTTTCCTCGAAGAGCCATGAGCATGCCGCCGAAAGAGATGTATACAGTGCTGTCAGGGATGCAGAGAGGTGAGGATCAGCTTTTTGTTGAGCTCGAAAAGAAGGGGAAAGGGGGGGGGAAGGAGAAAGTTGAGCTCACGCTTCCTTCTCGACTCCTCCAATGTCCTCGAACTTGTAGATCTGACACCACCAATACCACCAGCAGTTAGCTCAGACACCAGTACATCGTCTGGAGCTCAAGAGAAAAGACTCACCTTTCCATAGGTCACGTAGTCGTAGTCGGCAGCCAGCCCTTCGTCTCCTCCCCTCCAAGCTTCCCTTCGATCCTCAACGTCGTCCTCTCCCAACGCATCTCCGTCCGCTCCAGCTCCAGCGGCCTTCTTGGGCTCCTCCGCTCCATGCAGGGTTGATGCCAGAAGCATTGTGATTCGATCACCGGGACCCAGAGGGAAGAGATCCATGTTGATGTCCAGAGTCATGGACATGGCGAGTCCAGACGAGGTCGCTTCTATTCGAGAGACTGTAGAGAAGCAAGAGCAAGCGCAAACAGGGTGAGGATTCGTTAGAGAAGGGCCTTCTGGAGCTGTGGGAAGTAGAGGTGAGCGAGAAAAGGTGATGGTAGACTTGCCTCGGTCGAACTTCTTTCCTCCTTTGTCCAAGGTCGTAACGGTGAAGAGGTCGTCGAAGAGCTTGCCGTCGGCGGACATTTTAGGGGGTAGTTAGGGGAGTAAAGTGGGGAGGGGAAGGGAAGAGGAGCGGGTGGAGAAGGTATCCGAGGTGGTTTTCTTGGTGTGAGGGTTTGGAGGGAAGGAGAGCAGGGAAGGAGGCGCTTCACGTGAAGTCGAAAGCTCCCAAAGTCGATTCAGGTTTTCGACGTCTCCCTCCTTCCCGACATCCATCTCCTCCTCCCCCTCCTTTCTTCTTCTCTTCTCTTCTCGCTCTCAGGCTCGCTTGCAGGATGACCTACACCCCTCGGGGATCGTGAAACTTTTTGCTTGGGTCTGGCAAAGCTGGCAGCTCGCTCTTCAACTGGTGAGTTTTGTTTTCTGCTCTCCTTCTCTTCCCTCCTTCTCTTCCCTCCCTCCTCCCTTCCCTCCTCCTTGCCCAACATCTCTACCCGAAATGATGATTCCATGTCGCCCCAGTCGTTAACGAGCGGACTCAACCCCTGCTTTGCCGAATCGACTGCTTACGCCAAATTTGCTATTCTGATCTCTTCATCCCTTCGACAACTTCCTTCCTTCCCTCACACCTCCCCTTCTCGTCCTTCCCCTTTGAACAACCTTACTGACTCCTCTTCCTCCTTCCTCCTCTGCTCACGAACGAACAGACCTTCCTTCTCTCTTTCTCTGCTGCCCTACACTCCCGAAAACCCTTCCGCAGGTTCCGCTCATCAGGTTAGTCCAGCCCTTCCTTCTTCTGCTCGAGACCTCCTTCCCAAGTCGAGCTCGAACAAAGGGTCTACCATCGTCGTCGATGATGATAGCTTGCAACATATATCAGAGTAATCTTACGGGAGATGCTGATTAGCAGCTCTTAGAACGGCCAACTTAGGCGACGTTAGCATAGACCCTTCTGTCGTTCGATGCATGCTCTCGGGGTGGGGAGGGAGGGAGGGTCCTCGTCGACGTTCTCGGTCCAAGAGATCTTTTACTGACTCGATCTTCTCTTTCTTCTCTTCCGTTCAGGCTCGTGATGGTTCCGCTTTGGTGTTTGGAAGACGAGTTGGTGGATGAAGTCCTGCTCGCGAGCTTGGGTTTTGTTCTTCGACTCTTCGTCGGTGTTGTTCGTCGCGGCGTTTTCCTTTCGCTCTTAGTTCCATACTTAGACCTCTTGGATCGAATGCTCCTCCTACCATCATCACTTTCTCGCAAAGGAGCAAACCTACCTACCTCTCGAAAGACCGAACCCCACACAAGGGCTGAGGAAAAGAAACTGAGCTCGTGTGCTTTGTCGAATCTCAATTCTACTCGCTCTCGCCGTTCAGTCTGGCTCAGTCGAGCAACAGCAGCGAAGCTCTTCTCGTACTCTTTCTTCGATTCTTCTCCCAGTCTTGAGGGGAGACGACGAAGAGGAGGGTGAAGGAAGTCGCTTGCTTCGCGTCTCCGAACCTCAGCTCCTGACGACTTGTTCTCTTGCGGAAAGGGTTTCGCAGAGGCATAGATGGACGTTTCTACGAGCTCAGATGTATAAAATGAGATCTGGTCGAAGGAAGTAAGAGTTAAGGTCAGGAGTCGAATCTCAACGTGAGTCGACAAAAGAGAAAGACTGACAAGATCGAGACCCCCTTCACTTCTCCTCCTCCGACTCTTGTCCGTCGAGCACATCGAGGATCAAATCCTCGACGTCAAAGAGTGCTCCAATAACGACCCAAACGTCTCGGCTCCGTAAACACCTGTGGGCGACGAAAGAAGAGAGGCCGACGCGACGAGAATCAGCTTCTGACGGATTTGAGGCGAAAAAGGAGAGACGAAAGACTCACCAGCCATCCTCCTCGCCTCCGCCTCCAACCAACAAGCCCAAATCACCTCCATCCACCTCCGAAGCTCCTCTAACCCCAGCTTCGCTCCCTCCTCCACTCCACCGAGTCCCTGCTGCTTGATTCCTCGAAGAGTCGACGCGACCAGATCCGTCGTCTTCTCTCGCATCTTGGCGATCGTCTTCTGTCGATAAGTGGGCTTCTCGGTAGTCGAAAGGATCGTTCCGATGAAGACCTCAGCCTCGGAGAGTCGGTTGTCGGCCGAGCGACGGGAGTAAACTATGACGTTACTAACGCAACGCGCCTGACTAAGCAAGCTATGGAAACCTAGAGAAAACACTAGAAAGATCTACGAAGCCTCGACAATGATCTAACGATACTATTTTCAACATTAATCTCCTCCGCCGCCTGTCGTTGAAGGTTGACAACGAAGTTGGGGTCGACGCGTCGTTCCTCCTGGGAACACGAACGTGAAAGATGTTAGAAGGGGTTTTTAAACGAACGGAAGAAGGAGGAAGGGCGTACCAGGATGGCGAGGATGTATCTGTTGAGGAAAGCGGGAGCTGGTCGTGTAAACGACTTCGCGATCTCGACCTCGCGATCATCAGGAGCGTTGAACTTGTGCATGGACGGACGGACACAGATCTGTTGAAGAGATATAAAATTGGTTAGAGAACGTGAATCGAAAAGACGCGTCGAAAGTCAGTTGAACGTTTCGAGATCGCGACTTCGCGAGACCACCACATCTCCGTTTGGACTTACCACGTCCTCAGTCAGATCGTGATCTACCGTGACCATTCCCTGTATTAGTTCAGATACAAATGAATACGATCAGATCGAGAAGAAAGGAGAAGACGAAGAAGAAGCGAAGCCAAACGAACCTTGTAGCCTCCCATTCGGATCTGAACGGCTGAAGGCATCTCTCGACGTCGAGATCTCCCAGATGATCCACCTCTCTGGAACGCTCTCCAGACTCCGCCCATCAGAGAAGGAGAGATGACTCCTGCACCGTCGGTGAAACAGATGTTGCCTGCGTCGTCGTACACGTCGTCGATGAGGAGGATTTGAGCGGGTTCGAGGTCGACGGAGGGATCCGTGGAAGTGAACTGAAGAAGAGATTTGAAAAATGAACAGAACAGGTCAGCTCTGAGGCTCTAAAACGTAGGATCACGATGAAGAGCGAACCGTTTGACTGAAAGGTAAAAAGAACGACGCGTCGAATCAGCGACCGACTCGAATCGGGAGAAAGTAGGTACTGGAGAGACTCACGATTGTCTAGCTCCCAACCTAGCAGGGACATACATGTCTACACTGAAGTCTCCCATCTCGCAGCGAACGAAGTCGGCGTCGAAGAGATGACCTTTTTCATCCGTCGTCGCACACAGGAACCAGACACTGAGTTGAAAAGGAATACCCAGAACAAGTCAGTGAGGGATGAAGGCGGACCAAATATGCCTTCAGCGAAAAGTACTGACCCGTGATCCTTCAGAGACGATCCAGAGTAACCAAGGAACTCGAACTCTCGTCCTCCGACTTTGATCCCTTTTTTGAAAGCACCGCCGATTCGGTCTTGAAGGAAAGCGACGTATTGGATCTCCCTGTCGAGCTGGTAGAGTTCGTGGAGCTCCGTCCTGTTGGAGAAACACAGAAAGGATGGTCGAGAAAAGAAGATGTCAGAACGAGAAATGGTTTGCGACGCGCGCAGATCCGAGAGGTTTTGAACGAACCTGAAGCTGACTCTGAGAAACCTTCTTCGATGCTGAAAGTACTTCCGAATGATCCGATTCGTTCTCTCCGGTTGACGGCCACTGATGAAGAAGGAGGTAGGAGTATGGACGAGATGGACGCAGTGAAAGAGGGAGAGATCGTCTTCGCTCGTTCCTCCTTTCGACGGGGACGAAACGAACTCCTCTGAGATCTCGCGTAACAGTTCCATCGTAGTCTCCGCTTCCTGCCACTTTCCTTCGTCGTCGTGCCCAGGACTGAGCCTCCAAGTCTCGAACGAGAACCTCCTGAGCACCTCCACCGCTCCATCGACTCCCATCCTCGAATCCCTCACCATCCGCTCGATCTCCAAGCGAAGCGCTAGTAGTTCTGTTGGGTCGAGGCTGGAGTTCCTGACGAGAGCGTCTGCTTGGATAGCGAGGGAGATGTTGATCTTTCTGTACCATCGATCGAGGAGGGAGAAGTTGGCGAGGGAGTAGAGGTTCCGCTGAGCGACGGGGATGGAGTTTTCGTGGACGACGCGTCCTCCGAGATGAATCTTGGAAGCCTTCCGGAGGAACTGGTCGAGTTCAGGGATGACTGGGAACTCTATACGGAGATCGATGACGTAGGGAGCGATCCGAGCGTGCTCGTCGTCGAAGGAGGATCGTTTTGTAGGGAGGAGAGGACGTGATGGATCGACTCCCGGAGGAGGGGGAGGAGGAGGGGGGTGATGAAGCTCGTACGAGGGAGGAGAGTTGAGTGTCAGGTAGAGGGAAGGAGGAGAGGATGATTTGTCGACGGTGATGGTTCGGATGGAATGGAAGGAGATCCGGATTCGCAGGTCGGGTTGAGCGTTGGCGGAGGAGATCTCGAGCGTCTTCTTCGTCCCACTGAAGACAGTTTGCCCTCCCACCAACCTCCTCTCCATCTCCACCGAGAAGACCCCATCCCTACACTCCAGGCCCCATGCGATGCTGAGAATCCGAACTGGTTTCGATACCTCCTTCTCCTCCTCCTCCTCCTTCCTCTCGAGTTCATGATCCTTTCTCGCCGTCGTCCGAAGACGTTCCACCGTTCTGTCGTCGTCTGGACGGTGATTGGGGAGGAAGATGAGGTAAGAACCTTTGAGTAGTGGGGGGGAGAGGAGGAGTACTTGAGGTCGAAGGAGGAGTCGGGTAAGGTGAGGAAGGCGTGTCCAGCGTGGGGAGCTCGCTTCCTTTCGTCGTAGACGAGGAAGAGTTCGAAGTTGAGAGGGGTGGGGAAAGATTGATTGGGAGGAAGGGTGTCGAGGAAGGCGGCGATGCAAGCGACGAGATCTAGTTTTGAAGCTGCTAGTGGGATCCCCTTGATGAGGATACCCATGGGGAAGCGAAGGAAGGAGGAGGAGGAGGAGGAGAAGGAGGAGTGAGCTGGACGTTGAAGGTCAAACAGCAAAACAGGGGTCAGATTCCAACTTTCCTCCCAAAATTTACTTTCGCTATCTAAACCACAAACACGATGTCCGAGATCCTTCTAGAACCCACCCCAAGACCAAGAAGGTAAGAAAGGTGAGGCAGAAAATCGAGAAAACGGTCTCTCGTTCTCGAAGCTCAAACGCGTCGAGTCGTCGTGGGTCCGAGCGCGCTCAAGCTTCTCTTCCTACAATCTCCCTTCTTCTCCGTCATGTACTTAGCTCACCTTTCGAAAGATACCTTTCGAGAGTGATTGGTCTGGTTTGGTCTAGCAGCAGGAGTCAAAAGAAGCACTCACCTTCAAAGTTCCCGCTCTTCCCTACGAATGCGCCGCCCTTCCTCCCTTTTCCCATTTCCCTGCAACTCACTCCACTCCAGTCCAGTAGTCTCGAAAAAAAAAACGCATGCGATTGGGGCATCTAGCGACGGTGCCTGAGGTTGGTTGGGGGTGGGTACAAAAACAAAGCAAAGAAAAACGAAACGCGAACGGCAACGACGACGAGGTGATCTAGAGGTAAAGACCCTCGGGCTGCAAAAAGAGAAGAAAAGAAACGGAAAGGAGAGAGTTTTCCAGTCAGGTTCAGCCGAGCTGGCTTTCTTCGAGCGAAGGAAAGCGAGTGGAGTGGAGTGGGAGAGGGAAGGGAAAGAAAGGAGAGATGGGGGATGGGGAGAGGAAAAAACGACTTACAGTGTTCTCCTGCTTCTTATCCAAAACCCTATCTCGAGCGGTTTTGAAGTCCTACAGCAGCAAAAAGCAAACGAAACGCGATTCAGTCTCCAGCCTCGAACCGAACCGAATCGAACGAGAAATTGAGAAAGACGAAGTCGAATCGAAATCGTCGAAACTCACCGCCTTGGTAACTCTCATCCTCCTCTCCCTAAGCGCCATCAATCCAGCCTCGGTACAAACGGCCTTGATATCGGCTCCCGACAACTCGTCCTTGGCCATGATGTACTCCTCGAGATCGACGTCGCTTCCGAGGGTCATTCGAGAGGTGTGAAGTCGGAAGATGTGTCGTTTGGTCTGGGTGTGCGAAGAAACGAAACGAAAAAGGTGAAGGAGAGGGAGAGGGAGAGAGGGAAAGTCAGGTTCGAGTGAGGGAGGAAGAGGAAGAGGGGGCGGGGGGCAGAGAAGCGAAAGGAAGACGACGAGGAGTTGGGTTCGGTTCGAGGAGAAGAGAAGAGAAGAGAAGAGAAAGAAGAAGGAAGGGTATGAAAACGCACCTTAACATCCGGCAAAGGGAACTCAATCTTCCTATCGATCCTTCCAGGTCGAATAAGCGCAGGATCGAGAGATTCAATCTTGTTGGTGGCCATGATAACCTTGACGTCTCCTCTCGTGTCGAATCCATCGAGTTGATTGAGAAGCTCGAGCATCGTTCGTTGAATTTCTCGTTCTCCTCCTGAAGTCGAGTCGTACCTGTGCGCGAACAAAAACAAAAGAGAGGAAGAAAGAAAGGGGAGAGGAGAGAAGGAAGAGAAGTCAGCGAACGAGGACGAGAACGAGGAAAAACGCGACCTCCCTCCCTTCCTCCTTCCTCCCTCCCGTAATCCCCGATCCCGACTCGACTCGTAACATACCTCTTCGTCCCAATCGCATCAATCTCATCAATAAAGATGATACTAGGCGCGTTCTCCTCCGCGACCCTGAACAACTCCCTCACCAACTTGGGTCCATCTCCGAGGTACTTCTGAATCAGTTCCGATCCTACGATTCGGAGGAAGGTCGCGGACGTTTGGTTGGCGACGGCTTTGGCGAGGAGGGTTTTTCCTGTTCCTGGGACTCCGTAGAGGATGACTCCTTTGGGGGGTCGGATACCCATTTCTTCGTAGAGTTCTGGGTGGGTGAGGGGGAGTTCGACGGATTCCTTGAGGAGGGAGGGAGAAGGGAGAGAGGAGGGAGAGTCAGG
>Ga0123339_10003270_pt1 | contig 10796 bp, 10 predicted proteins | sample lystaG_FD_89956 | JGI IMG/M metagenome (GOLD analysis project Ga0123339, IMG submission 89956) | Glacier valley bacterial and archeal communities from Borup Fiord, Nunavut, Canada, to study Microbial Dark Matter (Phase II) -... | ecosystem: Environmental > Aquatic > Freshwater > Ice > Glacier ... | reverse complement strand
TGAATCAAACTCCACAAAGTATATTAAAAAAAGTTAAAACAATATGTGTGGAATCTTTTGATGAAGTTATTGCGGATATGAATAGAAACTACAAAAGATTTGTTGAAGCAACAAAAATGCCACAAAATGCATTGCCTTGGAGAACAAATGTTGTAAATTTTTCAGAGTTATATGAAGAAGCAAAATTTTCTTATGGCGAAAATTTTACAAGCAAATATGATAGAAAATTAGAAGAATTGGAAATTAAGCTGAAAAACAATGAAATTACTGTGATAGACAGCAATTTTGAGCTAATTGAATTTGTTTATGGTTATATAGATGATATTTCTCCAAGAATAGTATATGGTTTGTTACCACCATATTATCCAAATGTAGCAAATTTATATTTTGACAATTTAGATCTATGCATTAAAAACATCAGCAAGAAATTAAATGATTTTACAGTAGAAGAATTCGGTCAAGTTTATACATCTGAATATTTCTATACTGGAATTTCCGACTTAAGTTATACAAGCGTTATAAGAAGTGATGAAATATTAAATGCCTTAAAATCATCAATGCCACTCTTTGGAAAATTTTATAGTATTCCGGTTGATACTATTGAAAAAATATCTATGCCATGTATCAATATAGGCCCATGGGGTAAGGACTTCCACAAGCTTACGGAAAGGGTTTCTGTGGAGGATTTATATTATAAAACACCTAAAATAATCAATAATGCAATTTCTTTAGTATTGAGTGATAAAAATTAATGTAGTGATTTAAAGGTACTTGGTCCATTGCATGTATGGGCTCTAGGTGTAGGGTTAGTATTGGTTGGTCAGTATGCTATGGCTAAATATCTACAAGGCCTGCTGGTAGCTTTTAACGTTGGACTGATGCTGGTTTTTGAGTATGTAATGCTTTAAGTTGCATAAGTAGCATCTCTAAGTAATATATTAAAAGAATAAAATTGAAAGCAAGAAAAAAATAAAAGTTTTAGAAAGTTGAGGAGAAAAAATGTTTAAGAATGCAATTGTAAGGATACCAGGAAAATCGTTATTAGAAGGTATAACATCAGCTCCAGAACTAGGAAAACCAGATTATGAATTAGCTTTAAAACAACATAATAATTACATTGAAGCTCTTGAATCTTGTGGCGTTACAGTAACGGTATTAGATGCATTAGAAGAATTTCCAGATTCATGTTTCGTAGAAGATACAGCAGTGCTAACAAGGAATTGTGCAATAATATCAAATCCGGGTGCTGCAACTCGTAAAAAAGAATCAGGATACATGATTGAAACAATTAAAAAATTCTATACAGAAGATAAAATTGAATATATAAAAGATCCAGGAACTCTCGAAGGTGGAGATGTATTGATGGTAGGAGACCATTTTTATGTTGGACTTTCAGCAAGAACTAATAAAGAAGGAATCAGACAGTTTATTGAAATATTAGAAGAACACGGATTAACTGGGTCAGCAGTTCCTCTTGAGAAAGTTCTGCATTTAAAAACAGGTGTAAATTATATTGAAAACAACAATATGTTAGCATCTGGAGAATTTATAGAAAAAGAAGATTTTAAATTATTCAATAAAATTATCGTGCCTGAGAATGAAGCATATGGCGCAAATTGTATATGGATGAATGGTAGTGTTATAGTACCAAAAGGATATCCAACAGTCGAGAAATCAGTAAGAGATGCAGGTTACAACGTAATAGTAGTGGATACTTCAGAATATAAAAAATTGGATGGCGGGCTAAGCTGCTTGTCATTGAGGTTTTAGTTTAATTATAAAACAAGGGATAGCGTAAAAGCTATTCCTCGTTTTATAATTTTTATTAAATATCTAATACTGTTCCTGGATTTAAAATATTATTTGGATCAAAAGATTTTTTAATGCTCTTCATAAGATTTAATTCAGTTTCTGATTTTTGAAGTTTGAGATCTTCTATCCTCAATTTGCCTATGCCATGCTCACCAGTAATTGTGCCTTTATATTTAAAACATGCTTTAAATATTTTTGCCTTTAATTCTTCTGCGTAGGGTGGCATTTTCCCATCAATAAGAACTATATCGTTGTGAATATTACCATCAGCTATATGAGCTGTAATATTAGTAATTGTATTATATTCCTTTGCAAGATTCTTTAATTCTTTGAGATAAGCTGGTATGCTTGCAACTGGAACAGCAGTATCAAAGGAATGACCTATAATATCTTTAATTAATTCGTAATGTTGACTTCTGATTAGAAGAATTTCATCTTGCTCACTTTTTTTGCCAGCAAATAAAGTTTCATAGGAATTGTTTTTCTCGCATATGTCATTTATTTGTTTGCAAGTTTCATAAAGCAAATCTTCTGTTTTTTCTGATATAATAATCATTAAATCTGCATTGCCTTTTTTTGCTTGCCACTCAGTTCCGAGCATTTTTGCTGTTTCTACAAATAAATGTTTATCTTGATATTCAACTGCAAGAGGTGTTGCGCCGCTTTTTAGTATTTCAAGCACAGATTTTGAAGCATCGTCAAAATTTTCAAAGGGTGCTATTATTGTAGCTGAATATTTATCTTTAGGATATATTTTTAGCAAAACTTTTGTTACTATTGCCAATGTGCCTTCACTGCCTATTATAAGCTGCATTAAATTATAACCTGCATTGTTTTTTAATAGTTTGCCGCCAAGTTCGAGAACTTCTCCACTTGGAAGAACTACTTCCATGCCCTGAATATGTTTGCGCATTACTCCATGTTTCACAGCCCGAGCACCGCCTGCATTTGTAACCGCCATACCTCCCATCTGAGCTCCTTCATCACCAGGATGTACTGGAAAACCTACAGTTTCATGCTTTTCTAGTTCTTCAATGAGTTCAAAAAGTGTAACTCCAGCTTCAAGTACTGCAACCATATTATCTTCATCTATTTCAATAATTTTTTTAAGCCTTTCCGTTGATAATATAATACTTTCCATCGTAGGTATGCATGCACCGCAAAGTCCTGTACCTCCCCCGCGAGCAACGACTACCAGCTTATTATCATTCGCATATTTCATTATTTCAGAGATTTCATCTGTGTTTTTAGGTTTTACAACTATTGAGCTTTCGTTTGCTTCGGGTCTCATTATACGTTCAATTTCATCATATAAATACGACCTTTTATGTAAAATATCAGTTATTACATAATCTTTTCCGACAATGCTCACCATTTTATCTATAATTTTACTGTCCATTCAACAATCCTCCTATTCTAAATCCCTTATAAGATTAGGAATTATTTCATATATATCCCCAACATATCCGTAATCTGCTATTGAAAAAATAGGTGCAGATGGATCAGAGTTTATTGCTATAATTAATCCAGATTCTTTCATACCAGCTAAATGCTGAGGAGCTCCAGATATGCCGCAAGCTATATAAATTTTTGGTTTTACCCTGTTGCCGCTATAACCTACTTGACAAGCACTGCTGACCATGCCTGCATCTACCAGAGCTCTTGAAACTCCCATTACGCCACCTAATTTATGTGCAAGATCCTCAATCATTTTTAAGTCATCTTTTTTCTTTATTCCTCTACCTGCTGCCACTACAATTTGAGCCTCTGTAATATCAATATCTTTTTCTTTGAATATTTTTATTACTTCAGATCTAGCATAATAATTGCAATATGGTTTCATTTCAACTATACTTATTTTTCTGTTGATATTTCTCTTTGATTCATTAAATTCCTTATATCTTATAGTTGCCAATTGAGGATATGTAACAGTTTTTATATAGGCAAATATATTATCACTAAAAGCTGGTCTAATTTGAATCAACTGCCCTTCATCATCAATTTTCAAATCAGTACAATCAGCAGTTAATCCTGTTTTTAATGATGCAGCAATTCTTGGTGCTAAAGATCGTCCAAAGCTAGTCGCTCCAATGAGGATTATCTCTGGTTTATGTTCATTTATAAATTCAACAATATTCTGCTTAAACAAATATTCTTCAGGTTTTAAAAAAATGTCTGATTTAATGTAATATACAGTTTCAGCTCCCCTAAAATTAAGCTCCTCAGCGGCTATACCATCAGCCGCTAATAATAGACAATTTAATGGCACAGTTAATTTATCAGCTAGCTCTCTTGCTTTATTTAGAAGTTCATAACTTACTTTGTGTATAACATTGTCATTTTGTTCGGCTATAACTAAAATCCCTTTATATTCACTCATGATTTCACCTTCTTATATTATGCTTTTAATTTAATTTCTTGTTTAACAGCCTCTTTAAATGAAACATAATCATCTCTGAAAATATGGCTTACTCTCTCCAATGGGCTTGGAATTATAATTTTGGATACCTTAGTCGGAGAACCTTTAAATCCTGTATTATCTTCGTTTATATATTCACATAAATCATCTAAGGAAATTTTTTCTACTTCGATTTCTAATGATTCTAATTTCCTATTTACTGTAGGCAGCTTAGGTGAATTTATATTCTTTGTAACTCCAATAAGAGCCGGCAGTTTCATTTTTCTGACTTGTTTACTTCCACATACATTTTCTATAACTACTTCAATTTCTTTATCATTTAAATTATTTATTTTTTCAACATAATATGAATGAGGTATATCAAGAAATTCTGCAACCTCCGCTCCTACTTGTGCTGTATCGCCATCTACAGATTTTTCTCCACAAATAATTAAATCATATTTCCCTAAATGTTTTATACCTGCAGATAACGTTATTGCTGTTGCGCAAGTATCAGAACCACCAAATTTTCGGTCAGTCATTAATACTCCCTTATCAGCACCTCTAGCATATGCATCTCTCAGAGATTTTTCTGATTTTGGAGGACCCATAGTCAATACAGTAACATTGGCTCCATATTTATTTTTTATATTTACTGCTGCCTGTAGTGCATTCATATCAAAAGGGTTGATCTCAGAATCAGCGGATGACCTATCTACAACACCTTTTTCACTATCAAACTTAACTTTTGTCATATCAGGCACTTCTTTAATAAGAACAAGTATATTCATTTTTACTGGCCTTCTTTCTGAAAATTTTTAAATATTTTATAATTACTATTGAATAATAAGTAAAAAAATGTTATAATGATAATGGATATGAGGTCTTACCACAAAACACAGTATAGCACATTTAACTTTACATTGCAAGTGAAATCGTTACAAAAGTTAACATTAAGTTGTGATGATTATAAGATAAATATAATTTAGAAATAAATGGAGGTCATATGTCAATATTATTAGAAGAAGATTTAAAGCTAGAATTGCCTAAGATGTTTAAGATTAAACAAAAATTTCCAGATGTAAGATTATTTAATGTAGAAGATGCAGTGAAGGAGCAATTTAATAAACCTGATATTATATCAAAGATTAAGCCAGGTCAAAAAATAGCGGTTGCTGTTGGAAGCAGAGGGATAAAAAATTTGCTTTCAATAGTAAAGGTAACAGTTGAACTAATAAAAGAAATTGGAGGAATGCCCTTTATTGTTTCTGCTATGGGTAGTCATGGGGCAGGCACGGAGCAGGGGCAAAGACAAATTTTAGAAAGTTATGGAATCACGGAAGAAAATTTAGGAATTTCCATACTAACTACTGTAGATGTAGAGAAAATAGGCAAGACAAGTAAAGGAACAGACGTATATTTCGATAAAGCTGCATTAGGAGCTGATTTAGTAATTCCAATAAATAGGGTAAAACTGCACACTGACTTTATAGGAGAAATACAAAGTGGATTATGTAAAATGTTAGTAATAGGTTTAGGAAATCAAATAGGATGTTCCTCTATACACGAAGAAAATCGGGATGTATTTTCCAATATAATTGAGGAAGCAGCTTCTATAATAATTAATAATGTAAATGTAGGCTTTGGGATTGCTATAATTGAAAATGGATATGATGAAACAGCTATGATAGAATTTTTACCATCTGAAAATATTATTTCTAGAGAAAAGGAATTATTAAAAATAGCGAAAAATTTTATGCCTACATTAATGATACCGGAAATAGATGTATTGATAGTTAATGAAATTGGTAAAAATATATCTGGAGCAGGATTTGATCCTAATATATTAGGTAAGAGCGCTATTCTTAAAAAATTTGTTTTGAAAGTTCCAAATATTAAGAGAATGGTACTTCTTGATATTACTGAAGAATCCCATGGCAATGGTATTGGAGTAGGTATGTTTGATATAATAACAAGAAAAGTATTTAATAAGTTAGATTTAGATCCCATGTACACAAATGCAATAGCAAGTAAAGTCATAGAAGATGTAAAGATACCTCTGATTACAGATACAGAAGAAGAAGCAATAAAAGTTGCAATAAAGGCATGCAGAAATTTAGATAAAGCTAATTTGAAAATAGTTAAAATTAAAAATACGTTAGAACTTGAGCATATAGAAGTATCTGAAACTTTGTTGGATTATGCAAGGAGTAGTAAAAATTTCATTGTATAATTTTTACGAATTACCATAAACTTCATAAAGTATACTTTAAGATTTATATACTATTTTTCTTACAGTATATTTTTTATCTGTAAAAATAATAATTAAATTTATAAATATTGAAAAGTGACCTCTTTTGGTGTAAAATAGTTATATAGACGAATTGTATTGAAGGAGAATTTATGTTTGAATCAATTGAAAACAAAAAAATATCCCAAATTGTTATTGAACAAGTTCAAGATATGATAATGAGGGGTGAATTGAAAAATGGTGATAAGCTACCTCCTGAAAGAGAATTAACACAAACTTTAAATATAGGACGTCCTGCGCTCCGAGAGGCTCTGAAAGCTCTTGAAGTTATAGGCTTAATTGAAAGCCGCCATGGCCAGGGCAATTTTATCGTCAATAATACAGAAAGTAGTTTTTTTAAGCCGCTTTCACTTTCTTTTAAATTATCTAATGGCAATATTGAAGAAATACTTGAACCGAGACTTCTGATAGAAAGCTATACAGTAAAACAGGCTGCTATACATGCAGATGATGATGATATAAAAAAACTTTATAAAATATATGAAAACATGATTGAGGCAGAAACAATAGAGCATAAATCATATTATGATAAAGAGTTTCATTACGAAATAGCTCGCATAAGCAAAAATACTCTAATTAATAATTTACTGGAAAGTACATCCTACTTGTTTGACAGTTTTATAAATAAAACGGTGCGCATGTCATTTTTTGGAGAGGATTCGATTAATAAAATATACGAGGAACATTTAAATATTATTAAAGCAATTGAAAAACATGATTCAGAAGAAGCGTTAAAATATGTCTACAAACATTTAAATAATATAGACAAAGAACTTTTATAATATAAAAAATTATGCACAATTAGTCATTAAAAAAATGCTCCTCTAAGATTTTTCAGAGGAGCATTTTTGATAGTTATAAATCTAAATATTTTAATATTAGAATGGTCCGTAATTAATCATTGAAGCATAAACTAGAAATATTGCTGCCAGTAATGTCCACAATGCTATTAAAGGCCAAATGAACTTAACCCATTTGTCATATGGAATTTTAGCTATTGCTAAGTTTGCCATTAAAACACCTGATGTTGGTACTATATAATTTGTAATACCATCACCAAACTGAAATGCTAAAACTGCAGTTTGTCTTGTCATGCCCAAAACATCTGCCAATGGGGACATTATTGGCATTGTTGTAGCTGCCAAACCTGAACCTGAAGGAATAATAAAGTTCAAGAAAGTCTGAACAACCAACATTCCTATGGCACATACCGATTTTGGAAATTTAGAAATTACAGATGCCATTCCATGTACTATTGAATCAAGAATCATAGCATCTTGCATAATTACAAGAATACCTCTTACTAATCCAACTATTAAAGCTCCCAATGCAATATCCTTAACTCCTTCAATAAAACACTCAGCTAAATCGTTTAATTTCATACCGTATAGAATACCTGATGCAATTCCTATGGCAAAGAATATTGCTGCTATTTCAACTATATACCAACCAAATTTAAATACACCGAATACCATTATTATCATACCCAAAGCAAATACTGTTAAAACTATTTTTTGTTTTGTGTTAAGTGGTTCAATGTTGCTTAAATCTAAAATGCTATCCTTTTCTTCTTGTTCAAGAGCATATACATAACTGTATTTAGGATCTGCTTTTACTTTTTTAGCATATCTCATAATATACAAAGCTACAAGGGTTATTGTTGTAAACCATATAACAAGTCTCAATTCAATACCAGAAAACAATGGTAATTCAGCAATGCCTTGAGCAACACCAACGGTAAATGGATTCATAAAACCTGAAGTAAAACCAGCCACAGCTCCCATTAATACAATAGAAGTGCCTACAATAGCATCATAACCAAGTGCTCTTGAAAGTGCAATCCCAATAGGAACAAAAATAATTAATTCTTCATTCATACCAATGGTAGCTCCACCAACAGAAAATACGAAAACAATTATTGGAATCATCAGATGCTCTTTACCTTTAAGGCTCAATGTTATTTTTCCTATACCCGATACAATAGCTCCTGTATGGTTAACTATATTAAATGCCCCTCCAATAATAAATATGAAGAATACTATACTTTGAGCGTCACCAAGACCTCTGGGAAATGCTTTTAATATATCAAACAGATTTGCAGGATTTTTTTCAACTAATGTAAATGAATCAGGATCTACTATCATTCTTCCGTCAGGAGCTTCTATTTTTTGATATTGGCCCGCTGGTATAACATAAGTTAATATTGCCATGATAATAATCAATGAAAACAATAGTACATAAGGGTGTGGTATTTTCGATTTTTTTTGTTCTGATTTTTCCATTATTAAACCTCCGTATGATTTTGAAATATATTCATTTTTTCTATTCTGTCAAAAGCTTCTTTAAGTTTTTCAACTCCAACAGTACATGCTATTCTAACATATCCTTCTCCGCAATCACCAAAAGCAACTCCAGGTATAGTTAATACATGAGCTTCCTTCAGTATGATGTCGCTTGCTTCTACTGAATTTAAGCCAGTTTTCTTAATATTTACAAATAAATAAAATGTTCCCTTAGGCTTCAATACTGACATATTAGGTATGCTGTTTATTCTATTAGCTGCATAGGTCACTCTATCCTTGTATTCTTTTATTATATCAGGTTGAATTACTTCTCTGTTTCTCAATGCATAAATTGCACCACGCTGAGATATTGATGGAGCTGTAAAAACAACATTTTCATTTATTTGCTGAATTGTTTTTATTATGTAATCTGGAGCTATTATATTGCCTATTCGCCATCCAGTCATAGAAAAATTCTTAGAGAAACTATTAATAATTATTGTTCTTTCTTTCATTCCATCAATTGATGCGATAGGTACAAAACGCTCGTTAAAGCTAAATGAAGTATATATGTCATCAGATATAACAATTAAATCGTATTTGACAGCAATGTCACGTATGCCTTCCATTGTTTTGATTGATAATGTATTTCCTGTCGGATTGCTTGGAGAATTAATAATTATAGCCTTTGTTCTCTCTGTTATTAAGTTTTCAAGTCTAGCTACATTAACTTGAAAATCTTCATCTTCATAGGTGTTTAGTGGAACGGGTACACCTCTTGCTAATTCTACCTGCTGCGGATAGGGAGTAAAATATGGCGCTTGCAATATTACTTCGTCGCCATCATCTAATATAGCTTCAAGTGCTAAGTACATTCCTAAGCATCCACTTGTAGTTACGAATATCGCTTCATCGTCAACCGGTAAATTGTATTCCTCCTTATAAAATTTTATTATTTCTTCTCGAAGTTCTGGGTCGCCCCTAAAATCTGTGTACTTTGTATGACCTAACTTAGCATCTCTCATTGAATTATCAATAATTATGTCATGTGTTATCAAATCAGGATCACCTAAGCTTAAGTTTATTACATCATCGAAATTTTTTACTAGTTCATCAACCTGTCCCATAGGTGTGGACTGATCCTTCCAATATCTTTTAGAAATAAACTTATTTTTCAATTTATCACCTCGTCTATAAAGTTGTTTCGTGGTAAGACCTTGAATTATTATAACATAAATCTTTAAACATGCAAGCGTTATTTTTTAAACTTATAAAAAAATACTGGCTTAAAATTTAAGCCAGTATTTTAAATTTATTGGAATTATTTATGGTGCAGTCACAAATACATAAACAGTGCCACTAATCCATATTTTTTCACCTGTTGGTCTTTCTATATTCATGTTATCTACAATTATTTTGATGTGCAACTTGTCATTTTTTGTATCTAAAGTCAGGTTACTTGCTGACATAACGGCTTTAGATTCAGTAGATTTTTCTGAAATTTTATAAAAAAATTTCTTCATCGGGATATCCATTATGGATTTCGCGGTTTAATCTATTATAGAAAGGATTAACTCACCTGTATCATCACTTTTTTGTTTAATTGTATAATTGTTTCCGTCTTGAATAAATGTAGTAATTTGCTGCTCTTTAGTATTTGTATCGCTATAAATATTAATTTTGAAAAATGTTTCAAATCCCGTAATGTCGATAGGAGAATTAGTATCAAGTATAGTATATGTATTTCTATACTCTTCTTCAGAATAGTAATTATCATAATAAGGTGTAAAGCCGAAAATTTTCTCAAAATTATTATAGTACTCATTTTCCTCATAATATTTTTCTGGCATCCAATCAAGGTCTCTTAAATATCCCATTCTTGCCATATAGGCTGTTATACTAGTTACAAGTACGAAGCGCAAACAATTGAAAATATTCCGAATAATATAACATAATACCTTGATTCAGTTATGCCATATGCATCAATACGAAT
>Ga0123339_10003265_pt1 | contig 10806 bp, 6 predicted proteins | sample lystaG_FD_89956 | JGI IMG/M metagenome (GOLD analysis project Ga0123339, IMG submission 89956) | Glacier valley bacterial and archeal communities from Borup Fiord, Nunavut, Canada, to study Microbial Dark Matter (Phase II) -... | ecosystem: Environmental > Aquatic > Freshwater > Ice > Glacier ... | reverse complement strand
TGCGTACGGACACTTTGAGACGAAGAAGACACCGGCACTTGCGCCGAAGGCGTCAACAGGGTGACCTGCGGTTCAGTAGTGTACTTGACCGTCAGAGCCGGATACCGTGAATCTCCTGATTCAGCCGCGTAGAACTTTGAATAGTACGACAGATCAGTGCCCTCATATGGGGCGCTTAGCCTGAAGCCGTACTCCGTGTTCAAGCCCAGGACATAGTTTTGAACCCAATGCGTCACATCCCAGGTGGCAGTGGCGCCTTGTTTCACAACAGCAGACGATGTGAAGCTTGATCCTGGCTGATTGTCCCACGTTAGAGAATCCTCCCCCCATCCAGCAGTCGCATACGAACAGTTGATCTCAGCTGAAGTGGAGGACTGATACCGGTAATAGCAATAGAGATTCAGTTTTGCGTCTAGAACTGTCAGACCTTGGCCAATCAAACCTGAAATGTCTGGCTTTACATATGCCCGGGTAATTCCAGTCCCCAGTGAATCAACCCGACCTACCTGCACCTGAGTACTCAAACCATAGTTAACAGTCGGATGCGTGCTAGACACATACGTGTCATAACCGCCCGCTGTTCCGGTGAAATAGGTCGTGGGATCGATCTTTATCGGATACACGCGAGCGGGGTCGGTGAGCCAGTCTTTGTCAGCGACAACGTCTAGCCTCCATGAACTCCCAACTCGCTTCAATGCATAGTGCACCTTGTCTGATCTATCGGGGTCTCCGAGCTCATTCGACGATGAATCGGTCATGTAAGGGGCAACGATATGAAACACAACCTTGCCAGTCGAAAGCGACGTCAAGACGACACCACCTGTGCTGTCCAATGAAGGTTCCACGCCCGCACAATCAAGATCAAACGAGTAGACATTCTTGCTTGACTGCTTCTGAACGACGATCGTTTCTTTCAGCCCTCGTGAAGAAGAGAGATAAATCAGATCAGAATTGCCGAATGCCTGTGCATAACGCCTTGCGTTAGGCTGCAGCGTGACCGCTGTTGATGTTTCCGCATACGCTGGATTAACATCCAGCTCCTCTGGCCGTCCAATAGGCCTCATAAACACTCCATCAGAGCCACTGCTTATTGAAACCGCCTGTTGAGAAATACGATCGGGTAAGAACACGCTGAAGGCATTTGCGCGGTTCTTGAACCCACTACCCGAGGGGGACATGGTCGCTTCCAGTGAAGAATCGATATGTTTCCAGCCGCCCTCTTCTTGGTCAAAATAGTTCACCGGCTGGGCGTAACTCTCATAGGTGTATGTACCATCACCGTTGTCGTAGGTCCGAGATGACACGGTCCGCTTGTCAGCAAGTTCATGGGGTGAGGGTTTCTGCTGCGGTTGCACCGCGCGCGCTGGCGGCACGTACACAAGTTGGGCTATAAGAGCGACGCAGACGAAACCCGTAGTAAGTGAACGCCAAACCCTAGACCCCCATGAGTGCATGCGAATCCTCCCCAAATCCTCCCTGTATAAAACCCCCAGACTCTTGTTACCAGATTGATACCTGCACTGCAATAGCTGTGCTGGAGAAGCACTCCGCCGTGCGCGGCAACCCCCGCCCTCGCTAGCGCTTCCCAAAGCGCTCGGCGATGCGCACAACGACCTCGGCGGCAGGCATCGTCTCCACGTCGCGCACCGGCAGCGCTTCCAGGAAGCGACGGGCGTAGGGCTTGCCGCTCACGAGGCGCGCATCGGCCAGCACCAGGCAGCCGCTATCGGTGGACGAGCGGATCAGCCGGCCGGCCGCCTGTTTGAGCTCCAGCACCGCCTCGGGCAGATAGTAGTGATTCCACGCGCGCGCGTCCCGTGCCCGGCGCTCCTCATAGAGCGGGTCGCGCACGGGGCCAAAGGGCAGGCGCGGCACCACCACACAGCGCAGCGTGTCGCCTTTGGCGTCAAAACCCTCCCAAAACGACTTGGTAGCGAACAGCGACAGCCGCTCATCGGCGAGGAACTCGTCGCGCAGCCGCTTGCGCGAAGCGCCGGTGCTCTGCACGAGCAGCCGCAGCCCCTCGCGCTCAAGCGGCCCCACGAGCCGGCGGTACAGCTCGTTCATCTCTCGGCGATTGGTGAACAGCGTGAGCACCGAGCCGCCCATGGCGGCGTGCACGCCCGCCAGCAGCTCCTCCAGCGCGTCCAGATAGCCCACGCTGCCCGGCTCGGGCAGATCACGCGGCACGAACACCGCCATCTGCCGCTCGAAGTCGTAGCTGGACGCCAGCCGCAGCGTGCGGCGCTGCTCGGCGGGCACGCGGTCCAGACCCACACCATGCAGGAAATGCGAGAAATCGTCGCCCGTGGCGATGGTGGCCGAGGTGAACACCGCGGAGCGCACCCGAGGGTAGAACTGCACGGACAGCGCATGCCCCACGTCCAGGCACGCCGCCGACAGCGACTCCACCGCGCGGTCACGGCGCCGGTCGGCGCTCACGCTGTAGACGCGGCCGGTGTCCTCGCCTTCCAGCACGAGCACGAGCCCCTCGAGCTGCTCGGCGATGCCGGAAAGCTGGCCGGCGAGGTCGTAGCGCTGCTGGGTGAAATCGTCGCCCAGCTCCTCGAGGTGGGTCACCACGCCGCCGCCCGCGCGCAGCACTTCCTCCAGCCGCTTGGCGAGCGAGCGTCCCACGCTGGCTGCCGTGCTCCACGCGCCGGTCTCGCGCAGCTCGGGCGTGATGCGCAGCTCCACGCGGTCATACTCACCGCGCACGGGCGCAGCGAGGTCTTTTATGAAGTCGAAGAACGAATCGGCGAGCGTAGCCGCCGTGGAGACCGTGTCGCGCATCCCCTCGATGGTGCTCAGCGTGTTGCCGCTGCGATCGCCCGGCAGCAACGCCACACGCGCGCGCAGCGCGTCCAGCGTGCCGCCGCGCCCTTTGGCGTGCAGTCCGCCGAGCAACCCGGCGAGCGCCGGATACGCCGCCGTGCTGGAGAGCTGCTTGCGCGCCTCGGCCTCGGCACCGTGCGCCTCGTCGATCACCCAGTGGCGGATGGGCGGCAGGATGCCGCCGTCGGTAGTGAGGTCGCGAAAGAGCAGCGCGTGGTTGGTGACCACCACGTGCGCCTGCGTGGCGCGGCGTCGCTGGCCGTGCAGGTAGCACAGCTGCGGCCAGAAGCGGCAGTGCTTCTTGGTGCACTCGGCGGCGCCGGCCGCCGCCGCGCGCTTGAGCCCCGGCGGCCAGTGCAGGTTGATGGCGTCCAGGTCGCCCCACGTGCTTTGCGCCGTCCATGTCACGAGCATGGCGAGCGCCTCGCGCTGCTCGGCATCCCCGGACGGATCGTCGAGTAGCCGCTGCAGTTTGCGCAGGCAGATGTAGTGGTCGTAGCCCTTGAGTGCCACGTAGCGCAGCTCACCGCCAAGCGAGGCGGCCAGCGCCGGCAGCTCGCCGTAGACGAGCTGGTCCATGAGCGAGTTGGTCTTGGTGGCAACGCCCACGGCCACGTTGTTTGCCAGCGAGAAACGCGCGGCCGGCACCAGATACGCCACCGACTTGCCCACGCCGGTGCCGGCCTCCACCGCCAGGTGCGTGTCGCTGCCAAAAGCGTTAAGGACCGCCTCGGCCATCTGCGTCTGCTCGGCGCGCTGCTCGTAGCCGCTGTACATGCGGCCCACCGCGCCGTCCGGCGCGAACTCGGCCAGCACGTCAGCGGTTGGCGGGCAGGCGAGGTCTATCTCGGCGGCGTCGAGCATCTCGTCGTGCTTCTCACGACGTAGACGCTCATGCCGCAGCTGCTTGAGGTCGAAGGCGCCTCGCGCCGGACCGCGAGCGGCCGCCACGTGCGCGAGCAACCCGGCGAGCGGCGCGGTCTCGCCCAGCACGCGAACCGCCTCGGCAAGCACCGGCACGGGCTGCGCGTCCAGCGCGCACAGGAGCACGCGCCACAGCGCCGCAAGCGCGTCGGTGTCGTCGGCCGCCCGATGCGCGCTGCCGCCGTCCAGGCCAAACGCGGCCACCAGATCGCACAGCCGATGCGAGCGCAGCCGCGGCAGCGCGATACGCGCGAGCGCGAGCGAGTCCATCCACGCACCGGGCAGACGCGTGACGCCGGCGCCGGCAGCCTCCAGAAAGCCGCGATCGAACGCGGCGTTGTGCGCCACCATCGGCCGCTTGCCGATGAGCGTCACCAACTGGCTGAGCGCGCTTTCAACCGGCGGCGCCTCGGCTACCAGCGAGTCATCGATGCCGGTGAGCTGTGTGGTCTCGTGCGGGATGGGCCGCCGCGGTTTTACGAGCGTGGTGTAGCGGCCCACCTCGTCCAGGCCGCGCTTGACCACTACAGCCAGCTCGATGATCTCATCGCGCAGCGGATCAAAGCCGGTGGTCTCAAGATCAAGGAAGGCTATCTCGTCCTCAAAGCCGAACACAGCCGTACGGGCGTGCTCGGCCAGCGCCGAGTAGGTGGCGACGACGTCAGAGTCACTGCCCGGCGTGATGAATCGCGTAAGCGCATCAGTAGTCATGCGCACAGACTAGCACGGCGCCCCGACCAGGTCGGAACGCCGTGCGAATCAAGCCTATGAAAATGTGCGGCTACTGTGCCATTCCTACCTGGCGTGACTCAACGACCCAGTCAGTCTTGTACTTGGCAAAGGTCCACATAGCGGTCCAGTTGCCGTTGGTGCCGAGGTCCTGGCTCACGCTGACCTGTGCGGCGGAATCCTTAACATCGGAACCCGTGATCTTGAAGGAGGCCATGCCGTACATCTCCTGCGTGCTCTGGAAATCGGCGACCGTACCGCCCTTCTGGCTGGCGGCAGGCTGCATCTTGAAGGCAGCATCCCACTTCTTATCGAGAATCGCCTGGTAGTACTGCTTCACGAAGTCCTCGGGCGTGGTGCCGCTGGGGACCTTGGTCGCCGTAGCCGGATCAAATGTATCCGACGTTGACGAGGCCATTCCGGCCTGATCGCCAGTGGAGGTTGCGGCTGTCGAAGCCGTGCTCGAGGTGCTCGTGGTTGCTGCGGTATCGGTCTTGGCGTTGCCCTTGATGAGCAATCCAACAACGATCGCCACAAGAAGCAGGGCAATGACTCCGAGAAGGATAGGTACCGCGTTTTTGTTAGTACCGGTGGTTTCGGCCATCGATGATCCTTTCACTCACTCTATCTGCTGCTTGCCTGAACGACGCTTATGCGCCTGACGAGCATACTCCGGTAGGACAGCTGTCTCAACCACATAGTATCAACGGTAACAGGTGCTTGTTACACTGGGCTCATGACACAACAACGCAGTCTCTTCGATATCATCGGGCCCATGATGGTAGGGCCTTCATCCAGCCACACCGCCGGCGCCGCCCGCCTGGGCAAGCTTGCGGGTGCGATCCTCGGCGCCCAGCCCGTGCAGGCGCGCATCACGCTGCACGGATCGTTCGCGACCACCGGTCGTGGTCACGGTACCGACCTCGCACTGGTGGCGGGGTTGCTCGGCTGCGCACCTGACGATCCTCGTATCCGCGACGCGTACGCACTCGCTGCTGAGCGCGGCATGCAGGTGGAGATGGCCGAGGCCGACTATGGCGAGGTCCATCCCAACACCGCCCGTCTGGAGCTGACTGCTGCCGACGGGACCAAGATGCTCGTCCAGGGCTCGTCGCTGGGCGGTGGCGATGTGGTCGTCACGCTCGTCAACGACTTTCCCGTCAAGATCACCGGCGAGCTGCCAGTGCTGCTCGTGGTGCATCGCGACCAGCCAGGCGTCGTCGCAGCAGTAACCGCCCTTCTAGCGGGCGCGCTCATCAACATCGCAGGCATGCAAGTCGCGCGGGAACGCCGCGGCGCCCTCGCGCTCATGCTCATCGCCACTGATGAACCAGTGATCGCCGAGGTGGCTGGGGCCGTCTCGGCGATCGAAGGTGTCACGCGCGTACGTCAGGTCCCGGCGGTCTAGACCTCTGCCGGCACCGCGTTCATCTTTGCGAGCACGGCCGTGGCTAGCGCGTCGAACTCTTCATTCGCCACATCAGCGGCGTGCCCACTGTCCTCAAGCGCGGCCCACTCCTGATTGAGCGGCAGCGTGAGCAAGCGCTCCATACCGGCGAGATCCTCTTCGTCCGTCTTGCCAAAGACGTCGATCCGCTCCCCGCAATGCGGGCACATGAGATACGCCATGTTCATGACAAGGCCAAACACCGGAACATTGGACATCTGCGCCATATCCTGCGAGCGACGGGCGACGTTGGTCACCATGTCCTGCGGCGTCGTCACCAAGACGATGCCTTCGGGCTTGAGCTTGTCGAGCACCGTGAGCGCAGCGTCCGAGGTTCCCGGAGGCATATCGACGACGAGTATCTCGGTCTCTCCCCAGTCGGATTCGCTGAACAGCTGACCGATACCATTTGAGATGAGCGGGCCTCGCCAGACGACAGCCTTGTTGTCAGCCGGAAGCATCAGACTCATCGAGGAGACTAAGATGCCCTCGGGACTGACGCCCGGCAGCATGAGGCCCTCCGCATTGACCCGCGCGCCACGCGGCACGTTTAGCAGATGCGGCACCGAGGAGCCGGTTATGTCGGCGTCGAGAACGGCCGTTGCCCCCGTCGCCCGATGCAATGCAGCAGCAAGTCCGGTTGCAACGAAGGACTTGCCCACGCCGCCTTTGCCGCTCATGACAGCGATCACGCGCATGAAGTCACCCTGCCTTTCGTGTGCCGAGAAAAGACTGTGAGTAGCATGTAGCTGTTATCAACACTTAGTCTTACACGTTCTACAGGCACCTGTGCAAGCAGAAAGCTTCAGCGCGTTGCAACGAGGACACCTCACCTCGGCCGAGACAAACCCACACTGGGGACACGCGCTCTCTGGAAGCGATAGCGCACAAGCGCCTGAAGCGGCGTCTCGACCGCCCGCTTTAAAAGAAGTAGACACTCAGAACACCTCCAAGAGTCGGGCCAGCAGGCCGCCAACACCAAACGCGAGCGCGATCGAACTCACGAACAGCACCAACAGGTAGCCCGGTCCGCGTTCTTTGAGAATGACCATGACGCTCGCCACGCACGGCACGAACAACGTGATGCTCACCATCGCCACAAGCAGCTGCGGCGCCGTAAGGTTCATGCTAAGAAAGCCGGCTGCGCCAAAGTCACGACGGACAAAACCCATCACGAACGCCGTTGATGCAGCGGCGGGCAGATGCAGCCAGCCCACCACAAGCGGCTGAGCGAACTGTTGGATGGCGCCCAGCGCTCCGGTCACCTGCAGCGTTGAGATGAGTGCCGCACCGCCGAGGAAGAACACGAAGACCTCGGCCATGAAATGCCACGTCTTAGTGCCTGACTTGCGTAGCACGTTGCTCATCTGCGGAATACGGAGCGGTGGCAGATCGATCAAAAGGTCAGTGGACACGCCCGGAGTGATCTTATTGAGGGCAGTTCCCACGACAACAAAGATCAGCAGCATGATTCCAAAGTACCCCAGCGCATAGCCGCCACCGAGCCGCGCCATCATCGCCGAGATGACCGCGATCTGCGCCGAGCACGGCAGCGCGATAGCCATGAGCGCGGTAGCGATGACCCGCTCGCGCCGCGACCCCAAGACGCGCGTCGTCAGCGTCCCCATCGTCACGCATCCCAGACCCAAGATAAGCGGGATGACCGCACGACCGTTGAGTCCGAGAGAGGTAAGAGAACGGTCAGCAAGCGCGGCTATCCTCGGCAGATAGCCTGAATCCTCGAGAAAGGACATCAACAGGTCGAAGCCGACCACTAGCGGCAAGATCACGCCCACAAGATAGGTGGCCGTCATCGTGAGCATCCCAAAATCGCCCGCCAGCATCGTATACGGGATCGAGCCACGAGCGAACACCTGCTCCACCAGACCACGCATAAAGGGTTCGTAGTAGCCCTTCATCACTGTGCCCTCGGTGAAGCCGACGACCGTCCCGGCGACGAATCTGCCCAATACCTCATAGACTACATAGAGAAGCCCCGCCATGAGCGGCAACCCTGTGAGAGGGTGCAGCATAAGGTAGCTCAGGTGCCCGGCAAGACCCGAGTCCTCTCGGCTTGCGGAGACCACGTGTCCGGCGATGTCGTTGACCCTCGCCCGGCGGCGAGAGTACAAAGCGTCACGCCCTACGCTCGGTTCCATCGAATAGCGCTCGGCTATCTCCGCGTCACCCTCTAGCACGAGAAGCGCGTCGCCACGCGCACCCGTCCGGGCCGCGATAGGCACAAGCAGCGCATCGAGCGAAGGGTCGGCATTACCGACCAGCGCCTCGGCCAGACGCGACAACAACTCGGGGATACCCGTTCCAGCGGTAGCGACGGTCTCGATCACCGGTACGCCGAGCAGATCCTCGAGAAGATCGCGGTCGATGCCAACCCCTTGCTTGCGCGCCTCATCGGCCATATTGAGTGCGACGATCATGCGCAGACCCGCATCGAGGAGCTGTAGCGTGAGAAACAGGTCGCGCTCGAGGTGAACCGCATCAACGACGTTGACCACCACGTCCGCGCCGAGAATTACATCGCGAGCCACACGCTCTTCATCGTTGAACGACGAGATGCCGTAGACGCCAGGGGTGTCGATGATATCCAGGCCGCCACGCGTTCCGCGCAAGATCTCCACGGTCGTCCCGGGAAAGTTACTGACGGTGGCATAGGTTCCGGTAAGGGCGCCAAAGACCACGGACTTACCGACGTTGGGATTGCCAGCAAGGACTACCGCCGTACCTTGCGGAAGAGCACAGTTGGCAGCAGAAACCTGCATGCTGTCACTGCGCGAGGTCTTGCTGGCGCGGAGGCGCTCTGCCATCAGGCCAAGCTCTCGGCCGGACGCACCATGATGCGGCGAGAAAGGCCTCTACCCACCGCGATTTCCTGTCGTCCGCAACGAACTACCACCGGACCTGAAGGTATGCGGGTAACACACTGCACGTTCGCTCCCACATCCAGTCCAAATCGAATCGCACTGGCTCGTGCACAATCGTCCTGCACCGACACCACCACGAGATCATCACCTGTGCGAGCAGCAGCAAGGGTTCCTTCTGTCTCCCCACCAAAGCGCCCGCCCATACCACGCGGTCCGCCCATACCCCGGCCAGCGCCCTGTCCGAATCCGTAACCCACGCCTACCACCTGGCTCTCTTAGTATCTACTAACTCCTTGGCAAACCGTATACTACCTTGCGTTGGTTGCATCGTCAATGTGAGACGACTCCATTTCCTGACCCCGCTCGCTGTTACAATCTGCGAAGACGATGATTGGAGCCCTTATGGCGTACGGAAGTTTCGCTGAACTGCTCGGCGCGACAGCCGCGCACGGTTCGCTCGGCAGGGCCGCTCTAGCACGCGAAGCGTTCGATACCAGCACCAGCGAAGCGGACGTGCTCCAGCGGATGGACGAAAGCCTCACCGTGATGGAGGACGCCGTGGCCGCGGGCCTGGCCGACGCCACCCGCTCGCGCTCGGGACTGAGCGGCGGGGACGCGGCGCGAATGGCCGCAAGCGCCCCGCAAGCCGTCGATGCACGCATGACCAACGCCCTTTCAGCCGCGCTCGCCGTGGCCGAGGTCAACGCGCGCATGGGTCGCGTCGTGGCCGCTCCCACCGGTGGCGCTTCAGGCGTCTTGCCGGCGGTGTTGGTGACCATCTCCCAGCAGCAGGGCACCTCACGCGAGGAGACGGTGCTCGCAACGCTCGCCGCTGCAGCCGTTGGCGGCGTGATCGCCGCACGCGCCACGCTCTCAGGCGCGGCCGGAGGCTGCCAGGCAGAGATCGGCTCAGCGGCCGCGATGGCTGCCGCTGCAGCCGTGGAGCTCATCGGCGGTATGCCAACGCAGTCCGGCCACGCTGCCGCATTTGCGATACAGGGGCTGCTCGGCCTAGTGTGCGACCCGATCGGAGGACTCGTGGAGGTTCCGTGCATCGCGCGCAACGCCACGGCCACGGCCGTCGCGCTCACTTCTGCACAGATGGCGCTGGCGGGAATGGAGTTCCCCATCCCACTCGATGAGGTCATCGACACGATGGGCCAGGTTGGCCGCAGTCTGCCGCCATCGTTGCGCGAGACCGCCCTCGGCGGACTGGCGGCGTCCCCCACTGGTCGCAAACTGGGCGCCAACGTCTGCCAGGGCATCGGCTGCCCGGCTCGTTAAAGCGTCTTTTCGCACGACGGAACGGGCATATGAATCTTGCCTCGCCAAAGATGTTAGGTTAGCGTTGTGTCTGAAGGGGAGTAGCGCCCGCTACATGCGGGAGGTAGGCCGACAATCTCGGGCAGTAGCCCCGGACCTACCACCACGACTCATCGTGACCGCGAGACCTTCGGCTTGACGCCGAAGGTCTCTTTTCTTTCTCAGGAGGAACCACCTAAATGGCCGATCAGAACAGCGGTGAGACCAGCGTGCCCACCTGCCCGACGGCGCACACGATGCACTTCAACGAGGTGCTATCGCGCCTGAACTCCGACCCGCAGACCGGTCTTGATGCCGGGCATGCGGCACGCCTGCTTGAAACGTGCGGTCCCAATGAACTGCGCGCGAGCAAGAGCACCCCCGCCTGGCGTATGTTCCTCGGCCAGTTCAACGACTTCATGATCTGGGTGCTACTGGCGGCTGCGTTGATCGCGGCCTTCGAGGGAGAGGTAATCGATGCCATCGCCATCGGCACCATCCTCCTGATCAATGGCATCCTCGGCTTCGTGCAAGAGTATCGCGCCGAGCAGGCGCTTGAGGCGCTACGCCAGCTCTCGGCACCTACCGCCACGGTCGTGCGTGACGGCGTGGAACGAGACATCGCCGCGGTCACGCTGGTCCCCGGCGATATCGTGCTTCTGGAGTCCGGCGACAAGGTGCCCGCAG
>Ga0123339_10003261_pt1 | contig 10813 bp, 11 predicted proteins | sample lystaG_FD_89956 | JGI IMG/M metagenome (GOLD analysis project Ga0123339, IMG submission 89956) | Glacier valley bacterial and archeal communities from Borup Fiord, Nunavut, Canada, to study Microbial Dark Matter (Phase II) -... | ecosystem: Environmental > Aquatic > Freshwater > Ice > Glacier ... | reverse complement strand
CCGATGGGGTTTCAGGAATCGCAACGGTTTCCGGAGATTTCTTGGTGGTGTCGGTGTGGGACGCGCCGGTCTTGGGAGATTTTTTCGAAGGTTTCTTTGCGGCCTTGGCGGCGCTCTCTTCCTTGGCCTTCTCGGCGAGGCGCTGTGATTCCGCAGCGATTGCAGCCTCGAGTGCCGAAGTCGGAGATTTCTTCTTTATGATCGGAGGCACTTCCTCGGTCTTCGGCTTGGGTGCTTCGACCAAGGCATCGTTTTCCTCCTGGGCACGCGTACGCGCTTCGATTTCAGCCTGCGCCTTCTCTTCTTCGCGACGCTTGCGCTCTTCTTCGCGACGCTTGCGCTCGCCCTCTTCGGCCTTGCGGCGCTTCAGCTCCTCAGCTTTGCGCTCCTCTTCTTCTTGTGCCGCTTTTTGTGCGCTCTCGGCCTCGGCTTTCATCTTCTCGGCTTCGATCTCGGTCTTGCGGCTTTCGACGACCGGAGCCAAAGATGCGCGCACCATGTCGACATATGCATCGACCAGGCTCGTCGCGTGGCTCTTGGCCGGTATTCCGAGCTTCTCCAAATGAGTCATCAGCTCTTTGCTTGACATTCCGAACTCTTTTGCAAGTTCATGTACTTTGATTCCTGCCATTAGCAGTCACTCTCCTTGCGTTCACACGCCGGTGATATAAGGACGTTAAAGTCACGCCGTAGACGGTCGTAATCATCTTCACTGAGCACAACTCGAAGTGCCGAAGCGAGCCTACGACGTTTGTAGGCGAGTTCGAAACAATCGGGTTGTGCGCACACATAAGCACCTCGGCCGGCAGACTTTCCCGTAGCATCGAGCTCGACGTTTCCTTGAACGGTTCGGACGAACCGGACGAATCGCCGTTTGTCACTCGACTGCTGACAGCCAATACATGTTCTTATCGGTGCTTTGTGCGACTTCATTAGGCCTGCGCGCCCTCCTTATCATGGACACCGCAGTATTGTGAACCGGGGCGTGCATGGTTGCGACACCGTGTACCATCCGCATTTTCAGCGATGCAACGCGTATCGATCTCGGCGAGGTCGTCCATGGCACCAGCTGCCAGAGTGTTCGATTCGATGAGACCGGCCTGTGCGGCCATATCGGTGCTCTTGATATCGATGCGCCATCCGGTCAGCTGCGCAGCGAGACGGGCGTTCTGACCCTCCTTGCCGATTGCCAAGGAAAGTTGATCGCTCGGAACTATGACCGTAGCGGTGTGGGTATCCTCACTGATCAGCACCCTATCGACTTTCGCCGGTGAAAGTGCCGATTTGATGTACGTCGCGGAATTATCGCTCCAAGGGATGATATCGATACGCTCGTTGCGCAGATCCTGGACCACTTGGCGCACACGGTTGCCTTTCGGTCCCACGCACGCTCCGACGGGATCGAGGCCAGGCTCCTTGCTCCAAACGGCTACTTTCGAGCGCGCTCCGGCGTCACGTGCGATAGCCTTGATCTCGACTATTCCATCATAGACTTCGGGTACCTCGATTTCGAACAGACGCTTGATGAGACCCGGGTGCTTACGGGAAACGGTGATCGAGTAATCACTCCCTTTGGCACGGCGGGCATCGGTGATGTAGACCTTGAGTCGTTCGTTGTGCGAGTAGTGCTCGTTGGAAGGCTGCTCCTTCGCGGGAAGTTCAGCCTCGAGGTTCTCGCGCAACTTTATGAGGGTGAAGCCCTTGTTGAACTGCTGGACTTCGCCGGTCACGCACTCACCGATGCGTCCCACATACTCTTCCACGATCTTTTCACGACGAGCTTCGCGAATCATCTGGTTGACGATATTCTTCGCCTCAAGGGCGACGATGCGTGATTTGTCCTTAGGTGTGACGTCGACTTCTTCGTAGCTCTCCGCTTCATCGGTTTCGGGATCGATTTCGCCGACGGGGACGAGTTCGTAGACATACGGCGTGCCGTCTTCGGTGTTCAGCGTCACGCGACAGTTGTTCACAAGGCCGAGGACGCGGACGAACTTAGGCGCGAGCGCCGTCTCGAGTTTATCGAGGAACTCATATTCATCTATGCCATGCTCTTTAGCGACATCGTGGAGGATATCCATCAATGTGGGTTTCGGTTCTTTCTTTGCCATTTCTATTTCCTTTCTTCACTCTTGAAGTCTATTTTAGTCGACAAACGCGCCGATGTAATCGAAGCGAAATCTATATCTTCAACCGCTTCTCCACACTCGATATGGACTATACCTTTATCGATACCTTTTAAAACACCTTTGAAATTCGCCTGTGTTCCCTTCGGCGCATCGATTTTCACATGCACGTCGCTTCCGGAAAAACGCACGAAATCCTCAGGCTTTCTCAAGGGACGGTTGATACCGGGCGAGGAAACCTCGAGGATGTAGCTCGAGTCGATGAAATCGGCTTCATCGAGCGCGATATCGACCCACTCATTGGCTGAAACTATTTTTTCCAGGTCGACTCCCTGCGGGTGGTCGAGCATGACCGCGATGACCGGATTCGACATCGAACCGCTGATATCTATATCGACCAACTCGTATCCGTTCTCTTCTGCGAGAGGTTCGAGGAGGGTAATCATCTGCTCTTTCAGTTCTTGGAAATTCATGAACACCGCCTTCATTCCGTGCTACATCAACAAAAGAAGCGGGCGTGAACCCACTTCTCAAAAGTTACCGTTAATTTTTCTACCGACTGAGATTATACCATTGCGGACCGCGATATTCAAACGCGACCCGCGCTATTCGAACTTGAGTTTTCCCGTGCTCACGAGATGTGCGACATAGGAGACCACTTCGTCCAAGGGCACCTCGACCTTGTCCCCGGTACCGCGAACCTTCACCTCGGCGATCCCACTCTCATACCCTTTTCTGCCAAGCACGACCTGCACCGGCCAACCGATGAGATCGGCATCGGCGAACTTGACACCGGCACGCTCGCTGCGATCATCAAACATCGTCTCGACTCCGGAATCGGCAAGTTCGCGGGCGATGGATTCCGCGGAGTCGAACGCCTCGTCGCCTTCTTTCGCAAGAGGAACGACGACGACCTCCATGGGAGCGATGCTCATCGGCCAGATGATTCCGTGTTCATCGTTGTTTTGTTCTATGACGGCGGCGAGCGAACGCGAGATCCCCACGCCGTAACACCCCATGAAGAAGTGCTGCTTTTTCCCGTTTGCGTCGAGATAGGTTGCGTCCATGCTTTCCGAATATCGTTTTCCCAGCTGGAAGACTTGGCTGACCTCGATGCCGCGAGCAGTTTCGAGCTTTTCCCCGCATACGGGACAAAGATCGCCCTCGCGAGCTGTGCTCAGATCGGAGAATATCTCGACATCGAAATCCCGACCGAGCAAGGCTCCCGTGAAGTGGAAATCCTTCTCATTGGCTCCGACGGTCCACGCATTGTCGTCCTTGAGGCTTGCATCGGCGATGATCCGAGCGTTCGCGGGTGCGTCGACCGGCCCGATAAACCCTTTCACGATCCCGAATTGGGCAAAATCCCCTTCTTCGAGCAGAGTGAAATCACCGATAAGGTTCGTGGCTTTGATCATATTGAGATCGCGGTCTCCCGGAACGAAGAACAATACCGGGATTCCTTCGGGGGTCTTGCCCGCCAAGGCCTTGACCGTCTGGGACTCCTCCACACCGAGAAACTCGGCAAGCGCAGCGATGGTCGAGGTACCGGGCGTCGCGATCTTCTTGATTTCAACAGGCGTTTCCGAAACGGGAGTGCGCTCGAATACGGCCTCCCCGACTTCGGTGTTAGCGGCATAGCCGCAGTCGCAATACACCAACTCCGCTTCTCCGGCGTCGGCCAAAGCCATGAACTCGGTGGTGACTTTACCGCCGATCTGACCGCTATCCGCCTCGACCGGTCGATAAACGAGACCGAGCCTCTCGCAGATGCGACCGTACGCCACAGCCTGCGCGTCATAGTGTTCTTGCAGCGACTCCTGCGTCTCATGGAACGAGTAGGCGTCTTTCATGATGAATTCGCGTCCGCGCAAAAGACCGAATCGCGGACGGATCTCATCACGGAACTTCATGTTTATTTGAAAAAGCGAGAGGGGAAGTTCACGGTACGAACGCACATCGGCACGAATCAACGATGTTATGATCTCCTCATGCGTGGGCCCGAGGCAGAACTCCCGTCCATGGCGATCGGTCAACCGTGCAAGTTCGGGACCATACACATCCCAACGGCCCGACTCCTTCCATAGCTCCGCCGGTTGCACGACGGGAAGCAGAAGCTCCTGGCTGCCGATTTCCGCCATTTCCTCGCGGACGATATTCTCTATCTTGGCTAGAACGCGAAAGCCCAACGGAAGGAACGAATAGATGCCGGCGGCCGTTTTACGGATCATTCCCGACCGATAGAGGAGCCGATGGCTCGCAAGTTCGGCCTCTGCAGGGACTTCCTTCAACGTCGGAGCATAAGTTTCAGACATTTTAAAAAACGATTTCATCGACAATCCATTCCTCGGCCCTATCGCGCTATACGCGATTGAAAAATCGTGCGTCTTATCTAGGATAGCAAAAAGTACCTCGTCTAGTGGGCACGTGCCTCTATTTCTTCGAAGAGCGCGTCGACGAGACGATCTTCGGCGACTTTTCGGAGAGGCTCGCCGTGGGAGAAGATGATACCGTCCGATTTCCCGCACGCTATACCGAAATCGGCCTCTCGAGCCTCACCGGGTCCGTTGACGACGCAGCCCATGACGGCGATCTTGAGATTCGGCGCCTAGGTCTTAAGACGTCTTTCAACCTCTTTGGCAAGCGGTATCATGTCGACTTGGCAACGACCGCACGTCGGGCAACTGATGAGTTCGGGGTGATTGCGCTTGATATCGAGCGCCGACAGGATCTCCCACGCCGCCTCGACTTCTTTGACGGGATCGGCGGTCAGAGAAACGCGCAACGTATCCCCTATCCCGGCCTCAAGAAGGGTTCCCAGACCGACGGCGCTCTTTATCGATCCGCCGAACTCGGTTCCTGATTCGGTGACACCGATATGGAGCGGGTAATCGCTTCTTGCCGACAGGAGACGATAGGCATCGATGGTGGTCCTGACGCTGCTCGCCTTAGCCGAGATCACAATATCGAAAAACTCGTTTTCCTCGAAGAAGGAACAGAATTCGAGAGCCGAGGAGACGAGTCTTTCCGACAACGGAATGCAAGGATCTTGACAGTTTTTCGCCAGCGAGCCGGCGTTCACTCCGATTCTGATGGGAATCGAGGCCTCCTTCGCTGCGGCGATGACCGCTTCGACCCGGTCGAGCGATCCGATGTTTCCGGGATTGATCCTCAACTTGGCGGCACCGAGCTTGGTCGCTTCGATTGCCAGCCGGTGATCGAAATGGATATCGGCGACAACGGGAAGCGGCGAATTCTCGCAGATTGTCCCGAAGGCCTCCAAGGATTGCGTGCGGGGAATCGCAACGCGAACGATCTCGCACCCGGCATCTTTTAGCCGTTCGATCTGTTCGAGCGTCGCGCGGGCGTCGTTCGTGTCCGTGTTGGTCATCGACTGGATGACCGGAAGAGCATCTCCCCCGATTCGAACCCCTCCGACCTCGACCTGTCGCGTTACCCTTGGCTGTGCCATCATGGTCGACCTGCTCCTTTTATCTGAGAATATGACTGAAGTCATTGACGGTAAGTACGATTACCAACAACAACAATAGCGAGAAACCAGCCAAGGAAAGGCCTGTCTGGACTTTCATGGAAACCGGCTTTTTGCGGATAGCCGCGAATAATTCGATGGCGATCTTCCCACCGTCAAGCGGAGGAATCGGCAAGATATTCATAACCCCGAGCGAGAGTGAGATCGCGGCGATGAGCCAGGCGTAATCAAGCGCGCCCGTCTCGACGGCTTTAGCCGCCATCACCGAAATGCCGACGACGCTCGAAGATTGCGCAGCAGACGCCTTGAAAGTACGGGGGTTAAAGAAACCTCCGAGCGCTTTGAACGTGAGTCCGACATAACCGACCGATTTCTCCAACGAGGAGCCCACCGACGGCTTCACATGCGTCATAGAGCTTTGTACGCCGAGGTACGGTTTCTTCGTAGTCGGATTCTTACCGAGTTCGACTTCTTCCGAAAAGATTTTTCCGTCACGGCTGATCTGCACACGTACCGTGTCTCCCACTTTATACGAGGAAGCCAGAAGCGGAGCGATCGACGAGACTCCGGTGACCGACGTTCCGTCGATCGCGGTGATCTTATCGTCCGCTTTCAACCCGGCCGAATATGCCGGTCCGCCTTTGACAGGTTCGATGTGCCCGAGATCCGAGTAATAGCCCCATCCCGACAGCACTATCGTGAACACGGCGAGAGCCGTAACGATATTGACGACGACCCCTGAAGACAGTACGGCGACCCGCTGCCACGTTTTCAACGCGAGGAACGTGTGCGCCTGTGCTCTTTCCATCAATGAATCGGGGTGCTCCGCTTCACTTTGCTCGAACGGGGAACTCCATGCGTCACCGGAGGTAGCCACAACCGCCGCATCCCAATCTTCGAGCGTACCCATCGTCGAGAGGATCTCATCTTCCTCGACGTTGAAATGCGCGGCGATTCCCCCCAAATCGGCCTGGCGCTCAACCGTCAGATAACAGAGCACAGGCTCGAGAAGCGGGTTCTGGGTGTCCCCCTCCATTCCGGCGATACGGACATAGCCGCCGAAAGGAATCGCCGTCACTCCGTAGCGCGTACCCTTCGCCTTGAAAGAAAGACTCGGGCCCGGGAGCCCGATGAAGAACTCATGCACTTTGACGCCGAATGCTCGAGCCACGAGCATGTGTCCTCCTTCGTGAAGCACCACGAGAAGAGAAAACGTAACGATTCCCCAAAATATCGACGCGATCGTCAATGACATGAAATCTCCTGAGTCGAAAATAACTACCTCGATAACACTATACGGACTGAAGCAAGCGATTAAACGGAAACGACCGACTCTTCAGCAAAAATCCTTGTTCGCCTGTCGACCTGTTCGATATGTTCGATCGACTCGACGGGCTCGATATCGAAATGTTGCAGAGACTCTTCGACGATACGCTCTATGGCGAGGAATCCTATACGGTCCTGTAAAAATGCTGCGACGGCGACCTCGTTGGCCGCATTGAGTACCACGGGGGCGGTTCCACCGAGTCGTCCCGCCGCATAGGCGAGATCGAGACATCGAAACGTATCGGTGTCGGGTGGAAAGAACTCAAGCGAGCCTATGGACGTGAAATCGAGAGGTGCCGTCGGAGACGTGAAGCGCTGCGGATAGCTCAAGGCGTATTGGATGGGAATCCTCATGTCGGAGACTCCGAGATGGGCTTTCACGGACCCGTCGAGATACTCGACCATGGAGTGAACGCGACTTTGAGGTTGGACCACGACCGAAATACGGTCGTAGTCCATAGCGAAGAGATGATGCGCCTCGATGACTTCGAGGCCCTTGTTCATCAAGGTTGAAGAGTCGATGGTGATTTTCGCACCCATATTCCACGTGGGGTGCGCGAGCGCCTGTTCCTTTTTCACCGAAGCGAGATACGCACGATCCCGACCCCTGAACGGCCCCCCGCTCGCCGTGACCCAGATGCGCGAGATTTCCGAGGAACGCTCGCCGAGGAGACACTGGAAAATCGCCGAATGCTCCGAATCGACGGGAATGAGCTGGCCGGGCGCCGCCATGGGAATGACGATATCACCTCCGACGACAAGCGACTCCTTGTTCGCCAAGCCCAATCGCTTGCCCGCTTCGAGCGTGGCCGCGGTTGCCCGCAGTCCGGCCGATCCGACGAGCGCGTTTATGACGATGTCGGGATCTGCGCGTTCGATGAGCTCGACTATCGCCTTATCGCCCGATCCCACATGACAGGCCGGCAATGCTCCTGAAAGACGATCGGCGGCCGAGGGCAGCGCCATTGCGAGATCGTGGACTCCAAACTGTCGGGCCTGTTGCGCGACAAGTTCGTGGGAAGAGTATGCACCCAGGGCGACGACCTTGAACTCCCCGGGGAAATTCTTCAACACATCGAGCGTCTGTCTTCCGATGGAGCCCGTGGACCCGAGAATTGCGACTGTTTTCATGGTCAGAGGGTCACCACCCCGAGGAGGACTCCGACGGTCGACAGCAACAAGAACATTACGAGCGAAACCGCCAACGTGGAGTCCAATCGGTCCAGAAGTCCACCGTGCCCCGGCAACATCGTTCCCGAGTCCTTCTTCCTGGCCTCGCGCTTGATACGCGACTCGAAAAGATCACCGATCAACGAAGCGAACGAGACGATCGTACCGACGAGCAAAGCGGCCGAAAAGCTATACCTGTTCTTGGTGATCAAGGGCAGGATTTCCCAAATTATCACAGCTCCTACCAGTCCGGCGACAAAGCCCTCCCATGACTTTTTGGGAGAAATCACCGGTGCCAGCTTATGTCGTCCGAAGAGCGAACCGCCGATATAGGCGAACGAATCGCACGCCCACACGCTGATGACCACCATGGGAGCGAGATATATCCCCTGTTCCATATTTCGAATGAGAATCAAAAAGCTCAGAGGGACACCGAGGTAGACCGCTCCAAAGAAAGAAAGGGCGGCGTCCTTTGCGTGCGAGGTGGGCGTCAAAGCAACCCAGCAGATGTAAAAAAGCAAGGCGATCGCGATCACATAGAACAACCCGATAAACCCTGCAAGGCCACCCGTTCCGATGACGGGATTCTCGGGGACGAAATGCAACGAGATATAAGTGGCTATCGGTAAGGCGACGGCGAGGATCGATCCGACGGTGCGTGCGAATCTGTTCATTCTCGGTGCGGTGAGATCATAGAACTCATGCGTCCCTATGATTCCGAACACCGCGCACAGAAGCGGCAGGGCAAAGTAGTTGTTACCGATGAAAAGAGCTAACAGTACCACGACTCCGTATATCCCTCCGGTGACGGCGCGTCGGAGGAAGGTCGTCGGCTCAATGCCGACGGGATTAGAATCATGCATCAGACCCCACCGAATCTTCGACTGCGATTTTGATAATCCACCAAGGCGCGCAAAAGCGAATCCCGGTTGAAGTCGGGCCATAGCTCATCGGTGAAATAAAGCTCTGTGTAGGCGATCTCCCACAGCAAGAAGTTGGATATCCGTCGCTCCCCGCTCGTTCGAATGAGCAGGTCGGGATCGGGAATGGTCTTTGTGGAAAGTGCGGAGGATATATATTCCTGTGTTATATCTTCCACCTCCAGTGTTCCCTCGGCGACGCTTTCAGCTATATCCGCCACTGCGTCGGTGATGTCTGCACGCGAGCCGTAATTGAGCGCGACGACCAAGTTGAGCCCATCGTTGCCCCGTGTCGATTCGACGCAATCCTCAAAAGCCACGCGCGTTTTCTCGGGCAGTCCGCCCGTGTTCCCGATAACGGATACCCACACGTTCATTTTGTTGAGATTTACCAGTTCGCGCGTCAACACTTCGACGAACAGCGTCATGAGTCCGAATACCTCGTCTTTGGGACGGGACCAATTTTCCGAAGAGAAGGAAAAGATCGTGAGGTGCTTCACGTGAAGTTCGATTGCGGCCGCGATAGCCTCCCTTACGGCATTCGCACCCGCCTTATGCCCGAACAGTCGCGGCTTTCCCTGGGCTTTCGCCCAGCGCCCGTTACCGTCCATGACAATGGCGACATGGAGCGGAGCACGTTCGATGTCGTACTCGTCCAACAACGTTTTCGATTCATATGAGGTAAAGAAATCGGACACGAGGTTATACCTCCATGACCTCTGCTTCTTTGGACTTCAAGTCATCGTCGATCATCTTGATGGCCGCGTCGGTTATTTTTTGGATTTCAGCTTCGCCGCGACGGATGTCATCTTCAGAGATATCTTTCGACATCTTGTCGATTCTTTGATTTGCATCGCGCCTGACGTTGCGAGCTCGCACGCGCGATTCCTCGGCATAGGTCTTGCAGAGTTTTGTCAACTCCAAGCGACGCTCACCGGTCAAAGAAGGAAACGTCACTCGGATGACCTGCCCGTCGTTGCTGGGGTTGATGCCGAGGTCGCTGCTCTGGATCGCTTTCTCGATTGCGCTGAGAAGTCCTTTATCCCACGGCTCTATAGCGATCGTCTGCGAGTCGAGCGCGCGGATGCCCGCCGTTTGGTTGAGGGGCATCTGCGCTCCATAGGCATCGACCGAGACTCTGTCGAAAACCGCAGCGGAAGCCCGCCCGGTCCGTACATTCGAAAATTCATGCTGGAGGGATTTTCGTATCGCCTCCATTTGGTCTTTTGCGCTATCGATCACTTCGTTTATCATATGCTAATCACCTTTCACGATGGTTCCGACGTGCTCTCCGTTAAGCGCACGCGCGATATTTCCCTCTATCTCCATATTGAATACGATGATCGGCAGATCATTGTCCATGCATAAAGAGATGGCTGTCGAGTCCATGACCTGCAGGCCGTCGTTGAGTACTTGGATGTAACTAAGCGAATTGTATTTTTTTGCATCGGGATATTTTTTCGGGTCCTTATCGAATATTCCGTCGACGCGTGTGGCTTTCATCACACAATCCGCCCCGATTTCGCAAGCACGCAAAGCAGCCGTCGTATCGGTGGTGAAATACGGGTTTCCGGTACCGGCGGCAAAAATGACGACTCGCCCTTTTTCCATGTGGCGAACGGCGCGTCGTTTGATGTAAGGCTCCGCCACTTGTTGCATGTTGATGGCGCTCATGACTCGTGTGAAAATACCGGCCCTCTCGAGGCCGTCTTGCAAAGCGAGGGCATTCATGACGGTGGCGAGCATGCCCATATAATCCCCGGTCGCCCTATCCATACCGT
>Ga0123339_10003259_pt1 | contig 10815 bp, 19 predicted proteins | sample lystaG_FD_89956 | JGI IMG/M metagenome (GOLD analysis project Ga0123339, IMG submission 89956) | Glacier valley bacterial and archeal communities from Borup Fiord, Nunavut, Canada, to study Microbial Dark Matter (Phase II) -... | ecosystem: Environmental > Aquatic > Freshwater > Ice > Glacier ... | reverse complement strand
GCCAGAAATTGAAAACGGCGTTCGCTTGACTCTCTGTGGGGCGGAAGTCATCCGTCAGTCCAAGCATCGTGCGGAAATCTCGCGCGCGCTCTCGCACACTCTGACTGGTCACACCACTGGGAACCTTTAGCAACGGAACGTCATCGGCCAATTCGAGGAAGGTATTCCGGTGGGCTGCAGCTCTCTTCAGCTCGCGCGCCAATGCAGGAGGTATTTCGGCGCCACCAGCACCGCGAAAGTCGGCCGTTTCCGGGACGTCAGAGGCGGCGGGGGCGGGAGCCAAAAAGTATGCGAGAGAGCGATCTAGCTTCTTCGCGAGTTTCTGCATCTGCCGGTAGGTCGGTTGAGCGTCACCGGACTCAAGCTCGGCGATACGGTTGGCAGCCAGATTTGCGGCACGACCGAGATCTTCGCGGGACATGTGCAACATCTCGCGAGCAGCTGTCAAGGTGTCACCCTTGATGGGGATTCGAACGCTCATCCTGGTGGCTCCGTGTTGCGTCTTCCGCTCGGTTGACTCTAGGACAAAGTATGCCTTCTCGCCGACATCGCATCAGGAGACCTCGGATCGGTCGCGCGCAAGCCGAACCTCTTACGGGACGACCCGGCAGGTACGTGCCGCTGAAGGTGGACGGCAGTTTAGCGAGCTCGATGGATTCGCTTGCACGGTCATCCGTCGAATACCTCACCGCTGGCAAAGGCCGCCCCGTCAGGCATCAGGTCGACCAGCTCTGGCGGGCAGTCGTCAACCGTGATCCGACCCACAGAAGGCGCTGCTTCCGCGGAGAAAGCGGCCTCCATCCGGTAACAGGTGAAAACCTGGCTTGGGCCTTTGTATTCCTGGCCTTGATCGGTCGGAACATCGGGTCGAGGGCCGGAGGCGATGAACACCGAAAGTGCGGCCGTGGAATCTGTCGAGGAGGTGTCATAAAGGACCACGCCACCCTCCCGCAGGTCAAGGTCGGCTGCGGAGGCAACCGAACCGCTCCACACTTCACCTTGAAGTGAGTCAAGGTAGGCGCCCGGCTCGTTTACCCGCGGTTGGTACAGGCTTCGATTCAACGGATCCTCGAAAGCTGCAATCTGCCGCCATAGCGTGCCATCGATCTCACTGTTATTGCCGTGGTACTCGGTGGCACAACCGGTGAGCGCGAGGGTAATACCGGCGAACATAACGGGAACACCCCAGGTGTGCCTTCGCGTCAGAATCACTCCGCTAGTTTCTCATGAGCGCTCAGGCGCCTTTCGCTCTCGCCGTGATCGCAACGATAACGTCGGTCTGGCATCGGCGTAATCGTTCATGTCATCCCAGCGTGCGCTCAGCAGTGCCCTTTTGGTGCTCTCGTATAAGGGAGCGGTCATCCATGTTGGAACGCAGCAATCAACAACGCTCGTTCCGTTCCCGAAGCCGGAACCCCAACGCGACAAATTTGGTGACCAACTTCCGAACGGCGGAGCGCACCGTTTCTGTATCACTTGGGAAACCTCTGACCGAGCCCCGATCAACGAGTCAACGAGTCAACGAGTCAACGAGTCAACGAGTCAACGAGTCAACGAGTCAACGAGTCAACGAGTCAACGAGTCAACGAGTCAACCGAAACATCGTTATCTCCAATTCACGTATTTTCTGTCTCACTCGGGCCGGCAAATTATGGGCTCAAAATGCCCAGCACATATGAGCGTGCCCCCGGATAACAGCCCAATCGGGAAGCTCCTAGTAACTTTGAACTTGCGGGACCCTCACCGGTCCAATCAATGGTGAAGAGGAGCAGATGAAGCGATCCCTCGTCGGGCTTGCCATTTTGGCGTTCGTGTTGGTCGGATGCTCCAACCCAGGTTTGGTCCTGACTCCCACTGAAGGCGACATACCCCTTTGCGCGCCCGGCCACGACCCGATCCCTGTCGAGACGCTTGACACTCAGAAAAAAGCATCGTGCAAGTTAGGGGGAGTCGATCTGGTGTTCCCCGATGGAACCCATCTCACAGTGGATGAGGGAGCGGCCAGCGGATCCTCGACGACTTATACCCCAAGCCCCCAAAAGACCTACATGTTTTACAGCGTAGGGATCTATGGGTTCGTAGTTGGCGTTGGAGATCCCGGATGTCAAGTAGGCCAGTCATGGGGCTCCACCGTGGGCAAAGCGAAAGTTCGCGAGGCATTTGGTAAAAACTGGGTTTGCGATCGATGATCTGACACGCAATCAAGCACGACCTGGCTCATCACGGGCATCGCCGTCGGCTCGCGCTGACTGAGCTGACATCGCGGTAAGTGCCATGAATTACGCCAAACGTCGCAATTACGATCGACTTGACGCCGCGGCCGAACCTCTAGCGATCATCGTCGGATCCCTCTTCGGTGAGCGAAGATGATGCTCTGGCTTCTGGCTTCTGGCTTCTGGCTTCTGGCTTCGCGCTTCTGTCGACTAAGCGGTGCCCCTTGCCCGTTGCTTTCACTTTCGAGCTGACGGCGACGATCCTGCGCCCGGGGACGCTGCTGCTCAAAAGCTGCCAGAGGTCGTTGGACCGCCCTCGCGCAGATCGATGATGTCGACAGATTAGAAAGCGTAGGAAGATGGAATGTGATCGCATTTTTCGGTGATGCAATCCGTTGGAGCTATCGCAGGAGCCCGTCTGTGTTCCCCAAGCCGGACCTCTTCAGCGACAGATCTGAGGCCACACGACCCAACAGTCGAACATGCCGACGCTGTGTCACATGGGAACGGTGAGCGGGCTACTTTCCCCGCTATCGCGAGAGCCCGCCGGAGACTACTTTTCGACCCGATTGGCTGCCCGCAAACCGGGAAGGCGGCCGGGCAGCACTTCAGCATTCGCAGACCGGGTGCGCAAACCTCCTCAATGAAGGAGGAGCGAGCCAGCGACGCCTTGGACCGCGCGCAGGAGTCCTACCGGCACCTGAACGGCTCCGTTGGGCCGGGACTGGCCGCCTGGCCTAGAGCCCCTTCGGTCTCAGCCACGCAGCTATGCCTGACGAGTTCTGAATCGCTCGATGCGGCGTGCGACACCCTCCGTGGTCCGGCGTGCGAGGCGATGAGATGGACGCTCGATCAGCCAGTGGAACCCCCACGCTGTGAGCAGCGCGATTGGGACGGTCAGTGCGGCGATCAGCAACCAATTGCCATCACCGAGCAGAAAAGTGAGTGTGGCGATGATGGGCACGTGCACCAGGTAGAGGCTGAAAGACACGCGACCGAGCCATTGGAATCCTCGTGACTCCAGTGCACCCCGTACAAACGGCACCACGATGGCGCTCAGAACCAGCCCGGCCGCGCCGAGCACTGCCAGGCCACCAAGGACGATGCCGGCGACGGTTCCGGATCCTGTCATCGGCTTCGCAAGCCAGTTAGCTGTAATGAGCAGCAGTGATCCGCCGACGAGGACTATGCCCGACATGCGCTGCCGCCATAGCCGCTGGCGTCCACGAAGCTGACGGTGTACGGCCCATTTCTTAATCGAATCGAGGCGCACTGCCATGAGCGTTCCGATGAAGAACACCGGCAGATAGAGCAGAGCATCCGCAATGGTGAAATCGCCAACAACGCAGAGCGTGAAAGCGGCGACGAGCGCGATCAACCAGTGGCGTCTCACCGCGACAGCGAGTGCGATGAACAGGGGAAGCAACACGGAGAAGATTATTTCCCAGCGCAGCGACCAGAGCGCGTTGTTGACATTGAAGGAATGCATGGTCAGGCTCGCCTGCTGGAGGAGCGTGTCGACCGCAATGGAGGTCGCATTGGTGTTGTCGACCCAGGACCCGTGCGTCACAGCGGAGTGGTCACGTGGTGAAAGCCAGATGAGCATCGTGCCAATCGCGAGCGAAGCCCACACCGGCAGGTAGAGACGCACAAACCTGCCACTGAGAAAGCCCGACCAAGAAAAACCCTTATTGCCGAGCGCGGGGAGTGCTACCACGAGGCCGCTGAGCACGAAGAAGACCATCACCGCCTCCGAGCCGGCGCTCAGTGCCTTCAGCGGAGTGTTCGAAATCCACCAATATGCGCTGCCCGGCGAAGTGCCACCGGTGGCCTTGAGAAGAGGAACGGCGACCAGATAGAGGTGGTGGAGCACGACCACCATCGCGGCGACCCCCCGCAGACCGTCCAGCGCCGTAAGACGGATGGATGCTGAGGGAGCCTCCCCATGGGCCCCATCCTGGAAGGGAGCCCCCACCTGCATCTCGCCTGCCGCGTGGAGTGTCACCATCCGACCCTCACCCGGCGGCATTTCAGGCGACTCAACGGCTCGGTGACGTCGATTGACCGTGTCGCGGGTAATTCGAGGTCGCCAGGTCGGATGTCGTGGAGATTGGTCTGCGCAGTTGAGGGCTCGATCCCGATCATGTTCTTTTCCCTTTGGCTATGTCAACCTGAAGCGGCCCCACTGTGACGGCCACACCTGGCCCCACCTCGGTGCTTGATCGTGCTCGCCACGGCGACAGAGCCGAGTGAGCGTTCCCGGGGTCTCGGCACGCAAGGTTGGGCTTGGTGCGTCCCGTAAGGGGAACCTTGGGTTCGAGCGGTCCTCGGTGCTTCGTCCTAGCCGCGGATGGTCCCGCGTAAGCGCGGACCAACACGGCTTCTGTTGCATCCGAAACCATAAAGTTCCGGTCACGCATTGCGGCTCGGAATTCTGGGCTGGGCCAGAACTCTTCGTGGCCTGAGCGCCAGTCAGCGACCGATTCATAGCCTTCTCCTTCGTCGATTGCGTGCGCTATATCGACAGCGGCCAGTGGTTCAATTCGAACTTTGGTGATCTGGTCATACCGTCGGGCTCGACTGTCGGTATGAGCGTGGTTTCGTCCTGCATCCATCGCTACGCCCCGGTCTATGACGTGGGCGTGGGTGCTTGGTCGACGACGGACATCGAAATGCTCTGGATATCGGTCACCGGCTTTCCCGGCAGATCTCGGCTCTCGGCGGTATACGAGCGGATGAATCCCGTGGCGGTATCGACGACGATCGTCTTCACCCTAACGTGGGTGGTATCGGCACGTTGTAGTGTCACGAGCGATCCGTCGCGGGCGACGACCTCGATGCCGGGAATCAGCGCGAGGGCGCGGAAGGTGGCTGCACGCAGATCGGGGGGCATCAGAGCGGTCGTGAGCGGCTGGCTGAACATGCTCATCACCCAGTCGTCCCCCTGACTCTTCTCGCCTCGAGCACGAAACCAGTTCAGCAGCGCCTGCGGATCACGCGACATCTCGGCGTAGTAGGGGCGCCAGGTGTCGATGGCCGTTGTGAACTTGCCTCTTTCGTGCTCTTGCGGTGTGAGGACCCCCGCCTCACCACCGAGCAACCGCCCGACCTTCTTCGGCCCCCGCGAGTCGGGACCCAATTGAAGGAACCAGTCCTTTGTGCGGTCGGCTGGGACGTAGAGCACGAGTGAGAAACGACCGGGCGCAGTGCCGGCCCCGCCACCGGCTTTCGGATCCGCGGCGCCCGAATAGGTGGACGTATCCGTGATTTGCAGATACTGGCCGTTCGTCAACCTGGTATCCACGGCGCTAATCGTCACGTCTGCGGTCTGTTGGAGCACGGCGGCGGCCGCCGGTGCGGGGTGCGACGGAGTCAGGACGATCCCTACAACGAGCACCGCAACCGCCAGCCCCGCCACCACGGCCGATCCCCCGACCACACGTCGGCGAACGGGATTTCGCATACCGATCCGCTGCTTCCGAGCGGTCTCGTGCAGCAACTTCTGCCGCGCCTCGTCGAGCTTCGCATCCGTGAGTGGACGCACGTCCTGCCCGATCTCACGCACTCGTTCCAAAATATCCATTGGTCTCCTCCTTCGCCATCCAGGTCAGCCGGGTCGCCGCATGCGATCCCGGCGGTGCGAGCTTTCGGCGCACCCGGTTCAGCCGAGAGCGCACAGTCCCGACCGGCACACCGAGGGCAAGCGCGACCTCCTCGTAGGTGAGATCGCCCCACGCGTACAGCAGCAGGGTCTCGCGGTCCCGCACCGGCAACGCCGCAATGCGCGGCGCCAACGCCCGAAGGGCGGCAGCAGCATCCACCCGCGCGGACGCCGCGTCGATCTCCCCATCGCCGATGTGATCGTCCCCGGCCACGGATGCCTGGAAGGACCGCCATTGCGCAGCCTCCTGCGCCCGGTACCTCTTCACGATCCGGGAGGCGATACCCAGGAGCCACGGCCGGGCTGACTCCCATGAAGTATCGAAGTCGGCCCGGCGCCGGAACGCGACGAGCATCGTCTCGCTCAGCACGTCCTGCGCGGCATCCGCACCCACACGCCGCATGGCGAACCCCGCCACCGCCCTGGCGTGCAACTCGAACAACTCCGCAAACACCAACGGCTCGCCGACCGAACGGCGAATGATGTCTGCATCTGTGCTCATATTGTCTATTGCACAGGCGCGCGAAAACGGTTCACGAAAATATCGTGCCGGCCGGATGAAGTGGCAGCGACGGATCGGAAGGTGTTCGGGTGGTTGCTCAGCCAGGTCCAGTGGCTGAACGGCCAGGTGATGACGAACGCACGACCGACAACATCGGATTCGCGGACGAAGCCGTGCCCGGGGAGGATCTGGTTCAGTGACGAGTCCTTGGATTCGTAGCGGTGGTCGCCCATAACCCAGAGCTTCCCTTTCGGGACTGTCACGTTGAAGCGCACGGCGCCGAAGTTGGTGTCACCTGGAAGGTCGACGATGTAAGGCCCGTTGAGGGGTGACTCGTTGATGATGAGCTGACCGACAGCGTTGCAGCATGACATATGCTCCCCTGGAAGCCCGATCACCCGCTTGACCAGATGATTGTTGCTGTCGGGTGCGGCGAGTCCGACGAGGGAAAGCGCCCATTCGATCGGGTTCGTGTACGTCTTCCCCATCGATGCCGGGCGCCATCCGCCGGGATCGGTGAACACGACGACATCGCCGCGGTGGATCGACACCAGGCCTGGCTCCAGTTCGTTGACCAGGATCGTGTCGTTGATCTGCAGCGTGTTCTCCATGGATCGTGACGGAATGTAGAACGACCGGACTACGAACGTCTTGATCAGAAACGAGACGCACAACGCGACCACCACGATGATCGCCAGGTCCCGCAGGAACACCAGCCGGGAACATCTCCGATTGCTTCGGCGCCAGAACCCAGGGTCAGCCGGGCGCTGTTGCGGCGGGGCACTCGTCATGGCTGCGAGTCAAGCACACAGATGGGCGTGTCCGCGCCCGCGAACCCCTGCCGTAAGCGGGACGGTGCACGGACAGGTTTTCCACCCTCGCGAAAGCACTCCCAAGAGCTCTTTTCGACCCTATCGGGCGCCCGTGAGCGGAACGTCGAACGCGACAAATCTCGAGTCGACCAGATCGACATCAGTCCCTCACTTGTCCGTGGCATAGCTGAGGCTGTCCTTCTACCGCTGGGTAACGAAGGCCAGGCTCCAGGCTCCGACGGAGACCGGATTTGACCGATCGAAGGCCGGAAGCGATAGCCAGCGTTGTTCTAGCGACATCTCCAAGGTTGTTCCGCCGTTCTTGGCCGCCCAGGTCCTAGCGGCAGAGTCACTACCCTTGCACCCGACCAGAAAACGGACCCAACGCCTTTTGCGGCCCATGCTGTTGAACTGCGCCGATCCGCCCCTCGGGTCGCGAGCGCGCAGATTGACTAAAGGCGCACTCGTGCCGCGTCAACGTCCTCAGCGGGCCAGAGCACGTCGTCCCCATCCAACACCCACGATTTATCCGCCAACGCAAACGCTAGCGCTCGCACGTTCGCGACAAAGAGTTCCTCCCACCGACACTCGATCCAGCACGCGGAGGAGACCTGCATATCCGGCTTTGCTCCCTCGCCAACGTGCGTCACGGGGCCGTCCCGCCAATCCCAGCCCTCGTTGGGATCCAGCCGCGCGAACACAGTGAACAAACGACCCTGCTCGTCTCGTAACTGGCCCACGCCGTCCGCCGTGACCTCTGCCCCAGCATCTCGCAAAGCGTCCAGAACGAGCGCTCCCAGATCGGGCTGTTCCGAAACCAAGAATGCGCCCTTCATCTTCCAAAGTCCTTTACGATTGCGACAAGCTCGTCGGGGGAGCGCGCGATGCGGATCCCTTGTCGCGCCGCAGCCTCCCATGCTCGGGGTCTGAGTAGTAATGGAACGGAAACGTGCGGTGAGCCCTCGACGGCAAACGAGGGATTGCCGACGAGGGCACCTGAGCGACGAAACGTCCTCGAATCGCGTCGGTAACTCGCGTTGACAATCAACGTCGACAAATCTCCCCGCTTTCGAGAAGCCGACACGACCATGCCCTCGACCCTTGCCAGCACTGAGCTCTGACCCGCTAACCACACAATCTCGTTCCGTTACTACTCACGCCCCGGGCCGTCCACTACGAGGCCGCCGGCGACCCTCCCAACGGAGGCCCGACAAGTACCAGAAGAGTCAGCCTGCCCGATTGATCTTGAAAGCAAGTCCAGCCGTCAGCCGACGATGGCCTCACGCACGTCCGCGAGAAGCTCCCGGATTCCCAGTTGCGACGTGACCTCCCGATGCTCGTTTACGAGGACACCGCCTGAGGCGAGATCACCGACAACGAGGTCGACCTCCCCCGAATCCCAGATTGTCACCTGCACCAAGCGAGCGGCAGTCTCAACGTCGAGACGAGCAGCCCGAGCAGCCCCGGTTGGACGCTCCTCCTCAGACAGGCCCGCCACAGCACCTTCCGGCAACGCCGCCTTCCAAAGCTCGAACTCGTTAAAAACCTGATCGATCACCACGGCGGCAGCTTCGTCGCGAGCCACTCGATGCTAGACGCGTCTCCCACTACGAGGCGGCCGGCGTTTCCGGTTGATTCGCAGCGACGGATCCTGATCCTGGCTGTGCGCCCTGTACGTAGTTCCAGTAGCCGCTGATCTGCTGCCGCTCCATAGCGCCGCCTTGCTTGTGGCCTCAACAGAGGCCCATCCTGCCATAGGCTCGACGGTGACGGGCCTCCCCCAGGCACTCGATGGTGTACTCGCGTTCCTCCTCCACCGCCAGGTACTCCTCGAACCACAGGGCCTGCTCGTCGAGCGGAGCGAGGTCTAAGCTCACTTCCGTCCCCGAGAGGCAAGAAGCCCACACCGCCGTGTCGAAGTACTCGCTCGCGCCAGTCGGCGCGAGTTCGACAAACCATTGGCCACGGTCGGCCAACACCTGGACCGTGCCACGGGGCGTGTGCGCTTGAAGCAGCTGGGTGCTGGGTGAATCGAAGGACTGCACGCGCAGCGGGGACCCGCGATCGTCTAGCCACTCGGCTAGTTTTTGGATAAGCCGTGGGGCCGCTGACAGATCCAGCATCATCCACCCCCGGGGATCATAAGCGTGCCGGCGGAGTTGGGAACGTAGCCTTTGCCGGACAGGTACCCGATCTCTCGTTCAAGGTAGCTCCCGGCCCTCACTTCGCTCAGCGGTGTCGCCAACTGGATCTCGCTGCCCCGTGAAATCGCGTGGTCGAGGAACCGCCGATTACGCAGCCACTGCTCAGCGGGAGACATGGCGTTCTACGCCTCGTCAGACATGCCAAACGTTCTCGCACCGGTCGCCTGTGCGTTCCTAACGTACTCGGGGTAGTGGATGTATGCCGCGCCAACATCTGCATCGTAGGAAACCTCGTGGTTTGCTGCTATCAGGTTGATGAAACTCATGAATCGATCGGGGCAGCTGACCGAAATTCTATCTGGCGAGCAAGGCGTCGACAACGTGAACTGACGACCCGACCTGCACTCGCAGCGTGCCCTCCAAGCCCTCGGAGCGCGTCCGAACGAGCATCACCAAGTTCCCATCCTCTTGACCCGCGGCAACTTCGACGACGTACTCGCGCTCCATTACGAGCACTTCCCGCCCGCCCATCCGCCACCGGATCGAAGTCGACTGTGCAACCGCGTCCCAAGTAAGAACGAGCTGATCCCCTTCTGTCGTCTCGGCAACGACCGATCTGACCCATCGCTTATCACCCTGACGGATCTCCACAGGAAGATGAAGTAGGTCTTCCATAAGAGGAGTAATCATCGGAGGTTTTTGCATCACCGACCGAGCATAGGAATTACCGTCGTTAGCCGCAGCCCGTTATCTGTGACCTGCCAAGTAAACTCGACCTTAAGAAAGCCTCCGGGTCCCGAGAACAATGAATCACGCACCTGGTAGCTCCCAAACTCATTCGAGAAGGTTCTCGCAATGTTCGACGCGTCTCCTACTACACCGTCGCGATGACTTTGGAGCATCGCCCGGCCGGCCGACGTGTCATAGACCCCAACCCTAGCGAACTGCTGAGCGTTCTGAGCAGATCGAGCCGCGTTGTGTACATCCGAAGCAACGCGTCCAAACAAGTAATCGAACTTCCCAGCATCCACGATCGCTGTTTCGGGTTGCGCGGCGATCCCGGCACTTCTTACGGCGGCTCCAGCGGCGCCCATCCCGCCTGCGATTCCGCCCAGTGCTCCCCCTGTCCACACTGATGCGAAGGTGTGAAACCCGTTCGTGGGGGTGTAGCACTCGATGCTGGGTACGAGGGCGTGGCGCCATAGTTCACTCCAGCTGGAGGCACCGAAGGGAGTGAGGGCAGGGTTGTAGGTGATGGTGTCGGCAATGCCGTATGCCATGTTGGCAAAGTTGTTGCCGACTTGGCCCCACATCTCCGCTTGCGCGTCGCTGGACCAGAAGTAGTCGTTCGCGTCGCATGGGGGCTGGCCGTCTTGCGAAGTCCGACCGTCCTAGCGGTGGCTTCATCGACGGACATGTGCACGAACTGGCGTCCCATCGGCTTTAGGCCATCTTCTTCAATCTCAATCCAAATCCGTGGGTC
>Ga0123339_10003254_pt1 | contig 10828 bp, 10 predicted proteins | sample lystaG_FD_89956 | JGI IMG/M metagenome (GOLD analysis project Ga0123339, IMG submission 89956) | Glacier valley bacterial and archeal communities from Borup Fiord, Nunavut, Canada, to study Microbial Dark Matter (Phase II) -... | ecosystem: Environmental > Aquatic > Freshwater > Ice > Glacier ... | reverse complement strand
GGTCTGGTTGAGCGCGATGAGTTCATCCTTTCTCGAGGTGTTGCGGATGAACCACGACTCGGTGGCGTAGTACATCAGCGGCGTGCCACAGCGCCAGCAGTGCGGGTAGGAGTGCAGAAACTGGCTGTCTTTCCACATCACCCCCTTCTCTTTGAGGTCGCGGCGGATGTCGCCGTTGGCGTCGCGGAAAAAGGTTCCCTTCCAGGGGCCAAAACGGTGCCTGCCCTCGGCGTCTACACCCACAATGACCGGGAAACCGTAGGCTCGAGCGAGGCGCAAATCGTCTTCACCGAAGGCGGGTGCGGTGTGGACGATGCCGGTCCCGTCAGCGTCGGACACGTAAGCATCGAGTCCAGCAAAGTGGGCGTCTTTTCCGCTGCCCTCGAGTTCATACGGCTCGAGGTAAGGCGGCTGGTAATGAACCCTCTCGAGTTCCGGCGCGTGAAAACTCTTCACTATTTCCGCACCGTCTGGGAAGAGCTTTTCGCGCAGAGCCTCGGCCACGATGAAAGTCCATTCGCTCGAGGGGTCCTTCACCGCCACGTACTCGAAACCCGGATTCAGGGCCACGCCCACGTTGTAGGGAATGGTCCACGGGGTCGTGGTCCACACCAAAAAAGCGCTTTTCTCGGGCAGCTCGAGGGATTCCGGCTCGAGCAGCGGAAAAATCACGTAGATGCTCGGGTCCTGAATGTCTTTATATCCCTCGGATACCTCGGCGCTCGAGAGCGTGGTTCCATCCTTCGGGCAGTACGGGGCCACCCGGAAACCCTTTTGCAGCAAACCTTTTTCTTGCAGTTGGCCCACGCTCCACCAGATGCTCTCGATGTAGTTGGGGTCCAGAGTGCGGTAAGCGCTATCCAAATCCACCCAGTAGCCCATGCGCTCGGTGAAGCGCCGCCACTCGGCCTCGAACTCGAACACGCTGTTGCGGCACTCCTGATTAAATCTCTTGATGCTCTCGAACACGGTTGGCTCGAGAGCCAGAATCTCGCGCTTACTCGAGAGTCCCAGCTTTTTCTCGACGCCAATTTCCACCGGCAGGCCGTGTGTGTCCCAGCCCGCCTTGCGCGGCACATAGTAGCCCTGCATGGTCCGAAAACGCGGAAACAAATCCTTGTAGGTGCGGGCCTGAACGTGGTGGATGCCGGGGCGTCCGTTGGCGGTGGGTGGCCCCTCGTAAAAGGTGAACTGCAGCTTGCCGGATGAGTTCTCGAGCGACTTGTGAAACACCTGACGCTCGCGCCAGAAATCTAGAACACTCTGCTCGAGGGCGGGGAAGGAGGGGTTTGGTTCTACGGGTTTAAACATGATTTTATCCTCACTAAAGAGCAACGCAGATAGAAATTTGTGTTTCAGATTGCTTATTTTTGATATAATACTTCATTAAGCCAAATTTAGGATTTGAACCACTTGAATTCAAAAGGATATATCCCCTATAAGAAGCTTCTCCTCTAGCAGAAACTTTTTCGGTGCTTAAAGTCAGATGCTTCTTGCGAGAAGAAGGAACTTCTGATTCAAGAAAATCTTTTCCAATTCTCACAATTAAGTCGTTGAGCACCTGCCTCTCACTCCGACCTATGAACTTCCACGCGATTCTATAAACGTTAGAACAGTCAAAGGTGCGGTTGTAGTTTGCCATTTTAATCTTAATTGTTGACGGCAGATATATAGTTTGAAAACTCATGTACGGCTCTGGTTGAATAAGAATTGTGGACTGCGTTTTACTTTCATAAATGCTTTGAACACTGTCAAACATAGTGCCGAGAGGTTCTACCGTTGCCAAGCCATTTGAGGCAATGGAAAATATAAAAAAGAATGCAGCCTTTCTCATCACAATTCTCCCAAAACAAAAATCCCAACACGGCCTTAAGCCATGCTGGGACGCTAAAATCTCGAGCGTGATACCACCCAACTTCACCCGAGCCTGCGCTCGAGCCTTCATTCCTGTTCCACTCACGGGGGAGGTCCGTTCGGGTCTACTTGGGCTGCTAGCCCTTTCTCCCGCCTGCATTCCCAAGGGGATTTTCAACCTCACCGCACCCGTTCGGCTCTCACCGTCCCGAACTCGCTCCCGCGCCGCGTGGGGTTTACTCTTCTCGAGCGCACTTTTGATAGTGCTGCATTTGTTTTTCCTGCTCTCGAGGGCTGGCGCTTGTTCCACACACGCGCTCAACCTTCTTGCTCTTCAGTGTACGCTCGAGGGCCGCAAAGGTCAAAGGGCGCGCTCGAGGGACGCACCCGACCTCTCGAGTTGTGATTTTTTTAGGGACTTTTGTGCCGCTGCATCGTGTATACTCGCTTGTCCCGAACAATGCAGGTCTCGAGCACTTCGCTTTGATTTTCCAGCCTTGAACGCGGCGGCTTCACCATCCGGTTTCACACCCGTCACAACCCGTCACAAATTGAGAAGCACGTTTAGGTCGCACTTTTTCATGCTTTAACGCGGAGAGTGTGCCCTTGAGCCTCGAGCCGATTTTTCCGCTTCCGCTCTTTTGATGTCCTGCACGCTCCCTTTTCAATTGCACCCTTTTGCCACACTTGGAGAGTCACACCATGTCGTCCGTCAAACCGCATCAACAACGCCGCAAGGAAGAAGGTCTGCGCTTTCAGGATTTACAAAATAAAATCCTGCCCGAGCTGCACCTCATCGCCACCGAGATGGGCATTCATAACCCCAAAAAGCTCAAGAAGGACGAACTCGCCCTCGCCATCCTCGAGAAGCAGGCCGAGGCCGACGGCCTGAAGATGGCGTCCGGCTACCTCGAGATTTCGCAGGACGGGTACGGCTTTTTGCAGGACAACCTGCTCAGTATCGAGTCGCGCAGCGTGATTGTGTCAGCGGGCCTGATTAAGCAGTTTCAGCTTCGCACCGGAGACCGGATTGTGGGGCGCGGACGGCCCCCACGCGAAAACGAGCGCTACGGCACTTTAATGCGGGTGGACGCGGTGAACAACCTCGACCCTGCCGCCGCCTCGAGAAGACCCAAGTTCGACGACCTCACCCCAACCTTCCCGGATAAAAAACTGGTGCTCGAGGACCCCACGATGGAGGATAACCTCGCGTTGCGCGTGATTGACCTGCTTTCCCCCATCGGCATGGGCCAGCGCGGCCTGATAGTGGCCCCACCCAAAGCCGGTAAAACCACGCTGCTCAAGAAGATTGCCAACAGCATCGTGCGGAACTACCCCGACGTGACCGTGATGGTGCTCCTAGTGGACGAGCGCCCCGAGGAAGTGACCGATTTCCGTGAAAGCGTGAAGGGCGCGCAGGTCATCGCCTCCACCTTTGACGAGCCGCCGCAAAACCACGTTCGGGTGGCCGAGTTTGTCCACGAGCGCTCGAGACGAATCGTGGAAGAAGGCGGCCATGTGGTGATTTTGCTGGATTCCATCACCCGCTTGGCTCGAGCGAACAACTTAGTGACCCCACCCACTGGGCGCACGCTTTCGGGCGGCCTGGACTCCAACGCGCTGCACTGGCCCAAGCGCTTTTTGGGCGCGGCCCGCAACATTCGCGGTGGGGGTTCGCTCACCATTTTGGCCACCGCCCTGGTCGAAACCGGCTCGAGGATGGACGACGTGATTTTCGAGGAGTTCAAGGGAACCGGCAACATGGAACTTCAGCTCTCGAGGCGACTCGAGGAGAAGCGCATCTTTCCGGCCATTGACATTCTCAAGAGCGGCACCCGCAAGGAAGAATTGCTGCTCGACGAGACCACCCTGAAGAAGATGTGGCTGCTGCGTAAGGTGTTCTCTGACATGGACCCCGCCGAGGCGATGGACATGCTGCTGGGGCGAATGGGGAAAACCCGCAATAATGCGGAGTTTTTGAGCACTTTAGGGGCTTGACATATGCCTAGCCGTGTCGCTTCCACACTGGTGTATGGAGGTCTAGCACTACTAATGGCACTAATCATTTTCGTGCGTAATTACCCTTCGGATAGCGTATCTTACTGTCAAGATTCAACAATTGAGTTTAAAAGTATAAATGGTCTAGCACCCGAAAATATTGCAGTTAGTGAAATATTTTCTGCATCTCCTGGGTGTAGTGACTACTCAATCGTTTTGCAAAACCCCTTAAAATCACCTTATACAGTATTATGGTCGGAATCACGCATTACTTCGGGCGCTATAGATTATTTCGTCTTTGTAAATCCCCCTGATGTTAGTATGGGTTTACCAATAGAGGTGGAAAGCAATTCATTCTGTCAGAGGGAATTTGACCAATCTATTTGTGAAGTCAATAAAAAACTTAGACAACAATACTCTAGACCTACAAATGTTGAACCCAACTCTCGCTTTACAGCTCAAGTTTTAACATTCTATCCAATAGTATCTAGGGGTAAATATGGAAAAGGTCCAGCATGGACAGCGGGCACGGTATTCTCATCAAGAGAAAGTGTTTACAGCACTTTATCTATTATTATTTTGTATCTCAATAAGAGATACAAAATATCTTACACTTTCAGTTTAAATTACCACTTCGGCACAAATTTACCGATTCAGAATGAAACTTTGCTCCAACCTACCCAATCCCTTTATGATAAACCCCATGTTTGAAACCGCCCTAGCAACCGCCCAGAAGATTCGCTCGAGGGAACTATCGGCTCGAGAAACCGTGCAAAGCGCTCTGAACGACATCGAGGCTCGAGATGGGGAGATTGGGGCGTTCCTGAGTCTGGTGGATGCGGCGCTCGAGCAGGCGGACGGGATTGATGCTCAGATTGCTCGAGGCGAGGACGTAGGACCGCTGGCAGGCGTGCCCATCGCGCTCAAGGACAACCTCAACCTGACCGGAACAATAACCACCGCCGGAAGCCGGATGCTCGAGCACTACCGCAGCCCCTACAGCGCCACCGCCGTGAACAAGCTGCTGGGCGGCGGACTTATTCCCATCGGCAAGACCAATCTGGACGAGTTCGCGCAGGGCAGCTCCACCGAGAAAAGCGCTTTTCAGCTCACGCACAATCCACACGACCTCTCGAGGGTTCCCGGCGGCACCAGTGGAGGAAGCGCCGCCGCCGTGTCTGCGGGGTTTGTGCCGCTGGCGCTGGGCACCGACACCGGCGGCAGCGTGCGCCAACCAGCGGCCTTCTGCGGCACTCTGGGCTTCAAACCCACCTACGGACGCATCTCGAGGTATGGGGTCATTGCCACAGCCTCGAGCCTGGACCAAGTGGGCGCACTGGCCCGCTCGAGCGCTGACCTCGCTGCGCTGCTGGACCTGATTTCGGGACACGACCCGTTCGACGCGACCAGCCTGGAGGTTTTGCCCAGGTTCACTGCGGCGCTCTCGAGCGGCGTGAAGGGAATGCGATTTGGGTTCATCACCGAAAGTCTGGGAAGCGCCAACTCGAGCGGGGTTCAGCAGGCCCTCGAACGGGTGAGGACCGTGCTCGAGGGTCTGGGCGCGAGCTTTGGCGAAATCAGTTTGCCCGCGCTCGAGTACAACATCGCGGCCTACTACATCATCAACACCGCCGAAATCAGCAGCAATCTGGCGCGTTACGACGGCATGGTGTACAGCTCGAGGGTGCAGACCGGGGATTTCAACAGCTCGATGAGCGCGTCGCGTGGGCAGGGTTTCGGGCCAGAGGTCTTGAAACGCATTTTGATGGGAACTTACGCGCTCTCAAGCGGCTATTACGACGCGTTTTACTCCAAAGCGCTCAAGGTGCGCCGCTTGATTGCGAACGATTTCGCTCGAGCGTTCGAGCACTTCGATGTGCTGGTCACGCCCACTTCGCCGTTTCCGGCCTTCAAGTTTGGTGAGTTCTCGAGCGACCCACTCGCCATGTATTTAGCCGACGTGGACACGGTGAGCCTCAACCTGGCGGGCCTGCCAGGAATTTCGGTTCCGGCGGGGATGGAATCTCTTGGCGGTTCAAATTTGCCCATTGGCGTGCAGTTCATCGGACCGGTGCTAGGCGATGAAAGGCTGCTCAGCGTGTCTCAGGCGTTTGAGGAAGCGACCTTGAGCGAGTTCTTGAAGGTGGCCGCTCAAGCGTAGGTAGCCAACCCAAGTGAAGGCCCGCTCGAGCGGGCGGGTCTTTACTTGGTCAACTTTACTGAGCAACAACGTAAAGCGCAGTGGGTACCTTGTTCTGCGGGGTGCTCAGCGTGAAGGTCAGAGGCTGCACCTCGGAAGCTGGCTGGCTAGGCGCGGTAATGGCATAAACGACTTTAACCCGATTATAGAAATAGACGTTGGTCTCGACTGCGTAGGCCAAGTTGCTGTTGGTGGTGGTCTGGTTGATAGCACGCACCAATTTAGCCTCGCTCACCGCAATCTTCCAACCGATAGGCACGCTGACCGGTTGAAGGTTCATCCAGTCTACCTTGACTTCCTGCGAATTCACGTAGCCTGCGGAATTGCGGTTGGAGAAGTCGATAGGCACCGCTTTATCGAATAGGGCATTGTCAAGATAGAAGTACGACTGGGGATAGGTCTTGACCACATAGGTGGTCTTGCCTGCCGCAACCGTGACCCGTCCCGAGTCAGATACATTGACTGGGTTTTCGCTCGAGGTACCTACTGAAACAGGCACACAAGCCATTAAAGTCAATGCGCTAAAAGCCCCAAGAATCATCATTTTCATCTGCATAAGCATCTCCTGAGCTTGGCCTGAGAAGACCGAAACTCGAGCAGTGTAGCCGCATTCTCGAGCGGGTTCAATGCGGCAAATGGCCTAATGGATGTCCTATCCAGACACAGCCCTGACACGAGCGCGAAACACTTTTCTCGAGCACCCCGAAGCGAGCCTTCGCGCTCGAGGAGAGATTATGAAGAAAATAGCTGTTTTGAGCGCCTTTTTCGTAGTCAGTCTGACCCAGGCCCAGACCGCACCCGCCGCACCAAAGGTCGAACTGGTCGGTTTTGCCGCCATGCCCGCCGACACTTTCGCGGCTGGCCCCGTTTCCGGCGCATTTCGCGGTCCCGGCAACACCCGTATCGAGCCTGCTCCGTTCCCAAGTCAGCCGGTTCAGGGTCTCTCGGCCATTCAATTTGGCCCCACCAAAGGCACCTACTGGATGATGCCCGACAACGGCTACGGCGCGAAGTACAACAGCTTCGACGCGCTGCTGCGAATCTACCCCATTGAGACCGCGCCCAAACTGGCGTCGAGCGGGGCAGCAGGCACCATGAAACCCGGCACCAACTTCATCGGGCTACGCGACCCCGACAAGAAGGTGCCGTTTTTTATCACCAACGAGTTCACCCCTGAACGCTTGCTCACCGGCGCGGACTTCGACATCGAGAGCTTTGTGATTGCCAATGACGGCAACATCTGGCTGGGCGAGGAGTTCGGACCGTTCCTGCTACATGTGGACAGCACCGGCAAGCTGCTCGAGGCCCCCTACGCCACCCCAGATTTTGGTACGGGCAAGGACCCGGCCAAGGACGTGGTGCGCTCGCCCAACAACCCCAGCATCCTGGGCAGCAGCCCCGGCATCGGCGCGACCTCGAGTGCCACCCTGAATTCCTCCAAAGGCTACGAAGGTCTGGCCATCAATCCAGCCAAGACCAAGCTCTACGCACTGCTCGAGGGCTATGTGGCCGGAGACCCCAATGTGACTCTGCGAATTCACGAGTTCGATTTGGCCAGCAAGAGGTTTGTGGGCATTGTTGCGCGCTACAAGCTCGAGGACCCGGCCAACGCCATCGGTGACATGACCGTGGTGAATGACAACGAATACCTGGTCATTGAGCGCGACGGCGGCAGCGGCGACACCGCCAAATTCAAGCGAGTGTATAAAGTTGACCTGAGCAAGAAAGACGAGGGCGGCTACGCCCAAAAGGAGCTGGTTGCCGACCTGCTCAATATCGCCGACCCCAAAGGCCTGAGCGACGTGAGCGTGAACGGTGTGTACAAGATGCCGTATGTGACCATCGAAGACGTGTTGGTGATTGACGCTAATACCATCCTGGTCGCCAACGACAACAACTACCCCGGCACCGGCGGGCGCGGCGCAGACGTCAAAGATAGGAACGAGATGATTTGGCTGAAGCTCGAGAAGCCGCTCACCTTGGCAGCGGGTGTGGGACAGAAATAGGTTTTCGGGAATCGGGAATTTCGGCAACAGGTGGTAGGGAATCGGTTACAAGAAGGCGCTCGAGTGCGCCCTTTTTTCATTTTCCTCGAGCGGATAAACTTTCGTCATGACTTCCGACGAAGCACTCGAGAGCCTGCACACCTACTTTGCACCGCTGAGCGAACTCCAGTTCACCAGGGGCGGGGTGAAGGTGCTTTACACGCCTAAAAGCCCGGTGCTCGGCCTGAACGCGGCTTACGGCTACTCGCCCGAGGCCGACGCCTTTTTTGTGGGCAAGTACGCCCCTTCGCTGTTTTTGCTGCTGGAGAGCCAAGTGCTCGAGCTGTTCGGACCCGGTTCGAGGGGAAGTTTCACGCTCGAGCAGTCCATCAAGGTCGGTCTATACTCACCGACATCCGAACTCGAGCAGGCGTCTTACCACGTCGAGCCATATTACGTCGAGCAGGTGCCGTGGACGCGGGCCGGAACCGCCGCCGGGATTCTGGCAGCAGCGTGGCTAGATGCGTCCTGGAGCGAGATGCTGACTCACCATCTGAGCAAGTCTCTCGAGCGCAACCGGGAATACCTGCTGCTGCTGGCCTATCCGCGCAGGGGCGAAACTCCGGTCGGGACCGCTCTGGTCCAGGTCTCGAGTCGGCTCCGTGTCCATCTCTGGGGAACGCTCGAGGGTCACACACTGGCTCTAGGCGCGCTGCTGGACACCTCGAGCGCTTTGCTGGGCACCCTCGAGGCGGTGGAGACCTCGCTTCCCTCGAGCTGGCCTTTCACACTTGTGAATGAACTCGAGCTGGGCTACTGGCACGGCTGAATGCCTCTGGACACCTCACGCTCGAGGTTTAGACTGGTCGGCATGAAAGCTCTCGTGCTGGTCTGTGCCGCCGCAATGTGTTTCTCGAGCTGTAAAACGGCCCAACCCACGACCCAAAGGGGCGGCAAAGAAGACCTCAGCGGCACACTTTTACAGGCAGCGGTGGGCAGTTTGGACCCCAGTGCCAGTTCGAGGGTCAAACTTAATAGCCCCAGGAGGGTGCGTATGGCCATCTGGGACAAGGGTCTGGCATTACTGCACGCCTCGAGCCTGAAGGTTTATTTTGACACCGACCAGCGCCCCTCAAGCTGGCGGGTTGAGCTGGTGAGCACCACGCCGCTGAGCACTTACGCAGGCTCCTCGAGCGTGCAAACTCTGGGCGCGTGGCAGGGCCTCAAGGTGTCACGCCTCAAGGGTGGGCTGCTCGAGGGAACGCTGGTCACGCAAAAGGACTCGACGCTGGATTTCTACTCGAGCGCCTACGCCCTGCGCTATCAAAGCGACTTGAGCATCTGGACAAGCAAAAAGTGAGCGGCGGCTCGAGCAAAAAGCACGATGGATGGTCCAGACAGATTGCTTGTGCAAGCTCCACTCGAGGGTCATACTGAATTTCATGCTGCCTCGAACCCATCCCCGTCCCCTCCTGCGCGAATTTGAAACAGACGCCGAGCAGGCGCTCGAGGTGCTGCTCTCGAGCCACAATTCAGGGGTGGTTTATCCGTCGTTCGCGTTGCCGCAACTGGCCATCGTCACCTGCATGGATTTCCGCATCAACCTACGGCTGCCGGACCGTTTTGCCTTCGTGTTGCGAACCGGCGGGGCCAACGTGCGCCCCATCGAGAGCTATCTGGCTTTCTCGGTGGCCCGCACCGGAATTCACGCCATTGCCATCATCGGACACACCGACTGCGCTATGGAAAAACCCGACCCCTACGTGGTGGATTCACTGCCCACAAGCGAAGAGATGCGGGCGCATTACCGCAGCCAGATTGCCAGCTTAGCCATCCGCGACGCCCGAACCTACACGCTCGAGCAGACCGAGCGCTTGGAAATGCACCTGGGCCTGCCGGTAATTCCCTTGCTCTACGACGTGGACACCCATCTGCTCGAGCGCCTGTGAAGTCAGGCTTTTTGCGTTCTCGAGTCCCGAGCGGAGTCCAACAGCGCAAACAAGAAAATACAGCCCAAGCCCCACAGAATCCAGGCCGCGCCGTAGACCCGATTCTCGAGCGGGAGGCCATACAGTCCGGTCCAGGTGAGGGCGATGCCGTCGAGCAGGGTTGCAGTCATGGTCATCACGACCACAGCGGGCAGAAAAGCCACTCCGCGCAGCCCGACCAGAGCGCCAATCAGTCTCAGCGAGAGAAATCCGAAGGGGAAGGTCAGCGCGAACAGCACCACCATGCTCCAGCTTCCGTCAAAGACGGCGGTGCCCATCACCCTAACCATCATGGCGGCGATGAACCAGAAGGCGACACCGATGGAAACCCACACTGCAACCCTCGAGACGGTCATCGGAACTTGAGAAACCTGCGTGAGTTGAGTCATAAAAATCCTCCTGCTCGAGCATTTTCTCGAGCCTTTCAGGGAATGGTTTTGGGTGCTCGAGGGCGGACGTTTTGCTCGAGGTTTACATGTGTCCTCCTGATGGGTTGGGGCTTACTGAGGCGGCTCTAGTTCGCGTTCGAGCCAGCGCACGAATTGCTCAAACGCCGCCCCAGCGCGGGCTTGCTGACCCACGGTGAGCCGCTGAAGCAAAAGGCCCTGCACGGTGGCAACCGTGAGCGCCGCCAGCGACTCGGCGCGCTCGAGCGTCAAACCCGCCTGCAAAAGCGCGCTCGAGAGCCGCACGACCCACGCTGTGACCAGAGATTCACTCAGATGCTCGAGTCTCTGCGGGTGAATCAGGGCGTAGCCCCACAGCTCGAACAGGGAGCGTGTCACCGGCTCGAGTTCGGGCTG
>Ga0123339_10003253_pt1 | contig 10828 bp, 10 predicted proteins | sample lystaG_FD_89956 | JGI IMG/M metagenome (GOLD analysis project Ga0123339, IMG submission 89956) | Glacier valley bacterial and archeal communities from Borup Fiord, Nunavut, Canada, to study Microbial Dark Matter (Phase II) -... | ecosystem: Environmental > Aquatic > Freshwater > Ice > Glacier ... | reverse complement strand
GTGTGTGATTGTGGAGAGATTTCCTGAAAGTCGACTGAGAAAGTACATGATGAAAAAAGCGGTCATACTCGGGAGCATTGCCTTTGGACTCGTGGTTTTTGCGGGCGGCACGGGGTGTCGGCGGCAGGGGCTTGCCGGAACTTCATCTGCGCCAGGTATCACGGTCACCGCGCAGACGCTCGGTCTGTCGAAACTTTCTGCGAGTTACGCAGAGGCAAAAGCGAGCGCGAAAAAGGAAGGGCTTCCGATCACGCCTGCCAATCTCGCTCAGCCTGCGGTTCCGAACTCAGAGAACGCTGCGCCTGTCTATCGCCAACTTACAAAGCTGCTGACGGCGAAGCCGATTTCGAGCGACAACATCGTCGCGCGTGTCACCGGCAAGAGAATGCCTGATGCCGCACAGATCGCACAGATTCGGACGGAATTGAAAGCGCGCACGGACGTTCTGGCGCTGGTGCACAAAGCTGCCGCTCGACCGAAGTGTAATTTCGATCGTGACTATTCTCTCGGACCAAAACTGATGTTTCCGGAGTACGCTAAAATGCGTGCCGCAATCCGGACGTTGTCGGCGGAGAGCGCCGTGCTACTGGCGGACGGCAAACCGTTCGACGCAATCAAGAACCAGACGCTCGGTTTTAATATTGCCCGTCATGCCGCCACGGACTCCTTTGTGATTGCTCACCTCGTTGCTATCGGTCTCGATGCGATCACTTTGCACGGGATTGAGAAAATCCTCTATGCGGCGGGAGATCGACCCGGTGTCGCTGCAGCAGTCGAGAAATCTATTGCCGCGAACTGGCATCCTCACAAATACAGACAGGCGCTGGGCGGCGAGGCAGTAATGTTCTGTGTGGTACTCAAAGGTCTCCATGAAAAAGGAATGAGCTATGATGCGGATATTGCTTCTGCCTACAAAAAGGCACAGCAAAAGTTCAGCGACACGCCAGAGTGGGAACCTTTTATCGATGCGAATGGCGCGTTTCTGATCGATGTCGTCCGAGGCGCTGTGAAGGCGGGCGATCGTCCCTATCCCGAGGCGCTTCCGTTTCTGCAAAAGCTGATTACAGCGATTCAAAACGATACAACCAGCACACACCTCCTTGCGAATATACTAATCCCGGTCTATTCGCAGGCACTGGCAAAGTACGCATCGGATGAGGCGAAGGTCAATGTGGTTCGCTGTGCGGCGAGTGTGCTGTCGTGGCGGCAGGTGCATGGTTCGCTGCCGAAGTCGCTTGCGGAGGCGATGCTAAAGGTTCCAAGAGACCCATACGATGGCAAGCCGCTGCGCTATCGGCTCGTTGGCAGCGGTTTCGTCGTCTACAGCGTGGGACCGACCGGCAAGTTCGATGGCGGTACACCGGACAAGAAGCCGGACGCCAATGAAGGATGTTTCGAGTATCCGATAGCCCGCTACGAAACCACATTGTCAAAATTCACAACGCCAACGAAATAAGGAGAATGCTGCCCGCATTTCCTCTCCCTGATGAAGCGCGGAATCGAAATTATGATTTTCACAGGAGAATAACCAGGCGATGTGGGGTATACTATTTGCTGAATGGACGGCGCAGTGAACGCCGTCCCTTTGCTTGTTTGCATCCTTGACAATTCCTACAGACAGATGTTTTTCGCCAGTTTTTCGTCGCGATTAAGGCGTAGAAATTGGCTACGGGTGCATTTGCGCGTTGACATTAGCGCGGCTGTCTGTTACAATACCGCAGCGCCCTGCGACGATTTTCGGTAACTATTTACCCATCGTATCAGCTATCAGGCGAAAGCCAACGGAAGTGTATTTTCGCCCCCTCCTTACGAAGGAAGGGGTTGGGGGGTGGTTAGCCCCGTTACGATTTCAGACGCTTTTTTATGTTTTATAACTGCTCGTACCTCTCAACTCTTCCCTTTGTGAATCAAGACGTAAAAAGCAAAGAGTAAGAGGATTTCCTTCCGCCGCGCAGGAGACCCGATGCCCACCGGTCAGCAAGAACCAGCGCGTTTCGTAACCAGAAGCCCCGACGCTTCCGACAAACCCGAAACGCCTGCACGACCCGCGCAGACCGCAGGACGCACAGACACAATCGCCGGACTCGACGACCCGCTGCAGTTTCTTAAAGGAGTCGGACCGCAAGCCGCCACTGTCCTTGCGAAACTCGGGCTCAACACGGCAGGCGATCTGCTGCGACACATTCCGCGCCGCTGGGAAGACCGCTCGCATTTCAAACGCGTTTCGGACGTCCAGAGCGGCGAATTCGTGACCGTCAGCGGGCTTGTAATCGGCGCCACGACGACCTATCCGAAAGGTCCGCGTCTTTCACTGACCAAAGTTTTGCTCGATGACAACGGCAGCGCGCTGACCCTCACCTGGTTCAATCAGCCCTATCTCGAAAAGACGTTTCGCGGACTGTTGGCTGCCCGCAAACCGGTCGTCGCCTACGGTCAGGCAAAGCGAAACGGCTGGACCGTCGAGATCGCCAATCCTGAGTGGGAGGAGCTCGGCGAGGAGGGTGACAGCCTCTCCGCGAATCGGATCGTTCCCATCTATCCGGCTACCGAAGGCATCCGACAGTCGCGCCTGCGCCGCCTCGTCGACTGTGTTTTGCAGTTCGCGCTCCCGCATATCGAGGAGCCGCTGCCGCCCGACATCCTGCGCCAGCACGATCTGGTCGGCGCGCAGTACGCGATGCGCAATATTCATTTCCCGGACAGCCTCGACGCGCTCGCGAAAGCGAAGCGGCGGCTGATTTTCGAGGAATTTTTTACGCTGCAGGTGCTGCTTGCGCTGCGCCGCCGCGCCAACAGTCACGACGCACAGGGCATTCAGTTCACAGTCGATACAGAGCAGTTGGATCGTGACCTGAAAGAGATCGTGCCATTCCAACTGACGAACGCACAGCAGCGGGCGGTGCGCGAAATCGCGGGCGATGTGAACAGCGGGCGGGCGATGAACCGGCTTCTGCAGGGCGATGTCGGGAGCGGCAAAACGATGGTCGCGCTGGCGGCGATGCTGATGGCGCTGCAAAACGGCTATCAGGCCGCGCTGATGGCGCCGACCGAAATCCTGGCGCAGCAGCACGCGATCGTTCTGCGGCGGCTGCTCGATCCGCTCGGCATCGCCGTCGAACTCTCGATCGGCAGCCTGACGGCGAAAGAGAAAAGAGGGGTTCGTGAGCGTCTGCTCGGCGGGCAGTCGCGCCTCGCTGTCGGCACGCACGCGCTAATTCAGGAAGGCGTCGATTTCGCGAAACTCGGGCTGGTGATCGTCGACGAACAGCACCGTTTCGGTGTCCTCCAGCGACAGGCGCTGGCGAAAAAAGGACAGCGACCGCACGTGCTCGTGATGACCGCGACGCCGATCCCGCGTACGCTGACGCTTACTCTTTATGGCGACCTCGACGTTTCGGTGCTCGACGAACTGCCCCCTGGACGCAAGCCGATCGCGACGCACTGGAAGACGCAGGCGAAGCGCAGTCAGGTCTACGCGGCGGCGCAGAGGCTGCTCGCCGAAGGACGGCAGGTCTATGTCGTCTGCCCGCTCGTCGAGGACAGCGAAAAGCTGCAGGCGAAAAGCGCGACGCAGCTCAGCGAGCATATCGCAAACGAAGTCTTTCCGCAGTATCGTGTCGGGCTCCTGCACGGGCAGATGAAGTCCGACGAAAAAGACGCGATCATGGCGCGGTTCAAGGCGCACGATCTGGACATTCTCGTTGCGACGACCGTGATTGAGGTCGGAATCGACGTGCCGAACGCCTGTGTGATCATCATCGAAGATGCGGATCGGTTCGGGCTGGCACAGCTTCACCAACTGCGCGGGCGCGTTGGGCGCGGGCAGCACGCCTCGTTCTGTATCCTGCTTGCGGAGCCGAAATCCGAAGACGGTCGCGCTCGTATGGCAGTCATGACGGAAACGACGGACGGCTTTCGCATCGCCGAAGAGGACCTGCGTCTGCGCGGACCGGGCGAGTTTTACGGCACGAAACAGAGCGGTATCCCGGAGATGATCATCGCCGACATACTGCGCGACATCGACGTTCTGCTGGAAACCCGCGAAACCGCTTTTCAGCTTGTGGAAGACGATCCAACGCTTGCAAAGGCGGACAATCAGCCGTTGCGACGCGCCCTGCAGCGCACCAAAATGGGGTACGAACTCGTCACTGTAGGATAGATCAGACCTGTGAGGTACAGCATGACTCGTGCGCTGATTCCAGGCAGCTTCGATCCGGTGACCAACGGACATATCGATATTATCGAGCGCGCGTCGCGGATGTTCGACCATATCCTCGTCGCCGTCGCTCGCAACAGTTCCAAGACGCCTCTGTTCACCGTACAGGAGCGGATCGGAATGCTCGAAGAGGTCTGCGCCCCGCACCCGAACGTGACCGTCGAGACGTTTGATGGTCTGCTGGTAGAATATGCCGTGCGGTATGAAGCCAGCGTGATCGTGAAGGGGCTGCGGTTCGTGTCCGACTTCGAGTATGAATTGCAAATGGCGCTGATGAATCGTCGTCTGAACAGCGCGATCGAAACTGTGTTCTTAATGACCGGGACGGAATATTCCGATCTCAGTTCCAGTATCGTCAAAGAAATCGCCCGCCTCGGCGGCGCGGTGGAAGGAATGGTGCCAGCCATTGTCCAGCAACGTCTCCGCGAAAAATACGACCCCTCATAAACCCGACACATTCAACGGCGGCAAAGCCGCATCCGATATTGATACCGAAACGAACAACCCTTCGACGAAGTCGGAGACGCCGCGATTCGTCGCGCCGACTCATGGCGGCGTGGATATTCTGAAACTTCTCACGGAACTCGAAGACCAGATCGAAAACACTAAAAAAGGTCCGTTCGGCACGATGCTCGGCTTCGATGAAGACCGTTTTCACATGACGATCATGAAGATTCGGGCGAACCTGCCCGAAGAAATGAAACGCGCCTCCAAACTCGCCAAAGATCAGGAGCGTCTCGTGGAAGACACCCGCTCCAATGCCGGAAAAATAGTCGAGGACGCGCGTAAAGCCGCGCTGATCGAGTTCGAGCGCGGCAAAACGGAAGCGATGCAGCTGCGCGAAAGAGCACTTTCTGAAGCGGCACAGGTGCGCGGCGCCACCGAAAGCGAAACTGAGCAGGCAAGGATTGCGGCTGAGCAGCGAGCGCAGTCCCTGCTCAATGACGCGCAGGCACACTCTGCAGAAGTGCTGGCGGCGGCGCGGGCGCAGGCGGCGCAATTGGTCGGCGACAGCACGATCCTTCAGCAGGCAGAAGCGCTGGCTCAGAACATTCACGATCGAGCCGAAGCGGAAGCGGCGGCAGTACGGCGCGGAGCGGACGACTATGCCCGCGACGTGCTGACGAACCTCGAAGGCACACTCGGCAAGGCGGTCACGCAGGTGCAGCGCGGTCGCGAGATGCTGGAGCGACAGTAAACGAACTGCTTCACCCGTAAAAGTGAAGTTCATTTCGAGTTTTGCTGGATTAATTCGGATACACTGGCAAAGAGTAGGGTATACTGATACGCTTTGCGGGAGGGATGACCATGCGCCTCGATATTTCAGAAATACTGCGTGAGGTCGGCAAAATCCTGCCCTACGACATTGAAGAGCCGCCGCTCGTCGATGAAGATGTCGAGTGTACCAAACCGATCGAAGGGCATATCACCTTCAATAACACGGGCGGTCTGCTATTGGTGCAGGGCGAGGCAGAGACGACGATTGCGCTTCCGTGCAGCCGCTGCAGTGAGTATTTCGAGCAGCCGACCGAACTCGCGATCGAAGAGCAGTTCGAACTGCGTCACTCGAGCACCGGTCCGCGCACACTGCAGACAGTCACGGTGATCGAGGAGGACGAGAGTCCTGTCGCGGGCAAACTGTTCGATGGTCACGTGTTTCATCTAACCGAAATGCTGCGGCAGTATATACTGCTCGGCGAACCGACGAAGCCCCTGCCGCTGACGCTCGACGATGGCACCTGCGCTCATTGTCACCGTCGTCCCGAAGACGTCTATCGTGAGGTGCTCGCGCCCGTCACACTGGAACCAGAAGTCGAAGCCGGTGCAGAACCGCCGATCAATCCGGCATTCGCAAAACTCAGTCAGCTTCTGGACAAGCCCGAAAGCAAATAAACGCCGGACGAAATTCAGCGTAAAGCCCACATAAAAGCGTGTCGCATCGCGTCCGACGGACGCTCGGCGGAACGCCAGTCAGCCTGGGGGTTCAACCTTGGGCAAGCGCAGCCGAATGTGTTGCGTCTGCCAGCCAGCTCGGGGTTTTGACCCCGGGAATCCGTATCGCCATTTAGACCCGAATTATATTGCGGGGATCATAAAAGCTTAGAAATAAGGAAACGCTCATGCCACTGCCGAAACGACGTCATTCCAACCAGCGCACCCGCAAGCGCCGTACCCACTACAAGCTGACTCATCATCCTGCGATGGTTCCGAGCTTCGAGAAGCCGGGCGAGTACACGCTGATGCACCAGGTAGACCCTTCGACAGGGCGCTACAAGGGGCGGCAGGTGTTCGAAATGCCGGATGAGACTCAGGGACAGGGTTGATCGATACGGACGCGTCGAAATCTTTGACGACCGCCGCGAACGCTGTTACGGCACGGATCTCGGTAGACGCAATGGGCGGCGATCTGGGCCCGGCGGAAGTCGTGCGCGGCGTCGTCGAAGCGGCGCGGCATTCGAAAGCGCAGTTCTTTCTCGTCGGTCAGGCATCCGTTCTGGAAGCGGAACTGTTGCTGGCACGACCGCGTCCGCAAAACATCGAAATCGTACCGGCTTCGGAAATCATCGAGATGACCGATCAGCCGACCGTCGCCTTCAAGTCGAAACCGGATGCCTCGGTCGTCGTGGCGACACGCATGGTTCGTGAGAAACGCGCGGATGCCGTCGTCACGATCGGGAATACCGGCGCGGCAATGGCGGTGGCACTGCTGACGCTCGGGCGCATCAAGGGTATCGATCGTCCTGCGATCGCAACCCCGATGCCTTCGACGCCGGGCCGTACGGTTGTGCTTCTCGACGCGGGAGCAACCGTAGACTGCGACCTGAACAACCTTTATGAATTCGCTCTGATGGGCAGCGTCTACTCCGAACACGTGGTAGGCGTACGCCGCCCGCGCGTCGGTTTGCTTTCCAACGGCGAGGAGCCGTCGAAGGGCAGTTCACTCGTTAAACGCACACACGCTCTCTTTCAGCACCTGACCGCTGAAGATCTGCCTTTCGATTTCATCGGGAATGTCGAAGGACGCGACATCTTTCGCGGCAACGCCGATGTCGTCGTCTGCGATGGCTTCACGGGCAATGTCGTGCTCAAAACGGGTGAAGGCGTTGCTGAAATGATACTCGGTATGCTGCAGGAAGAGCTTTCACGCAACGCCTGGATGAAACCTTTCATTGCGCCGCTGCGTCCTGCCCTGCGAAGAGTGCGGCAGCGGATCGACTATTCGGAACGCGGGGGAGCGCCACTGCTGGGCGTCAACGGTATCTGCATCATCGGCCATGGGCGCTCGAACGCGCACGCGATCACCAATGCCTGCCGTGTCACTGAGCGCGCAATCGAGCACAGCATCGTCGAGATCATAAGACAGCGAATCTGCGCTCTGCCGACGCCACCGCCTATTTGACGCTCGGAGAATGAATTTCTGCCGCCCTTTCGTCTGTCCGGCTGTATTCGTCCTGCTGTGTTGCCGATCCGCTGTACTTGCTGTCCGTAATTTGTAATTGGAACGAGACCGTACCGCATGGTTTTTCACTCTCAACCCGCCCTATCGACCACAAGCACATTTCTTCCCGACGATGCCCCTGCCGTACTCGAATCCGCGCCGACTGGAGTTCGCGCCGGAATTGCGGGAATGGGAATGTGCGTTCCCGACCGTGTTCTGACCAATGACGACCTGTCGAAACTGGTCGATACCAACGACGAATGGATTGCCTCGCGCACCGGCATACGCGAGCGTCGCGTTACCGATGCAGACACCGCGACCTCCGACCTCGCGATAGTCGCCGCCCGGCGCGCGCTGGCGGACGCAAAAATGGATGCCGCTGACCTCGACCTCGTGCTTTGCGCGACCACGACCGGGGACTATATCTGGCCCGCAACCGCGTGCGTAATTCAGGAGCGTATCGGTGCGAAACGCGCAGCCGCTTTCGATCTGAGCGCGGCTTGCTCTGGCTTCTGTTATGCGATGGCAACTGCTGCCGGGTTCATCCAGTCGGGGGCAATGCGTAATATACTGGTGATCGGGGCAGACACGCTCTCCAAGCAGTTGAACTGGCAGGATCGCTCGACGTGTATCCTTTTCGGTGACGGCGCGGGCGCGGCAGTCTTGACGCCCTGTGCGCCCGATATGGGTATTCTCGCCTCCTCGCTCGGCTCCGACGGTTCCGGTATCGAGGCGGTCTGGGTTCCGGCGGGCGGGTCGCGTACTCCGGTTACGCAGGATGTCATCGACAGCAAACTGGATCGTATCGCGATGCGCGGGCAGGAAGTTTATCGCTTCGCCGTTCGGATCGTGCCGGAAGTCGTACTGGAGGCATTGCGGAAAGCCTGTCTCAGTCCGTGTGACGTCCGTCTCCTTATTCTGCATCAGGCAAACCGACGCATCATCGAGGGCGCGGCAGAGCGGCTCGGCATTCCAATGGAGAACGTGTTCATCAACCTCGACCGATACGGCAACACCTCTGCCGGTTCGATCCCGATCGCACTGACCGAAGCGTCGGAACAGGGGCTGCTTTCCAAAGGCGACATCGTGGTGACGGTCGGCTTCGGCGCGGGACTGACCTGGGGCGCGAACGTGATCCGCTGGAACAGGTGAGTTGGTCTTTGAGTTAGTCTTAATAAGAGCAGCGTGAAGTACGGAGTGAAGTGGCGAAATGGGCAAGACAGCGTTTCTATTTCCGGGTCAGGGTTCGCAGAAGGTCGGCATGGGTCGTTCGCTCTACGACCACTATCCGCAGGCGCGTTCCGTTTTCGATCAGGCGTGCCGAGACCTCGGTTACGATATCAAAACGCTCTGCTTCGATGGACCGGAAGAGACCCTTAAAGCGACGGAGAACGCGCAGGTCGCGCTGTTCGTAACGAGTGTTGCCGCATGGCGATGTTTTGTCGCTTCCTGCACGCTGCTTCCCGACGCCGTCGCAGGTCACAGCGTCGGCGAATATGCTGCGCTGGTAGCGGCGGATGTGCTGGATTTCGAGGAGGCTCTGCACCTCGTTCGTGTGCGCGGTGAGCTGATGCGCGACGCCGCACAGCAGTATCCTGGCACGATGGCGGCGATACTCGGGCTTGATGCGAATACCGTAGGTGAGGCTTGCCGTGAGGCGAAGGCGTCCGGCGCGGGGATCGTCGCTGTCGCAAACATCAACGGGGGCGGTCAGATAGTAATTTCCGGTCAGACGGACGCGGTCGTGAAAGCCGGGGAGATCGCACAGCACAAAGGCGCCAAGCGCGTGATTCTGCTGCCGGTTTCAGGCGCGTTTCATTCGCCGCTGATGGTGACGGCGGGCGACGCGCTTTTCGCGCACCTCGCAAAAGCCGCGTTCCGGAAGCCTTCGGTGCCGATCGTCTCCAATGTGACGGCGGAATACGTTGCCGAACCTGCGGATTTGACCGGCGGGCTGACGGTGCAGGTGAGCGGAACGGTGCGCTGGGAAGAGTCGATGCAGCTATTACTGCGCGACGGCTTCGATACGTTCGTCGAACTGGGCAGCGGCGAAATACTCGGGGGCTTGATGAAGCGCATCGACAAGACCGCGCGCACCTACAGTGTCCACGACCGTAACAGCTTGATGGAAGTCTGCACTGCGCTGGCTCCGAATTGAGCAGTCCATGATAAACGTTCCGTCGTCAAGAGGGCGCAGCAAGCAGCGCCCCTACAAATGCCTGGGGGATTATTCGTTTACGGTTTCTGAGCATCCTGCGGACGAAAATGCCTGTCGGTTAGCGCATTGTGTCCGAAGGACACTTGGCACGTAGTGCCCGTAGTAGTCAGTTAAGACAAGTTTTGTTCTTTAGCGCCGTGGAATGTTGTAGACTTTTCGCTGCTGCGGCCGAAATTGGAAACACAAAACATTACTTAACTAACGAGTAGTGACGGACTTCAGTCCGTTGTGCATTAGCTCGAACTAGCTTCTTAACTTTACTCGGGAAACCATATTTTGAAACTTCAGGATCGAGTGGCGATTGTGACGGGCGCGGGACGGGGTATCGGCAGCGCGATTGCGATCGCGCTGGCACGAGAGGGCGCGAAAGTCGTCGTCAACTACAGCCGCAGCGCGGACGCCGCCGAAGCGGTCGTCGCACAGATCGTCGCAGCGGGCGGCGAAGCGATCGCAGTACAGGCAGATGTCGCCGACAGCGCACAGGTCGAGAAGCTGTTCGCCGCAGCGACGGAACATTTCGGGCGAGTCGCAATCCTCGTCAACAACGCGGGCATCACCCGCGACAAGCTCGTGCTGCGAATGACCGAAGAGGATTGGGACGCGGTCTTGGACACGAACCTGAAAGGCGCGTTTCTGTGCTGCAAAGCGGCAGCTCCGCTAATGCTCAAACAGCGCACCGGCGCGATCGTCAATGTCGGCTCGGTCGTCGGCAAAGTCGGAGGAGCGGGACAGGTCAATTATAGTGCGTCGAAGGCAGGCCTGGTCGGGCTGACGAAATCGCTTGCGAAAGAGCTTGGTTCGCGCAGCATTCGTGTCAACGCTGTTGCGCCTGGGTTCATCGAGTCGGATATGACAGAGGTGCTCAAGGAGGAGTACCGCGCGAAGATCACACAGCAGATTCCGCTCGGCAGAATTGGCTCAGCCGACGAGGTAGCGCGTCTGGTCGTGTTTCTCT
>Ga0123339_10003252_pt1 | contig 10828 bp, 9 predicted proteins | sample lystaG_FD_89956 | JGI IMG/M metagenome (GOLD analysis project Ga0123339, IMG submission 89956) | Glacier valley bacterial and archeal communities from Borup Fiord, Nunavut, Canada, to study Microbial Dark Matter (Phase II) -... | ecosystem: Environmental > Aquatic > Freshwater > Ice > Glacier ... | reverse complement strand
TCGTGTTCGACCGCCTCGACCAGCCCGTCCGGGGCGATGGCCGCGGGAACCAGACCGGCACCCAACGCTCCGACGCTCTGATGGTGGGCGCTCTGCACCGAGACGGCCACCGAGCCGAGGCTGTCCAGTAGTCCGCTGCCACCCAGAAGTTCGACGGGGTGTTCGCTCAGGATCTGGTCGACCGGCACATCCACGTTGCGGTGGATGCCGTCTTCGATGTGCTGCACGATTCCGCCACCGAGAGCGACGTTGATGATCTGCAGACCGCGGCAGATGCCCAGCAGCGGAGTCTCGCGCTCCACGGCGCGGCGTACGAGGGCGATCTGTCCCTCGTCAGCCCGGTCGTAGTGGCGGGTCTCCCCCTCGTAACCGTCGGCCCCGCCATAGAACCCGGGCGTGATGTCCTCGCCGCCCATGATCAGGATGGCATCGCAGCCGTCCGTCGCTTCAAGCAGCTCTGCCGGCGTCATGTCGGCCGCCGCGAGGCGGGTGACGTGCCAGCCGCCGCGTTCCCCAGCGGAGACGGCCGTTGAATTGAGCACCTGCACCTTGGCGTGGTACGCGGGACGATCCGGGCGGTGACCGGTGACCTCGACGACGGCGAGGCGGGGAGCATCCGACGGAGAGGCCGACTCGGGCGAAAAGTGCCTGGTCATGCTCGCCTCCGTTTCGGTCGTTGTGGTTTCACCAGTCTGGAGACTCAGCGGGGTTCCCGCTACCGGCCCCGTAACAGTGCGAAACAGTGCCGGGGTGCCAACCCGACGGCCTCATAGACGCACCACACCTCACCGCTCTATGCTCGGCACGAGAAACACCCGCGTATCGACGGTTTTGTGAGGATGTGGGCCCATGCGGTCTCGGTGGCTGGTCCCTGTCGCGGTGGCGGCGCTGCTCGTCTTCTCCGTCCCCGCTCTTGCCGCTCCCGGTGCCGCCCGGGCCGAAGACCCCGTCACATTCGGCGCGAGCCACATTGCGGACAAGGTCGGCGCCGTTGCGGGCCGCAGCGACGAGGTGACGGCCGCCCTCGACAAGCTGTACGCCGACACGCGCACCGACCTCTTCGTCGTCTACGTCGGCTCCTTCACCGGGGTGGCCGACCGCCAGCAGTGGGCAGACACGACCGCCGACGACAACGGACTCGGCACCAACGACATCCTGCTGGCCATCGCCACCAACGATCGGGAGTACCAGCTCTCGGTCGCCCCGGACTTCGCTCTGACGGATGCCCAGCTCCGCGAAGTCGAGACCGTCGCGATCGAGCCGGCCCTGCGGGTCAACGACTGGGCCGGCGCGGCCATCGGAGCCGCGAACGGTCTCGCCGCCGGTCTCACGGGAGGGGCCGTCACCGCCCCGGACATCACTCCGGGCGATGCCTCCCCCAGCCCGTCCGGCGGCGGATCGTCCGGCCTCATCCCGGTGGTTCTGATCGTGATCGCCCTCCTCTTCGTGGGTGCCGTGGTCTTTTTCATCGTGCGTGGCCGGCGGAAGGGCGCCCTGTCGCCGGCCGGGCCTCCGCCGACTGGCCTGCGAGCCCTGTCGACAGCCGAGCTGAAGCGACGCGCGGCGAGCGCGCTCGTGCAAACGGATGACGCGGTCAAGTCGAGCGACCAGGAACTCGGCTTCGCAATCGCCCAATTCGGCGCCGGGGCGACTGACGCCTTCCGCACCGCCCTCGTCACTGCCAGGGCGCAGCTCACCGAGGCGTTCACCCTGCAACAGCAACTCGACGACTCCGAACCCGACACCGAGGAACAGCAACGGACCTGGTATGCCGGAATCATCGACCTGTGCGGCCAGGCAAACACCGTCCTCGACGAACAGACCGAGGACTTCGACGAGCTCCGGCAACTGGAGAGGCAGGCGCCTGAGGCCGTTGCCGCGGCCACCGGGGAGGTTGCCGCGATCGAGGCGCGCATCAGCACGGTCGATGCGGCCCTGGCCACCCTCGCCGCCAGGTACACCGACGACGCGATCGCCACGGTTGCCGACAACCCGCGTCAGGCGCAGGAACGGATCGATTTCGCCGGATCTGCCCTGACCGAGGCCAACACGCGCCTCACCACCGGCGATACTCCCGCCGCCGTCGTGGGCGTGCGCGCGGCCGAGGAGTCGGTCGACCAGGCCAGGTTACTGCTCGACGCCGTCGACCGGCTGGGAGCCGATCTGCAGAGCGCGTCCGTCAGCGTGGCAGCGACCCTCGCCGAGCTGCGGGCCGACCTGGTCACCGCCCGCGGACTGCCGACGAACACCCCCGCCTCTGCGGCGCTGCCCGGTGTGATCGCCGCGACCCTGCAGACCGTCGACGCGGTCACCACCCGGCTCGGGGCCGGGCGGCTCAATCCTCTCGAACTGATGCAAACGCTCGAGGCCGCGAACACCCGGATGGACGCGGCCCTGCAGGGTGTGCGCGACGCCGTCGCGAGCGCCCAGCGGGCCCAGGCCGCGCTCAACCAGAATCTGCTGGCCGCCCGAGCCCAGGTGTCCGCCGCGGAAGACTTCATCACGGCGAGGCGGGGTGCGGTCGGCGCCGAGGCGCGCACACGCCTCGCCGAGGCGGGTCGTCTCCTGGTCGAGGCGGAAGCGACGAGCGCCGTCAACCCGGATGCCGCCCTCACCGCTGCCGCGCGGGCCAACTCCCTGGCCGCCAACGCCATCGCCCTCGCCCGGAGCGACGTCAACGGTTTCTCGGGCGGCCAGCCGGCCGGCGGCCTCGGCAACGTCTTCGGAGGCGGCGGAAATCAGGGCGGCGGCAGCGGGATGATGGGCGCCATTCTCGGCGGCATCGTCATCAACTCGATCCTCGGCGGCGGGGGAGGAGGAGGCGGCGGTCGCCGCGGCGGGGGTGGAGGCTTCAGCATTCCCGGCGGGTTCGGCGGGGCCGCCAGCCGTTCCCGGCGCGGAGGCGGCGGCAGGTTCTAGGCCTCGCGGCATCCGCGTCGCCGCTTGACCATCACAACCGGCATGTTCACCAGATCATAGGTTCACCGGCACACACCGACAGAATGGGACTATCCCCAGTCTGATCCCACGAAAGGACACAGCAATGACAAAACAGTCCATCTTTGGCCGCATCGCCCAGCTGGCGAAGGCCAACATCAACTCGCTCCTGGACTCTGCCGAGGATCCGAAGCAGATGCTCGACCAGATGGTGCGCGACTACTCCAACAGCATCGCCGACGCGGAGAGCGCGATTGCGGAGACCATCGGCAACCTGCGGCTGCTCGAAGACGACCACCGCGAAGACGTGGAGGCGGCCACCGAGTGGGGCGGCAAGGCACTGGCCGCGAGCCGCAAGGCCGACGAACTGCGTGCGACGGGAGCCACGGCCGACGCCGACCGCTTCGACAGCCTGGCGAAGGTGGCGCTCGGCCGCCAGCTTCAGTCCGAGAAGGAGGCGAAGATCGCCGAGCCGCAGATCGCGTCCCAGTCGGCCGTCGTCGAACAGCTCAAGAACGGCCTCAACGCGATGAAGGAGAAGCTGACCCAGCTTGCCTCCAAGCGCAACGAATTGGTCGCCCGGTCCAAGACCGCGCAGGCGCAGACGAAGGTGATGGATGCCGTCAAGAGCATCGACATCATGGACCCGACCAGCGAGGTCTCCCGGTTCGAGGACAAGATCCGCCGTGAGGAAGCCCGCGTCCGCGGCGCCAGCGAGCTGGCCGCGTCCAGCCTCGACGCCCAGTTCGAGAGCCTCGAGGACCTCGGCGAGCTGACCGAGGTCGACGCCCGCCTGGCCGCCCTCAAGGCCGGCGGTGCCGGCCAGCTCGAGCAGTAGCACGAGAGGTAAGCCTGGCAATCGGGCGCCGGCGGGAACATCCAGCCGGCGCCCGTCGTTGTCGGTCGCATGACAACTATCGGACTCATCGGCGCCGGGAACATCGGCAGCCAGCTCGCACGACTCAGCGTGGCCAACGGCTATGACGTCGTCATCAGCAATTCGCGGGGGCCGGAAACCCTGCGCGACCTCATCGAGGAACTCGGCCCCCGCGCCAGGGCCACGACCGCGACCGAGACGGCCGCGGCGGGCGACCTCGTCGTCGTGACCATCCCGCTCAACCAGATCGACACTCTGCCCGTTGCGGAGCTGGCCGGCAAGGTCGTCATCGACACGAACAATTACTACCCGGGACGGGACGGCAATATTGCCGCCCTCGACGAGGAGTCGACCACAACCGCGGAACTGTTGCAGGACCGGCTCTCGGCCTCGAGCATCGTCAAGGCCTTCAACCACATCTACGCGGCCGACCTGACCACGGATGGCCAGCCCGCCGGCTCGGACAACCGGCGCGCCCTCGTGATCGCCGGCGATGACACGGCGGCCTCAGCCACCGTGACCGCGCTGCTCGATGAATTCGGCTTCGACACCGTCAACCTCGGCCCACTCGCCGAGGGCTGGCGGATCCAACGTGATACTCCCGGCTACGGTCCGCGCCTGAACGCCACCGAACTCAGGGAAGCCACGGCCACGGCGCGCCGGTACCGCGACCAGTAGCGCGACCTGCTCGCGCGCCCCGTACTCGCGCGCCCCGTACTCGCGCACCGCGAGCACGGGGGAGCATACTGAAGGTATGGCTCCCACGTTCGTTGTTGTACCGCAGTGGCAGGGTTCGATTTCTCCTCGCGCGATGCGCCTGAGCGACGGGGCGGAGGCCATTCGAGGCGATCTCCCCTCGTCCGCGACGCGGGAAGTCCCCGTGCCGGTCGAGGCGGGCGACGCACTGGACACCGGGATCGACCGGTTCTCCACCCTCGTGATGGTGCGCGAGCGCCTGGCGTCCGCGCTGCGCACGACCACGACACCGGTGCTGACGCTCGGCGGCGACTGTGGCGTGTCCCTCGCGTCGGTCGAACACGCCGCCCGGCAGCATCCGGCCGACCTCGCCGTGGTCTGGCTCGACGCCCACCCCGACCTGCACACCGCGGACACCTCTCCCTCCGGCGCGTTCGACGGCATGGTCCTGCGTGCCATCACCGGCGAGGGCACCGACGGTCTGGCGCTGACCGGAGACGACCGCGTACCGCTGGACCGGGTGATCCTCGCCGGGACACGGGACATCGATCCGGCCGAGGCCGAACTGATCGAAGACCGCGCAGTGACGAACCTCTCGGTCGACGAACTCAACACCCCCGACGCCCTGCTCGCCGCCGTGCGCGCGACCGGTGCGAGTTCGTTCTACCTGCACATCGACCTGGACGTTCTCGACCCGGCGGCCATCGCCGGTCTGGCCGACCTGATGCCATTCGGGTTGAGCGTCGAGGTGCTCAACCGCACCATCACCGCCTTGCGGGGGGAGTTCACCCTCGCCGGGGCAACCATCGCCGGTTTCGCCCCCGCCTCGCCGGAGGCGGCCAACGACGACCTGCCGACGATCCTGCGGATCATCGGGGCACTCACGCGCTGACCGGGGATTACTCAGGGGCACGGCGCGTAGCATGGGAACGACGCGCCGAGCGTCGCGACGCCAAGGGAGGCATCCGTGAACCTGCAGAACACCGTTCCCGACCAGCCGAGGATCATCACCGAGCGGCGGGGGCACGTGTTCCTGATCGGGTTCAACCGCCCCGACAAGCGCAACGCGGCCGACCTGGCGCTGTTGCAGCAACTCGCCCTCGCCTACGGCGAACTCGAGCGTGACCCCGAACTGCGTGTCGGCCTGGTCTACGCGGTCGGCGACCATTTCACCGCCGGCCTCGACCTTGCCGACATCGGGCCGCGCCTCGGACCGGACGGGATCGACATGGTGCCCGAGGGCGGCATCAACCCCTGGCAGGTCGAGGGCCAGACCCTGTCCAAGCCCGTCGTGATGGCCGTGCAGGGCACCTGCCTCACCCTCGGCATCGAGCTCATGCTCGCCAGCGACATCTCGGTCGCGGCCGAGTCCACCCGCTTCGGCCAGATCGAGGTCGCCCGCGGCATCCTCCCATTCGGTGGGGCCACCATCCGGTTCCCACGAACGGCCGGCTGGGGCAACGCGATGCGCTGGATCCTCACCGGCGACATGTTCGACGCCGCCGAAGCCCACCGGATCGGGCTCGTTCAGGAGGTCGTGCCCGACGGCACCCAGTTCGACCGGGCCCTCGAGCTGGCCGAGCGCGTCGCCGGGCAGGCCCCGCTCGCCATCCAGGCAACGTTGGCCAGCGCCCGCACCGCCGTGCGTGACGGAGAGGCCGCGGCCGCGGCAGGCCTACAGCCCGCACTGGCCCGCCTCGCCGCGACCGAGGATTCCCGGATCGGCATGGAGTCGTTCCTCACCCGCACTCCGGCGACCTTCGTCGGCCGCTGATCACCGCCCCGGATCAGGAGAACAACGATGACCGAACCCGCAGGCACCACCAACAACTACGACGTGATCGTGATCGGCGCCGGCGCTGTGGGTGAGAACGTCGCCGATCGGGCCGTGCAGGGCGGGATGCGCACCGTGATCGTCGAGAGCGAACTGGTCGGCGGCGAATGCTCCTACTGGGCCTGCATGCCGTCGAAAGCGCTGCTCCGGAGCGGGGCCGCGGTGGCCGCCGCCAAACGGGTGGGTGGGGCGGCCGAGGCCGTCGCCGGCGAACTGGATATCGCGGCCGTGTTACGCCGCCGGGATTCTTTCACGAGCAACTGGTCTGACGACGGCCAGGTCAGCTGGCTGGGCAAGACCGGAATTGCCCTCGAGCGCGGCCACGCCCGGCTGAGCGGCGTGCGCGAGGTGACCGTGACCCACGAGGACGGCACCAGCACCGTGCTGACCGCCGCCCACGCCGTGGTCGTGAGCACCGGATCCGCCGCGCTGCTGCCCGACATTCCCGGCCTGGCCGACGTGGCACCGTGGACCAGCCGCGAGGCCACCAGCGCCCGCAGCATCCCGACCCACCTCGCCGTCATCGGCGGAGGCGTCGTCGCGGTCGAGATGGCCACCGCGTACGCCTCCCTCGGGGCGGCCGTCACGATGATCGTGCGCCACGGCCTGCTCGGCGGGATGGAGCCGTTTGCGGGCGACCTCGTGATGGCCTCGCTCCGCGAGAACGGCGTCACCGTGCTCACCGGCGCGTCCACAACCGGCGCGGCCCGCAGCAAGGACGGCAAGGTCGTGCTCACCCTCGACGACGGCACGACGGTCACCGCCGCGGAAGTGCTCGTCGCCACCGGCAGGGTGCCGCGGACCGGCGACCTCGGACTCGAGGCGGTCGGGCTCAGATCGGACGACTGGCTCACGGTCGATGACACCATGCTCGTTCAGGGAGACGCCGCAGAGCTCGACGGGCAGTGGCTCTACGCCACCGGAGACGTGAACAACCGCGCGCTGCTCACCCACCAGGGCAAGTACCAGGCCAGGGCCGCCGGCGACGTGATCGCCGCGCGGGCCGCCGGCCGGCCGGTCGACGACGCACCGTGGGGAACCCACGTTGCAACGGCCGACCACGCCGCGATTCCGATGGTGACCTTCGGCGATCCGGAGGTCGCGTCGGTCGGGCTGACCCAGGCCGCCGCGGAGAAGGCCGGACTCCGCATCCGGGTGCTGGACTACAACCTGGGCTGGGTCGCCGGGTCGAGCCTCCACTCCGACGGGTACACCGGATCGGCCCGGGCGATCGTCGACCTCGACCGGGAGGTACTGGTCGGCGTCACGTTCGTCGGCCAGGACGTTGCCGAGCTGCTGCACGCGGCGACGATCGCCGTGGTCGGCGAGGTGCCGATATCCAGGCTGTGGCACGCCGTGCCGAGCTACCCGACGATGAGCGAGGTCTGGCTGCGCCTGCTCGAGGAGTACGGGCGACCGTAGGCCGGGTCCGGTTCGGTGAGTACGCAGCTTCGGGACGGGACACCGGCCTAGGCTGGGTTTGTGCGCCGCATCCTCTTCGACTCCCCCATCAGCCAGGCCGGCTACCTCTACGCCACCCTGGTCGGCCTCGTCTGGGGTTCCATCTGGAGCACCGGCCGGGTCGAACGCCGCGGTGGCCTCATCGTGTTTCGCGGGATGCCGGCCTGGGCCTTCGGGCGCGGCGGCTCCTGCGTCGGCGGCTGCTACCTGACCAACCAGAACGCCTCCGACCGCATCCTGGAGCATGAGGCCGTGCACAAGCGCCAATGGCAGCGCTTCGGCATGGTCTTCCCGCTGCTCTACCTGGTGGCCGGCCGCAATCCGCTCCGCAACCGCTTCGAAATCGAAGCCGGACTCGACAAGGGCGGCTACCTCGCCCAGGGGGAACACAAATGAACCAGCGAACCATCATCATCACCGGCGCCAGCGATGGCATCGGCGCAGCCGCGGCGCGAAAGCTCAGCAACGACGGCGCCCACGTCGTCATCGTGGGGCGCTCCCCCGCCAAGACGGCGGCGATCGCCGCGGAGCTCGGCGTCGACTTCTTCGTGGCCGACTTCGCCCAGCTGGCCGAGGTGCGCGGGCTCGCGACAGAACTGCAGGAACGCTACCCGCGCATCGATGTGCTCGCCAACAACGCCGGCGGCATCATGGGCGGCCGGGAACTGACCGTAGACGGTCACGAGAAGACGTTCCAGGTGAACCACCTCGCCCCGTTCCTGCTGACCACCCTCCTGCTCGACCGGCTCACCGAGAGTTCGGCCACCGTGGTCAACACGTCGAGCGCCGCCAACAGCGTCTTCGGCAAGTTCGATCTGGACGATCTCGATGCCGAACGTTCGTACTCGGCGAACCGGGCATACGGCAACGCCAAGCTTGCCAACATCCTCTTCACCCGTGAGCTGCACCACCGTTTCCACGACCGCGGCATCAACACCGCCGCATTCCACCCCGGCGTCGTCGCAACCGGGTTCGCCGCCGGCTCGACGAGCGTCATGCGGGTCATCTACCGCACCCCGCTCAAGCGTTTCCTGATGCCGCCGGAGCAGGGCGCAGACACCCTCACCTGGCTGGCCACGGCAACGCCCGGCACCGACTGGATCTCAGGTGAATACTATGAGAAGCGCGTGGTGCAGAAGGCGAACCCGCAGGCGTACGACCCGGCCCTGGCCGCCGGGCTCTGGGCCCGCAGCGAGGCCATGACCCACGAATCGGCGGCGCCCGTCCCGGAGTGACCGTCCCGGCCCGACAGTTTCACGATCCCAACTGATTTCACGATCCCAACTGAGGAGATGAACGATGAGCTACGCACACACCATCACCATGGATGCTCCATTCGACGAGGCGGTGCGGTTGACCAAGGCCGCCCTGGCCGAACAGGGCTTCGGGGTGCTGACCGAGATCGATCTGCACGCCACCTTCGCCGTGAAGCTCGGGGCCGAACAGGCGGAAGCAGTCGGCGAGTACATCATCCTCGGCGCCTGCAACCCGGTGCTGGCCAGCCGCGCTGTTGCCGCCGACCCCGACATCGGGGCGCTCCTGCCCTGCAACGTGGTCGTGCGGCGTGCCGTCGGCGCGACCGCGACGACGGTGCAGGCCATCGACCCGGCCATCATGGTGCAGTTGAGCCACGCACCGGAGATCAAGGACGTCGCAGCGGACGCGGACACCCGCCTCAGGGCCGCCCTGGCCTCCATGCTGACGCCCCGATAGCCCGGCGCGACCGGCAACGAGAAACGCCCGGCCTCCGCGGAGGCCGGGCGTTTCTGCCGTGGCAGCCGGAGTGCTACTCGGCGGCGTAGCCTGCAGCGGCCTCGGCGAGCAGGTCGGCCTCGGCCCACATCGCAAGGTTCGCCCGCAGCTTCGCACCGAGGTCGGCGTCGACGCTGGTCCAGTATCCGATGGCACGCTCGGTGACCTCCGGACGCTCGACGCCGCTGATGGCGCCCGTGATGGTGTCCAGGAAGCGAGCCTTGGCCGCGTCGTCGAAGACGTCGCGGTAGAGCGTGCCGGCCTGGCCGAAGTCGCTGTCCTCGCTGCGCAGCGTCGCGGCGGCGCGGAGCAGCTCGCCGTCGTTCTCCCAGCCGCCTTCGGCCGCGAGGAGCGGGTCGGCCACGGGGCCACCGAGCGAGTTCGGAGCGTAGTTCGGCGCCTCAGGGCCGTTGAAGTGGTGACGAGCCGCGCCATCCTGCGAGTAGTTGTTCACCGGCGCCTTCGGCGCGTTGACCGGCAGCTCGGCGAAGTTGGTGCCGACGCGGTATCGCTGTGCGTCCGGGTAGGAGAAGATGCGGGCCATCAGCATCTTGTCCGGGCTGGCCGCGATGCCGGGCACGAAGTTGGCCGGCGAGAACGCCGCCTGTTCGATCTCCGCGAAGAAGTTCTGCGGGTTGCGGTTGAGGGTGTGGGTGCCGATCTTGACGAGCGGATAGTCCCCGAACGGCCAGACCTTGGTGAGGTCGAACGGGTTGAACCGGTACGTCTTGGCGTCCTCGTAGGGCATGATCTGCACCGAGACGTCCCAGGACGGGAAGTTGCCGGCCTCGATGGCGTCGTGCAGGTCGCGACGGTAGTAGTCCGCGTCGGCACCGGCGATGAGCTCGGCCTCCGAGCCCTCCATCTCGATGTTGCCCTGGTTGGACGTGAAGTGGTACTTCACCCAGAAGCGCTCGCCCTCGGCGTTGATCCACTGGTAGGTGTGCGATCCGAAGCCCGGCATCTCACGCCAGGATCGGGGCAGGCCGCGGTCGCCCATCAGGTAGGTGACCTGGTGCGCGGACTCGGGAGAGAGCGTCCAGAAGTCCCACTGCATCGTGGCGTCGCGGAGGCCGGAACCCGGCAGTCGCTTCTGGGAGAGGATGAAGTCGGGGAACTTGATGCCGTCGCGAATGAAGAACACCGGCGTGTTGTTGCCGACGATGTCGTAGTTGCCCTCGGCGGTGTAGAACTTCACCGAGAAGCCGCGCACATCGCGCCAGGTGTCCGGGCTGCCCTGTTCGCCGGCGACGCTGGAGAAGCGCTGCAAC
>Ga0123339_10003250_pt1 | contig 10838 bp, 9 predicted proteins | sample lystaG_FD_89956 | JGI IMG/M metagenome (GOLD analysis project Ga0123339, IMG submission 89956) | Glacier valley bacterial and archeal communities from Borup Fiord, Nunavut, Canada, to study Microbial Dark Matter (Phase II) -... | ecosystem: Environmental > Aquatic > Freshwater > Ice > Glacier ... | reverse complement strand
GCCAGGACCTGGCGCCGGCTGAAGGGCGAGAACCAGTTGCCCAAAGTCGTCCAGGGCGTCACATTCCGCAACGGCGTCGAGGTCACCGACACGCCAGCACAAAGCGCCGCCTAATCACGGCGTCACCCAAATTCCAGCATAGCTCCGGGGCTGCGCGGTTTGGGCATAGGTTGCCGCTTTTGGGTTGGTCGTCCATTCGGTGATAGCGACTTGTGGGCCAAGGTTCGTGTTTCCGCCGAGCGTCGCAGCGCCGGGCGCCCCGTTGCTGGACGTGTAGAACTTGCCATAGCCCGGCTGTGCCGGGTTGAGGTTGAAGTTCGGGTGGAACGCAATGGATTGCAGGCCGTGCCCGGAGTCGCCGTTGTCCACGGCAGCCGCGCCAAGCCGGGCCGCCAGGTCGAACCATGGCGCCGGCGCGCCGCCGGCCGTGCTGGTCCGGTAAACTGTGCCGTTCAGGTCGTTGACGAACAGCCGGCCCGATGCGTCGTTCACCGGCGTCGCATACCGGATGCGCGCCAGCGGTGCGGTGGTGACGCCCGCATCGGGCGGTACGGTCACGAACGGTGCCAGCACGACGCTGAGCCCGGGGAGCACAGCCGGCAGCACCGGATATTGCAACGGCGTTGGCGCGGACCGGGCGACCCCCGGAACGGCCATGAGGGTCATGAAGGCTAGAGCGGTCCGCATGCGCCGTATCCCAAAACGTGCGTCCGGCTCATAGCAGACCGCAAGTCTAAACGAAAGCGTTACAACGTATGTTGTGTATCAGAACCCGACGACAACGTCCGTCGCCAGCGTCACCATGTCTCGGCTACGGCCGTCGTTGAACGGCCTGGCGCCGTTCAGCGTGCGGTCATACCGCACTTCGGGCCGGATCAGCAGCGTGCTGAGCGCAGCCGGCATCCCAGCCGGCTTGTAGGTCACGCCAGCCGTCAGGCCCGAGTAAGTGGTGGGGCGGTTCGAGTTGATGAAGCGGCTGAACACGCCTCGTTGGAAATTTGCGAAGTCCCGCTCGGCCACCGGCGTGGAGACGAAGAAGTTCTGGTTGTCCCGGAACACCTCCGCCCGGCCGTTCAGCGTCAGCGTGTCGGACAGCGCATAGGATGCGTAGCCCGCCACGCCATAGGCGTCGGCGTTGAAGCCGTCATCCCGGGCATAGTTGAACTCGGCCGTCAGCGTCAGCTTCTCCGTCGTTTTCCAAGTGGTGACGACGTCGTTGTAGTAACGCATGGCGTCGTTGGCGAAGGGCGTGTTCCGCTTGCTGTTCTCCGGCCCCATGTGGGTCAGGGCCAGCACGGTGAACTTGCCACCCGGCGCGTTCCAGCCGATGCCCGCGATGCCGCCAGGCCGGTTGTTGTTGTCGCCGGTCCCGTAGCCGATGCCGGTGTTGGTGCCGCTGTCGATGCCGAGATACAGGTCGATGGTGTCGGACACATGCGCCGTCGCCAGCGCGCCGACGTGCTTGTAGGGCAGGCCGTAGTTGAAGATATAGGAGTGCGAGTAGAACGGGTTGGTCTTGGGGTCGATAAGCTCGAAGCCTAGCGGCGTCGGATACATGCCGGCCTTGATGTCCAGCCCACCTGCGAACAGGTCGGGCAGCCGCACGGACAGGCTGGCCTCGGTCACCGTCAGCTGGTTGCGGTCATGGATGAGCTGGTCGAACACGCCGAGCGTGTGGACGATGCGCGCGTCCGAACCGTAGAACGCCTGCAGCTTGAAGCCGATATCGACGCTGGTGGCCTTCGGGTCCACGTCGCGGCTGACGGTCACCATCGCCTGGTTCAGCACGGGCCGGTTCGCGTTGTCGTCGAACAGGCGGCCGAAGTTGCGGCGGCTGCGGGGGTCGTCCGGGTTGGCGGTGATGCCGCCATCGATCTGGAAGCCAAGCTTGATGCTGCTGGCCCACTCGTTGAAGTTTGCCGGCGCCACATAGGGCTTTTCGGCCGGGGCGCTGGCCGGGTTGGCTGGTAGTCCGGTCTGCTCCGGCACAGACGGCACGGACTGCACTTGTGCCATCGCCGCGCCTGGCCCCATCAGGACGGCGCAGGTCGCAAGCAACCGCATCTTCGTGGTCATGTCAGTCAACCTTCGATGGTAGGGCGCCGGCGATGCCACCGCGACGCATAAACGGGCGATGCGAATCTTGTGCCGCCCCCGGGGCGAACCTGCCGGGGGCGGCACGGGCGATCAAGCGGAGTAGTACATCTCGAACTCAACGGGATGCGGGGTGTGCTCGAACCGGTACACCTCGGTCCACTTCAGCTCGATGTAGCTTTCGATCTGCTCCTTGCTGAACACGTCGCCGGCCAGCAGGAAGTCGTGGTCGGACGCCAGCGCACCCAATGCCTCACGCAAGCTGCCGCAGACGGTCGGGATGCCCTTCAGCTCCTCGGGCGGCAGGTCGTAGAGATCCTTGTCCATCGGGTCGCCGGGATGGATCTTGTTCTTGATCCCGTCCAGCCCGGCCATCAGCAGCGCCGAGTAGGCGAGGTAGGGGTTCGCCGTCGCATCCGGGAACCGCACCTCGACCCGCTTGGCCTTCGGGTTGGTGGTATAGGGGATGCGGCAGGACGCCGAGCGGTTGCGGGCGGAGTAGGCCAGCAGCACCGGCGCCTCGAACCCAGGGATCAGCCGCTTGTAGCTGTTGGTGCTCGGGTTGGTGAAGGCGTTGCAGGCTTTCGCGTGGCGGATGATGCCGCCGATGAAATACAGGCACAGCTCGGACAGGTCGGCGTAGCCGTTGCCGGCGAAGGCGGGCTTGCCGTCCTTCCAGATGCTCAGGTGGGTGTGCATGCCGGACCCGTTGTCGCCATAGATCGGCTTGGGCATGAACGTCGCGGTCTTGCCGTAGCTGTGGGCGACGTTCTGGACGCAGTACTTGTAGATCTGCATCTGGTCGGCCATCGTCAGCAGCGGGCCGAACTTGGTGCCCAGCTCGTGCTGGCTTTGCGCAACCTCGTGGTGGTGCTTCTCGATGGGCAGTCCCATCTCGCCCATGCTGGACAGCATCTCGGCGCGCAGGTCGCTCTCGCTATCGACCGGCGGCACCGGGAAGTAGCCGCCCTTGACGCTGGGCCGGTGGCCCATGTTGCCCTCGGGGTAGTCCTTCATCTTGGCATCGGGACCTTCGACGGAGTCGATGTGGTAGGTGCCGTAGTTCGGCCCCGTCCCGAAGCGGACGCTGTCGAAGATGAAGAACTCGGCCTCGGCGCCGCACATCACGGTGTCGCCGATGCCGCTGGATTGCACATAGGCCATCGCCTTCTTGGCGGTGCTGCGCGGGTCCCGGGCATAGGGCTGGCCGGTGCTCGGCTCGAAGATGTCGCAGAAGATGATGAGGCTGGGCTTGGCGGCGAACGGGTCCATGACGGCCGTGGACGGGTCCATCATCAGGATCATGTCGCTCTCGTTGATGGCCTTCCAGCCGGCGATGCTGCTGCCGTCGAACATGATGCCGTCGCGGAACGCATCCTCGTCGATGGTGGAGATGTGCTGCGCCGTGTGCTGCCATTTCCCGCGCGGGTCGGTGAAGCGCAGGTCCACGAATTCGACCGAATGCTCCTTGATCATCTCCATGACGTCGGCCGCGGTCTTGGTCTCGGTTGCCATCCTAGCTCGTCCTCCTCATCCAGGCCGCCCCGCGCGGCCCGGCTTGCAAATCCGTGTAGTCCAGGCCCGGCGCCTGGGTAAGCCGGGCCGCATTATCAGATAGCGTCAGTGCCACGTTCCCCGGTGCGTATCCGCACTACCTCGTCGATGGTGCTGACGAAGATCTTGCCGTCGCCGATCCGGCCGGTGCGGGCCGCGGTCACGATGGCCTCCACCGCGCGCTCGGCCACGTCGTCGTCGCAGATGACCTCGATCTTCACCTTGGGCAGGAAATCGACCACGTACTCGGCGCCGCGATACAGCTCCGTGTGGCCCTTCTGGCGGCCAAAGCCTTTGGCCTCCACCACCGTGATCCCCTGCAGCCCCACCTCGTGCAGCGCCTCCTTCACCTCGTCCAGCTTGAACGGCTTGATAACCGCCTCGATCTTCTTCATGTGCCAATCGCCGGGCAAGCTGCCCGGCGTCCCCCCGTGTGTTGCCCGCCATCGCCCGCATTGCCCGGGAGGACGGAGGGCAAGGGTTGCATGGGACGTGCCAAGCGGCAACGCCGGGTCAGGCGCGCCGGACCCACGGCCACTTTGCCCCAACCCGGGCATCGCCCTGCGGAACTGCCCAGCCCGTGTGCACGTTGAAGCCGCCCGCGCCTCCATACATAATGGGCAGCGCCCAACCCCGGAGGTTCCCGCCCGTGAAGCCCGCCAACCAGTTGCTGTCCGCCATGGGCACCACCGTGTTCACCGTGATGTCCGCCCTGGCCACCCGGCACGGCGCCATCAACCTGGGCCAGGGCTTCCCGGACACCGACGGCCCGGACGACGTTGTGCAGGCCGCCGCCGACGCGTTGCGCGACGGACGCAACCAGTATCCGCCGCTGACCGGAGTGCCCGAGCTTCGCACTGCCGTCGCCGCCGCCAACGCGCGTTTCTATGGCCTGGAGGTCGATCCTGCGACGGAGGTCGTCGTCACCTCCGGCGCGACGGAGGCCATCACCGCCTGCCTCATGGCCCTGCTCAACCCCGGCGACGAGGTCGTGCTGATCGAGCCGCTGTATGACACCTACCTGCCCGTCGTCCGCCTGCTGGGCGCCATCCCGCGCCTGGTCCGGCTGCAACCGCCCAAGTGGGAGTTGCCGCGCGCCGAGCTGGCCGCCGCCTTCGGCCCGCGCACCAAGGCGATCCTGCTGAACACGCCGATGAACCCGACCGGCAAGGTGTTCACTGCCGCCGAGCTGGCCTTCATCGCCGACCTGGTCGCCAAGCACGACACCTACGCCATCTGCGACGAGGTGTACGAGCACCTGACCTTCGACGGCTGGCGCCACATCCCGCTGATGACGCTGCCCGGCATGCGCGACCGCTGCCTGCGCATCGGCAGCGCCGGCAAGACGTTCAGCCTGACGGGCTGGAAGATCGGCTACGTCACGGGTCCCGCGGCGCTGTGCGGCATCGTCGCGAAGGCGCACCAGAACCTGACCTTCACCACGCCGCCCAACCTGCAACGTGCCGTGGCTGTCGGCTTGGCCAAGGACGACGCCTACTTCGCTGGGCTGGGCGCGGCGCTGGGGGCCAAGCGGGACCGGCTATCCGCCGGGCTGTCCGCCATCGGCTTTCAGGTGCTCCCGGCCATGGGCAGCTACTTCGTCACCGCCGACTTCGCGCCGCTCGGCTTCCATGGCGACGACGTGGCGTTCTGCCGGCACATCACCGAGCACGCCGGCGTCACCGCCATCCCGGTGTCGGCGTTCTATGAGGGGGAGGCGCCGGGCCACTACGCCCGGTTCGCGTTCTGCAAGCAGGATGCGGTGCTGGACGAGGCCGTGGCGCGGCTGGCCCGGCACTTCGCCACGGCGCCCGGCACGCAACGGTTGACGGCTGCCGGGGACTGACCCTAAAATCCCGGTCCGCGCTGTGGTGGACGTAGCTCAGTTGGTAGAGCGCCGGTTTGTGGTACCGGTTGTCGCGGGTTCGATCCCCGTCGTTCACCCCAGCGCGCCATCTCTCATTTCCGTGACGTAGGGGCGTGCATCGCGGCACGCGCCATGCTTCACTCCCGCAATGTATCCGGGAGTCCTTGCATGAAGCGTCTTGCGTTGTCGGTGTGGGCCGTCGTTGTCGTCTTGGGTCTTGCCGCCGCCCCGGCGCGCGCCGCCGATGAGATCGTGATCGGCGCCATCTATCCCCTGACCGGCAACGCTGCGCAGGTCGGCGCCGACGCCCGCGCCGCCATCGAGACCATGCTGGAGATCGTGAACGGCACGCACGACCCGGTGCCGATGCTGATGGGCCGCGGCGGCGGCCTGGACCGCCTGGGCGGCGCGAAAATCCGCGTCGTGTTCGCCGACCACCAGAACGACCCGCAGAAGGCCCGGGCCGAGGCCGAGCGGCTCATCACACAGGACAAGGTCGTCGCCCTGATCGGCAGCTACACCAGCGCCACGGCGGCCACTATCAGCCAGGTGGCGGAGCGGTACGAGGTGCCTTACCTGTCGATGGACAACTCCTCGCCCAGCCTGCACAAGCGCGGCCTCAAGTGGTTCTTCCGCACCAGCCCGCATGACGAGATGTTCACCGCGGCCATGTTCGACTTCTTCCGGGAGGTCGGCGCCAAGACCGGGCACCCCGTGAAGTCGGTGGCGCTGTTCTATGAGGACAGCATCTTTGGCAGCGACAGCAGCACCGTCCAGCGCAACCTGGCGGGCACGGCCAAGATCACCGTCGGCGCGGACATCAAGTATCGCGCCAACTCGCCGTCCCTGTCGGCGGAGGCGCAGCGGCTCAAGGCGGCCGATGCGGACGTGCTGATGCCATCATCCTACACGTCGGACGCCATCCTCATCATGCGTAGCCTGTCCGAGCTGGGCTACAAGCCGCACGCGATCATGGCGCAGGCGGCTGGCTTCCAGGAGCAAGCGTTCCTGACAGCCGCCGGGCCGCTGGCGGAGGGGGTGTTCAGCCGGTCCAGCTTCGCTGCCGACGCCACCAAGTCCCGCCCGGCCATCGCGCCGGTGCTGGCGATGTTCCGCGCCAAGGCCGGCAAGGACCTGAACGACAACACGTCGCGCCAGGTGGTTGCGGTGCAGGTGCTGGCGGACGCGATCAACCGCGCCGGCTCGGCGAAGCCGGATGACATCAGGAAGGCGCTGATGGCGACCAACGTGCCCGGCGACCAGACCATCATGCCCTGGAAGGGCATACGCTTCGACGAGACCGGGCAGAACCAGGACGCGACGCCCGTGATCCAGCAGGTCGTGAACGGCGTGTTCCGCACGGTCTACCCGGCGGAGGTCGCGGTGCAGGAGCCGGTCTGGAACGTGGGCAAGTAGGAGGCGTCATGACCCGCTTCACCCGACGCGGCATCGCCGCCGCCGCCATCCTGCCCGCAGCCTTGATTGGCGGCGCGCAGGCGCAGACCGCGCCCGCGGAAAGCACGTTCGAGCGCGTGACCCGCACCAAGACCCTGCGCATCGCCGCCCTTCCGGGAGAACTGCCCTACTTCGCCAAGGACCTCGCCACCGGCGAATGGAAGGGCGCTGCCATCGAGTTTGCCAAGGACATCGCCAAGGTGTTCGATGCGAAGCTCGAATACGTCGAAAGCACCTACGCCAACTCGGTGCTGGACTTGCAGGCCAACAAGATCGACCTGGCCTTCGCGCTCGGCCCGACGCCGCAGCGGGCGCTGGCCATCGGCTTCACCCGGCCGTTCTTCACCCACCCCTACGGCTGCCTGGCCAAGAAGGGCTTCGACCCCAAGACGTGGGAGGAGATCAACACCCCGGACGTGCGGATCGTGTGTGACATCGGCTCCCTGCACGAGACCGCGGCCCGGCGCTATGCCCCCAAGGCGCAGATCACCGCCTACAAGACCCGGGACGAGGCGACGCTGGCCTTCCAGTCCGGCCGCGCCGACGTGTTCATCTTGGCGGCCATGCTGGGGCTGAGCACCATCGCCCGCAACCGCGCGCTCGGCCCCTACCACATGCTGACCGGGCCGCTGGTGGCGCTGCCCAGCAACTTCGGCGTGCGGCGGGAGCCAGACACGCGGTTCGTGGACGTCGTCAACGCCTGGATCGACTACAACCGCGGCGTCGGCCAAATCCGGGAGTGGCTTCTGGGTGGGCTCGCGCTGAACGGCGTGACGCGGGAGGACGTGCCGGCCGAGGTCGTCTTCTAGCCCGCATGGGCTACGAGTGGAGCTTCGGGTTCCTGCTTCGCTACACCCACCTGTTCGTGGTGGGGATCGAGGTCACGCTGGCCTACACCGCCGGCACGGTGCTGCTGGGTTTGCTGATCGGGCTGGTGCTGGGCCTGGGCCGGCTATCCCGTTCCCGTTGGGTCAATGCGCCGCTGGTGGCATTCATAGAAGTGTTCCGTTGCACGCCGTTGCTGGTGCAGATCGTCTGGTTCTATTACGCGCTGCCGGTGATCCTGGGCATCCAGATACCGGCCACCGTGGCGGCGGTGCTGGTGCTGTCGCTTTATACCGGGGCGTTCTATGCCGAGATATTCAGGGGCGGCATCGTTTCCATTGAGCCGGGCCAGTGGGACGCGGCGCGCGCACTGGGCCTGCGCTGGCGGCACGTGATGCGCTGCGTCGTGCTGCCGCAGGCCGTGCGGCGCATGGTGCCGCCGTTCATGAACCAGTCGATCATCCAGCTCAAGAACACGTCGCTCGTCAGCACCATCGCCGTGCCGGACCTGCTGTATCAGGGCAGCCTCATCACCGCCGACACCTACCGTCCCCTCGAAGTTTACACCGTCGTGGCGCTGATCTACTTCGCGCTGCTGTTCCCGGCGACCCGGCTGGTGCAGTGGTGGGAGGGGCGCCTGGCGCGCCGGTAGCATGGCGATGTCGGACACCCAGAAAGCCTCCGATACCTGGTCCGGCCTTGCGGCACTGCGCGCCACGCCGGGCCGGGAGGGATGGTTTTACGCCATCGACCACCCCCGCATCCGGCAGCGCCTGTATGACGACCACCTCGGCGGCCTGGACCCGTTCAGTTGGGTGCGCCCGCGCCTGCCGAACCCGCTCCACCGCGCGCTGGAGATCGGCTGCGGCTCCGGCGACCTGGCTATCGACATGGTGCGGCAGGGCTGGTGCCCGGCCATCGACGCCTTCGACGTGGCGGAGGGCGCCATCGCCCAGGGCCAGGCCCGCGCCCAGGCGCTCGGCCTCGACGGCGCGAACCTGTATGTCGCCGACGGCAACACCGAGGTGCTGCGGCCCGGCACCTACGATCTCGTCTATGCCTCCCACGCCCTGCACCATATCGAAGACCTGGAACACCTGTTCGCCCAGGCCGCCGCCGCCCTGCGGCCCGGCGGCATGCTGTTCGCCAGCGACTACATCGGCCCGTCCCGCATGCAGTATTCCGATGCGCACCTCGCGCTGATGAACGACATGCTGGCCCGGCTGCCGCCCGAGAAGCGGCTGGACGCCTTCCACGGCTTCCAGGAGAAGCTGCTGATCGGGCGCGTCCCGGTACAGGCCTTCCTGGACAACGACCCGAGCGAAGCTCCACGCTCCGCCGACATCATCCCCGTCATGCGTCGCCACTTCGACGTCGAGGTCGTGCCGTTCGGCATGGTGCTGTCGTATGAGGTCCTGCTGGGCATCATTCGCAACTTCGATCCCGCCGACGCCGAGGACAACGCCTTGCTCGACCACCTGATGGAGCTGGACCGCGCCGCCGAACGGTCCGGCCAGATCGATACGCTGTTCGCCAACATCGTCGCCCATCCGCGCGACCCGAACGCCAGCGTCGCGGTCCTGCTGCCCGGCGTCGTCCCAGACTTCCCGTCGCTGCTGGCGTCCAGGCCAGCACCGCCCGTCACGCCTGGCGCCGTCGCCCACCTCGATGGCTGGCTGGCGGACGAGGCCGCGGACCTCACGATCCGCCTGTGCCACCTGCAGGCCTGCCTGGGCGTGCGCACGGGGGTGCTGGAACTGGGCGTGTATCGCGCCAAGTACCTCGCCCTGCTGGCGGCCTTGCACGCCGATGCCGGCCTGCCGCTGGTCGGCGTGGACATGTTCATCGAGCGCATCGGCCAGCCCATCCCGCCGGAGCATTTTCCCTATTTCATCGAGCGCATAACAGAGGCGGTGCAGGGCGTCGCGCCTGCGTCACCGGCCCCGGTGATCCTGCCCGTAGACACCGCCACCCTGGATGCGGCGGCGCTGCTGTCGCATTGCCCTGCCGGATACAGCGTCATCGGCGTGGATGCAGGGCACGAGGTGGACGACGTGGCGCACGACCTCGCCTTGGCCGCATTGGCGCTGTCGGACGCCGGGATCGTGGCGCTGGACGATGCGTTCGGCGCCGGGTTGCCCGGCGTGACCGAGGGGCTGTTCCGCTTCCTCGCAGCCCACGGGGAGAGGGAGGGCGGCCTGGCCGCCTTCGCTTTCTGCGCCAACAAGCTGTTCCTCTGCCGCCCCGCCATGCACGCGACCTATTTGGCCTACGCCAACTGGCTGCTGACGGCGCCCGGCGCCCTGCCCTATGCAGCCGAGGCTGCCCGGCAGGCGTCCGCCAACGCCGCGGTCGGCTTCACCCCGCGCCTAGCCGGGCGCGAGATGGTGCCGTTCGCGGCCGGCCCGGCGCCGTAGAGCATCGCTGGATCATGCGTAAGCATGATCCAGTAAAGATGCTCGTGAAAACAAAGCCTAGAGCCTGTTCGGTGCTTCTATCTGCACCGAGCAGGCTCTAGGCCCGCGGCAGCAACTGCTCGGCCAGCGTCGCCCAATAGCTGGCGCCCACCGGCAGGATGTCGTCGTTGAAGTCGTACTTGGGGTGATGCACCATGGCGTCCCCCGGCGTGCGGCGGGCGCCGAGCATGATGTAGGCGCCCTGCCTGACGTTCAGCATGAAGCTGAAATCCTCCCCACCCATCGTCGGCTGCTCCATGTGCTGCACCCGGGCGTCGCCCTGCACCGCCACTGCGGCGCGCCGGGCCAGGGCCATCGCCTCGGGGTCGTTCACCGTTGCCGGATAGGTGCGGCGGAACACGACGTCCGCGGTGGCGCCGAAGCCTGTGGCCACATGCGTCGCCAGGCGGTTCACCCCGGCCTCCAGCAGGTCGCCGACCGCCGGCGCGAACCACCGCGCGGTGCCGAGCATGCGGACAGTCTCGGGGATGACATTGTAGATGTGGCCGCCCTGGATGCTGCCGATGGTGACGACCCCGGACTCCGTCGGGCTGACGCCGCGGGCGACGAGGCTCTGCAGGGCCTGC
>Ga0123339_10003247_pt1 | contig 10843 bp, 9 predicted proteins | sample lystaG_FD_89956 | JGI IMG/M metagenome (GOLD analysis project Ga0123339, IMG submission 89956) | Glacier valley bacterial and archeal communities from Borup Fiord, Nunavut, Canada, to study Microbial Dark Matter (Phase II) -... | ecosystem: Environmental > Aquatic > Freshwater > Ice > Glacier ... | reverse complement strand
ATCTGCGTGCCGAGGGCGGTCGCGTGGGCGCCGTCGGCCAGCCCGGACCAGAGTTCCGGCCGGGGAACCCCGGTCCGGTCGACGATGTCGATCAGCCTCACATCGCCGCCGCTGAACCGGGCCAGGTACGCCGTCGCATGCTGTTCCTCCGCGACGCGCCGCAGGGTCTGCCGCACCCGGGCCAGGAAGACCCCGGCGTGGTCCGCGCCGCGCAGGCCGGGGAAGCGATGGCCGAGCACCAGCCCGTCGGGCTCGGCGGCCAGGTACCCCTCGTGCACCAGGGTGCGGGTGAGGTTGTAGGCCGTGCCGAGGCTCAGGCCAGCCTCGTTCGCGATGGCCTTGACCGGCAACGGTCGGGTGGCGGCGGCGACGATGTCGACCAGTTTCAACGCGCGTTGCACGGAGGAGATGAGGGTCTGGCGATCCTGTGGCATCTGGCTTCCGATCGGATTGCTCTTCGGAACAGGATAGACAGGCTCCGGCGCACCGGCTAGGGGTTGCGGGAGCGCGATCCGGGGTGGCGCACTCGAGCGCGGTCGGCCGACACGCCGCGAGTGCTGAGCACTACGCTGGGGCCAGGAAAGGTGCTCATGTCGAACAAGCCCGTGAAGGTCAAACGGATGAACAAGGCGCTCTACGAGTCGGAACTTCGTCGGCTGCAGACCGACCTGGTGTCGATGCAACAGTGGGTCAGGGAGTCGGGGGCCCGCGTCGTCGTCATCTTCGAGGGTCGGGACGCGGCGGGCAAGGGCTCCGCCATCAAGCGAGTCACCGAGTACCTCAACCCGCGTAGCGCCCGGATCGTGGCCCTGCCGGTGCCGACCGAGCGCGAGCGCGGCCAGTGGTACTTCCAACGCTACGTGGAGCACCTGCCCTCCACGGGGGAGATCGTGCTGATGGACCGCTCCTGGTACAACCGTGCCGGGGTCGAACGGGTGATGGGCTACTGCACGCCCGACGAGTATCGCCGGTTCCTGCACCAGGCTCCCCTCTTCGAACGGATGCTGGTCGAAGACGGCATCCTCCTCGTCAAGTACTGGTTCTCGGTGTCCGACCACGAGCAGGAGGCCCGGTTCCGTTCGCGGCAGAACGACCCGATGCGCCGGTGGAAGCTCTCGGAAACCGACCTGTTGTCGATCACGAAGTGGGTGGACTACTCCAAGGCGAAGGACGAGATGTTCGTGCACACCGACATCCCCGAGGCTCCGTGGTGGGTGATCGAGAGCGACGACAAGCGCGCCGCCCGCCTGAATATGATCAGTCACCTGCTGTCGATCGTGCCCTACGAGCATTCCGAGCCGCCGGTCGTGAAAATCCCGCACCGGCCGACCGGCTCCGACTACGAGCGGCCGCCGCGGGAACTCAACCGTCCGGTGCCGGACTATGCGGCGGCGCTCGCCGTGGCCGACGGCAGACCGAAGCCCTCGAAGGCCGCAAAGGCCGATAAGGCCGATAAGGCCGAGAAAGCTGAGAAGACCGAGAAGGCCTAGAAGACCGAGAAGGCCTAGCCGCAGCGGTCGGCGATCCAGGCGTAGAGCCGGGCCCGCAACGCGTCATCGACGGCCAGGTCCCAGTCTCCCGAGCGTCGCGGTGCCCCCGGCCCGACCGTGATGTGCACCCTGAGCGGGAACACGGTGCCGCGCTTGTCCTCGGCGATCGCGTGCGGGTCGCAGCGGGTGGGGCGCAGGGCGAGGGAGAGGCGCTCGGTCGGGGTGGTTGCGTCGAGGGTGCGCCCGACCGGCCAGTCGAGTCCGTCGGCGGAGGCGAGGAGCACGGTGGCGCCCACCTGGTCGATCGTGACGGTGCCCGGCGCGCCGGTCGGTGTGAGCGACAGGTCGAGCCAGGCGCGGGACGCCGGGCCGGTGCCGTCGACCCGGAGCTCAGGGGAGACCGCAACGCTCACAACGCTGGTCAGCGCGTCGGCCAGGCAGTCCTCGTCCTGGATCCGGTTGAGGGCGCCGCTGTCATCCACCGCGGGAAACGTGGCGCTGCCGCTGCCGCTGCTGCCGCCGGGTCCGACCCAGTCGAGGGTGACCGTGTCCAGAGCGACCGTGTCGGTCGGCGCCGTCAGGTCGGTGCAGCTGGTGGGTGCCAGGTGCACGCGCAGGTCGCGGGTCATTCCCGGCTCGAGCCGCAGCCGCGTGGTCCAGACGGCGGCGGCGATAAACCGGGTGGAATCGAACCGGGCGGAACGCAGATCGAGCGAGGTCGGGCCCGCGTTGCTGACGCTGACCTCGAGCACCCGGTCGGCGTAGTCGACCCGATTCTGGAAGATCCGCACGGTCACGCCGGCTGGCGGGCGCTGGGCGGTGGAGCAGCCGGAGAGGGAGGCCAGAAGGCCCGCGACAAGCAGCGCCGCCGGCATCCGGCGGGATGCTTCTGGTCGGCGGCGCGCTCGCACGGGCTACCTCGGTGAGATACCCAGGCTGCGGCCGGCCAACCCGCGGGCGCGGGTGGCGAGCCGGTCGGCGACAGCCTGGATGGCGATCGCCGCCGGGTCGAGGGGGTCACCCAGCACGACCGGTACCCCGGTGTCCCCGCCGCTGCGCAGCGGGACGCTGAGCGGAACCTGTGCGAGCAGCGGCACGGGGGTCTCCTGGCCGTCGCCGAGCCGGCGGGCGACCTCGGCGCCGCCGCCCGAGCCGAAGATGTCGAGAACGGTGCCGTCCGGCTGCACGATCCCGGCCATGTTCTCGATCACGCCGTAGATCGTCTGCCCGGTCTGTCGGGCCACCACGCCGCTGCGTTCCGCGATGTCCGCGGCGGCGGGCTGCGGGGTGGTCACGACGATGACGTCGGCCTGGGGGAGCAGCTGGCCGACGGAGATGGCCACGTCGCCCGTGCCCGGGGGCAGGTCGAGCAGCAGGACGTCGAGGTCGCCGAAGTAGACCTCGGTGAGGAACTGGTTGATCGTGCGGTGCAGCATCGGGCCGCGCCAGGCGACGGCCACGGAGGAATCGTCGACGAACATGCCGATCGAGATGACCTTCACGTCGTAGGCGATCGGCGGCAGGATCATGTCACCGACCTGGGTCGGCTTCACCGCCGTGCCCTTGTCGCTGCCCGGAGCCGGCGGCCCGATCAGGCCGAGCAGTCCGGGGATGGAGAAGCCGTAGACATCCGCATCGACGATGCCGACCCGCAGCCCCCGCGCGGCGAGGGCGACGGCGAGATTCGCGGTGATCGTGGACTTGCCGACACCTCCCTTGCCGCTGGTGATGGCGTAGACCCGGGTCAGCGAGTCCGGCCCGAACTGGCTGGTGCGTGCGCCCTGCCCGCCGCGGAGCTTCTCGGTCATGGCGCGGCGCTGCTCCCGGGTCATCACGGTGACGTCCACGCTGACCCGGCCGGCGCCCGCCACGGACTCGGCGGTTTCACGCACGTCGCGTTCGATCTGGCGGGCCGCCGGGCAACCGGCGATGGTCAGCCGGAGGCCGACCGTGGTGTGCCCGTCCGCGGCGACGTCGACCCCGGCGACCATGTCGAGCTCGGTGATCGGGCGGCGGATCTCGGGGTCGATCACGCGCACGAGGGCGGCGAGAACCGCCTCGCGGGTGGGCTGCGCATCATTCACTCTGTGGACGCTCCTCGCTGCGGCGGCGCTCGGGCGCGTGGTCGTGGTCGTGGTCGCGCTCGCCCTTGCGGCCGCGCTTGCGTTCGCGTTTGTCCTGGTCTTCGCGTTCCTCCAGGTTTTCGAGCAGTGCCCGCAGCTCGGCGCGGAGGAAGTCCCTCGAGGCCAGGTCCTTCATTCCCAGCCGCAGCGCAACGACCTCGCGGGCGAGATATTCGGTGTCGGCCAGGTTGCGCTCTGCGCGCTGCCGGTCCTGCTCGAACTGCACCCGGTCGCGGTCGTCCTGCCGGTTCTGCGCCAGCAGGATCATCGGCGCCGCATAGGAGGCCTGCATGGACAGGACCAGGGTCAACGCGATGAAGCCGAGCGACACCGAGTCGAAGCGCCAGGCCTGGGGTGCGAGCGTGTTCCAGGCGATCCAGCCGACGGCGAAGAAGGTCAGGCCGAGCAGGAACCAGGGCGTGCCCATGCCGCGGGCGATCGCCTCGGTGAAGCGGCCGAACCGGTCGCTGCTCGGGCGGTTGCGGTTGAGCTTGCGCTTGCGGCCGAGCGTGGCCGTGCGCAGCCCCTTGGGCGAGTCAAGACGGAGATCCGATCGGTTAGCTCGGGCCATTGCCGGTCCTCCGTCCGTGGTTCAGCGGGATGCTTCCCGTTCGTAGTTCGGTGCGCGCGGCGGCGCGGCGGCGCACGTCGTCGTTTTCGTCGTGACTTCGCCAGTCGTCGGGCAGCAGATAGTCGAGGACATCGTCAATCGTCACCACCCCGACGAGTCGATGGTTGTCGTCGACGACGGGCACGGAGACGAGGTCGTAGCTGGCCAGGATGCGGGTGACCTCCGCCGCCGAGGTGTCCGCGGACACGGGATCGAGGCCCTGGTCGAGCAGTGTGCCCAGGCGTTCGTGGGGCGGGTAGCGCAGCATCCGTTGGAAGTGCACCATGCCCAGGAAACGGCCGGTCGGCGGTTCGTAGGGCGGCAAGGTGACGCAGATCGCCGCGCCGAGGGCGGGGGCGAGGTCGTGGCGGCGGATCAGCGCGAGTCCCTCGGCGACCGTGGCGTCGGCGGAGACGATGATCGGCTCCGTCGTCATCAGGCCGCCGGCGGTGTCGGGGGCGTAGGTGAGCAGGAAGCGCACATCGTCGGCCTCCTCCGGCTCCATCAGGTCGAGCAACTGCTCGCCGTGCTCCTCCGGCAGCTGCGCGATCAGGTCGGCGGCGTCGTCCGGCTGCATGTGGTCGAGCACGTCGGCGGCGCGGGCGTCACCGAGCCGGGTGAGGATGCCGACCTGCTCGCGTTCGGGCATCTCCTCGAGCACGTCCGCGAGCCGGCCGTCCGGCAACTCGCCGGCAACCTCGTACATGCGCTCCGGAGGCAGATCGAGCAGGGTGTTGGCGAGGTCGGCGGGCTTGAGGTCGGAGTAGGTGGCGATCAGCTGTTCGGCGGACTGGGCCTGTCCGGCCGTGGCGTGCTCGCGCACCTCGTTCCAGGCGGTGAACGCCGTGGCGCCCTTCGCAAACAGGGACAGGCTCGTCTTGGGACGGCGCACGAAGAGCTGGGCGATCGCCCAGCCGCCCTGTGCGGACTCCTCAATCGAGACATCCTCCACGGTCGCCTCGCCTGAGCCATCGTTGAAGACCACCGTGCGGCCGAGCATCTCGGCGATCACGCGCACCTCGCCGCCGCGCTGCTCGAAGCGGCGCACGTTGATCAGGCCGGTGGTGATGATCTGGCCGGAGCCGATGCTGGTCACCCGGCTCATCGACACGAACACGCGTCGTTTGCCCGGAATTTCGACGATCAGGCCGACCACGAGGGGCGGATCGTTTTTTCGGTAGACCACCAGCACGTCGCGTACCTTGCCGACGCGGTCGCCCGCGGGGTCGAAAACGGTACACCCGGCCAAACGGGCAACGAAGACTCTGGTGGCACTCACAGTACAAATCTAGGCCACCTTCAGGGAATATCAGTGCTGTGGGAGAATGGCGGCATGAGCAATCAGAGCCTTTTCGGTGCCCGCGGCGCCGCACTCTTCCCCGTACTGCCCAAGGGTGACGTGCTGGCGACGTACGAAACCTACTTTGAGGCGCAGGCCGCCGTCGACAAGCTTGCGCAGGCCGATTTCCCGGTCAAGAAGCTTTCCATCGTCGGCAACGACCTGAAGAGCGTCGAACGGGTGACCGGCAAGCTCACCTGGGGCCGGGTCGCACTGGCCGGCGCGGCATCCGGGGCCTGGCTCGGGGTGTTCTTCGGACTGCTCTTCTTCATCTTCTCTCCGACCGGCGCCGGACTGCCGTTCGTGCTGGCTGCCGTGCTCATCGGTGCCGGTTTCGGGATGTTGTTCGGGGTCGTCAGCTATGCGCTCAATCGTCGCCGCCGCGACTTCACCTCGACCATGCAGGTGATTGCGACCACCTACCAGGTGATCGTCGACGCGGAGCTGGTCAACCGGGCGCGCAACCTGCTCGCCGGGCAGGCAGAGGCGCCGCTCGCGCCCGCAGCGCCGCCCCCGCATCCGTCCGACCCCCCGCGCGCGCCCGAGCCGCCCACCCTCGAGCCCTAGCCGCGCCCGCCCTCTTCGCGAGAGTGCAGTTTTGGCCCCTTCGCTGCGCGTGAAGGGGCCAAAACTGCACTTTCGCGGGAGCGGTCAGGCGGTGAGGTGGGCGATCCAGGCTTCTACGTCTGCAGAGGTGCGGGGGATGCCGGCGGAGAGGTTCTCCGGGCCGTCGGCGGTGATCAGGATGTCGTCCTCGATCCGCACGCCGATGCCGCGGAACTCGGCCGGCACGGTGAGGTCGTCCGGCTGGAAGTACAGGCCGGGCTCGATCGTGAACACCATGCCCGGTTCGATCACGCCATCCATGTACATGTCGCGGCGGGCCTGCGCGCAGTCGTGCACGTCGAGGCCGAGGTGGTGACTGGTGCCGTGCACCATGTAGCGGCGGTGGTGGCCGTTGTCGGGCAGGAGCGCCTCCTCGGCGGTGACGGGCAGCATGCCCCACTCCGCGGTGCGGCGAGCGATCACGGCCATCGCGGCGGCGTGCACGTCGTGGAACACCGCGCCGGGGACGGCCACGGCGAACGCGGCATCCGCGGCCTCGCGCACGGCGTCGTAGACCTGCCGCTGCACGGGGGTGAAGGTGCCGTCGACCGGGAGGGTGCGGGTGATGTCGGCCGTGTAGTAGCTGTCGACCTCGACCCCGGCATCGAGAAGGATCATGTCGCCGGGCGTGACCGGCCCGTCGTTCCGGGTCCAGTGCAGAATGCAGGCGTGTGCGCCGGATGCCGCGATGGTGTCGTAGCCGACCGCGTTGCCGTCGGAACGGGCCCGCGTGTTGAACACGCCCTCGACCAGGCGTTCGCCGCGCAGGTGGGAGCTGGACCTGGGCAGGTCGCGGATGACGTCGCCGAAGCCGCGTTCGGTGGCTGCCACGGCGAGGCGCATCTGGGCGATCTCGTAGGAGTCCTTGACCAGGCGCAGCTCGGAGAGGTCTCTGGCGAAGTGGGCGTCCGGTTCGTGCTCGCCGTTGATCTCGAGGCTGAACGGGGAGTCGGTCGCATTCGTGGTGAGCACCTTGTCCGCCGCAAAGCGAAGCCTGGCCTCGTCGACCTCCTCGGTGAAGACCGGGTCGGCCTCGCGCACGACGAGCGTTTCGCTGTCCACGGCCTCGAGCACGGCGGCCAGGTCGGCGATGCCGCGCACCTGGATGCCGAGGTCGGCGGCGACCTGGGCGATCGACGGGCGCGGGCCGATCCAGAACTCGCCGATGTCGGGGTTCGCGTAGAACTCGTCGGAGTCGCGACCGGCCCGTTCCCGGAAGTACAGGGTGGCGTCGTGGCCGGACTCGGTCGGCTCGAACACGAGCACGGCGCCGGGCTCGGAGTCGCTGCCCCAGCCGGTCAGATGCGCGAAGGCGGAGTGCGCCCGGAACGGGTAATCGGTGTCGTTGGAGCGCTGCTTGAGTCGGCCGGCGGGGACGATCAGCCGCGTGCCCGGGTGCGTGGCCGAGATCCTGGCCCGCCGGGCCGCCGCGAACGGGGCCTGCTCACGCGCGGGAGGCAGCTCGGCGGTGTGCTCGGCCCAGGAACTGGAGATGTACGCCTTGAAACCTGCCGACCCTGGCGTCGTTGAACGGTTCTCGTTCGATCGGGGGGCAGGGGAGATCGCGGATTCGCTGGAAGAGACCATGAGGCCATTGTCCCATTGACCGGGTGGATGCCCGCTGGGTGCCCGCTGGACGGCGTGTGGGCGGGTCAGCGCGGCGACAGGGTCGCGACGATCGGACGGTGGTCACTACCCGCCGAGTCCGAGTACTGGATGACGCGCATGCTGTCCGTCTGCCAGTTCGGCGTGGCGAGCACGTGGTCGATCGGGCTGCCGAGCAGCGGCGGCAGGAACGTCGGCCAGGTGCCGACGGCCCCGGAGCCGGTGGCCAGGGCGGAGTCCCGGCACCGGCCCAGAACGGCCTCGGCCGCTGATTCCCGCCCGGACATGTGATCGACCGTGGCGTTGAAGTCCCCGGCCATGATCACATTCCCGCCGGAGCATTGGTCGGCGAGCCAGTCGAGGTCCGAGCGCCAATTGGACATCTCCCAGTTGATCGGGGCGACCGCGTGCACCGCGATGATGGTGGGCCCGACCCCGTCGATCGGGGTCGCGACAACCGTCGGCAGCACGTTGGTGTTGCCGGGCGGGCCGGAGCCCCCGGGGTTACTCACGCTGTAGTCGCCGAGGTCGGGGCTGATCAGCAGGGTCGTCGACCTGGCCTTGGAGATCTGGTCGAACGCAATGGTGTGGACCCACATCGGCCGCCCACCCTCGCGCATGAGGGCGGCGACCTTCTCGCCGGTGGCCTCCGTCGTCTCGGGGAGGGTGACGATGTCCGCGCCCTGGTCGAGGGCAAGGCGAGCGATCGCGGCGGCACCGGGCTCGTCGCCGAGTGTGTTCCAGCTGAGCACGGTGACGTCGTCGGTTGCTCTGGCGGATGCCGCGGTCGTCTCGGGTGCCGCGGCAGCCGCCACCCCGATTCCCCGCGTCGCGAGCACGGCGGCATTGCCGAGCGCGAACAGGAGCAGCAGCACGCCGAGGGACCCGGCCAGGCGCCGCAGTGGCCTGATCGGGGTGAGCAGGAGGAGCACGACCAGCCCGGCGGCGGCGACGGCAACGCCGAGGCCGCGCAGGGAGACGGCGTGCGCGACGACCCAGCTGTTCTGCAGGCCGAACAGCTGCGGCCAGCCGAAGGTGAGCAGGACGAGGGCGGCGCCGACGAGGAGGAGGGCGGTGAGGAATCGGGGCAACATAGCCTGTTCATGCTAAGTGCCCACGCTGGGCGAAGCCCGTGCCGGGCCCAACTAGCATGGGGAGATGGCAGGCGAACGGCGTTTCAGAGGTCCCATCGACCTGCACACCCACTCGAGCGTGTCCGACGGTACGGAGACCCCGTCCCAGTTGGTGCGCGCCGCCGCCGATGCCGGTCTCGGCACGATGGCGCTCACCGACCACGACTCCACCGCGGGCTGGTTTGAGGCCGCGGCGACGGCGCGCACGACGGGGATCACCCTCATTCCGGGAATGGAATTCAGTACCCGGATCTCCTTCCTCAGCGTGCACCTGCTCGCCTACCTGTTCGACCCTTCCGACGCCGGCATCGTCGCCGAAACGTCCCGGGTGCGACAGGCGAGGCTCGTGCGCGCCGAACAGATGGTGGAACGGATCGGGGCAGACTACGCGCTGACCTGGGAAGACGTGCTCGCCCAGACCACCCCGGATGCGACCGTCGGCCGCCCGCACATCGCGGACGCCCTTGTGGCGCGCGGTTTCGCTCTCACCCGGAGCGAGGCCTTCGCGGGAATCCTGCACTGGGACGCCGGCTACTACCAGCCGCACTACGCCCCCGACCCGCTGCGCGCGATCGAAATCGTCCGGGCGGCCGGGGGAGTGCCGGTCATCGCGCATCCGGCGACGCGTGGCGTCGATGACGTGATCCCGGAGTCCCGGCTGGCCCGGCTGGTCGACGCCGGACTGTTCGGCCTCGAACTCGAGCACCGGGAGAACAGACCGGAGGCGAAGGCCAGGCTCTACGAACTCGCCGAGAAATACGGGCTGCACGTCACGGGGTCGAGCGACTACCACGGCGAGGGCAAGCCCAATCGCCTGGGCGAGAACACGACGGCACCCGAGGTGCTCGAGGCCCTGATCGGTGAGGGCACCGGCTCCGCGCCAATCTACGGCTGATCGGCCGCGCCGGTCGGTCCGGTCGAAATCCCGAGCCCGACAGGCAGATCCATCGCGTCGGTGGTCGAGCCTGTCGAGACCCGGGCCTGTCGAGACCCGGGCCTGTCGTGACCCGGTGCTAGCTGGCGGTGCCGGACTGCGGGGCGCTGCGGCGGGTGCGGCTGCGGCGCCGCGGGGCGCTGTTGCCGTCGTGGTGCTCGGCGCCGCCGCCGTCGTGCGTGCCGGCCGCGGGGACAACGGCGGGAGCATCCGGGTTCGTGGTCCGGCTGACCCGGGTGCGGGTGCGTCCGCGCCCGGAACGCTCGCCGCCACTCTCACTGGCACTGGCACTGGCACTGGCACTGGCACTGGCACCGGCACCGGCGCTGACCGACGCCGGGCGACCGGAGCCTGAGCGGCCGGAGTCGGAGCGACCGGAGCCCGAACGGCCGGAGTCGGAGCGGCCGGAGCCCGAACGGCCGGAGTCGGAGCGGCCCGAACCGGACGAGGCCTCACGCAACGGTGACGCACGCAGGCGTCCCTTCGACCCGGTCGGGATGTTCAGGTCGGTGAAGAGGTGCGGCGAGGATGAGTACGTCTCCATCGGCACCGGAGTGCCGAAGTCGAGGGCGTTGTTGATCAGCGTCCACTTGTGCATGTCGTCCCAGTCGACGAAGGTGACGGCGATGCCGGTCTTGCCCGCGCGCCCGGTGCGGCCGACGCGGTGCAGGTAGGCCTTCTCGTCTTCGGGAATGGTGTGGTTGATCACGTGGGTGACGTCTTCGACGTCGATGCCGCGGGCGGCGACATCCGTTGCGATCAGGATGTCCTTCTTGCCGGCCTTGAAGGCGGCCATCGCGCGCTCACGCTGCTCCTGGTTCAGGTCGCCGTGCACGGCGGTGGCGTTGAAGCCGCGGTCGCCGAGCTCCTCGACGAGTTTCGCGGCGGCGCGCTTTGTGCGGGTGAAGATCACGGTTTTGCCGCGGCCCTCGGCCATGAGGATGCGGCCGATGACCTCGTCCTTGTCCATGTTGTGCGCGCGGTAGACGAGGTGCTCGATGTT
>Ga0123339_10003246_pt1 | contig 10846 bp, 7 predicted proteins | sample lystaG_FD_89956 | JGI IMG/M metagenome (GOLD analysis project Ga0123339, IMG submission 89956) | Glacier valley bacterial and archeal communities from Borup Fiord, Nunavut, Canada, to study Microbial Dark Matter (Phase II) -... | ecosystem: Environmental > Aquatic > Freshwater > Ice > Glacier ... | reverse complement strand
TGGTATGCGCATTCTGTCGACGCCACCTATCTGCAAGGCAAGCGCGTCTTCATCTTCGGCGACGCCACGCATGCGGTGGCCGCCGCGCGCATGGCCGCCGAGGAGCTCGGCTTCACCGTCTGCGGCATAGGCACCTACAGCCGCGAGTTCGCGCGCGAGGTGCGCGAGGCGGCGAAGAAGTACGGCGTCGAGCCGCTCATCACCGACGACTACCTCGAGGTCGAAGCCCAGGTCGAGGCGCTGCAACCCGATCTCGTGCTCGGCTCGCAGATGGAGCGCCATATCGCGAAGCGCCTGCGCGTTCCCTGCGCCGTGATCTCGGGCCCGGTGCACGTACAGGACTTTCCCGCGCGCCACTCGCCGCAGATGGGCTTCGAAGGCGCCAACGTGCTGTTCGACACGTGGGTCCACCCGTTGATGATGGGTCTCGAGGAACACCTCATCGGCATGTTCCGCGGCGACTTCGAATTCCACGAAGACGCGGCGCCGTCGCACCTGGGCGCAGGGGCCGCGCCCCAGGTCGAAACGGCGGCGACTCCGTCGATCGAGACCGAGCGTGCAGCCGAGCCGGCGCCGATCGTCACGGCCACGGCCACGGCCTTCGAAGCATCCAACGACCCCGTCGTCGCCACATGGGCGCCCGATGCCGAGCGCGAGCTGCACAAGATTCCGTTCTTCGTTCGCGGCAAGGCACGTCGCAACACGGAGCGCTATGCGGCCCTCCGCAGCGTACCGACGATCACTGTCGAAACCCTTTATGACGCCAAAGCGCATTTCAGTCGTTGACGCCCGCATCGCCGAGGCGCGCAGCGCGGCTGCGCCGCATCCCATGCGCGTCGTCATCGTCACGATGGACAGCCACCTCGCCGGCGCCGCCGAACGCGCCGGCAAAGACCTCGCGCGCAGCCTGCCCGGCACCACGTTGGCCGTACATGCCGCAGCCGAGTGGGGCGACGACGCCGCGGCGCTGGCGCGTTGCCACGCCGACATCGCCAGCGCCGACATCGTCGTCGCCACGATGCTCTTCATGGAAGACCACTTCCTGCCGATCCTGCCCGCGCTCAAGGCGCGCCGCGACGCCTGCGACGCGATGGTCTGCGCGATGTCGGCCGCCGAAGTGATGAAGCTCACCCGCATGGGCAAGTTCACTATGGACGCGGCGCCCAGCGGCCCGATGGCGTTCCTGAAGAAACTGCGCGGCAAGCCCGATGTCGATACCGACGAGCCCGGCGCGCGGGCCAGTGCCGGTGCCAAGCAGATGCGCATGCTGCGGCGTTTGCCGAAGATCCTGCGTTTCATTCCCGGTACCGCGCAAGACGTGCGCGCCTATTTCCTGACGCTGCAGTACTGGCTCGCAGGCTCCGAGCAGAACGTCGCGCACATGGTGCAGTTCCTGGTCGACCGTTACGCCGACGGCCCGCGCCGCGGCCTGCGCGGCCGCGTGAAGACGCACGAGCCGGTCGAGTACCCGGAGGTAGGCGTCTACCACCCGCGCATGAACCACAAGTCGGCAAGCGGCCGCCTTGCCGCCACGGTCGACGCACTGCCCACCATCGCCACCAGCGGCAAGCGCGGCACGGTCGGCCTGCTGCTGATGCGCTCTTACCTGCTCGCGGGCAACGCCGATCACTATGACGGCGTGATCACCGCCATGGAAGCGCGGGGCCTGCGCGTGATTCCCGCCTTCGCGACCGGGCTCGACTCGCGTCCCGCCATCGACGCGTTCTTCATCAAGGATGGTCGGCCGACCATCGACACCTTGGTCTCGCTCACCGGCTTCTCGCTCGTCGGTGGGCCGGCCTACAACGACGCCAAGGCGGCGGAAGACATCCTCGCCCGGCTCGACGTGCCCTATCTTCTGGTCACTCCGGTCGAGTTCCAGACGCTCGACCAGTGGGGCGGCTCGTCACGCGGGCTGATGCCGGTGGAGTCGACCATGATGGTCGCGATCCCCGAGCTAGACGGCGCCACCGGCCCGATGGTGTTCGGTGGCCGCGGCAGCGCACAGCGCATCGCCTGCACCGGCTGCTCGCACGCTTGCACGTTCGAGAACGTGAGCGGCTCGCACGACATGCACAGCTGCATCGAGCGCTCCGACATGCTGGCTGCGCGCACCGGCCGGCTGGTCGACCTGCGCCGCGGCGAGCGCGCAACGCGCAAGGTGGCCGCGGTGATCTTCAACTTCCCGCCCAACGCCGGCAACACCGGCACGGCGGCGTTCCTTTCGGTGTTCGAGTCGCTCTTCAACACCCTGGCAGCGATGCAGCGCGAAGGCTACGCCGTCGAGATGCCGAAGAGCGTCGACGATCTGCGCGACCGCATCATCGAAGGCAATTCCAAGCGCTGCGGCGCACCGGCCAACGTGCACGCCCGCATTGCGGTCGACGACCACGTGCGGCGCGAGAAGCACCTCAAGGAGATCGAAGCGCAGTGGGGCCCCGCACCGGGCCGCCAGCAAAGTGACGGCGGCGCCATCTTCGTGCTCGGTGAGCGCTTCGGCAACGTCTTCGTCGGCATCCAGCCGGCATTCGGCTACGAAGGCGACCCGATGCGACTGCTGTTCGAGAAAGGCTTCGCACCCACCCACGCCTTCTCGGCCTTCTATCGCTGGTTGCGCGAAGACTTCGGCGCCAGCGCGGTGCTGCATTTCGGCACCCACGGTGCGCTCGAGTTCATGCCCGGCAAGCAGAGCGGCATGTCCTCCGGCTGCTGGCCCGATCGGCTCATCGGCGATCTGCCGAACTTTTACCTCTACGCATCGAACAATCCTTCGGAAGGCACGATCGCCAAACGCAGGGCTGCCGCCACGCTCATCAGCTACATGACGCCGCCGGTCGCGCAGGCCGGTGTCTACAAAGGTCTCGCCGACCTGAAGGCGCTGCTCGAGCGCTATCGCGGCCTCGCACCCGAGACGATGCACGAAGCGCACGAGCTCGGCCTGCTGATCCAGGCCCAGGCGGCCGAGCTCGAACTGACTGCCATGGAGCCGGGTTGGGCCGACGCCGACGCGCCCGCTCGCATTGCCCGCCTGAACGACGCGCTGCTCGAACTCGAATACACGCTCATTCCGTACGGCCTGCACGTGGTCGGGCAGGCGCCCTCGAAGGCCGAGCGCATCGACCTGCTGCTCTCGCTCGCCGAAGCCTCGCACGGCATGCGACCGGCACGAGAGGTGATCGCAGCGCTGGTCGAAGGCTGCGCGCCGGAAGCGGCCCTCGCCACGCAGCACATAGCCGACGAGACCACCTTGACGGTGTTGCGAGAACTGGCTGCCGCCGATCGCCTCATTGCCGAAGACCACGAAGTCGAAGGCATCCTGCGCGCGCTCGACGGTCGCTTCATCCGCCCCGCCCCTGGCGGCGACCTGCTGCGTACGCCCGCCATCCTGCCGACCGGCCGCAACCTGCATGGCTTCGACCCGTTCCGCATACCGAGTGCCTATGCCGTGACCGACGGCGCTCGCCAGGCTGAGCGGTTGCTCGTCAAGCACATGGCCGGCAGCACCGTCTTCCCCGAGTCGATCGCGATGGTGCTGTGGGGCACCGACAACCTGAAGAGCGAAGGCGGCCCGATCGCCCAGGCGCTGGCGCTGATGGGTGCCAAGCCGCGTTTCGACAGCTACGGTCGCCTGGCCGGCGCCGAGCTGGTGCCGCTCGAGCTCCTGCTCCGCCCGCGCATCGACGTGGTGATCACGCTCTCGGGCATCTTCCGCGACCTGCTCCCACTGCAGATCAAGCTGCTGGCCGAAGCCGCGTTCCTCGCTGCGAGTGCCGATGAGCCGGCCGAGCGCAACTTCATCCGCAAGCATGCGCTGGCCTTCATGGCCGAGCACGGCGGTGACATCGAGACCGCTGCGCTGCGCGTGTTCGGCAACGCCGAGGGCGCCTACGGCTCGAACGTGAACAGCCTGGTCGACAACAGCCGCTGGGAAAATGGCGACGAGCTGGCCGAGACCTACACGCGGCGCAAGGGCTTTGCCTACGGCCGTGCGGGCCGCCCGCAGCAGCAGACCGCCTTGCTGCAGAGCGTGCTCTCCGGCGTGCAGCTCGCGTACCAGAACCTCGACTCGGTAGAACTCGGCGTGACCACCGTCGACACCTACTTCGACACGCTCGGCGGCATCAGCCGCGCCATCCAGCGCGCCAAGGGGCCCGACGCGGAAGTAGCGCCTGTCTACATCGGCGACCAGACGAACGACTCGGCCGGCGGCGGCACGGTGCGCACGCTGAGCGAACAAGTCGCGCTCGAAACGCGAACCCGCATGCTCAATCCGAAGTGGTACGAGGGCATGCTCAAGCACGGCTACGAAGGCGTGCGCCAGATCGAGGTCCACGTGACCAACACGATGGGCTGGTCGGCCACCACCGGCCAGGTGCAGCCGTGGGTCTACGAGCAATTGAGCGAGACCTTCATGCTCGACCCCGAGATGCGCGAGCGCCTCGCGAAGCTGAACCCGACGGCTTCGGCCAGGGTGGCGAATCGCCTCCTCGAAGCATCAGACCGAAAATATTGGAAACCCGACGCCAAGATGCTCGAAGCACTGCGGCGTGCCGGAGAAGAACTCGAGGACCGGCTCGAAGGCGTCTACGAAGGAACCCCCGCATGAGCCTCGACACTATCGAAACCCGCGTGCCGATCAGCGAGATCGGCCGCGGCGCCCGGCCCTCCCTCCCCCGCGGTGCAGACGGCGAGGGCAGCGTGCAGGTGCAGCTCGACCCGAACCTGCGCATCGGTACCGCCAAGGTTTTCGCCGTGTACGGCAAGGGCGGCATCGGCAAGAGCACGACCTCGTCGAACCTCTCGGTGGCGTTCTCGAAGCTGGGCAAGCGCGTGCTGCAGATTGGCTGCGATCCCAAGCACGATTCCACGTTCACACTGACCAAGAAGCTGATGCCGACGGTGATCGACGTACTCGAGGCGGTCGACTTCCACGCCGAAGAGCTGCGCGTCGAAGACTTCGTGTTTCCCGGCTACAACGGTGTGATGTGCGTCGAGGCGGGCGGCCCCCCGGCCGGCACCGGTTGCGGCGGCTACGTCGTCGGCCAAACGGTCAAGCTGCTCAAGGAGCACCACCTGCTCGAAGAGACTGACGTGGTCATCTTCGACGTACTGGGAGACGTGGTCTGCGGCGGCTTCGCTGCGCCGCTGCAGCACGCCGACCGCGCGCTCATCGTCACCGCCAACGACTTCGATTCCATCTTCGCGATGAACCGCATCGTGCAGGCGATCGGCGCCAAGGCGAAGAACTACAACGTGCGCCTCGGCGGCGTGATCGCCAACCGCAGCGCGGCCACCGACCAGATCGACAAGTACAACGAGCAGATCGGCCTCAAGCTGATGGCGCAGTTCCCGGACCTCGACGTGATCCGCCGCTCGCGCCTTAAAAAGGCCACCTTGTTCGAGATGGAGTATTCGCCCGAGCTCGAGGCGGTGCAGAACGAATACCTGCGTCTGGCTGCCAAGTTGTGGGCCGGCACCGACCCGCTGATCTGCACACCGATGAAAGACCGCGACATCTTCGATCTGCTGGGTTTCGACTGAGCCCGCACGAGCCCCCCTTGCCATGAACGAAACGGCTTACCTCCAGCGCCGCGACAAGATCGAGCACTACTTCGATCGCACCGCCGCCGACGCCTGGGCGCGCCTGACCTCCACTGCGAAGGTGAGCGGCATCCGCGCGACGGTGCGCGCCGGCCGCGATCGCATGCGTGCCACCCTGCTTGGCTGGCTGCCCGGTGACCTGCGCGGCCAGCGCCTGCTCGACGCAGGTTGCGGCACCGGTGCGCTGGCGGTCGAGGCGGCGCGGCGCGGCGCGCGCGTCACCGCAATCGATCTTTCGCCCACGCTGGTGCAGCTCGCCGCCGAGCGCCTGCCGGCCGACCTCGGCCCCGGTGCCATCGACTTCCGCTCCGGCGACATGCTGGCCGCGGAGCTCGGCTGCTTCGATCACGCCGTGGGCATGGATTCGCTCATCCACTACCGCACGGCCGACGTGGTCACCGCACTCGGCCTGCTCGCCGCCAGGACCCGCGTCTCGATCGTCTTCACCTTCGCGCCGAGCAATCCGATCCTCGCCACGATGATGGCCGTCGGCCGACTGTTCCCGCGCAAGGACCGCGCACCATTCATCGAGCCCGTATCGGAAGCGAAGCTGCGCGCGGCCATCGCGGCAGCGCCCGCCCTGGCCGGCTGGCGCATCGGCCGCACGCAGCGCATCTCGAGCGGCTTCTACACCTCGCAAGCCCTGGAGCTGTGTCGTGTGCCCCCGGGAACGACGAGTACGTCGTTCGTCCCCCCAGGGGGGAGCGGGCCGGCTTGGGAGCGGCCCGGCGCCCGGCCCAGGTCATGAACCGCCTGAACGCCCGCGTCTCCAAAGTCTGGACCAAGGTCGGCCCCGGCTTCCTGCCGTTCGCCGACGCGGCCTCGGCCGAGCTGCCGCTCCCGCGGCTGCTGCGCCTCTCGCTGTTCCAGGTTTCGGTGGGCATGGCGATGGTGCTGCTCATCGGCACGCTCAACCGCGTGATGATCGTGGAGATGGGTGTCTCGGCCTGGCTGGTCTCGCTCATGGTGGCGCTGCCGCTGGTGTTCGCGCCGTTCCGAGCGCTGATCGGCTTTCGCTCCGACACGCACCGTTCGGTGCTCGGCTGGAAGCGCGTGCCTTACATCTGGATGGGCACGCTGGTGCAGTTCGGTGGCCTGGCCATCATGCCGTTCGCGCTCATCCTGCTCTCGGGCGACCGCATCGGCCCCGCCTGGGTCGGCCATGCCGGCGCGGCGCTGGCCTTCCTGCTCGTCGGCGCCGGCCTGCAGACCACGCAGACTGCCGGCCTCGCACTCGCCACCGACCTCGCGCCGGCAGCGTCGCGCCCGCGTGTGGTGGCGCTGATGTACGTGATGCTGCTGCTCGGCATGGTGGCCGCCGGCACCGCCTTCGGCCTGCTGCTGGCCGACTACAGCGCGCTCCGCCTGATCCAGGTGGTGCAAGGCGCGGCGATGGTGACGATGGCGCTCAACATCGCGGCCCTCTGGAAGCAGGAGCCGCGTTCGACCACGCGCATGGACAAGAGCGCACCACGGCCGTCCTTCCGCAACACGTGGACCCAGTTCGCCGCGCACGGCCGGTCGCTGCGCTTCCTCGTCGCGGTCGGCCTCGGCACCGCGGCCTTCAACATGCAGGACATCATCCTCGAGCCCTACGGCGGAGAAATCCTGCACCTCACGGTGAGCCAGACGACCACGCTCACTGCGATGATGGCGACGGGCGCGCTCGGCGCCTTCGCGCTGGCCGCACGCTGGCTCTCGCGCGGCGTCGACGCCAACCGCATCGCGGCCTTCGGCACGCTCGCCGGCATCGTCGCATTTTCGGCCGTGATCTTCGCCGAGCCGCTCGACTCGCCCGCGTTGTTCCGCGTCGGCGCCACGCTCATCGGTTTCGGCGGCGGCCTGTTCTCCGTCGGCACGCTCACCGAGGCGATGAGCCTCGAGACCGGCGGCCTCGTCGGCCTCGCGCTCGGCGCCTGGGGCGCCGTGCAGGCCGCCAGCGCCGGCCTCGCGATCGGCCTCGGCGGCGCCCTTCGCGACGTCGTCTCGCTCGCCGCCGTGCACGGATCGCTCGGCAGCGCGCTCAGCCACCCGGCCACCGGATACAGCTTCGTTTACCACGTCGAGATGTATCTGCTGTTCGCCACGCTCATCGCGCTCGGTCCGCTGGTTCGCAGGAACCGGCGATCGGACGAAACCACCCCCGCGAAGTTCGGCGTGGCCGAGTTTCCGGGCTGATCCTTCTTACCGTCCTTCGCCGCCCTTTACGCCCCGCTCACCGAACGCCCGCAGGAGACTTTCATGCAAACCGGCGCCATCACCCAATACATCGACGTCGCCCAGATCGTGCTCTACGGGTTCTGGGTCTTCTTCGCCGGCCTCGTCTACTACCTCCACCAGGAGAACAAGCGCGAGGGCTATCCGCTCGAGTCGAACGTGCGCCGCCGGGAGCCGATCGAGGGCTTCCCCCGGGTGCCGGCACCCAAGACCTTCCGCCTGCAAGACGGCACCTCGATCACCGTGCCGCGGCCCGGCGAGACGGCCGACGCGATCAACGCCTCCCCCATGGGCGGATTCCCTGGCGCGCCGCTCGAGCCGGGCGGCCCGCCGATGCTCTCCGGCGTAGGCCCCGGTGGCTATGCGCAGCGCCGCGACATTCCCGACGTGACGGTCGAAGGCACGCTGCGCATCGTTCCTCTGCGCAGCGCGGTCGATTTCGACGTCTCGATCAAAGACGTCGATCCGCGCGGCCTGCAGGTCGTGGGCAGCGACGGTGTGGTCGGCGGCACAGTGCGCGAGATGTGGGTCGATCGCTCCGAGGTGCTCTTCCGCTACCTCGAAGTCGAGGTCGCCGGCGCGGCGCGCGACGGTCGCTCCACGGTGCTGCTGCCGGTCAACTTCTCGCGCATCGGCGCACGCCGCGTGGTGGTCGATTCGATCCTCGGCAGCCAGTTCGCCGGCGTGCCGCAAACGCGCCAGCCCGATCAGGTGACCTTTCTCGAAGAGGAAAAGATCATGGCCTACTACGGCGCCGGCACGCTCTACGCCACCGCCGCACGCTCGGAGCCGCTTCTGTGAGCGCGCGCGACCTGCCGGCCCACGAGCACGAGTTCGAGGCCGCCCACGGGCTGCCTGAACCGCTTCCCCCCGGTGAGCACATCCTTTGGCAAGGTGCTCCCGACTTTCGGTCGCTGGCGCGCAACGCCTTTCACGTGCGCGCGATCGGCGCCTACTTCGGCGTGATGCTCGGTCTGCGCGCCGCGTATGCCGGCGCGCAGACCGGCTCCGTGGTCGACGGCCTGATGGCCGCGGCATGGCTCGTGCCCCTCGTACTCGCAGCGATGAGCATGCTGTACCTGATGGCATGGCTCACCAGCCGCACCTCGGTCTACACGATCACCGACCAGCGCGTCGTCATGCGCGTCGGCATCGTGCTCAGCCTCACGTTCAACCTGCCGTTGGCCCGAATCCGCGCTGCCGACGCCCGCCTGAAGCCTGGCCAACCCGGCGACATCGCGCTCGCTCTCGAAGGCAACGGCACGCACATCGCCTACGTGCACCTGTGGCCGCACGCGCGACCGTGGCGCGTGACGCGCACCGAGCCGATGCTGCGCTCGGTGCCCGAGGCCGAGCGCGTTTCGCAGATGCTCGCCGGCACCTGGCGTGCGGCACGCGACGTCGCCCCGCAGACTTTCGCCATGCCGACGCCGGTACGGCAGCCGGCGGCCGTCAACGACGCCGGCTGCACCCTCGACACGCAGCTTGCCGCCTGAAGCCATGGGCTCGCCGGCACACCCCGAAGACCCGATGCGCGGCCAGCGCGTGCCCATCGCCATCGTCTGCGCCATGGCGCTGGCGAGCGTGGCGGTCGTGGCCGGAGTGCGGCTCTCGGGCACCTCGATCCACCAGCCCGACGCAGCAGCCGTGATCACCCGCGAGTTGCGCTTCCTCGACCGCGCCGACGGCAGCATCGCCGTGATCGACGCGCGCGACGAGCGCGAGGTCGATCGCATCGTGGGCCAGAACGGCTTCGTGCGCGGCACCTTGCGCGGCCTCTCGCGCGAGCGCAAGCGGCAGGGCATCGGCCCGCAGGCGGCGTTCGATCTCGTCGGCCGTGCCGACGGCCGCCTGACGCTGCTCGACCCGTCGACCGGCCGGCGCGTCGACCTCGAGTCGTTCGGTCCGACCAACAGCGCCGAGTTCGCGCGCCTGCTGTCTTCCGGCGCCGCGCCGCGCGCCGCCCCGCTTCCCAGGAGCTGATCCGTGAACACCCCCGAGACCATCGCCACGCGCGACGACGTGCACCAGAAGGCGCTGTCGAACACGCTGCTGAGCCCCAAGTTCTACAGCACCGACTACGCCGCAATGGACCGGCTCGACGTCTCGCCCATGCGCGCCGAGTGGGACCGCATGATGAGCGAGTACGAAGGCGACAACAACCACGACCACTTTCAGCGCGACGGTGCGTTCGCCGAGGAAGTGAAGGCCCTGCCCGACGAGATCCGCCAGGAGTTCCTCGACTTCCTGATCAGCTCGATCACCTCCGAGTTCTCGGGCTGCGTGCTCTACAACGAGATCAGGAAAAACGTCACCAACCCCGACATCAAACAGCTGATGACCTACATGGCGCGCGACGAATCGCGCCACGCCGGCTTCATCAACCAGTCGCTGAAAGATTTCGACCTCGGCGTCGACCTCGGCAACCTGAAGCGCACCAAGGCCTATACGTACTTCAAGCCGAAGTACATCTTCTACGCAACCTACCTGTCCGAGAAGATCGGTTACGCGCGCTACATCACTATCTTTCGCCAGCTCGAGCGCCACCCCGAGAAGCGCTTCCATCCGATCTTTCGCTGGTTCGAAAGATGGTGCAACGACGAGTTCCGCCATGGTGAATCGTTCGCGCTGATCATGCGTTCGCAGCCGCATCTGCTCCGGGGCGGCAACGTGTTGTGGATCCGATTCTTCCTGCTCGCGGTCTACGCCACGATGTACGTCCGCGACCACACCCGGCCGACGCTTCACAAGGCGATGGGCTTCGAGCCCACCGAGTACGACTACACGGTGTTCCGCATCACCTCCGAGATCTCCAAGCAGGTGTTCCCGGTCACGCTCGACATCGACCACCCGACGTTCCGGCGCGGCCTCGAACGGCTGCACCGGATCAGCGACGGCATGGCTGCCGCAAAAGCACGCGGCGGCATCGTCGGCGGGCTGCGGCGTGCAGGCTTGGCAGCAGCCGGCCTCGCGACCTTCGCCCGCCTGTACTTCCTGCCGGTCCAGCACCACGCCTTGCCGCACGACG
>Ga0123339_10003245_pt1 | contig 10851 bp, 8 predicted proteins | sample lystaG_FD_89956 | JGI IMG/M metagenome (GOLD analysis project Ga0123339, IMG submission 89956) | Glacier valley bacterial and archeal communities from Borup Fiord, Nunavut, Canada, to study Microbial Dark Matter (Phase II) -... | ecosystem: Environmental > Aquatic > Freshwater > Ice > Glacier ... | reverse complement strand
GCCGCTTTGCCGAAGACAAGCGCATTCACACTGTGCTGGACAATCTCTCCGCTCGAGTTCGAGGAGAGAACCCACCCGGCTCAACGAGTGATTCTCGAGGCCGCCTGAAAACCAAATCTCACCGTCCGTTCTTCTTAACACCCACAGTCCAACCCTTCATGTGCGTCCCGGCCTACACTTGAAACGCTGCTCTGGACACCGAACTCCAGCTCGAGTCTGTGCGTGCTAAACTTGCAATCATCTCACGTTTTGCACCCAACCTACGGTCTATTTTTTGATTCTGGCCCTTTACCTGATGACCTTCCCTGTCCCTCTGCTCGAAATGCGCGATGTTTCCAAACGCTTTCCTGGTGTGCGAGCGCTGCACCGGGTTCACCTCACGCTGTTTGCAGGCGAAGTGCTCGCGCTGGTGGGTGAAAATGGCGCGGGCAAGTCCACCTTGATGAAGGTGCTCTCCGGCGTGCAGCGGGCCGATAGCGGGGAAATCCGGCTCGAGGGGCAAGCAATCGCTATTCGCTCACCCAGAGTGGCGCGGGAACTGGGGATTCATCTGGTGTATCAGGACCTCAACCTGATTCCGGCCTTGAGTGTGGTCGAGAACATTTTTTTAGGAGTGGAGCGCCGCGCGCTGGGCTGGTTGTGCGGTGCTCAGATGCGCCGGGAAGCGAATAGGGCGCTCGAGCAACTGGGGTGCGGTTTTGCGCCCGAGACCCCGGTACACCGCCTCAGTCTGGCCGAGCGCCAACTGGTCGAAATCGCAAAAGCGCTGGTTCGCAGCCTCAAGGTGCTGGTGATGGACGAACCCACCGCTTCGCTCAGCGACCCGGAGGTCCAGCGCTTGTTCACGACCATCGCCCTTCTCAAAGCGCAGGGGGTGGGCATCGTGTACATCTCTCACCGCATGGCCGAAATTTATCACCTCGCCGACCGGGTGTGCGTGTTGCGCGATGGCGAGAACATCGGCAGTCTACAGCGCACGCGCGCCGCCGATTTTCAGCCGCCTCTGGACCCCCGCTGGGAAGGCATCAACGCTGAGCGGGTGGTGAGCATGATGCTGGGCTACCCGGCCCGCCCCAACCCGTCGCCGCCGCGCCACCTTCCCGGAGCGGTGGTCCTCGAGGCTCGGAGCGTGACCGATGGCGGACCTGTGGGCAGGGAAAGGTTGGGGCCGCTCGATTTGAAGCTGCGGGCGGGTGAAATCGTGGGGCTTTCGGGACTCGTCGGCTCGGGGCGCAGTGAGCTGGCGGGTCTGCTGGGCGGTGTGCGGCTGCTGCGTGGCGGCACCCTGCTCTTGGGGGGGCAGCGCGTCATCCTGCGCTCGCCACGCGACGCCTGGAGGCTGGGCATCGCCTACCTGCCCGAGGACCGTCAGCTTCAGGGCCTGTTTCTGGAGTTGAGCAGCGCCGAGAACGTGGCGCTAGGAACGCTCGAGACGCACACTCGCTTCGGTCTGCTCGAGGGGGGTCGGCTGCGGCGCGGGGTGCGTCAGGTCTGCGAGCGCCTCGGGTTCGCGGCCCCATTGCTCAGTGCCCCGGCGCACGACCTCTCGGGAGGCAATCAGCAAAAGGTCCTGCTGGCCAGGGCGCTGCTTTCCCAGCCCAGGGTGCTCATCCTGGACGAACCCACCCGTGGACTGGATTTGAGCGCCAAAGCCGAGGTTTACGACACCCTGAGCACCCTGGCGGCCCAGGGTACGGCGGTGCTGCTCATCTCGTCGGAGATGTCCGAAATTTTGCAGGTCGCGCACCGCATTGTGGTGATGCGCGAAGGGCGGCTGGTGGGCGAACTCGATGCCCAGCACGGCGACTCGGTGGACCAAGACCATCTGATGGCCTACATGACCGGCCTGAGAAGCTTCTCGCCGGAGGAGTGGCAGACTCGCCTTGAGCTGCATCAGCTCGAGACCTTGACCTTGCCGAGATAGCAACCCCAAAGCGGAGGTCGGTGGGAAAGTTGCACCCGTCTTGCAGAGGCTTGTGTAATAATAGTGGAGAAATGGACACCCGTCTCAGCGAGGTCAGGGTTTTGAGGAGTGTGGGATGGCAACGATAGACGATGTGGCGCGGGTGGTGGGGGTTTCAGCCAGCACGGTTTCCCGCGCCCTGAGCCGCCCGGACATGGTTTCTAAAGGAACCCGCGAACGCATCGTGAACGCCGCCCAGCAACTCGGATACCCGGTGGACGGCCCCGTTAGGGCGCAGCAGCGTCCTCGCAGCGCTTTGATGATAGCGCTGCTCATTCCCGACCTGCTGCACCCTTTTTACACCACCCTCGCGCGCGGCGTACAGGACGTGGCCGAGCAGTACGAACACCAGGTGCTTTTCTACAACACCGCCGCTGAGGTCGAGCGCGAAAACCGGATGCTCGAGCAGGCTCTGCAACAAAAAGCCCAGGATCTCCTCCTCGTTCCCTCCACCCCCGACCTGAGCCACCTGTCCGCCCTCGACCTGCCGGTGATTGAGATTGATCGCTTCTCGGGCACGCCGGGCGTCAACAGTGTGCTGGCCGAAAACACCCGTGGGGTGGTGATGGCGCTCGAGCATCTCATCGCTTTGGGGCACACCCGAGTGGGTATCCTCGGTGGTGTTCCGCAGAGCAGCAGCACCACCGAGCGGCTCGAGGGCTACCGTCAAGCGATGAGTCAAGCGGGGCTGCCGGTCAACCCGCGCTGGATAACCTACGGACACAGCACTGAAGCTGGGGGCAAGCAAGTGGCGCTCGAGCTGCTGAGCTTAGCGCCCGCAGAACGTCCCACCGCGCTGTTCGCTTGCGACAGCGAAACGGCGGCGGGGATGGTTCGGGCGGTGCGTGAACTCGGACTCAAGGTACCGCAGGACCTTTCGCTTATCGGCTTCGACGATTCGCGTTGGGCGCAAATCATGGACCCCCCGCTCACCGTGGTGGACCAGCCTACCTACGAGATGGGCCGGGTGGCCTGCGACCTGTTGTTTCAACAGCTTCAGCGGGACTTCGTGCTGCCCGCGCTGCAAATTCGTTTGGCGACCCAGCTTATTGTGAGGCACTCCACGGCTCCACCCCCACCCGAGCGGCGCTCGAAACGGTAAAAAGTTGTGGGTGCGACGCCGTGCTCCCCGCGTGTGTCAGCGCAATAGGTTCGGAACACGTCCAAATTTTGCAAGTCGCAAAGGTGCAAGACTTATCAAGCTCGTCACTTACGTTATTTTCTCCAGGTGTATTGCTCTTTGGGTTAGACCGCTGTGACTGCTCACAAAAGGTTAGCTTCTCCGTGCGCTACCAGGTGATTTGAGCATTTGAGCTGTCTTACACGCCTTTAAATGACTTGGTTAATCTTGGTCAATGGCTCTGTTGAGGTGCGTATCGAACGCCTGGACGGCCCAAACCCTCAGAAGTTGCAAGCAAGTTTCATGCAACTCTTGACTTCTTGCATAAAATCGGGCACAATCCATTCAAACCCAGCGAACCGTATTTTTAGAGCGCTCGAACAGGACGAACAGGGTGTTCGCGCCGTTTCTCGCTCGAGTCCATCGCTGTGTGACCACGATGGTCCTGACCACTTTCCTATTCTTTCGAGGGTTTGGTTCTTCCAAACCTCTTCTTATAGCTATGAGGCCCTGACATGTCCCTTTCGCATTCCGTCTCCCCTGTTTCCACACCCAGTTTCCCCGTATCAGAGCCACCTCCTGGCGAAATGCCCCCACTGCTGGAGATGCAAGGCATCACCAAGCGTTTTCCGGGGGTCACTGCGCTCGAGCGGGTTTCATTAAAGGTTCGTCCGGGGTCTGTTCACGCGCTGATGGGCGAGAACGGGGCCGGGAAATCTACCTTGATGAAGATTCTGACCGGGGTGTACCGCATGGACGCGGGGGAGGTGCGACTCGGTGGGCAACTCGCCACGCTGAGCGACCCTCGCGCGGCGGCGCGTCACGGGGTGGCCATCATTCACCAGGAACTTCAGCAGGTTCCCGAGCTGCGGGTGTTCGAGAATTTCTTCCTGGGCCGTGAAAAGCGCACCGCGCTGGGCGTGCTCGACGAGGCGCGGATGCGGCGTGAGTCCGCGCAGTGGCTCTCGACGCTGGGCCTGACCCTGGACCTCGAGCGACCCCTGCGCGAGTTGCGGGTAGCCGAGCGCCAGTTTCTCGAGATTGCCAAGGCGCTGAGTCTCGAGGCGCGCGTTTTGGTGATGGACGAGCCGACCACCGCGCTCAGCGGCGAGGAGGTAGCCCGGCTGTTCACCGTCGTGCGGCGGCTGCGTGACAGCGGCTTAGCGGTCATCTACATCTCACACCGATTAGAGGAGATTTTTGCGCTGTGCGACGAGGTGACGGTGCTGCGCGACGGCAAGTGGGTGGCGTCGTGTCCGCTGGGAGACCTCACCCCGGAGCGCCTGATTTCACTGATGGTCGGGCGCGAACTCACCGAACTCTACCCCTCTTCAAACCGTGAACCTGGCGCGGTGCGTCTCAAGGTGCAGGGTTTGTCCGTCCGGGGGATTCCTGGAAGGCGCGCGCTCGAGGGGGTGAGCTTTGAGGTGAGGCAGGGCGAAATCGTGGGGCTGGCCGGACTGCTGGGTGCGGGGCGCACCGAACTGCTCGAGGCCCTGTACGGGGTGCGCGCCCCCTCACAGGTGCGAGGGTCCATCGAGATAGCAGGGGTCAGACACGTGCCGCGCTCCCCACGCGACGCCATAAGAGCCGGGGTGGGCTTCGTCACCGAGGACCGCAAGGGTCAGAGTTTGGTGCTCACCCGTTCAGTGGGTGAGAACACCAGCTTGGTCGGCCTGGGGCGCTTCACCCGCTTCGGAGTGCTCAACTTGAGGGCGGAAAAACGGGCGGTTCAAGTGCTCGTGGGTCAACTGCGCGTCAAGACCCCCTCGCTAGCGACCCCGGTGGCCTCGCTGTCCGGTGGAAATCAGCAAAAGGTGGCGCTGGGCAAGTTCCTACTGACCTCGCCAGGGGTATTCCTGCTCGACGAACCCACCCAGGGCGTGGATGTGGGAGCCAAAGCCGAGATTTACGCGCTCATAGACACTTTGGCACAGGGGGGAGCCGCCGTGCTGCTGGCCTCGAGCGATATGCCCGAGCTGCTTTCCTTGTGCGACCGCATTCTGGTGCTGTGCGAAGGGCGGCTATCGGGCACACTCAGCCGCGCCGAGGCCACCGGGGAGCGTATCCTCGAGCTGGCCACCCGTTTTCAGAGTCACCGACCTCTGCAAAGTGGGCCACAGGGTGGTCAGGGTGGTCAGGGTGAACAGTCCCATGAGCCGCCCAGTGGACCCACCCAAGCTCGACCTACCCCTGGAGACCCGGTATGACCCCCAGCACCTCGAGCCTGCCGAACCGTGTTCCGCGTCAGCGCGTTTTAGACATCCTAGTGAGGTTTCAAGGTTATTTTGGCCTGCTCATCGTCTTCGTGCTGGGGGTGATTTTCTCGCCCAGCCGCGACGGGGTGAACCTGTTCGTGGACCTGAACAACCAGATGAACATTCTGCGCTACGTCTCGGTCACGGGCATCATCGCGGTGGGCATGACCCTGGTGATTCTGACCGGCGAAATCGACCTGTCGGTGGGTTCGTTGCTGGCTTTTGTAGCCACCCTGACCGCTTTTTTGCTCACCGCCACCAGCATCGGTACCCTGGGAAGCTTCGTGCTCATCTTGCTGGCCGGGGCGCTGCTGGGATTGGTTAACGGAACCGTCACCACCGGACTGCGTATCCCCTCGTTCGTGGTCACGCTGGCCATGATGAGCTTTGCGCGCGGTCTGGCCCGCTTGCTGTTCGGTGGGGTCGCCATCACCCTGCTGGCGACCAGTCAGGGCGGCAATGCTCCGGAAAGCGCTTTTTTCGCTTCACAGCGGGTCGGGGTAGTGCCGGTTCCCGCGCTGCTGATGTTTCTGGTGGCAATTCTCGTGGGGCTACTATTGCGCTTCACCCCCTTCGGACGCCATGTCTACGCGGTGGGCGGCAACCCGCTGGCCGCGCGGCTTTCCGGTATCCGGGTGGACTTCACCAAGACGGTCGTGTTCGTGCTTTCTGGAGCGCTCACCGCGCTGGCGGCTTACATCCAAGCCATCCAGCTCAACCAGGGCGCGCCCAACGACGGGATGGCCTACGAACTCAACGCGATTGCGGCGGTGGTTATCGGGGGCACCAGTCTTCAAGGCGGCATCGGCGGCATCGCCGGGTCCATCGCTGGAGCCTGGATGCTGGGTATGATTGACAACGTGCTCAACCTCAACAACGTGCCCTCGGACGTGCAGCTCTTAATCAAGGGCGGACTCATCGTGGCAGCGGTGGCCTTGCAGCGCCTGCAACGTCGAACCTGAGCACCTCGAGCCGTGCCGCTGGAAAGCCGGCGGCTCGAGCGGCAAAGCCACTCTTTGAGCCACGCTCGCGTTTCTCAAAATGCTCGTTTTTTCAGGGGGTGAAGGCTATGTGAACGCAGAGAAAGCAGCCGCACTCGAGCGCCCGGAGATGCGAACTCGATTCGCTCGAGGCGGCCCCATCGGTGACGAAAAGTGACGAAACACGTTTAGCCCCGCTTCAGGGTATCACACCCACCCCAAGGGAGAATCCCATGCTCAGAAACCGCGCATTTGCCCTGCTGTCCGCTGCCCTCACCCTCTCGAGTCTGGCTCTGAGCCACGCCCAGGCCCAAAGTGCGGGCAAACAGTACGTGATTGGCTTCTCGCAGCTCGCCTTCGACGACCCCTGGCGCGTGGCCTTCAACACACAGATGCAAAAAGCCGCTGCCAAGTACCCCGATTTCAAGCTGGTCATCGTCAACGCGCAGCGCGACAGCGCTAAGCAGGTGGCCGATGTGGAAAACCTGCTCCAGCAGAAGGTGGATTTGCTCATCATCTCACCCAACGAGGCTGCGCCGCTCACCGCCGTGGTCAAGCGGGTGTACGACGCCAAAATCCCGGTCATCGTGCTGGACCGGGCGCTGCTGGGCAACGCTTACACCCTATTTATCGGCGCGGACAACAAACTCATCGGGCGCAAAGCGGGCGCATACGCAGCCCAGTGGTGCAAGGACAAGAATTTGAAACCTTGTAACGTGCTCGAGATGACCGGGCTGTCGGGTTCGGTGCCCGCTCAGGATCGGGGGAGCGGCTTTCGGGAAGGTCTCAAGGCCAACAAAGACGCTAAAATCGTGGCCAGCCCGACGAGCGAATGGCAAAAAGCTCTGGCAGTTCCTGCCGCCGCCGCCGCTTTTCAGGCCAACCGCAGCATCAACGTGGTCTACGCTCACAACGACGACTCGGCAGAAGGGGTCTACATCGCGGCCAGAAACGCCAACCTCGACCTCAAAAACATGCTCTTTATGGGCATAGATGGTCTGCCAGACAAGAACGGCAGCATGGTGAGCATCCTGCAAGGCCGTCTGGGCGCGTCTTTTGTGTACCCCAATGGGGCTGCCGAGGCGATGGACTGGGCGCACCGCATCCTGACCAAAGGCGAGAAACCACCCAAGAAAATCACTCTGGGCACCGTGGAAATCAATACCCAGAACGCTAAGGCGGTCTGCGCTCAGTACGATTGCGAAATCAAATAGCTTCGAGTAAAAGTTCAATCTGGTGCCCCGGTAAACAGACATAAGCGCTGTTCACCGGGGCACGGTGCTTGAATAGGTTGAAGACGAGTTCGAGTGATACGGACTCCGAAACTATCCGGATAGTTTCGGATATTTTTTGAGGCGGTCAGGCCCGTTAGGTGCCGCTTAAACCAAGCGGCCCGGCCCGAGAGGCGGAATGGCCCGTGGGGCCATTCCGCCTCTCGGGCCGGGCCGCTTTTTTGCCACCACTTTGGTGCTTCTCGAATTCAACACGACGGCACAGGGTTGAGCACTATGCCCCTGAGCCACCCTCTCTTGAGGATGTAAGGCTCGGACTAGGCTGTCCCACAAGCCACTTTTACTCCACAGTGCAAAATAATGAAACACCGTTTTGGGGTTGGGATAGTCGTTGGGAAGCATGGTCCACTGACAGCCGGTCTTAATGACATAGAACACGGCATTGAGGAGCCAGCGGCGATGGACTCGGGGACGCACACTGGGAGGAAGTTCAGGCAAGAGTGGCTCGAGGGTGGCCCACTCGAGGTCGTCTAAATCGCTGGGATAATGTAACTGGGTAGGGGGAGCAGTGAAGTGCTCAGCTAAGCTCATATTTACGACGTACCACATAGCATTTAAAGCATTGTGACGCTTGGAACAGATTCAGACGGTCTCTTAGGGTTGCCCATTAACGTTGACGGCAACCGCAAATAATGAAGAAAGGTGTAGTACAAAAGTGAACACTTGTCGCCACCTCACCCAGAGCAGCCGTTCACGCCAGCCGACCTGAACGATGTCCTGCTCGAGAATCAGCTTCACAAATTTCCTTACCTCGACCTCGAGCACCGTCTTCTCCCCCTCCTGACGGTCCACCAGCATCGTCACCTTCAAGTTCACGAACAGCGGCAGACTGCTGAGGTGCGCGACAAAGCTGCCCCTGCGTCTCGAAGGAGCTTATAGCACTCGAGCGCTCCAGTTTTCCTACTCGAGCGCGGGTGTGGGCTGAGGGGTGAAGGTGGGGCCAGCGGTGCGGGGTCCCTGCGGGGTCCACTCGAGCAAGTCAATGCACATGCGCCGGGAGGTCTTGGCCGGGTCCCAGGCGTGGTACACCAGGTAGTCCTGGCCGTCCGGTCCCACCACCACCGAGTTGTGACCCGGCCCGATGACCTGCCCTGGCACGCTCCTGAGCAGGGTGGGGCCACCCTCGGGCGGCTCGAGCCACGGCCCCAACGGACTGTCGGACACCGCATAGGACACCCCATAGTTGGGCTTTTCCCAGGCCCCACCGGAGTAGAGCATGTAGTAGCGGCCTTCTCTAAAGAGCACAAACGCGCCCTCGAGCGTGTGCCAGTCCATGCTTGTGCCATATATTTGACGCTGGCGCTGGTAAATTTGCCAGTCCTGAGTTGCCCGCAGCACGGTTCTGGGATTTCCCTCGAGTTTCGTCATGGTGAGCAGCCGGTCTACTTCAAGCGCGGTGCCGGGCCGCTCCCCGTCAAGAAAGTCACGGGCGTAGTACAGATACCACTGCCCGTCTCGGTCCCGAAAAGGGTGCGCGTCAATACTGAACTCGAGGTCCGGGGTCAGGTGAGCGCCCGAATCCCGGAAAGGTCCCTCCGGCGAGTCGCTCACCGCCACCCGCAGACGGTGGGTGGTGTCCTGACCGCTCGAGTAGTACATGTAAAACTGGTCCTGGTGATAGGCCACCTCGGGTGCCCAGTATTCCGGGTAGCGCGCCGGGTCTCCCAAAGGCTCGAGCGCCCCGCCCAGCGAGGTCCAGTTCACCAGGTCTTCTGAGCGCAGCACCTCGATGACCCGCCCGTTCTCGAGCGCCCCAAAGTTGGTGCCGTAGGCGTAGTAAAGCCCCCCGTGCTCGAGCACGAAAGGGTCGGCGAAGTAGTGGGAATAAACGGGGTTGGTGTAGGTTTTCATGGGGTTGGGGTGGATTTTGAAAGGGTCGCTCGAGCACTGTAAAGCGTGAGTCACGACGAACAGTGATACGACTCGAACAATTCACGTTTAGGTTTGTCTTTAAAGCATTTTTCACTGTCATTACACCACCTACACTGCGTTTCGGCTGGCTCCATGTCTTGGACAGAGCGGCACCTACCGGGCCTGTCCGCTTTCATGAAAAACGCCTTCCTGCTGCCACTCCTTTCAGTCGGGAAATATTTCACCCCTGGCTCAATACTTCCGCAAAATGCTTTAAATCTTCTGCGAACAAGTACAACCGGGAATAACTCGAGCGTGGCACACTCGAGCACACTTTCAGCGCTGAGGTCCGGGGTCGCCGGACGGCAGCTCGAGTGGCGTGCCCAGATTGGCAGGTTTATTCAGCAGAATGTTGCCGTTTTTATCGAAGAACACCCGCTGCGCCCGTGCGGTGCGCGAATCCTTGCACTCGAGGCCCAAGTCCGGGTTGGCGTGGTACACCGTCCAGGTCTGGCGTCCGTCGGGGGAGCTAAAAAAGCCGTTGTGACCGGGGGCCACCGCTCGAGCGTCTACATCGGTTTGCAGGATGGGCCGCTTGCGTTTGGTCCAGGATTTGGGGTATAGCAGGTTCGCACCCACCGGAGCGGTGAGCTGGCCCAGCGCGTAAGCATCGGTCCAGCAGCCGCTGCCTGAGTAGGTCACGTAAAACCTTCCATTGGCCCGCAGCACGGCGGGTCCCTCGTTCACGCCTCGAGCCACCGTTTCCCAGAGTTCGGTGGCCCTGGAAATTTCGACTCGAGGCCCGGAGAGGGTCCAGGGGTTGCTCATCGGCGCGATGTAAATCTGGGTGCTGGGCGGGTCGGTCTCTCCCTCGCCGCCGGACCACAGGTAGAACAGCGCTCCCGCCTGCTCGAGCACAGTGCCGTCGATGGCCCAAAAGTCGTTTTGCTTAGCAAACACGCGGGCTTTGAAGTCGTAGGGTCCCAGCGGGTTGTCGGTCTTGCTCTCGAGCACGAAGCTGCGCTGGTTGTTGCAACACTCGCTCGTTCCGGCGGTGTAGTAGACGTACCAGCGGTAGCCGTTCGGACCTTTGAGGCGGTGCAGCTCCGGTGCCCACACGTTGCTCGAGCGCTGGGGTTCAAAATCGGCCCAGACGTTTTGCTCCGGTGCGCTGTTCAGGTCGGCCAAGCTCCGGGCGGTCCGAATGCGGATGTCAGTCCCGGTGGTGTATGTCAGGTAATAGTGGCCCTTCCAAAAGGCGATAAAGGGGTCGGGGCTGCCGCTCGAGACGATGGGGTTGGCAAAGGTTTTGGCGGCGGTGGGCGCTTGGACGGACTGCGCCTGCCCGCTCGAGCCGGGTATTTTGGCTTCGGTGTGGGGCAGCAGG
>Ga0123339_10003238_pt1 | contig 10858 bp, 7 predicted proteins | sample lystaG_FD_89956 | JGI IMG/M metagenome (GOLD analysis project Ga0123339, IMG submission 89956) | Glacier valley bacterial and archeal communities from Borup Fiord, Nunavut, Canada, to study Microbial Dark Matter (Phase II) -... | ecosystem: Environmental > Aquatic > Freshwater > Ice > Glacier ... | reverse complement strand
TGCGGCGTGTCGAGCGAAAAGGTCTGACTGCCGCTCAGGTTTTTGCCTGCCAGCGAAAGAGTCGCGTGCCCGTTCGCCTGTATCGCAGGGGGATAAAGTACGGTGTCGTACGGAAGCGTTCCCATCGTCAGTCGATAGACGCTGCCGGGATTGCCTCTGCCGAGCAGATCGCGGGCTTCGAGCGTGTAGGTTCCGTCGGCAGGGCAGACCCAGTCGATCAGCGGATCGAGATCGTAGTAGCCGTGATTTTCGACGATCTGTTTGCCTGCCGCATCGTAGAGGCGCAGGTTCGGGTTGAAGAACAGCTGTGTCGGGTCGGCATACCGAAACGATTTGAGGTTGAAGACGAGCCGCTGTCCTTGTTTGCCCGTGAACCTGAAATAGTGCCGCTCACCATTGGCGATGAACGTCCCGTTGGCGACACAAGGCATTGTGACGGGCTGCGCCTGCTCGCGCGTACTGTTGACAGATATGATTTCCGGCAGATTTCCGATCTCGAAAAGCGCGGCGGTCGAGAGACCCCGCGCCGTCACGAGGCGCACTTCGCAGATGCCGGGCAGGGCATTCGGAGCGATCTTGAACTGTGCCGAAACCCGCCCCGCACGTGCCGCGCTCATCAGATACGCCGCGACTTTCGCCTGTTCGTCGAGGGAGAGCGGCGCGTTGCGCGCCTTGACCATGCGCTCGACGGTGCCTTCCCACTGCGCGGGAGTCAGGCTGCGGTTGGCAGGTGAGCGCAGTTCGTGGCACGACTGGCATTTGCTTTGCCAGAGCGGTTTGCTGGTCTCATCGACTTTCGTGTCGCCGGGAATGACCGTCCCTGTAACACCTTCACCATGCACCAGTATCTTCTCCGCCTTTTCGAGGCTCGAGCCGCGTATCTCGACTTCGACGGTCGTGCCCGCCTTGCCGCCGATCGGAAAAAACGTGTTGATGCGCGGCATCTGCGCCAGAACTGCCGGACTATTGCTCAAAATCAATGTGCACAGGAGTGATAGTGTCCCGAACGCCGCCAGCAGAGTGTTACGCTTCATCGAATTGCCTTTTTTTGCCGATTGCTTTTTGCTGACTTCGTCGTCGCTGCGGTTTTTGTTTTCGTTACAGTTTTGACAGCGGCAGCAGTTTTGGGCGCAGGCGGGAGAGGCAGCGCTGGCGGTATCAGGGCGTCGATGAACTTTTTGCCGTCCACATCCCAGATATAGACCGCGCCTTCGCGCCCTCCTGCCACCGCCAGTTTGCCATCCGGGCTGAGCGCAACGGCATAGGCAGGCAGTTTGCAGGTATCGAAATCGTGTTCCTGAGCGCCGTCGTTCCTCCAGATGCGGATATGGTTGTCTGCACCGCTTGAGATCACGCGATTTCGATTCTCGGAAATCCCCAACGCGAACACGCCGCCGTCGTGCGCCTGCGTCGTGCGAAAATGGTAGCCGCCGTATACTTTTTTCTTTTCGTCGAAGTAGACGCCCCACCAGTAGAGTTTTCCATCGAGGCTGGAGCCTACGAACTGGTTGTCGTTGATGAAGGCGAGACCAGTGACCGCGCCCTCACTTTGATCGAAGTTGGCGATCGTATGCACCGACTTCTCGTCCCATACCTTGACAATTCTGTCCGCAGCGCCGGTGATGAAGACATAGCCGTTTTTGGGAGAGAAAGCAACCGCCTGCACACGTCCATTATGTTCGTCGAGGTTCGCGCCTTTGTCGGCAGGCAGAGCGGCGAGATAGCAGGCGCGATTGTCATCGCTGCCATAGAGCAGCGATTTGCCGTCCTTGCTGTAGGAGATGGATTCTACGACGTCTTTCTGCGGCGGATATGCATGAGGTTTGCTGGCGGGGCTCAGGTCCCAGACGAGTGCAATACCATTCATTCCTGGCAGCCCGCAGCCGATCGCGAGGCTGTTTCCGTCAGGTGAGAAGGCAAGCGACCGCGCCGAATCGACGATCTGCCGACAGACGACGGTCTGTTTCCAGGTCGCGGTGTCATAGACGACGACCTGCCCATAGGTTCCGAGCGCGAGTTTTTTGCCGTCCTGACTGAAGGCGAGCGCGGTGATCGCAGCGACCGGATGATCGATCGTGACGAGCGGGGCAGCGGAGACATCGTCCTTCTTTTTGTCCTGAGCGCTGCTTGAATAAGGTGCGTGAATCATTGCGCAAGCGAACAAAGCAGCGAAGGCGGCCGTTCGATAGCAGCAGAATGACTCAGCAGCGAGGGATGTACGAAGGCGGTTTGGCACGTTCATAAATAGATCACTTTATGCAGAACAGAACCAGAGACGGCAAAGTCCCTGGTTCTGTTGTTCGTTCACAGGATACTTGCAGCAGATGGTGCAGATTCGTTACGCCAGCGCTTTGCGGATATGAGAGCCGCCACGCGCGAGGGTAATACGAACGCCTTCCGGTGAGGCGATGCTCTGCGTATAGTCGATGCCAAGGCAGTGATAGATCGTCGCGGCGATATCTTCCGGGCGCACCGGGTCGGACGCCGGTTCCATGCCGCGCGCGTCGGAGGCTCCGACGACCGTGCCGCCCTTGATGCCGCCGCCCGCCAGCGCCATCGAGAAGACACGTGGATAGTGATCGCGCCCGCCGTCCTTGTTGATGATCGGTGTACGTCCGAACTCGCCCATGACGACGACCATCGTGCGCTCCAGAAGCCCGCGTTGTGAGAGGTCGGCAATGAAGGCGGCGAACGCCTGATCGAAGTTCGGAAGCGTGTTGTTTTTGAGCTGATCGAAGATGTAGGAGTGGTTGTCCCAGCCGCCGAGCGAGCAGGTGACGAACCGGACGCCCGCCTCGACGAGGCGTCGCGAAAGCAGCAGGCTCTGACCGAAGTTATTGCGTCCATAGGCGTTGCGCAGCTCTTCTTTCTCTTTTTTGAGATCGAATGCGGCGCGTGCATCAGTCGACGAGAGCAGGGTGTAGGCGCGGTCATAAAACGAATCGACGGCGCGTGCGGTGTCGCTGCCTTTTTCCTGCTGTCGGAAGGCGTTATCGACGGCGCTGCGCATCGAGCGTCGGCGGTCGATACGCTGGGGGGTCATGCCGCCTGCCGGTTCGAGGTCGCGCACGGAGAAGTTAGGGTCTGCCGGATCGCCGCCGGGACAGAACGGGTTCAGGGACGCGCCGAGGAAGCCTGCGCCGAGTTCGCCGCCGGGCTGCTGCACAGAGATGTAGGGCGGCAGCGCGGAGCGTGGACCGAGCAGCTTCGAGGCGACCGCGCCATAGCTGGGAACCGCGAAACCGGGCAGCGGCAGGAAGCCGGTCAGCATATAGTGTGTGCCGATTTCGTGCGCGCCTGTAGGACTGGTGACACTGCGGACGACGCAGATTTTGTCGGCGATACCTGCGGTGTGCGGCAGATGTTCGGAAATCTGGACGCCATTCGCCTTGGTGTTCATCGGCTTGAAGCTGCCGCGAATCTCGAGCGGGGCGTCGGGCTTCATGTCCCAGGTATCGAGGTGGCTGGGTCCGCCGCCGAGCCAGATCAGAATGCAGGAGTCGGCGGTCGCGCCGGGGGTCATCACCAGTTTGGGCTTTGCGGGTTCTGCAGGATTGACGACGCTCTTCGGCTGATCGGCGAGCGCGTAGTATTTCGGGAGCGTCAGCCCCAGCATACTCAGCAGCCCAACTTTTACGAAGTCGCGTCGGTGGTAATTCTCACAGTCGCCCAGCCAGTTGAAGTCCATGTGGTTGCTCCCCGATGCGGTTGCGGGATTGGATTTCCCGTGTCGGTACAGGCTAAAAATTGTCATACCATTATAAATTACTGTGCAATCAGGACAGCAATGACTCGGTACGAGAGATTTTCGGCACAGGTGTTACAAAAACTGCGTCTATGATTGTTCCGAATCGCAAAAATAGTTGTGGAGGACGACAGGCACATGGGACTGAAGTCCCAGTCTGGGATGGCGAAGTTCGCCTGCGCGGACTGAGAACGGGCGTGAATGCAAACTTTAGTCGGCATCGCGTCTGAAGGACACTCGGCGGAACGCCAGACAGACTGTGGTTTTAGCCCTGGGCGCATACGTCTATCCTGGCAGATGGAGGCGCAGCAGCTCTTCTTCCGCCTCCTGTGTCCAGAACTGCCCGTCTTTCAGCTTCGCGAACACGCTCGGCATTTTCTCTTTCAGTTCAGGCAGGGTCGTCAGCGGCAGGTCGTGGATCAGCGGGAAGATCAGCGTCTTGCCGGGGAACCAGCCCTCTTTGACCGCCTTCAAGCCCTCTGCCGCCGCCTCCATGCCGCCGATCGCTGCAAGTGAGGCATTCGTCGAAAGTTCGTCGTTTTCGACCCGCGCCAGCGTCTCGCGCATATCCGATAGCGAGGAACCGCTGCTTCCCAGAAAACGGCAGCCCTTCTGCGTGATCAGGTTCACATCTAGGTTCGCCATCGTGCCGCGCGCAACGCCCGCGAAAATGTTGAACCAGCCGCCCTCCGCCAGATAATCGGCGGCGTGCTCGATCAGTGCGGCGACCGGAACCATAGAGATGATGTCGTCATAGCCGTGCCCGTTCGTCAGCCGCTTCAGTTCGGCATTGAAAGCCTCGTCGCCCATCTCTTTCGGATTGAGCGTTACGAGCGTGATGCCGCGCTCCTGCGCCGTGCCCCCGAACCGATCCGCAACGCTCTTCAGACGCACGACATCGACATCTGTCGCGACGATCAGTTTCGGTGGCGTCTTATGCTGTATCGCCCTCTGAACGTGTATCTGCCCCATCGGACCGCCCGCTCCGATGAACCAGGCGTTGCCACCCTCTTTTAGATCGGCAGTGCGCGTCTCCGCATAAGCATCTGCCGGTCTGTCGTTGGGTACGCCGAGATAGTGGTGCCAGTTGTAGTGGATGCGACCGATGTCGAGGCTGAGTTTGCGTGGAAGCGGTTTTCCGCCGACGAAGTTCATGATCCCGTGATCGGCGAGCAACGCCGCCGCCTCTTCGACTGCTTCGGGCGCGACGCCGTCCAGTACGAGTATGTCGTCGTAAAACAGCGTCTGCTCCGGCAGCGCGTTCTGCGCAGCGAGCGTTTCAGCCAGACCGATCGCCGTGCTGAACAGGTCCATGCCCAGAGTCTGCGTGCGGAAACTCTCCTTCGCTTTGCCGGAAAAGGTATCGGTATCGATCGACTCCGGCTTTCTCTCCGTGCCGAACAGTCCTGCCCAGTCATACGTATGTGTACGGGCCTCGTGGCTGCCAAGGATGAGCATCTTACCGCCGTGCTTGATGCCGTCGCGGTGCGACTGCGCGTACGCCGAAACGACACACGCCCAGGGTTCGGTCAGCGCGGACTCGACATAGCCGGTTTCGGGGCGTACCGGAAGCAAATAGCAGCCCTCGTCGCCATCGATAATCGCCTTCGGGATCACACTGTACTCCGCCAGACCGCCGCGGATCGCATAGCCGTATGCCATGCTTTTGCCCTGATAGAAGACGTCCGCCTGCACCACGTACCGCTCCCCAACATGGAACCGATCTTTCAAATTCGCGCCGACGCCGACGACCGTGCAGGAGACCTCATGACCGAGCGTGACGGGATCGGTGGCGAGATCGCGTCCGGTAAGGCGCGGGTGATTGATCCCCAGCCCGATCACCTTGGTGTCCGAAAAGCAGAGCCCGCAGGCGTCCTGCCGCACCAGTAGTTCGTCCGCTCCATAGGCGGGAACGGCGACTTCTTCGGGCTTGCCGGACTTGCCGAGGTTTTCCAGACCCGCACCATAGAGATGCCAGCGCAGCATTCGCGAGGGGATCGGTTGATCGGCACGTTTGTATGTTTCGAGTTCCGTCATGGTTTTTATCCTGCTTTGTAAAGCGGTTCGAGGCTCCGAAATAGGGTTCGACAAAAGTTAGCTGCGCTGCCCGATTTGACGCTGGCGGTAGTGTTCGTCGGGGCGTGTGTGGATGCGATCGACATTGTCCTGCGTCAGGAAATTGGGACCGCCGAGCGCGTAGGTTCCGAGCAGTACGCGGGCGGTTTTGACGTACATCGAGGTGATCGTCTGGACGTCTTTGATGGTTTTGCCGACGGCGATCAGCCCGTGATTCTGCATCAGGATCGTTTTGGGCGCTTCGCCGTAGGTGTCGATATACTCCTCGACGCGCTGCTTGAGATGCTTCGCGAGCGGGATGCCGGGGTCGGTATATTCCACGAAACAGGGTGCCACACCGCAGCAGACGATCTCATCGGGGAAGAGCCGCCCTGCCAGCGCCTCACGCGCGTTTTTCGCGCAGAGCAGGGAGTTGACAGCGGTCGGGTGCGTGTGCCCGACGAAATTGATGTCCGGCAGGGTCAGCAGGTAGGCATGGAAAAATGTTTCGACGGAGGGCATTACGTCCGAGGTATCGTCGGCTTTGCAGGCTAGCAGGATGTGGCGCACTTCGCTGTCGGAGGGATCGGGCAGGTCGAAACTGGGCAGGACACGCGCAAAATGGACGGCGCAGAACCCTTCCGGCGTAATCGAACCCAGATGCTGACCGCTCGCTTTGACGTAAAACATTTCGTCATCGATGCGGCCTGATGTATTGCCCTCGCCGAGTATCGCGAGGTCGCGGTCTGGATCGCCCAGAAAGTGCGACAGCATGGTCAGTTGTTCACGTATCTCCGCGCACAAATCGTCTTTCTGCTCATTTTTCTGCCCACTGCCCTCGAGTTCGCCTTCGATCTCTTTTCCGAACTGCTTGATCGTGTCCAGCATCATCGCATTCCTCCGTTACATAACATATTCCGAGGTTTGAAACCCCGTCTGTCTGGCGTTCCGCTAACCCCTGGTTGAAACCAGGGTCTGTCTGGCGTTCCGCCGATCGTCCTTCGGACGTGGGAGTCTTGATTCCAGAACCGTATTTCTTTTTCGCAGTCGATAGCCACTGCTATATTTTAGCTCATTCTGAACAATTTTCGTTTACTTTTTATTTCTTTTGTTTTCTTTCTTTTTGCGTTCGGTGTAAGTTTTCGTTATAATGGTGACATGGCGAGAAACAAAATAGATAACAATGAGAGCAGTGCGGGCAAAACCGGCATCGGGCAGGGGACTATTACTGTCCTGCGTGACCTGCCGTCTGTGCAGAAGCTTTTGTCTCTGCCCGAGGTTGTCGCGCTTTCAGCAACGGTTCCTGCTGCAGTGCTGACGGCTTCGGCGCGTGCGGCATTGGAGGAAGTACGGGAAGCGCTGCAGACAGTAGATCGGGATCAGCCCTTACACCCAGACCTTAGTATTTCTCCCCACCATGCCTCACCTGTGAGAGAAGAAGTACGAGAACAAAGTGCGTTACCGACGCTGAATGGGCTGGCAGAAAGGGTGCGAGTTCTGGCGCAGAAACAGTCGGCGCCGACGCTGCGAGCGGCGGTCAACGCGACCGGAATCGTGCTGCACACGGGTCTCGGGCGGGCGCGGCTTGCAGAAGAAGCGCAGGCGGCAATCCGAGAAGTGGCGGCGAACCATGCGCTCGTCGAGATCGACGATGAGACCGGCAGGCGCGGCTCACGGCGCGATCATGTGCGCGGGCTGCTGTGCGAACTGACCGGCGCGGAGGATGCCACGGTCGTAAACAACTGCGCAGGAGCGGTCTTTCTCGCCGTCAGTGCGCTGGCGGCGGGGCGTGAGGTGATCATCTCGCGCGGCGAACTCGTCGAGATCGGCGGCGCGTTTCGGATGCCGGACATTATACGCGCAAGCGGCGCGGCTCTCGTTGAGGTCGGGACGACGAACCGTACACGAATCAGCGATTATGCCAGCGCCGTTACGGAGCGCACGGGCTTGATACTACGCTGTCACCCTTCCAATTTCGCGATCATCGGCTTCACCGAAGAGGCTGCTACCGCAGAGCTTGTCGGGCTCGGGCGGGAGCGCGGCATTCCAGTAATGGACGATCAGGGAAGCGGCGCATTGATGCCGCTGGAATCGCTGGGCATTTCGGCGATGCGGGCGGGCGGGCAGTCGAGGCTGAGCGCGTCGGGTTCGCTGCGCGAGAGCGTTGCGGCGGGCGGCGACATTATTACGGCGAGCGGCGACAAGCTGCTCGGGGGCCCGCAGTCGGGCATAATCCTCGGCAGTCGAGAGTATATTACACGCATTACAGAGCATCCACTGGCACGTGCGCTGCGCGTCGACAAGCTGACGCTCGCGGCGCTGGAGGCAACTCTGCGTCTCTATCGTGATCCACAGCGGGCGGTACAGGCGATCCCGACCCTGCGCTATCTGGCGCGCACCGAGCCGGAATTAAAACGCATGGCACAGCGGCTGCAACAGCGTTTTCGTGCCGTACTGCCTGCCGGGGAGTTTATCGTTGACGTGATACCGGAGCATTCGCAGGTCGGGGGCGGCTCACTGCCAGGGGAGGATTTGCCGACATGGTGTGTGTTGCTGAAATCGCAGCACGGCGCTATTTCCGCCGACGAAATCGCTGCAGTATTGCGCCGAAACACGCCCGCGATCTTCGCGCGCATCAAAGCCGACGCTGTGCTGTTCGACCCGCGAACGCTCGACCCGCACGAGCTCGCTATAATCGCTGAAGCCCTCCGGCTGCTCGCCGCATCAGGTAGGAATGCCATCGTGCAGGCGATTTCAGAATGATGGAATCGAAATGATGTCACAGGCATGATTGGTAAGCTCACAATGAATTATCAGCAATTCACCACAGACGGCACAACGGACGCAGAGAACGAAACCGCGAGGGCTGTCGCTTCGGCGCGTCGCGAAAATGCCGACTCAGGCACCGCGTTATCGCAACCGGAATCTGCCGATCAGTCAACAGAAACAGAGGAGCAAAACACTCTGACGGCTAGCGAACTCGCTGCCCAAGCCGAAAAGATGATAGCCGAAATGCGCGAGGAAATACGTCTCCACAGCAGGCTCGACACGATGGCGAATATTTGGTCTGTCGTTCTGTTTCCCGCAGTTATTTTGTTCCCAATGTGTTTTGGCGGGAGCATATTTGGTTTTCATTGGCACACAATTTGGCAGCGCTATGGCACGATCTTTTTCCTGTTGCCTACGCTGATACTGTCGATGCGAACCCTAGTCTTCGACATAATTGTTGGGAAACGGACGCTCAAAGCGTTACACCGAATCGAGGCAATGGACGATTTGCGGCTCGTCGGTCCACTGGCTGAAATGCTGGGATTCGGTAGTCCATCGGTGCATGATCTGATCAAAGCGCAGCTGATGAGACTGCTGCCACTGATCAAGGAGAGCGATGCCGCGCTGCTCGACAGGGTGCAGCGTTGCCAGTTGAACCGCTTCGTCTCGATCCATCGATATGAGCCAAAGTTCTTTATTGGGCTGTGGCTGAAGAGAAAGCAGCAACGAAAGATCGATACCGATTTTCAACTGGCTATCTTTGCTGCTTATGAGCAGATAGGTGATGCCAGCAGTCTGGTCGCCGTTCAGTCACTCGCACACCCCTCGCCAGAATATCTAAAAATAGTGCCGCCAGAGATCGTCAAAGCAGCAAAGCGCTGTCTAACATTTGTTTCTACGGCCAATAGACACTACGGAGTGAGTAAGCAGCTTTTGCGACCTTCCAGCGCGTCGGAGGTAATGCCGGATACGCTGCTCCGTGCGGCAAATAATCAGCCTGCGAAAGATGAGTCCGATTCGCTTCTTCGTGCCGCAGATTCCGTAGATGCTCCTGTTGCTTCGCATAAAGGGAAAGCTTTGCCATGAGCCAACAGCAATTCGTCACTGACAGCATAACGGACGCTAAGAACGAACCTGCGAAGGCTGTCGCTTCGTCACGTACCGAAAATGCCGATCAAGCAACTGAGATAGTACAGAATGCCGTTGCTGAAGTCAGCGAATACACTGCCGAGGTTGAGCAGATACTCAGCGAAATGCGCGAGGAAGTACGTCTCCACAGCAGACGCGACAGGCTGTTCGATACCTGGTTTTTTGCGCTGTTCCTTTCCGTTATTTTGTTCCCACTGTGCTATGCTGGGAGCAAATCGATTTCCGATCAGGCTAATATGTGGCTGCACTATGGTCCGTTCGCTCTGCTGGTGCCTACCCTGGCACTCTCGATACGCACCCTGATCTTTGACATGAAGGTCGGGAAAAGGACACTCGAATTAACGTCCCAAATCGAAGCGATGAACGATTTGAGGCTCGTCGGTCCATTGGTAGAAATGCTGTGGTTCGGGAACCCGGCTGTGCACAATATGGCGAAAGCGAATCTGATGAGACTGCTGCCACTGATCAAGGAGAGCGATGCCGCTCTGATCAACAGGGTGCAGCGTTGCCAGTTGAACAAATTCGTCGGGATCGATCGATATGAACCGAATCACTTTATAGGATCATGGTCGAGGAAAAAGCGAGAGCGGGGAGTCGATGCCGCGTTTCAACTTGCTATCCTTGCCGCCTATGAACAGATCGGAGACGCCAGCAGCCTGGCTAGCGTCTATTCGATTGCCTATCCTACAGAACGGATTTTAAAAAAAGTTCAGCCTGAAGTGATCGAAGCAGCGCTGCATTGTCTGCCTTTGCTCGAAGAGGTCGACGAACTGGAAAGGGCGAGCAGGCAGCTATTGAGAGCGTCGCATGCTTCGGACGTGCTATCCAACACACTGCTTCGGGCGGCAACGGGTCAGACGATGGAAACACGAGCAGATTCCCTGCTTCGAGCCTCCGATACTGTAGACGCGCTTCATTCTCCTGATACGAAAGTACCGCTATGAATCAGCAGTTTATGTCCGACGAACCCACTGAGACGGTTGTGGCAGTCGAAACCGAAGAACAGGAAGCGTGGGTAGAGGAAGAGACGCAACCAGCAGTCGAAACAATGAAGCAGTCCGCTCTAGTCGAACAGATGACGGCAGATATCCGGCAAGTAGTGGGGTCACGCAATTTGCGGCGCAACCTGTATCTGCTCGG
>Ga0123339_10003237_pt1 | contig 10864 bp, 10 predicted proteins | sample lystaG_FD_89956 | JGI IMG/M metagenome (GOLD analysis project Ga0123339, IMG submission 89956) | Glacier valley bacterial and archeal communities from Borup Fiord, Nunavut, Canada, to study Microbial Dark Matter (Phase II) -... | ecosystem: Environmental > Aquatic > Freshwater > Ice > Glacier ... | reverse complement strand
TGTTCACCGGCGGTCTGGCCACGGTGTTTCTGGCCGCGCTGGTGCTGGGCGTGGACGCTTTGAAGGCGCAACTGCTGCCCTTTCCCCTCCTGGTGCTGGGCAGCAACGCGCTGCTGGCCTACATTCTGCCCATTCTGGGTAAATCCTGGGTGCTCGAGCAGTGGACCATCGGTGGTCAAACGCTCTCGAGCCACTGGCTGGGTGCGCTGGTGGACGAGTGGGGCCGCGCCGGGGGCGGCTGGATTTTCACCTGGGGCTTCATCGCCTTCTGGTGGGCGGTGATTGCGTACTGCAACAAGCGCGGCTGGTTTCTGAGTGTCTGAGTTGAGTTGACTCGGCTCGAGTGCATAAACTCGCCCTCGGGCCGCTCACCTCACACTCCCGCTCGAGCGCTTCCCGTACACTCGAGCCTATGAACCGTATTCTTTCGGTTGCGCCGATGATGGACTGGACAGACCGCCACGAGCGCTTTTTTCTGCGCCAGATTTCGCGCCACACCCTGCTCTACACCGAGATGGTTACAAGCAGCGCACTTAAACACGGCGACGTGAAGCGCCACCTCGCGTTCTCGAGCGCGGAGCACCCCCTCGCCCTGCAACTGGGCGGCAGCGACCCGCTCGAGTTGGCCGAGGCGGCTGTACTGGGCGAGGATTACGGCTACGACGAAATCAATCTGAACGTGGGTTGCCCTTCAGACCGGGTGCAGTCCGGCAAGTTCGGCGCGTGTCTGATGGCCGAACCCCATCTGGTGGCCGAGTTGGTGGCTTCCATGCGCGGAAACGTGAACATTCCGGTCACGGTCAAGCACCGCATCGGCATTGACGATTTGGACAGCTACGAGCACCTGCACCGTTTCGTGGAAACCGTCTCGAGCGCGGGCTGCACCAGCTTCACGGTCCACGCCCGCAAAGCGTGGCTCACCGGGCTGAGTCCGAAGGAGAACCGCACTATTCCGCCGCTGCGCTATGACGTGGTGTACCAGCTTAAACGCGATTTTCCGCAGCTCGAGATTATTCTGAACGGCGGCGTGACTTCGCTCGAGCAGGCGCACAACCACCTCGAGCATGTGGACGGTGTGATGATAGGGCGTGAAGCTTACGGCAACCCATACCTTTTGGCGTGTGCAGACGCAATATTTTATGGCGACGATTCACCTGCTCCCACCCGGCGCGAGGTGCTCGAGCGGCTCATTCCTTACATCGCACAAATGCGCGACCAAGACGTGTATTTAAGCCGCATCACCCGGCACATTCTGGGGTTGATGCAGGGCAAATCGGGCGCAAGGGCCTTCAAGCGCCACCTCAGCGAGAACGCTTACCGGGAAGGCGCGGGTGTCGAGGTGCTGAAAGAAGCGATGGCTAAAGTGCCCGATGAAGTGCTGGATGAACGTCCAACCCTCGAGCCTTCATCCTTAATCGCTATTTAAACACGCTGACCATTTAAAAAAATAAAAGAGAGGCTCGAACGAAAACTCGAGCCTCTCTCGTACTAACCGTTTATTGCTTGCCGCTGACCATCAATCTACCGCCATCGCCAGTTCCGGCTCGAGCTGCTGCACGTTTGCACCCAGTGAGCACAGGCGAGCCGCTAGGTTTTCGTAGCCCCGGTTGATGTACTGCATCCCCTCGATGGTGCTGGTCCCCTCGGCGGCGAGTGCGGCGATGACCAGTGTGCCCCCGGCCCGGATGTCCGCTGCCCTTGCAGTGGTCCCGCGCAAGGTTCCTCCGCGAATTACTTGAACGTGGTCGTGAACTTCGATGTTGGCCCCCATGCGCCGCATCTCGTTGACGTGGCTGCGGCGGTCGCTATAAATCTTGTCCACCACAATGGCGGTGCCTTCAGCGGTGGCCAGCAGAGCGCACATCTGCGGTTGCAAGTCGGTGGGAAAGCCGGGATACTCGCTGGTGGTGAGGTCCACCGCCTGTAAGGTCATGCCCCTGGCGTCCACCTGCACGGTGTCTCCGCTCTCGAGCACGCTCACGCCCATCTCGCTGAGCTTGCCCACAAGTGCGCGCAGGTGCTCGAGCCGCACCCCAGCAAACGTCACGCAGCCACGGGTCGCGGCCACCGCAATCATCATGGTTCCGGCTTCGATGCGGTCGGGAATGATTTCGTACTCTCCCCCAGACAGCTTCGAGACGCCCTCGACGGTGATGGTGTGGGTTCCTGCGCCCTGGATGTTGGCCCCCAGGCTGTTGAGGAAGTTGACCATATCCACCACGTCGGTGTCGATGCTGGCGTTCTCGAGCGTCACTTTGCCCGCATTTCCCTCACTGTGGCTCAGCACGCTCGACAAAATGGCGTTCTGGGTCGCGCCCACGGTGAGCATCTCGAAGACGTAGGTGCCGCGAGGAGCCTGGGTGCGAACCGCATGGAAAGACCCCTCGAGTTCAGAAATCTCGAAGCCGTAAGCTTTCATGGCCTTGATGTGCTGGTCCACCGGGCGGTCTCCCCAGGCGCAGCCTCCCGGCATTCCCACCGTGGCGACCCCGGCCCTCGAGAGCAGCGCGCCCAGAATGCTGAACGAGGCCCGCATCTTGCTGACCAGCTCGAACGGCGCTTCGGTACCCGCCAGCACCGGGGTGTGTAAGCGCAGGGTGTGCTCTCCGAGCCAAGTGAAGCGGGTTCCCAGCGACCCCATAATCTCGAGCAGGTTGAAGATGTCGCTCAGGCGCGGTACGCCGTGTAATATGACGGGTTCCGAAGTAAGCAGGCTCGAGACGATGATGGGCAGGGCGGCATTCTTGCTCGACTGAACCCGAATGCTGCCCAGTAGGGGGGTACCACCGACGATACGGAGAGGGGTGAGCTGCATGGGAGTCCTTTTGAGCATCAGCCGCAGGGCTGAGGGAGGGTAAGTAGGGTGCGGTGGATAACGCTAGAAGCATGTTACACATCGTGCTCAGCGCGTGTCTACTCGTGAAAAACCTGTTTCACTCAGCCACCCCTCAGCCAACGCTCAAGAAAAAGCTGGAGCTAGACGTATATTTCCCGTTTTCACCCGCAAAAGAACTTAAATAAGGGTCTAAGGGTGAAGAAAGAGTGAAGAAAGAGTGACGTAAACCTAAAATACATCTCAAGTCCACTGTTCTTGTGTAAGATGCTCTTTATAGTAAAGCATACGGCGGAAATTGGGGTTTGATACTCACCTTCTGACATCCCCTAACCCCTCACACACTCGAGGACACCATGGCTAAAAAAGAGAAAAAACGCTTGCAGGTGGTCATCAGCGAGGAGCAAGACGCGCTGCTGACCGAAACCGCCTACGAGCTGTCGAGTCGGGAACGCATCTTTTCCAAAAGCGAGGTGGTGCGCCTCGCCATCCACAATCTGGCCAAAGAAATCAAGGCCGGACACGCCAATCTCGAGGAACTGGCCGCCAGCCTGGACGGGGACGAGGAAGAGTAAAGGCTACTAAATTTCAAAGGTCGAACGTCTGGCACACACTAGACGTTCGACCTTTGCATTTACTTCGCCTCGAACCAATTCGCGCCCACGCCCACCTCCACCTCGAGCGGGACATCGAGTTCATACGCGCCGCGCATCTCCTCGAGCAAAATGGCTTTGACCTGCTCCACGCGCTCGAGCGGACTTTCCACAATCAATTCGTCGTGAACTTGAAGCAGCAGGCGCGCGCCCAGCGCGCTCAGCCTCGGCTCGAGCCGAATCATGGCGATTTTGATGATGTCCGCTGCCGTGCCCTGAATCGGCATGTTGTAGGCCACCCGCTCGGCAGCCTCGCGCACGTTGCGGTTGCTCGAGTTGACCTCGGGCACGAAGCGCCGTCGGCCCAGCAGGGTTTCCACGTAACCGTTTTCGCGGCAGAACTCGAGGGTGCGGTCGATGTAGCCGCGAATGTTGGGATACAGCGAAAAATAGCGCTCGATAAAGCCCTGTGCTTCCTTGAACGGCAGGCCCACATCATGGCTGAGACGGTGCGCGCTCATGCCGTACAGCACGCCGAAGTTGATGGTCTTGGCCGCGCGGCGCTGCTGCGCGGTCACGCTTTCCTCGAGCACGCCCAGAATCTGTGCGGCGGTGCGGCGGTGGATGTCCGCGCCCTCCTGAAACGCCGAAAGCATGATGGGGTCGCGGGAGATGTGGGCCATCAAGCGCAGCTCGATTTGGCTGTAATCGGCGGCAATGAGGGCAAACCCCTCATCGGCGATGAATCCCTTGCGAATTTCGCGGCCCAGTTCACTGCGGATGGGGATGTTTTGCAAGTTGGGGTTGAGGCTCGAGAGCCTTCCGGTGGCCACCGCCGTTTGCTGAAGCGTGGTGTGAACCCGCCCAGTGTGCTCGAGCACCAGGGCGGGTAGTGCGTCAAGATAGGTGCTCTTGAGCTTGCTGAGTTCGCGGTACTCGAGAATCAGCGGCACGATGGGATGCGCGTCGCGCAACGGCTCGAGGGTGGCCACCGCCGTGCTGCGCTTGCCGCCCGCTTTGGTCTTCTTGCCCGCGCTTAATTTGAGTTCGTCGAAAAGTACGGTCTCGAGTTGGTCGCGGCTCGAGACCTTGAACGGGTGTCCCGCCTGAGTTTGAATATCGGCTTCCAGACGCTCGAGGCGAGTTCCTAAACTGTCGGACAAGGCTTTCAGGTAAGGCACGTCTACGCGAATGCCGTGCAACTCCATACGGGCCAGCACTTTGGAAAGTGGCAGCTCGAGGTCCTGGTACAAACTCTTTTGCTGGGCGTTGAGCTTGCCCGGAAGCTGGGCCAGCAGGTCGCGGGTGATTCTGGCCCTCGAGCCTGCGTCTTTGGGCCACTCGAGTCCAGCGTGCCGGAATGCCAACTCCTTTTCGGTGGTGACGGCGGTATCCATCAAGTAGGCCATCAGCAGCGGGTCTTCGCCGGGTTCCACCGCTACGCCGTGCAAGCTCAGGTGGGTGGACAGCGCTTTGGCGTTGGCGGCATTGAGGACCTTTTGGTGTGAAAATGCGGCGTAATCCACACCAGCTTCCAGGTCTACCTGAGCCTGATAAATCTTGTCGCCGTCAGCAAAACCCACCTCGAGCAGCTTGGCGGTCAAGTCGAACTCTTTAGATAGGGTATAGCCCCACACCACGTCTCCCCGGTCCGCGCTGGGCAAGGCCCATTCGGTCAGCTCGAGTAAGGCGGGTTCGGCAAACAGGGGGCTTTGCACCGGAGGCTTGTACGGACTCGGCTTGCCCCTCATCACCGCCTGGGCCGACACCTCGGCCACCAGGGTTTTCATCTCGAGTTCCTGCAACTCATCAATGAGCGCTTCCAAATCGGGCTGGTGGTCCAGCACCTCGCCAAAGTCCATCTCGATGGGTAAATCCAGCACCATGCGGCTGATTTCCCTCGAGAACACCACATCCTCGCGGCTGGCCCGCACCTTGTCGCCCACCTTGACCGGCAGCAAGGTTCCGGCGTCGGCTTCCTCGAGAATGCGGTCCAGGCTGCCGTAGTCTTGCAGCAGCTTGGCGGCGGTTTTTTCGCCAATCCCCCTCGCCCCCGGAATGTTGTCGCTGGCGTCTCCGGTGAGCGCCCGGTAGTCCACCCACTGCTCTACCGTCACACCGTACTTCTCGAGCACGCCCAAAGGGGTCATCAAGCTGTGGTCGCTGCGAATCACGCTCACCTTGTCCGAAATAAGCTGGTAACTGTCGCGGTCACTGGTGAGGATGCGGACCTCGTAGCCCTCGAGCCGCGCCTTTTTAGTCAGGGTTCCCAGGATGTCGTCGGCCTCGAAGCCCGGCAGCTCGAGGTGGACGATATTCATCAGGCTCACGATTTTTTTGATGCGCTCGATTTGACCGGGCAAGTCCTCGGGCATCTTGGCTCGGCCCGACTTGTAGCCCTCGAACTGCTCGTGGCGAAAGGTGCGAACCGGGGCATCGAAGGTGACGATAACGCCACATTTGTTGTCCTTGAGCACCCGTAAAAGCGCCTTGATAAAGCCCAAAATGGCCTTGACCGGCACACCCGTGCTGGTGGTCAGGTCGTGCTGGATGGCAAAGTAGGAGCGGTAAGCCAGGGCGTGGCCGTCTACCAAGACCACACAATTTTTGTCCACTCGAGCGTTGGGAACCGTCATGCTCTCATTTTACGCTACGAACGTAGGGATGGGTGAAGGAGTGCTCGAGCGGTACACTGAGCCATGAATTCGAGCGCTCGAGCCATTATTTTAGGATGTTTTCTAACCCTTCTGGGAACGGCCTGTGGTCCGGTGCTGCCGGGTCCCGGTCCGGCACGCTGCACGGCTAACCCCTGCTCGAGTGTGAATCTCTCGAGCGACCCACGCACGCTTCAGGGACGCTGGGTGGGTCAAGTAGAAGTTCCTCAAGTTTCGGGTGAGACTCCTAAGCGCGTCCCCATCAACTTCGATTTGAGTGCCCAATATAAGGACGAGTTTTACTACACCGTGTCGGGTACAGCACAGTTCGAGGGTAAAAGCTACCCGGTGCGCGGCACCCCCACTTTCAACTACGACGATAAGATTTTGAAACCTCAGTACAGTCCAATTCCAAACCCACCATTCTTTGAGCTGCTCGAGGGGGACACGGTAATTTACTCGGTGCCTTACATGTTTTGGCAAAAAGATAAAAGCCACTACGAGGGCAACTTCTCTCGCCAGAATCCGCCCGCATACTTTTCCATGACGCTCGAGCGCCCTGTTCTACCGCCTGTGGCCCTGGCCCAGACCCTTCCCTGACCGCTCGAGCTTATGGGGCCTGATACACTCGAGCCAACGTGAACCCACTCGAGGCCGCGATAAAACTCACCCCTCGAGCGGACCCGGTTCCGCTGCGCGAAAGTGTGGGGGGGTGGCTTTATGTGGCCGCCACCAGTTTCGGCGGTCCCGCCGCACAAATCGCTACCTTAAACCGGGTACTGGTCGAGGAGAAGCGCTGGATTTCGCAGGAGCGCTTTTTGCACGCGCTGAGCTACTGCACACCCTGCTTCCCGGCCCCGAGGCCCAGCAACTAGCGACCTATCTGGGCTGGCTGTTGGGCGGCCCCAGAGGAGCACTCATCGCCGGTTGGCTGTTCGTGCTGCCCAGTTACCTCAGCATTAGTCTGCTGAGTTTTTTGTACCTGCGCTACGGCCAAACTCCCGCGCTCGAGGGCTTTTTCTTCGGTCTCAAGTGCGCGGTGCTCTCCATCGTGCTCGAGGCGCTGCTCAGGGTGGCCCGCCGCGCTCTGGTCAGCATCTCGGCTAGAGCGCTGGCGTTGGCGTCGTTCATGGCGCTGTTTTTCCTGAATCCCCCCTTTCCGCTGCTGATTGTGGGCGCGGGCCTGCTGGGCTACTTTGCGCCGCTGGCCTTCTCGAGCACGCCCAAAAACAGCGCATTGCCCGAGCAAACATAGACGCTCATTCCCGATTCGAGCCTGCACACGGTTCAACTGTCCTGGCGCTACTTTTTGAGTGTTTTGATAGCAGGTCTCACACTGTGGTGGCTTCCGGTGGGCCTCGCCGCCCTGCTCGAGCAGCGCACCCTGGTGCAGCTTGGGGTGTTCTTCGGCCAGACCGCCGCCGTGGCCTTCGGCGGGACTTACGCGCTGCTGGCCTACGTGGCGCAGCGGGCCGTCGAGGTTTACGGCTGACTGGGTCCGCTCGAGATGGTAGACGGTCTGGGCCTGGCCGAAACCACGCCGGGGCCGCTCATCGGGGTGGTGCAGTTCGTGGGCGCGCTGGCGGCTTTTCGCTCGAGTGCGGCTCGAGGTGGAATCTAGGGTGGGTGCTGGGGTTGAGCGCGGCTCTGGGAGCAGGGTTAAGCGCGCTGGGCTGGATTTAAACTTTTGCTCTCTTTTGCAAGACGTCGTAACCGAGGATATGCGCGAGCGTTTGAAGCTGTCCAAGCAGGGTCGGGGTTGCTTTACAGTGCACAAACAGCACATCTGTTCCGACATCGAGAGCAAAACCCAGCTCGAGCACGTTATCGCCAACAAACCCATAGTCAAACCAAACATCGCTTTCATAGTCTGATTGCTGTATCCCATACTCGAGGGCGGCTGCGTCGGATTCATCGTAATTGCAACCGCCCAGACGCGCGACACACTCTGTAAATAAGCTGCGATTGCTTACCAAAATCTACTCGAGCAAGTTCCATACAGCTTGTTCATTAAAATCACCCATTGAAGCCTCTCTCAGCGCAAATGCACCGTCACCGGCAAAGTCTTGGGGCCCAGCGTGATGGCCAGGTGATACTCGGGCGTGAACCCTTCGGGCAGCTCGAGCCGCACTCGAGAAGCCCAGGTCGCCAGCACTACCTTCATCTCCCACAGCGCGAAGATATTGCCGATGCACTGGTGAATTCCGGCCCCAAACGGCAGGTAGGCGAACTTGGGGAAGTTTCCCTCCTGGGCAAAACGCTCGGGCCAGAAGCGAGTGGGGTCGGCAAAGTAGCGCTTATCGCGGTGGGTCATGAAAGCGCTGGTCAGCAGCAGGGTTCCCGCCGCCAGGGGCCTTCCCAGCAGGGTCACGTCTCGAGTGGGAATCCGACTGGTCAGCCACGCCGCCGGATACAGGCGCTGGGTTTCCTTGACCACGTATTCGGTGTACTTCAGGCGCGGCAAATCCTCGAGCGTCACCGGTCGCCCCCCCAACACGCTGTCTAGCTCAGCCTCGAGCTTGGCGCGCACCTCGGGGTGGCGGGCCAGCAGGTAAAACATCCAGGCCAGGGTGTTGGCGCTGGTCTCGAAACCCGCGCTCATCAGGGTCAGGGCCTGTGCGGCCACCTCGTTGTCACTCAGGGCGCTGCCGTCCTCGTCCCTGGTTTCGAGCAGCATGTCCATCAGGTCTCGAGCCTGGGGCTTGAGTGCCCGCCTCGAGCGCACAAACCAGTCCAAACCGCCTCGCACCGTCTCGAGCGCCACCTTATCCCGACCCCAGTACGACACCTTAAGGGTGTCGGGAAGTATCCCGTACAGCAAAATATGGTTGTCCAGACGCGGCAGAAGCTGCGAGAGCGCCGAAGTCACCCGCTTCACCTGGTCGGGCGGCTCGAGGCTGAACAGCGACTCACCCACGATGTCGAGTGCCACCCGCCGCGTTTCCAGGTTGAGGTCGAGTTTTTGCCCCTGGCTCCAGCTATTGAGCGCGCCGCTGGCGTGCTTTACCATCGGCTCGAGGTAGCCACCGAGTTTTTCACGGTGAAACGCGGGCTGCATCATGCGGCGCGGGCGGCGGTGTGCCGTGCCTTCCTGAGAAAACAGGTTTTGACCGACCACCGAGGCCTTCACCTTGCGAACCGCACGCTGCCGCTCGTACAACGGGTTTTGCCAGATTTCACGCAGCGCGTCGGGGTGGTTGACCAGAAAGCGCACCTCACGCCCCACCTGGTACGGCGCTAAGTCTCGCCCCAGGCCCAACTCGAGAAAAAACTTCATCGGGTCTCTCAGGAGCTGCGGCAGATGGCCCACCACCGGGTAAGGCGCGATTGGAAAGGTGGGAAAGGTGGGAAAACGCAGCGGAACCGAGGGAGGAGTTGAGATTGAGGGCGCTCGAGCGGTCATGGGGGTTCCTCCAGCGAAGGACTTGAGGTGTATCGAAAATCTCAAATGACGCAAACAAACCCATCATAATCCTTTACCTCGAAAGATTTGCACGATGCAGGGGCAGATACTCACTCCATATATCTTAGCTCATCTATTCACAAGACTTGACAAGAGAAGACTCAAGTTATATACTTTTCCCATCAAAGGACGCACTTGGATTGCGCCCTTTGAATCCCTCAAAACGCTACTTTTTGCCACAAAGATTTTCCGTATACCAGGAGAACCCACATGATGACCTACCGCACCGCCAACACCCTGCTTGACCGCATGTTTTCGGACTTGAACCGCAGCGCAGCCGCGCAGCCCGCTCCCGTCTCGAGCACCGATTTGCTCGAGTTCGCCACGCACTTCACCGTGCGTCTGGCACTTCCCGGCGTCAAACCCGAAGACTTGGAGGTGTCGCTCGAGGGCCGCACCCTCACCGTGAAGGGCAGATATGCCGAGTTCGACAACGGCGACGCCAGAGTGCTGACCCACGGCCTGCAACAGGGTGAGTTCAGCCGCACCCTAAAGGTTCCAGCTGGCGTGGGCGAAGGTGTCACCGCCACGCTCGAGCAGGGCATTCTCACCCTCGAGATTCCCAAGCCCGCCGCCACTCAGGCCCGCCGTATCGAGGTCTCAAGCGGTCAGAAGCCCGTCGAGAGCGCTCAAGCCTAGTTTGTGCTTTACTTTCAGCCCCTCCCGCGTGGAGGGGCTTTTCATTTTTATAGGCACTCCCCTCGCATCTCGAACGCTTAATTTTTTGCTTTTTTGCGTGCTGTAAGGATTCTGTAAGCATTCCGTGACGCTTTGGTGTTTATATTAAGGTTATGAAGTTTTTTCGTTTCTCATTACCCCTCATTTTATCGAGTGCAGCGGTGCTGGGAAGCTCCGCCAGAGCGCTCGAGCTGACCGAAATCCAGGGCAAGGTCGAAATCAAACTCGGCGAGGGCTGGACTGCTGCCAAAGCCGGACTGCTCCAGGGGGCTGGCCCGCTGCGAACCCGCGCTGGACAGGTCACGCTCGAGGAGGGCGGGGGCCGTTTCAAACTGGGGTCGCAATCCACGCTCGAGCTGCGCCAGGGCGAACCGGCGTTGCGCTCCGGTCAAGCCTATCTCGAGGGTCCGCTGCTCGGGTTCGTGGATACAGTTCACTTCCGGCTCGAGCGGGGCAGCCGCGCCCGTCTGGATTTGATTGGGCCGCAATCGAGGCTGGCGGTGCTCGAGGGCAAAATCAATTTGTACAGCGCCAAGCTCAAAAATTTGAGCATTGGGGCGGGTCAGAGCCTGAATTTGCTCAGCACCCTACAAAGCGCTTATACCGAGGAACCGGGGCCGTGGTATCTCGAGAAAATCAGCGG
>Ga0123339_10003236_pt1 | contig 10868 bp, 7 predicted proteins | sample lystaG_FD_89956 | JGI IMG/M metagenome (GOLD analysis project Ga0123339, IMG submission 89956) | Glacier valley bacterial and archeal communities from Borup Fiord, Nunavut, Canada, to study Microbial Dark Matter (Phase II) -... | ecosystem: Environmental > Aquatic > Freshwater > Ice > Glacier ... | reverse complement strand
GTGCTCGACGCGGCGGGAACGGTGCTGGCGGCTCGAGGGCCAGCGATTTCGGGCCAGGCGCTTCGGGGGGACGCCGTGGGCCGATTCAGCATATTTGGGCAGCGAATCTACGCCCTGCGGGCGACCCCGGACGCCTTCGTGCGGGTCTCCACCTCTGAGTTCACGCTGTTCGAGGCGCTGGACCACACCCAGAAGCTGCTGTTTCTCTCACTGCCCCTGCTGGTGCTGATCGGTCTGGGCAGCGGATACCTGCTCATCGACCGGGCGCTGCGGCCCATCGACGCGGTGAGCCGGGTGGCCGGTCAAATCGCCGCTGCCGGGGAGTACACCCAGCGGGTGCCCGAACCGCTGGGCCACGACGAAGCCGCCGTCACCGCTCGCACGGTCAACGCCATGCTGGCCAAGCTCGAGGCCCTGATCGAGCACGAGCGGGCCTTTTCGCTGGCCGCCGCCCACGAACTCCGCACCCCCCTGAGCGTGCTGCTGGTTCACACCCAGCTCGGCCTGGAAAGCGACACGCTCGAGGACGCCAGGTCGTCACTCAGGGGCAGCGAGCGCAGCGTGCGCGAACTCATCACCCTGGTGGACGGCCTGCTCAGCTTGGCCCGCAGTGGCGGTGGGCTGCGGGAATGCACCGACCTCTCCGACGTGGCCCTGCGAGCGCTCGAGTCCTTTGAGCACGGCTTTCCAGGGCGGGTTCACCTCGAGCTGGAGGAATCCAGGGTGCGTGGTGACCCGCTGGCCCTGCAACTGGCGGTGCGAAACCTGCTGGAAAACGCGGGCAAGTACGGACGCGGCCAACTCTGGCTCAGCAGCGGGCGCAGCGCTGAACACGCCTGGCTGAGCGTCACGGACGACGGCCCCGGCATCCCGGAAGCCGACCGCCTGCGCTTGCTGCGCCCTTTTGAGCAGCTCGACTTTCAAGCGGGGGGTGCGGGTTTGGGACTGGCACTGGTCCACACCATCGCCCAGCAGCACCGCGCCCAGGTGCGCCTGGAGCACCCACCCGACGGGCGCTTCAGCGTTCGCCTGACCTTTCCCCTGGCCCAGCGGACACAGGAGGACCCCTGAACGTCCGCCTATCCCTACCTACCCGCCTACTTGCCTGCCCGTCCATTCGTCCGCCAGGCCCTTCGTCGGAACGCCAAGCTCTGCGCGCCGCTTCCCCAGCGTCCACCCCCCTCGAGGTCAAACATGTCCCGCATTCCCGCTTCCAGCGCACCCCTACAGGTCATCACCGACCCGGCCCCCCTCCAGATTGAAAACAAGCATCCGCTGACGCTGCGCTGGATGCACTGGGTGAACTTTCCCTTGATGCTGATTCTGCTGTGGAGCGGCATCTTGCTCTACGTGGACAACAGCGACTTTCGCATCGGCATCGGCTCTTGGACCCTGATTAAACTCTTCCCCCAGAGCTTTTATCAAGCCCTGGGAATGCTGGCCCCTAACCACAACGACGTGGGCCTGGCCTGGCACCTGACCTTTATGTGGGTGTTCACGGTGAACACCGTGCTGTACGTGCTGTATAACGCTGTTTCCGGGCAGTGGCGCTTTCTGGTACCCCGCAAGGCCACCTGGGGCAAGGCTGTCAAGGTGATTCGCCACGACGTGTTCAGGTCGGGCCGGATGCCTATCCAGTACAAATACAACGGGGCGCAGAAGCTCGTTTACTTCTTCGTGGTCATCATGCTGGTGCTGATGACCACCACCGGCCTGGCCGTCTGGAAACCTGCCGACCTCGGCTGGCTGGCGCTGCCCACCGGGGGGGTGGACCTGGCCAAGCCGGTGCATTTCTGGCTCACCATGGCCTTCTCGCTGTACATCGTGGTGCATGTGGTGCAGGTGACGCGCGCGGGCTGGAACAACTTCCGCTCGATGGTCACGGGCAAGCAAATCGTGGCCGTGGAAAATCCTCAAACGGTGCAAGCTGTCGCCGCCGCCGAGGGAGAGCCGGTTATGCCCAGAAGCGCGCCGCTGCCCGCCCCCGAAGCGAAGGCCAGTGTTCAGCGACAGTCGCGCAAGAGCTTTGCCGCAGCGGGCATCGCCGTGGCCGCCGCGTTGCTCGGCTGGGGCGTGTGGAGCGCCCAGAGTGGGGCGCTGGGCTATCCCCCCTCACTCAAGGGCATGATCGAAGCTTACAAAAGCGCTGATCCCGGTGAAGCGGACGCGGCCAAAGGCGAACCCGACGCTGCCGCTAAGACCGGCGAAACCGGGAAAACCGACGCTGCTCCGAAGGCCGGGGAGACCGAGGCTGGTGCCGCGACCAGGAAGACCGACAAGGCAACTCCGAACACACCCCCCACTGACGGGAAATAGGTCCTGTGGAGTTGCGGAAGAGGGGCGTGAAATGAAACGTCCTTCTTTTGTTGCCCAGCCTGACCATTCATGCCTGGTTCCTTTAGGAGTTTCCCATGAGCCACACCCTGCTGATCAATCTCGCCCGTGTCATCTCGATCCTCGGCCTCGGTCTGCTGACCTTCAGTGCCATCGGTGGGACGCTGCTGGCATCCCGCACCGCCCAGAAGATCAAGTTTCTCAAGGGCCAAACCTTCAAGTACCACCGCACCCTCTCGATCATCGGCGCGGTGCTGCTGCTGCTCCACCCGATTCCGCTGTGGCTGGCCTCGAAGACCACTGGGGTGACGCTAGCCTCGATTTTCGTGCCGTTCCTGGCCAATAAGCAGTCCTTGTGGGTGGCCTTCGGCACCCTGGCGATGTACGCCATGATCGCGGTGACTGCCACCTCGATTTACATCAAGCGCATCAAACGCAGGACCTGGCGGGCCGTACACTACGCCAGTTACGCCTTCTTCACCCTGGGGCTGGTGCACGCCATCCCGATCTCGAACGACTTCGGCAAGGGCGCGCACGTCAACTTCCTCGATTTCGAGAAGATTCTTTTTTACCTGGCGGCTGTGGCGGTGCTGGCTTTTCCCGTCTGGAGGGTGATCGCCCATCGGCAGCAGGTGGCCAGGAAACTGGCGAAAGTCAACCTGAGGAGCGGCGACTGATCCGCGTGACATCGCCGCACGGCTCGAGGAGGGTGCGGTCCATCGCTCGAGTTTACCGCTGTTTGCCTTTCCCGAAGCTTCGTAGAGTGAACGCCCTTGTTTCCATCCACCCCGTTTACCATCGCGTGAGGTCAGTTAAAAGTTCACCGCTTGAGCGCCCACCGCTTGAGTTCCCGATACGCCTCGCGCGGACCCTGCGGCACGAAGCCGGACCCTAAGTAGAGTTTATATGCCTGCTCGAGCTGATTTTTAGCCGCCTCGGCGCGACCCTGACGGGCGTAGGCCCGACCCAGCACATAGTGAGCCAGCGGGTTCTCGGGCGCGTAAGTGATTGCCTGCTCGAGAAAGCGTACTGAATTTTGCTGTCCTGCGTTGGTTTTATGGGTGTCGGCAAAGCCCCCGGGGGTGCGCTCGCCCCGGTAGTAATAAAACTGCGAACGCACGTAGTTGTAGGGCAGCAAGCTCACCAGCTCGAGGTCCACCGTTTTTCCGTTCATCTTCTTGTAAGCGGTGATGGTGTGCTGGGGTCCGAAGACAGTCTCGAGAAAGCGGTAGCCCCCGGCGGAAGTGTCCCACATGGACAGCCCCTGATATCCCGCGAAAGGCGTGGGGTCCGAGGCGTCCACCTGAATCTGATGCCCGTCTGCAAGGCCCAGCACCGTGACCACATGGCTCAGATTGGTGGCCGCTCCCTTTTCATTCTTCCACACCATCGCCACACCCGCGTTCAGATTCATGTTTTGCAGCAGGCCTGCGATGAGGGTTGATTGCAGCAGGCACTGCCGCTCACCGTTTTTGACGGTGTACACGAATTCAAAGCCGCGCTCGAGGCTGGATTTGGGAATGGTAGCTTTAATGGCCTTGTGCAACCAGGCCGCCGTGTCGCGCTCGAGCGCCGTCCGTTTGACGGAGTTCGTTTCTGCTTTGAGTTCCGACGCTCGCAACTTGAGAGCCGCCTCGAGCGAAAGCCCGGCGTGACCGGGCAGGGCCGCAGCAGGTGTTTTTTGAAACGCCTGGGCAAACCACTCGGCAAAGCCCTGCTCACCCTGGGCAGGCACCAACTTGCTCGAGTCATGGACGAGCTGATTGAACGCACTCGAGCCGTAAGCGTAAGTTGCGCTCGAGGCGGGGTTGGAGAGAGTCTGGGCCTGGGTGGTGGGCATCAGGGCAAAGCCGAGTAGAAGAGGGCAAAGTCTGGGTTTGAAGTGCAGCATGAAACCTCGCTGGAAGCTCGAGTGAAAGTGCACTCGCGCGCTTGTGACCCGAGCCTAGTCCCACCGTCTAAAACGCGGGTGAAATTAGAGGGTGTTTGGAATCGAGTGGAACTTCATTTAGCCAATATTTGAGCCATCAAAATGACCATGGCGGCGTATACCCACCTGGTGCCGACTTGCAAGGGGCACTCGAAGTCGCACAACAATCGTGTTTGACGGCGTGGTCAGGCGATCGTGTGTTCCATTGTCTTCTTCTTGGACAGAACGGCACCTAGCGGGCCTGTCCGCTTGGTCAAAGCAGCGCCCGTCTTGGGCAGAACGGCACCCCGTGGGGCCTGCCCGCATGAGGACGCTTGACCGCTTGGACAAAACGGCACTGCATAGAGCCTGTCCGCCACCCAGCGACGCGGCACGACCTCAAAATCGGGTTTCCCAGGCTTGGACAGGCCGCTGGTCAATGACAAATCCCATCAAATACGACCAAACTTTCACAGGGGTCGCACTGCACTTCGACACTGGCCTTCGCTATACCTGAGTCACTGAAGGGCAATACGAAATCTGCATGAACCTGTGTTCAGGTGTGTGGAGGCGGGTTTCCGGAGAGCAGCGCCAGCATCTCCAGACGACGGGTCCCGAACAGCAAGTGTAGGCCACTGACCCAGGCCACCGATGCCACCACCCCGGCCAAAATATCGCTGGGATAGTGCACACCCAGATACAGCCGTGACCAGCAAACCCCAATGGCGAACAGGGTGCTCAGAATCAGCGCCCCCCAGCGCCAGCGGGTCTCCCATGTCAGGCAGATGATGGCGGCGGCCAGCGCCGCCGATCCCATCGCGTGTCCGCTAGGAAAACTGAAGTCAGATTCTGGGGCCAACGAAAGCCACAAATCAGGGCGCTGTCGCTGAACCACCAGCTTGAAGATGTTAAGGGCGACTGCGCCGCCCAGAGACAGCAGCAAGAAGACCGCTGCCCGGCGCTGACGCAACAGCAGCAGCGCTGACACGATCAGTGCAGTTAGAACACCCATACTCAGCGGGCCACCCAGGTGCGAAAATGTCAGGGCCAGCGTGTTGAGAAAAGGTGTGGTGTAGGAATGCAAACGCTCGAGCAACACCCGATCCCCGTGAAAGCCGCCTTTTTTGTAGATATCCTCAGCAATCTTCCAGAACAAGAAGAGCGGCAGCACGATACACAGCGCCAAGAGGAAGACCAGGGTTCGGTGTTGACGAAGTACCTTCAGGAAAGGAAAGCGGGAAGTCATTGGGTGTCCTTTTGACGGGTGGTTCTAAGCATCAACACTCCGGCGATAAGCGCCGTGATTGCTCCGAAGGCAAATGGCGCGCTGTGTGAAACCTGGGTCCAGAGCACCCCGGCCAGCAGGCTGGCGGGCAGCGCCATCACCCCAATCAGGCCGTTGTACCAGCCGAACACTGCCCCTCGAGCGCCCTCCGGGGCCAGTTCGCCCAGGTACGCCTTCCACACGCCCTCGGTGAAGGCCATGAACGCCCCGTAGAGTATGAACAAGGCCCAGGCCAGCCAGACTGTCTGGGCCAGCGCGAAGCCACCGTAAATCAGCGCGAACAGCAGCAGGCCCCAGCGGGCCACCCGGCCCCGGCCCAGTCGGTCAGCGAGAATCCCGGCGGGGCCGCTGGCCGCCGCGTAGACCACGTTGAAGGCGAAGTACACCAGCGGAATGGTCAGAACTGTTACGCCGAGGTCCTGGGTTCGCAACAGCAAGAAGGCGTCGCTGCTGTTGCCCAGCGCGAACACGGTGACTGCGACCAGAAAGCGGGTCAGGTGGGCATCTCTGGGAAAAGTAACGCGAGGCGCAGCTTTTCTGGCCTTGATCTCCTGAGCGCCCTCTTTAACGAAGAGGACTAAAACCAGTACGGCCAGCGCGGCAGGGATGGCGGACAACCAGAACACGCCCCGGTAGCCCAGCAGCGGCAGACAGGCGAAAGCGATGAGTGGGCCGATGGAGGCCCCCAACGTGTCCATCCCCCGGTGAACCCCGAAGGCCCGGCCCAACTCGGCAGCGGGCGTGGCGGCAGCGATGATGGCGTCTCTGGGAGCCGTCCGCAGTCCCTTGCCGGTTCGGTCAATGAGGCGCGCGGCCAGCAGTTGACCCCAGCCACCACTCAGCGCCAGCAGGGGCCTAGAGAGGGCACTCAGGCCGTACCCGGCCACCACCCAGGGCTTGCGTGCACCCTGGTCCGACTTGCGCCCGGAGTACACCTTGAGCAGGCTGGCGGTGCTCTCAGCCAGACCCTCGATCAGCCCCAGCGTGACGGCGCTCCCGCCCAGCACGACAGTGATGAAGATCGGCATGATCGGAATGAGCATCTCGCTGCTGATGTCCATTAACATGCTGGCCACCCCGAGCAGAAATACAGTGGGTGGAACGCCCAGGATGCGGCGTAGACGGGAAGGGTCAGCTTGCATGGCCCCATCATACCCACCAGGTCTTGACCTGGCGTTTGTGTCACCGGAGGTCATCTTCCTGGCTACGCCCTCAACCCCGTCGCTCGAGGGCCTTGAGGGCCTTAACCCAGCGCCAGTGTCACCGGACGCCACGACCCTCGAGCTTACCGCTCAACCCCTTTGCTCGAGCACCTTGACGTAATTCTCGCCTATGCTCCGCAGGCTAGTTTCAGCGTAAATCTGCGTAGTGAAAATCAACTTGGCGTCGGGGGTCCCGAGCCGTTGCTCGAGCGGCATCCCTGTCGAGGCGGGTGTGCGGTAGCGCGCTCCACGGAATCTTAGCTTGAGCCGCCGTTGTAACCTCACTTATCGATAATCATTCTCAATACACCGTACTGGACAGTATTTTCTTGACAGCCTGAAACCTTAAGCGTATTATTCCGAGCATGTTAGTCAGATATAGACTTCTTCGTAACGCTGCCCCTTTCGAGTGGGTTGCCCTGGTGTTCTCGCTGCTCTCGAGCGCGGGGGCTAGTTCCATGCCGGGGATGACCTCCTCGAGCGGCACCCCTTTCAGTTTTCCCACGCTGCTCCTGCTGGGTTTGGTCGCCGGAGGCACCATCTTCATCGGGTTGCCGGTGGGCCGGATGCAGCGGCTCAAGGCCGGAACCCGCTCGGTGCTGAGCATGGTCGCCGCTGGAATCTTGCTGTTCTTGCTCGTTGAGATTCTGGGCGAGGCCAGCGGGCAAACCACTACCGCCCTGCGAACGCTCCCGCTCGAGGGACTGGCGCTCAGTGCGGCGCTCGTTTTTGGCTTGCTGCTGGGCTTCGTGGGCCTGGTGGCCATCGAGCAGCGGCTCATCAAGCGGGCTAAAGGGCAGGGTCCCGAGCAGCTCTCGCTGATGATTGCGCTCGGCATCGGGGTTCACAACCTCAGCGAAGGGCTGGCCATCGGGCAAACCTACGCGCAGGGCCAGAGCGGACTCAGCGTGGGCCTGCTGCTGGGCTTCGCGCTGCACAACGCCACCGAGGGCTTCGGTATCGTGGGGCCGAGCCTGTGCGGCAAAGCGCGCCTGCCGTGGCGCACCCTGCTGATGCTGGGCGTGATTGGAGGGGGGCCGACCTTCGTGGGCACGCTGTTGGGCAGCTTGTGGACCAACGCGGCCTTCAACGTGTTCGTGCTCTCGCTGGCCGGAGGCGCGATTCTCTACGTGCTCAAAGAGCTGCTGCACAGCGTGCGCTCGGTTCCGGGCCAGTACGCGGTGATGAGCGCGGTGGTGGCCGGGTTCACCCTGGGCTGGGGCACCGGGGCGTTTGCCAGCGTGGTGGGCGGCTCGAGCAATGTGAGCGGAGCCGTGGTCTCCGCCGACGGCGACGTGATTTCGGCTCGAGCGGTCTCCAGCTTACCCACACTTCCGAGCGCGGTCCTGGCGCTGCAAAATCAAGCGGCGCGCAACTTGCTCGAGGAAAAGAGCCTCAAACCCGAGGTCCAAGTTGACGGCACCCGGCACTACACCCTGGTCGCCTCGAGCTTTCCCTGGCAGGTCGCGCCGGGAAGAACCGTGACCGCCTGGGGCTACAACGGCACGGTGCCGGGTCCGCTGCTGCGTCTCACCGTGGGAGAACGGGTGGAGGTGACGCTCGAGAACCGGCTGCCTCAAGCCACCACCCTGCACTGGCACGGTCTGGCGGTGCCGGAATCCCAGGACGGGGTACCCGGCGTGACCCAGGCGGCGGTGCCGTCTGGCGCGAGCTTCACCTACCGCTTCACGGTCACAAAGCAGATGGTCGGGACCCATTTTTACCACTCGCACGTCAACGACGATTTCCAGATGGATTCGGGGCTGCACGGTGAACTCATCGTGGACCCTGCGCCCCGCTCGAGCGCCGCCCTAAAAACTGCAAAAGAGGTGGACGCGCTGCTCGAGCTGGCCTCGTTCAAGGTGGACAGCAGCGAGACTGAGAACGCCTTTACCTTCAACGGCAAAGCCTTTCCCGACGCGCCCGCGCTGACCGTGGTGCAGGGCGAGACGGTGCGGCTGCGGCTGGTCAACGCCAGCGCCGAGGAAAGCCATGTGGTGCATCTGCACGGCTACACCTTTCAAATCGTGGCCCTGGACGGCAACGAACTCAAGGTGCCGCTCGAGGCCAACACCGTGCTGCTGGGGGCGTCGCAGACCGCCGACGTTCGCTTTGTGGCGGTCAACCCCGGCACCTGGATGCTGCACTGTCACATCATGGACCACACCGTGAACCCCGGCCCGCTGTCCGAGGGCAGCGCCACACACATTGCCGAGATGGGAGGTCTCACCTCGTTTATTCGGGTCGTTGCACCGGGCAGCGCCCCGAAGGCGCGCACCGTCTCGGCGGGCGAATTCATGGCGATGAAGTAGTCCCGATGGCTCGAGCGGGGGCAGCTTCCGACCCCTTGCCCTCGAGCCGGACGCGGTTGATGAGCAGGGCATTGACAGTCACAATGACCGTGCTCATACTCATCAGCAGAGCGGCCCACTCCGGGCGCAGCAGAATGCCAAACGCGGGATAGAGCACGCCCGCTGCAAAAGGAATGGCCAGAACGTTATAAATCGCGGCCCAGAACAGGTTCTGGCGCACCTTGCCCTTCACGGCTCGAGCGAGTTTGAGCGCTGCCGCCACGCTAGAGGGGTCGCTTTTCATCAGCACCACCCCAGCGGTTTCCACCGCCACGTCGGTCCCCGCGCCGATGGCGAAGCCCACCTCGGATTGGGCCAGCGCGGGCGCGTCGTTCACGCCGTCGCCCACCATCGCTACCTTTAATCCCTGGGCCTGCAATGCTTTAATCTGCGTCACTTTATCTTCAGGTAAAACATCGGCAATCACGGTGTCCAGACCCAGCGCTCGAGCCACCGCTTCCGCCGTTTTCTTGTTGTCCCCGGTGAGCATCACGGTTTTGACGCCCATCGCGTGCAGTGACGTGACCGCCGCTCGAGCCGATTCGCGCACCCGGTCAGAAACTGCCACCACGCCCAGAAGTTTGCCCTCGAGTGCCACGAACATGGCGGTTTTGCCTTCGCTCGAGAGCCTTTCAAAGTCACTGGTGAGGGCTGAGGTATCTATTTTTTCCTGATTCATCAGTTTGAGATTGCCGATGAAAGTCTGCTGACCCCTCACTCGAGCGCTCACCCCTAGACCTGAGAGCGACTGAAATTCTTCGGCCCGCTCGAGCACGGTTCCCCGGTCCTTTGCGCCCTGTACGATGGCCTCGGCCAGGGGGTGCTGGGACTGCGAATCCGCACTGGCGGCGTAGAAAAGCAAATCGGACTCGAGAATTCCGCTCGAGGGCAAAAGGTCGGTCAGGGCGGGTTTGCCCTCGGTGAGCGTCCCGGTTTTATCGAAGACCACAGTGTCAATCCCGGCGGTGGCCTCGAGCGCAGTGGCGTTTTTGAACAGCACCCCCACCTTTGCGCCGCGCCCCACGCCCACGGTGATGGCGGTGGGGGTGGCCAGGGCCAGCGCGTCGGGGCAGGCGATGACGATGGTGGACACGGCAGCGGTAAAGGCAAAGGCCGCGCCCTGCCCCAGCAGCAGCCAGACCGCCAGGGTGAGCAGGCCCGACCCAAGCGCCACAAACACTAAATACTTTCCGGCGGTGTCAGCGAGGCGCTGGGCGGGCGCTCGAGACGCCTGGGCGTTTTGCACCATCTGCACGATTCTCGAGAGCGCCGTGTCCGCGCCTACTCCCGTAGCCCGGAACCGAAACGCGCCGTTCTGGTTGACCGTACCCCCCACCACTCGAGCACCTGCTACCTTGACTACTGGGATGGGTTCCCCGGTCAGCATGGATTCGTCCACGTAGCTCGAGCCTTCGGTGACTTCACCATCCACCGGCACCCGGTCTCCGGGGCGCACCGCGAGGGTGTCACCCACGATTACCTGCTCGAGGGGGACCTCGAGTTCCTGCCCATCCCGCACCACTCTCGCCGTGCTAGGAGCCAATTTTAAGAGCGCTTCCACCGCGCGCCCGGTGGCGAACCTCGAGCGCATCTCGAGCCAGTGACCGAGCAGGGACAAGGTGGTCAGCATGGCGGCGGCCTCGAAGAAGATGTCTTCGGAAAAAGGAAACAGCGTGTTGACCAGCGAGAAGCTGTAACTGACCAGAATGCCGGTGGCAATCAGGGTCATCATGGTGGCCTCGCCCCTCAGGAGGGAACGCCACGCACTCGAGAGGAAAATCCAGCCG
>Ga0123339_10003235_pt1 | contig 10872 bp, 14 predicted proteins | sample lystaG_FD_89956 | JGI IMG/M metagenome (GOLD analysis project Ga0123339, IMG submission 89956) | Glacier valley bacterial and archeal communities from Borup Fiord, Nunavut, Canada, to study Microbial Dark Matter (Phase II) -... | ecosystem: Environmental > Aquatic > Freshwater > Ice > Glacier ... | reverse complement strand
CGTCTGCCAGATACTTGTCGCCGACGCGATCAGACTCTGCGAATAGGTCAGCTAGTGAATCGGCGCGATCGTTTGGGTTGGGCATTGCTTTTGTGGGGTGAGTGGGTTTGAGATAGATGCACCAAAAAAGCTTAATGGTTGCTTTCGTCGTTTACGCTGTCAATCATGTCCGCGATCGCGTCGGCATAGCGAATGTCGCGGTTCGCTAACTGCTTTAGAAGCGGGTCTTTTTCCGCCAAATTTGCGTGCTTTGTGCCGTTTCCTAGCTCTCTGAGGATCTCAGAAACCTCTAAAAGAAAAGCTTCTGGGTCACCATACCGAGCAATAGTTTCTTTGAGTTGAAGGCGATAGAGCCGAGTTTGGATCTGAGGGTTGCGCATGGCTTTAGTGGGGTGAGTAGAGGTTGAGTGGGTCATGATTTGAAATGGAAACATAATTTGAAATAGTTTAAGGGGCTGATGCACTCAGTTGAGCCGATCGCGCCTTTTGCAGAGCGCGATCGGGCGTTGATTCTAAAAGGGGTAGAGTTCAGCTAGAAAACAAACGGCGCGATCGGGGCTAACCTTTGAAGAGTTGCCCCAATCGGCGGCGGCTTTCGCCTGGCAGATGCCATCTTTGAATGATTTGCACTGAGAGCAGGTGGGAGCGGATGCGGCGGTTTGAAGTATCATTGTGAAAACCTTATAAGAGGGTTGCTAGAGAGGCGCTTTCTTCTTGGTCGGAGTGGAGCGCCTTTCTTCTATTACTATAGCGTGAACTATTTCACGCTGTCAAGTAACTCACACGAAGAAACTCATGCTATATTAGTAATATGATTTAGTGCATGGGAGAAAACTACGTGTCCAGAATCGCAATTCTGCGAGATGAAAAAGGTCTAACTCAGCGAGAAGTTGCTGCTGAGTTAGGCGTTGATGTTTCGACCGTTCGGAACTGGGAAAAAAATCGAGATGGCGTAAAAATGTTTGTCAGAGTAGCGCGTCTTTGTCGGCTGTTTGGGTGCGATCCAGAAGACTTGTACAAGGAAGATGAGGAGGGAGACGCATGATTAACCCGTCAAATATTGACATCTCTACGCTGCCCTCAGTGCCACTAGAAGACAGATCGCAGTTGCCTCAAACACCTTGCATCTATTTCGCGATCGACAGTCAAAGCGTCATTCAATACATCGGCAAGTCGATCAACCCTAGGCAAAGATGGTCGCTGCATTCTTGCCGAAAACCATTGGAAAGAATGGGCGGCGTAAAGATCTCCTATTTTCAATGCTCTTTGGAGCTTTTGGATGAAATCGAATTGTGCCTGATTGATTGGTTTCAGCCCCCGCTAAATCGGCAAGGGATTAAGCAGTTTCGCCAAAAGCAGGGAGTACGGGTAAGACAGATCAAAGAGATTGAAATTGAGGGGTTGGGAGAGCGAATTAAAAAAGCTCGCCTTGACTCTAAAAAGCCATTAGACAAAATCTGCGAAGAGGTGGGAGTATCTCGCACCTATTGGTATGACCTTGAGAAAGAAACGCTGAAAGGCACTTTATCGATTGAGAATGTTAGAAAAATTGAGGAGTCGCTAAAGACTAATGCTATGCGCGAATTGCAATTTTGGTCGGTTGATGAACAACGGAGTCTACCCACACCAAGGAGGCAAAAACTAATGGAAATAAGCGAAAAGCCGATTTTATTTTCTGGCGCGATGGTCAGAGCAATTCTCAACGGCACCAAAACACAGACAAGACGACTGCAAGATCTCGATCGCGTCAATCAATCTCCTGATAACTGGCAATTCCTTGGAATCGCAATCGAGCCTAAGAAAAAAGACCATGTATCAACTGCCAAATTTTGCCACAAGGACGGGGAAGAAGTCGCGATCGCGTGTCCGTATGGCAAGCCTGGGGATTTGCTTTGGATTCGTGAGACGTGGCGACCGATAAGCTGGGGTGAGGATTTTGATTGGATGAGGATTGAATACGCTGCCACTCAGCATCTAGTTGGCAGCGGTCAATCTAATATGACCAAACAAATTAATCCTGAAGACGTTTGGGATGGTTTTGAAAAAGAATGTGTTTGGGAGAAACTTGCTGACGAGTGCATTAAAGCGGGTTGTCTTGAAGAGTCAGGATCTTTTCGACTTGAAGATGAGAACGGGAAATTTCCGATCAAATGGCGACCGTCAATCTTTATGTTTAGAGCGATGAGTCGGCTGAGTGTCGAGATCGTTGATATTCGAGTTGATCGGCTGCAATCGATTTCTGAAGAGGACGCGATCGCGGAGGGTATCGAGCGATCGCCTGTGCATTGTGAACTATGGCGAACTTATCAAAAAGATGATGATGCTCATACGGCATTTCCGACGATGAGCTATAAATCACTTTGGGATTCAATCAACAAAAAATCTTATCCCTGGGAAGTTAATCCGTGGGTTTGGACTGTTGAGTTTAAAGAGGCAAAATAATGAGCACATTCGACATCGTAATCAACCCCGCAGACACAGAAAGAGCCATGGCGATGCAGGTATTACTAGAAAAGGATGGGTGCCAGCACTCATTTTTGATGGCTCGATTTCTTCTAAATTTGGAGGCAAAGTTTGAAGGGGTGCCGACGATTAAAAAAATGGCGTTTATAGAGAGCGCGATCGCGACCTCTAACGAGCATGGAATAGCGGCGTTTCCAATCCTAGAGGAAGCCTACGAAAGCATTGCAATGGGAGACTTTTAAGCCATTGCATCGTCGATCAAAGCCGTTCACTATTTGCAGAAGTGGGCGGCTTTTTCGTATTGTTGTCAAGAATGGTAGTCGCGAATATTTTGCCATGCAATAAGTTGCCGTCACTCGATAGTATTGTGTTGCATGACAGAATGGTATGATGCCTGAAACCATTACTCAGGCGCGATCGCAGTGAAGATAATTGGATATGCCCGTGTCTCAAAACGAGAACAGTCGGAAGACAGCTACGCATTGAAACAGCAACAAAACCGATTGACTCAGGCGGGTTGTGATGAAATCTTTACTGACATTATCAGTGGCACTCGCAGCGATCGCCCCCAGTTTCAGAGGCTCATGCAGATGGTACGAGATCGCGCCATTGATAAAGTGGTTATCACTCGCATCGATAGGTTAGGGCGCTCGCTCTCAACCGTTGCTAAATCCCTAGAAGATTTTCAGCTAGCCAAGGTAGATTTGCAAGTGCTAGATGGCAGCGTTGATCTTTCTACGGTCGGCGGTCGAACTCAGGCGGGGATTATGTCGGTGTTGGCTCAAATGGAGAGCGAGATGACCTCAGAGCGATCGCGGCACGGTTGGGCATACCTGCGATCGCGTCAAGTTGCCATGAATGTGCCGTTTGGCTATCGAAAGGTTGATGATAAGCACGAACTCGACCCAGAGCCGTTTTTATGCTTGCTCGATGGGCAAGTAGAACTAAGTCATGCCGCGATCGCTCGGAACTTGATTGACCTGTTTTTAGAGAAAGGGAGCCTGATTAAAACGATCAAAGCGTTCAACCAGTGCTACGGCATTCTTAAGTTTGAGAACTCTACTACATTCAAACGTGGCTATGAATCTCGATGGTTGCTGCAAAAGTCTCCATCAGGGCTAGGTAAATGGCTTCAAAGTCCAGTGCTGAGAGGGCACCTAATTTATTTTGCTGACACGCCCGATCGGACTCAAACCTTTTATGACACTCATCCTGACCAACGACTAATTACGGATGAGGAGTTTGAGCGAATCAATCAGATATTTGCGATCAATCGAGAGCGTAAAGGTTTTGGCGCGATCGCCCCGGTCTATCCGCTTTCGGGGTTGGTTCGGTGTGGCGTGTGCGGTGGGCTGTGCTATTCCAACCGAGCTAGTCAAGATGCTCACCATCGCAAGCGCTACACCTATTACTACTGTAAGAACGGCTACGCTGGGGCTTGTAGCCAGAAAAACTATTTCAGGATGGACTGGGTAGAGGGATTGCTCATTGAAGCATTGACAGAGAAAGCACAAGCGATCGCGCAGATTGCAGCAACGCCGCCAGACAGCAAAGAAGACCCGCGAGCCTTAGAGTTGAGATCGCAGCTATCAGGCTTAGAGAAGTTGGGAAGAAACCCCGCGATCGAGTCTGCAAAGCAAGACATCCTCACTCAAATAGAAGCCCTCCAGAGCGAATCTAGAGGGCAGTCAAGTGATCAAACAAATTTAGATGAGGTATTAAAAACGGTTGCCAATAAGACCTACTGGGAGCTAACAAGCAACACAGAAAAGCGATACATCTATCGATTGCTGGTGACAGCTATTTACGTTAAGCCGTCTGACAGTCAACCAATCGCGCTAACCAATAACAAAAAGCAGGCTAGGCGGCGGCATCTTTCTTGGGAATGCCGAATTGAGCTTCGGGTCTGAGTAAGTTGAGATGCTTAGAAATACATTCTTTGCAAGGCTTAGGGTTGTGATTGCAGGTCGCGATCGCGTCCCTCTCTGCCTGACAAAATCGCTGCACTGACTCTCTTAAAACTTGAACGCTCATTTTTTATCTCTTCCATCAAGATTTCAGTGACAGTTTGCGTAAAATTTGATCCTGTTTTTTGACAAGAATTATTTGTGACTTAGCCCGCTAAAACTTTACGGGCGGCATCGATCAAGACGGCGGGAACTGTGTATTGATTGTTCTCCCCTAGCTGGGCATTCTTCGCGATCGCGCGAAGCAAATTTGACGTTTCAGCCTCTCTGTCCAGAGTCTCTCTTGAATTATTCACCACAAAATCCACCATAGCTGCGACATCGTATCGACGGTGACCTCTCCCTGGACGGGCAAAATGCACCCCTTCTTTAATCAGCCCTGATTGCTCCCATCCTAAAATCGTGCTGCGGTTGTATCCGAGGCGCAATTCAATTTCACCGATCGGCACGAGCGGCTGAATAGCGTTATCCACTGACAACCTCCAACTTGATGGGCTTGAGAACTCGAATCGATCGCGTGACTCCAAAAGCATAAATCAACTTTTTGTTTAGCAAGGATTTGATGCTGTCGCAAGCTTCAGAGGTTGAACGATCGCAGCACTGAGCAGCGATTTGGCGGAATGTTGGCGAGTAGCCTTTATCCTTTTTGAATATGGCGATGAAGGCTAACACTTCGGAGTCGCGATCGCTCAACCAAACATCTTCAACAATGGCTCGAAACTTAATTGATGGCGCGACGGTTAAAGTTGAATTAAACATTTTGAATTCCTGAATAGCGTTTGCAAATTTCAACGATCGCGCGGCTGCTAATCAAAATCGCTGAAGACTTTAAAGTCAATCTCTTCAATTTCAGCGTCATACACTTTCACTAAAACACCGATCGGCTTTGGCTGATTTCGCTTTTTTTTAGTTTTGACAAAACGCCCTTGACTGCTAACAACACAGCTAGACGAATCGCCCCGGAGATAATTTGCATCAACTAGGGCATCCAAGACGGAACCAGTGAGATTGTCTGAGTCACTAGATGCAAAGTTGACGAACAGACACTCGATTGCACAGGCTTTTTCTGGTTGCGGAGCTCTTGATCGGATTGTTTGGAGGATTGCCCCAGACTTCCACTGAACATAGTTCTTAGGCATGAATACGCCGTATTTACCTAATCGGGGACGTGCCTTGCCCATTGCTCGACCTGGTAGCCATATAGTCGCGATTAGATTGTTCAAGGTCGGCGGAAGAGGATACGTGGCGCGGGCGACGATCTCGGGGACAGCTATTAATTCCATTGACTTTTCTCAACCAAAAATTTGAAGACCTTCAAGGATTGCGTTCAGCGCTTCGATTCGCTGATCTAACATTTGGATCATTAGCAGAAATCTTGAGCCGCCATTGCCTGCGATCGTCAGAACGTCTTGATCAAAGGTTTCGCTGCAAGTGTCGAGATACATTCCCTGGACTGCATTTTTAGCGGCTTCAAGTTGCGCGATCGCGGCTTCTATATGATCAATCACGCGATCGCTGCCTCCATCAAAGAAAGCTGTTTGGTCGCAGCATACCCAATGCTCCAAATCGCTTCCTTGTTCTGAGTTGTAGCCACACGCCCTCGATTAATTCCGTCTAATTTGCCGACAGTCTTAGTGGTGAGGGGTTTTTTGAATTCGTCGCAGAGAGCCGCGATCGCGTTGTCCAGTTCCTCGCTAAAGTAATTTGTGATGACGATGCGCTTGATTTTCTGGCTACTCAAAGCGGATTTCAAAGCATCAACACATAGATCAAGAGTTGCGCGATCGTGCGGCTTATGTTCCAAATAACACGGGAGCATAGTGCCTGACTGTCGCCTGATCTTTTTTAACTCTTCATCGGTTTCGTAGAGTGGTAGCCAGTAAGGAGGATCGATGAGGCAGAATGTTCTCTCGCAACCTGACTTTTCAAGTTTCTTAAATGAACCTTCCCATGATTGGCTGATGCTGAGGATAGGAGGCGCGATCGGTAGTTGATATCTCCATTTCTTTAGCTCATCCAACTGTCCTTTGCAGTAAGTGACGTTCAGTTTGCCATTGGCAGATGCGCGAACAACACCGCCAAACGTCAGCTTTCTTAAACAGAGACTTGTAGCCGCTAACTTTGCAGGGTATGAAATATCGGCAGCATCAAAAGTGTCTTTAAGTTGAATCCAAGCGCGATCGCGCTCTAGCGGTTGAGTCCAAGCGCGATCGCACTCTAGCGGCTCCCTGCAAAAAGAGGATCGGAACTCCTCTAAATATGAATAGAACTGATCATGTAATTCACTGTTTACCCAGACGTGATAAATGGCTCTCATTGTGGGGTCAGTATCAGCCCAGAACAGCGATCGTGCTCCTTGGCTCATCAACTTAAGAGACGTGATTCCGCTCCCTGTAAATGGCTCAATCACTGAGTCATAGTCGCCGCAATCATTGAAATCGTAAAGCCTTTTGCTGCCAGGATATCGCGGAACAAGCGCGCTAATTTTCATCTCGCTTCTAACTCAGCTAATACTTTTTGAGAGTGAACGATCTGTATCTCGTGCGAGCTATAAAGACCGCGATCACCCCGTGCTAAGGCGTTTCGGGCTTGCTCAATATGAAAGAGAAGATTTCTGCGCCAGTACCGCTGAAACTCTTCTTTTGTTGGCGACCGCAGACTGCTTTGAATCATTTCAATTTCCCGTGAATTTCAGTGAATTTCCATGAATTGAATTTAACAATTTAAGAATCGATTGTCAAATATTTCTGACTATGGAACGGCTTTTGATTGGATAAATCTTGGCAAGCATATTGTATCGATCGCAGCATTTGCGCTCGATCTCAGTTGGCTCGGTTAATTCCAGATCCGCGATCGGTACGAAGAATGCGAAGTGGCGCAGCCGAGCGAGATCTCCCTCCACTTCGACGACTTGCTGCCGAGCAAGGTCAGAGTGTTGAGGGGCGATACTAAGAAATCGGACAAAATCGCCGACTTCTATTGGATGAGTAGCTAAAGTTTCGGATTTAGACGCGATCGTGGCAATCAGACTATCGGCGGATGAGCACAAATCGTTTGACACCGAATCATTCTTTTTTCGTGGCTCTGAATACGGTTCAGACTCTTTCCATTTAGGCTTTGCATTGTCGCTATTTTCAAACCACAGATGGAAGCATCCAACATTATTTGCGCTGCACCACTTTCGATTTTCTTCGTTGTAATTCTTGCCGTGTAAATACCAAGAAACGGTGGAAACGCCATGATTGCGAATATCACTGGTTCTCTCCATCAATTGCAGTGAGTTGATGTATGAGATTTGCACCTCAATCGCTTTCATCGTGCCGTTCGGATAAATCAGCATCAAGTCCGGCTGCCTAGTCGGAGCGTCGGAGTCTTTTAGTCTGAATTCCTCGCGAACCGATAAATCCGCAACACCATGAATCTCAAAATAGCGTTTGATCGCATCTTTCGCAGAATGGTGTTTTTCTGATTCTCCCTGCCAGTTACGGCACTCCTGAGAGTTGGATTCATATTTTGGGTGGTAGAAGCAAACCCGTCGCGTCGTGTTGTTTCGGAACCGAACGGGATACAGCTTGTTAAGAGACTCGTAGCAGTGAGGGCAAAAAACCTGATCTGCAAACTGTGATTTTCGGATGCTATCCACAACAGTTGTTAGGTCTTCGCCGCTCTCAATTCTTGCAGACGGGCAAATCAATTCGTAGCCGTCATTATTAGAAATCATCGCACTCAGAGTCATTTAATTTTCTCAGGTAAATTGTCGATTTATTGAAAATTCCTCTTGCGCCGTCGAACATAATCAACGGATCAAAATGATCGCCGCCAAAATCAGAAAACTTGAAAGAAACGATCGTGCCCTTGAGTCCCACAAGGCTGCAATCATCCTGCTTCTCAATTTCCTTGCGAGTTCGCTTGTCAAAGTTATCAAGCGTTACTTCAACGCGATCGCCGCGCCGAAATCCTTCAACATTGTCCGGTTCGGGTGGCGATTGAACGAGCGAAATAACCGCTACTTTCGCAGGCTCTTTTTTAGCGGGACTGGTTTGAGGTGACGAGGGGGTGTTTGGCTTCTTAGGTGCGGGCGCTGGTGATGGAGCCGCAACACTCGCTAGATTTCTGAATCGCGAGTATTCACCTTCAAACAGCAGATTGATTGTCCCTGTTGCACCGTGGCGATTCTTGGCAACGATAACTTCTGCAATGCCGCGATCGCTAGAGTCAGGATTGTAATACTCATCTCGATAAAGCATCAAAATGACATCGGCATCCTCTTCAATTGAGCCACTCTGCCTCAAGTCGGGTTTCGTTGGTCGTTTATCCTGGCGTGATTCTACGCTTCTATTGAGTTGAGAGAGCAGCACAATGCACACGTCTAGTTCCCTAGCGAGGCGCTTTAACTCTCTGGTAATTTTTCCGAGTTCGCGGGTTTCCTCACTTGATCCGTTCATCATCAGGTGCAAGTAGTCGATCATGACTACGCCGACGCTGCCCTGCTGTGATTTGAGTTTACGAACCTGCGATCGAATGTGATTCACGCTAATGTTGCTGCTGTCATTTATATAAATTGGCAGATCAACTAGCGCCGACAATCCAGATCCGATTTCTTGCCATCCGAGATCGCCTATCTGAGCATCTCTAAGCCGATTAGACGAGATTGAGGTTTCTGCCGATAGCATTCGCCGTGCAATCTGACCACTGCTCATCTCAAGAGAGAACAGCGCAACTTTCTGATCAGGTGCCAGATTTCGAGCAAGGGACGCGACAAAGGCAGATTTACCCATTGAAGTGCGACCCGCCACAATCACTAAGTTTGAACGGTTTAAGCCGCCAATCATGCTGTCTAACTCGTGGAAGCCTGTCATCATCCCTGGATTTGTGCAGGTTGATTCTTGAGCAGATATCGCGTCAATTTCTGCCTCTAGAATTGAGCCAAGGGCAATTAATTCTTGCTTAGCATTGCCTTCAAATAGGGCTGTCAATCCCTCCTCAAATTCTGCCTTGAGTTCGGCATCGCTTACGGTTTCATCAAAGCCAAGGGACGCGATCGCGCGGCTTTTAGAAATTATTTGCCGCCGCTGCCACTTGCCAATCACTAGATCGGCATAGTGATCAATGTTGACGGCTGACACAGTTTGATCTACGAAATAAGACAGCCTGTTTTGCCCTCCTATTTCATCCAAGATGCCGCGATCGTTCATCAGTGAAGCGACGCTCATTAAATCACACGGCTTCTGAGCTTGATGGAGTGACAGGGCAGCATCAAAAATTTGAGCGTGGGCACCGACATAAAAATGTTCTGGCAGCAATTCAGAGACTCGCTCGATCGCATTACGGTCTAGCAAAATTCCGCCAAGGATAGCTTCTTCAACATCGATCACGGATGGCAAGGATTTATCTGGCTTGAACGAAAGTGCTTTGAGGGATTGAGGTTGAGACATGGTAAAGACTCTAGGAAGATTTCAGGACGTTTGACGGGTCAACATTTGAATCGAGCGGCAGCCAAGTTGCAGAGTTGTAAAATTTGCGGTGGAAGTAGTCGATCCGCTTGTACCGCTCCCCTGCCTCCAGACGTTTGCGCCTTACGTCATCGAGCATATTTTGAATGAATGCGTCGCGGGTCGCCTTTTGCTCTGGAGTCCAATTGGGGATTTTGGCTAGTCGCTGCTGTTTGACCCACTCGCGTTCCTCCTCATCGGACTCCCAAATGCGATACGTGGGCGGTTCATTTCGCTCAAGTCGGCGTTGCTTGGCTAGATCTGCCTCAGCCTCTAGAGCAGCATCTAGAAAAAATCTAGGGGCGGGAAGAAAGTTGCATTCAATAAAAGCCTTTTGACACGCGATCGGGAACGCCTCATCAGAAATGGTTTCAAGGACATCAAAGTAACGCTCGGCAACCTCCTCATCAACCTTCCAGTGCTTTTTAAGGAATTCAAACCCCTTGATGAAAACTTCGATATTCATAATGCAGCCGCTCCATGTTTTGCTCTAAGTCGGTCAGCCCATGCCGTGTTGCCCTGCTCTGCCTGAGTCGGTGCTTTGACTTCATCCTTCGCGATCGCGACTTTCCAGGTGTCGTTTTCTAGGAATTTCGCCGCGCTTGTCATAAAGACTTGCTTGCCCTGTAGCCATCGCGCTTTAGATTGGTCGTAATACGCCTTCAGAGAGTGGGAAAGCATCTCTTCTGTGCATCCAGCCATTAGCAGTTTTTTGTAGGCGTTCAAGGCTTGATTCCTGTCACCCTGGCAAGGAATGTCGTTTATCTCAGAAACGATCGCGAGATATCTACTCCACCAGGAATCAAACTCTTGCCCCGCCGCTGCTAGTTCTGAGGACGATCGGACTAGGGATAGGTCGGCAGGGCTGGAATGCTGGGAGGGCGCGATCGGGGTTGTCTCCAAACTTATCCGGTAAGACTGGGCAGCAAGATCAAGCTTCTCGTTTGATG
>Ga0123339_10003234_pt1 | contig 10872 bp, 10 predicted proteins | sample lystaG_FD_89956 | JGI IMG/M metagenome (GOLD analysis project Ga0123339, IMG submission 89956) | Glacier valley bacterial and archeal communities from Borup Fiord, Nunavut, Canada, to study Microbial Dark Matter (Phase II) -... | ecosystem: Environmental > Aquatic > Freshwater > Ice > Glacier ... | reverse complement strand
GCCCCAGATCGGGCCGAGGTAGAGGCCCGGCCAGAAGCAACAAATCCCGCACGTCGCTACGCCCAACGAGAAAATCATCCCGATCGTCCAGACGATCGCCAAGACGCCGCCGACCACGAGCAGCGTGCCCAACGTGCCGACCTGGCTGTCGCCGTCACCCGAGAGCGCACGCCGCCGGCTGGGTCGGTCGTCGCGGTCGTCGAACTCGTCGTCGGCCTCGTCCCGACGCCGGGCGGAACGCCGGTCTCGGCCTCCGCGCGACACTGACCGTCGGGACTCGGTGGGCGACACGGCGACGAATCGCGTGGTGCAGTGCGGGCACTCGACGTTCGTGCCGAGGTCGGTGCGGGCCACCGCCACGCGCGCCTGGCAGCCGGGGCAGGGCTGCACCTCGACCGGCTCCGCGGCGTCCGCCGGCTCCGGTGTCGCGGGCTGCGTCGGGGCTTCGGGGGGCGCGTCGGCGGCCGGGATCGTGAACTGCGTCCCGCAGGTCGGGCACTTGCCCGTCTTGCCGGCGTGGTCGGGCGTGACCGAAAAGGTCGCCGCGCAGCCGGGGCACTCCAGGTGTATCACGACTCCGACCCCCCCACTCGCCTGGCGATGACTACCGATTCGCCCGCCGAGGCGAAATCTTGCGACCCGCGCTTACTTCACCCGCGGCGCGTCAACGAAGCCGCGCGACAGGTTCTCGCACTCGGCGACGGTCATCTCGCCCTCCTGGACCCAGATTCGGTACTTGACCTTCAAGGGCGTCTTCGGCGTGATGTCGTACACGAAGTAGCTGCCGAAGCGGCCGTAGTCGCGTTCGCTGAACCGGGCCTCCTTGGGGTTCTCCGGCCGGTCGAGGTAGACGACCGTGTAGCGCTTGTCGGCGACTTTGAAGCTCATCGCGTCCCACGAGAGGTTGACGGGGCCTTGCTTGGTCTTCGGGTCCCAGTTGCGCGTCTTGCCGGGCGAGTCCTTGCCGTCGGGCCGCAGGTAGTACGTCTCCTTGGCGAACTGCTTGGCCGTCTCCATCGCCGCGCGGAAGTGGAAGCCGGCGTGCTGCGGGTCGCCGTCGAGCGTGACCTTGGGCAGCTTCGTCGTCACGACACTGGCGAACTCGATCAGCGTCCCGCCGGGGACGTTGAACGCACTGACTTCGCGGGTCTCCTCGGCGAAGAGTAGGCCATCGACGCCGTACCAGTTGATGGCGGAGCGCTGCCGGCCGACGACGGGGCCGGCCTCGGTGGCGAGGGTCTTGTCGTGCTCGGTGTACTCGCCGTTGCGGCCGTGCCACAGGTCGGCGGTGTTGTTCGCCCCGTACTTGATGACGTTCCAGCCGAAGAACAGCCCGCGGTGGTGCGGGTACTGCAACGACTTGTCGGCGGCGAGGCCCGCGCCGTTGGTGAGCAGCACCTTGCCGGTGGCCGGGTCGAAGACGTGGTGGAACGGCTTAAACGTGAGTTCGTGCGTGTCCTTCGTCGTGGCGTCGTGCTTGGCGTTCATGGAGCGCAACACGGGGCGGTCGCCGAAGAGCAGGTCGGTGGGCTTGTCCTTCTCTTCGGGGAAGCGGAACGACGGGACTCGGTCGAGTGCGCGCGGGGCGGGCATCAGTAACGCCGTGAACGTCTCGCCAGCTTGAACCGCGGGGGCCACGAAGACCAGTTGCGGCTTGTCGGCATCGCCCACCAGGGGCGGGGCCACGACCTGGCCGGGCACTGCCCCGCCGTTCGACAAGCTCACGAACACCGGCCCAGGTCTGGCCCCGTCCGGCGCGGGGATCGTCACGACGACGTTCGTCGCGTCGGCCTTGCCGCCGACGATCGTGACCGGCTCTGCGGCGACCGCGAAGGACGGCAACAGCAACAACATCAACGCGAGGCGGACCATGACGTGACTTCCGGGGGAGGGGTTCAGGTGTTGCCGGCGACGAACTTCTTCGGGTTGCCGGGGGCGAGGACGCCGGTCGGCCGCCAGAGGATCGCTTCTTCGATTTTGACGGCCAGCTCGAGGTCCTTGTCGGTGATGCCGCCGGCGTCGTGGGTCTTCAACTTGACCCAGAGCTTGCCCCAGGTCACGGCGAGGTCGGCGTGGTGGTACGCCGCCTCGCACAGGAAGCCGACGGCGTTCACGGCCATGAGCGTCTGCGGCCAGCCGTCGGTCGTGAACTTGCGGCGCAGCCAGCCGCCTTCGAGGTACCACGCCGTTAGTGCGAGTTGGGCGAGCTTCGCGGCGACCTCGTCGTCGGTGTAAGTGGGGGCGTCGCTCGGCATGGGGTTCCGCCTGGGGCGTGGGGCATCCGCTACGATACCGATGTTCGTCGCGAAGTCGTTAGCGTCGAACGGGAGGCGTTGCGATAATATCACCGTGCCGCCACCCACGGGGTTCCCGCCGATGACCGCTGCCCGCGACCGCGTCCGCCAACTGTTCCTGGAGCGGGCCGTCGCTTTTGGCAACTTCACGCTCGCGTCGGGCCAGACGAGCAGCTACTACATCAACTCGAAAAAAGTGCTGTTCCACGCCGAAGCGATCACGCTGATCGGCGAAATGCTGGCCGACGCGACCGCCGACCTCGACTTCGAGTCGATCGGCGGCCTCGAAGTCGGGGCGATCCCGATGGCGGCGGCGGCCCTCACCGCGTTCCACCGCCGCGGCCTGCACCGCGAGGGCTTCTTCGTCCGCAAGCAGGCGAAGGCCCACGGCAGCAAGGAGACGGTTGAGGGACTCGTGAAGTCGGGCGACCGCGTCGTGGTCATCGACGACGTTCTGACCACCGGCGGCAGCGTCGTGCAGGCGATCGAAGCCGTCGAGGCGTTGGGGGCGAAGGTCGTGCGCGTGGTCTGCATTTGCGACCGCTTGCAAGGGGCGCGCGAGGCTTTGGCCGCTTACGATTACCGCCCGCTGTTCACCGTCCGCGACTTCGGTATTACTGCGTAACCCGCCCGAAAGGCCCGCATGTTCGCGTACACACTCACCGTCGAAAGCCTCGGCATGGGGCTGATCTCCGCTGCGGTCTTCGGCCTGCTCGGGGTCGCCTTGTTGGTACTCGGCTTCAAAGTGTTCGAGTACGCCACGCCGAAGCTCGACGTCGAAAAGAAACTCCAGGAGGGTAGCGTCGCGGTGGCGATCACCGTCGCCGGGTTGCTGATTGCCATCGCCATTATCGTCGCCGCGTCCATCCATGGGTGACTTGTCATGCCTGAGCCGAAGCCCGCGCCACAGAAAAAGAGTCGCGGCATCACGATGGCCGTCCTCGGGGCGGTGACGCTGTGCAGTTGCTGCTGCTGCCTGCTCCCCGCGCCGCCGGACGACGCCCCGGCCGGCGACAGCGGGGGCGGCGACTTCGCGGAGACGCAGGAGTTCGCCGCCGACGGCACGCCGACGACCGGCACGACCACGCGCAACAACTCCACGACCACGAACAGTCACAGCCGGTCGGGCTACGGCGGGCCGTTCTGGCTGCCGTTCTTCTTCGGCGGCGGCTCCTCGCGCGGCCCGAGCGTCAGCGCGCCGCCTCGCACGCAATCGCCCGGAGGAGGGGTGAATACCGGCGGCTTCGGCGGCACCGGCCGCTCGATGACCGGCGGCGGGAGTAGCTCGGCGTGAAGCACCTCACCATCGTCGTGAAGCCGTTCCGCGCCGAGGCGGTACTGAACGTCATCGCCGAGTTTGGCGTCGAACTCTGCACGGTGCGCGAGGCCAAGGGCTTCGGCCGGCAAAAGGGCTACCTCGACCGCTACCGCGGCGGCGACTTCAGCACCGCGTACCTGCCCAAAGTCGAGATCACCGTGACCGTGGAAAGTGATCGAGCCGCCGACCTCGCCGAGCGCGTGGCCAAGGCGGCCCGCACCGGCCGCATCGGCGACGGCAAGGTCTTCGTCGTCCCCGTGGCGTGGCCGGTGATCGACATCTGATCTTGGCGAGCCGGAAGCGTGAGCGACGGGAGTTCCGTAGTCGCCGACCACGGAACTCCCGTCGCTCACGCTTCCGGCTCGCCTAGTTTTCCGGCACCGCGTCGAACCAATGGTAGACCGCCGGGATCACGAACAGCGTCAGCAGGCTCGACGTGAGCAACCCGCCGATGACGACCGTCGCCAGCGGCTTCTGCACCTCGGCCCCCGCGCCCGTTGAGAGGGCCAGCGGCAGGAAGCCGAGCGTCGCCACGAGGGCCGTCATCAGCACCGGGCGGAGCCGTTGAAGTGCCCCTTCGCGGGCCGCGGTTTGCCGCGGGTGGTTGGCCAGCCGCAACGCCGTGACGCTGCTGACGAGCACGACGCCGTTCAACACCGCGACGCCGAAGAGTGCGATGAAGCCGACGCCGGCGGAGATGGAAAAGTCCATGCCGCGGACCGCGAGCGCGAAGACGCCGCCGGTCGCCGCCATCGGCACGTTGAGGTAGATCAGCGCCGCCGGCCGGAACGCGCCGAAGCTCGAATACAGCAGCGCGAAGATCAGCAGCAGCACGATCGGCACGGCGACCCCGAGCCGGGCCGTCGCCTGTTCGAGGTTCTTGAACGTGCCGCCCCAGGCGAGGCTCGAACCGGTCGGCAGCTTGACCTTGGCGTCCACGTCGGCTTGGGCCTGCGCGACGAAGCTGGCCAGGTCGCGGTCGCGGACGTTGCAGGTGATGACTGCCCGCCGCCGGCCGGCGTCGCGGTTCACCTGGGCCGGGCCATCTTCCATCACGATCGCGGCGAGTTGTTCGAGGGGGATTTGCCGGCCGGTCGCGTCGGCGACACTCAGCCGCCGCAGTTGGGCGAGGTCTTCGCGCACGGCCGCGGGGAAGCGGACTTGCAGCGGGAAGCGGCGCTGGCCCTCGTAAATGTCCGTCACGTCCTTGCCTCCGATGACCGCGACCGTGTCGAGGACGGCTTTGGCGTCGATGCCGTGCCGGGCCAGCGCGTCGCGCTTCAGGACCACGCGCAGGTAGGGCAGCCCGCCGCTCTGCTCGACCGCCACGTCCTTCGCGCCGGGGATGGCCCCGATCACCGCGGCGATCTCCTCCGCCTTCGCCTTCAAAGTCGGCAAGTCGTCGCCGTAGAGGCTCACACCCAGGTCGGTCTTCACCCCGGCAATGAGTTCGGCGACCCGCAGTTGGATCGGCTGCGAGAAGCTGTAGCCGTTGCCCGGCACGTCGCGTTCGAGGGCCTCTTTCATGGCCGCGACGAGTTCGTCTTTAGTGCGGTACCGCCCGGCGTGGCCCGGTTTCAGCATGACGATGATGTCGGTCATGCTCACCATCATGGGGTCGTTGGCGATTTCCGGCCGGCCGGTCTTTGAGACGACCGTCTCGACCTCGTCGGGGAAGTTCTCGTGCAGGCAGCGCTCCATCCGCGAGGTCATCGACACCGACGTTTCGAGCGACACGCTCGGTAAGCGAATCGCTTGCAGCGCAATGGCCCCCTCGTCGAGCGTCGGCAAGAAGACCGCCCCCATCTTCGACGCCACGCCCAGACTCACGGCGAAGGCGGCGACGGCGTACAGCAGCACCGTCCGCGGGTGCCCCATCGCCCAGTCCAGCAGCGGCTCGTAAACACGCTTGACCAGGCGCACCAGCACCGGCTCGGTCTCGCTGACACTCCGCAGGAACACCGACGCCAACACCGGCATGAGGAGCAGTGCCAGGCCCAGCGAAGTGACGAGTGCGAACATCACCGTCAACGCCATCGGCCGGAACATCTTGCCCTCCACGCCCCGCAGCGTCAGGAGTGGGACGTAGACGAGCAGGATGATGGCGACCCCGAAAGCGACCGGCCGGGCGACCTCGCGGCAGGCGTCCCGGATCACCTCGACCGGGGCGCGATCGACCTTGTGCAAGTGCCGGTGCTCGGCGACCCGGCGGACGACGTTTTCGATCAGCACCACACTGCCATCGACGATCAGGCCGAAGTCGAGTGCCCCGAGGCTCATCAGGTTGCCGCTGAGGCCGGCGTACCACATGCCGACGAACGCCCCGGCCATCGAGATCGGCACCGCGAGCGCGACGATCAGCCCCGCCCGCAGGCTCCCCAAGAGGGCGAGCAGCACCAGCACGACGAGGACGCCGCCTTCGAGCAGGTTGGTTTGCAGCGTGCGAACGGTGCGCTGCACGAGGTCGTTGCGGTCGTAAATCACGTCAAGTTCGACGCCCGGCGGCAGGGTCTTGCGAATCTCGTCGAGAGCCAGTTTGGTGCGGCCGACGACCTCGCGGCCGTTCTCGCCGGCGAGCAGCATGACGATGCCGACGACGCCCTCGCCGCGGCCGTCGCGCGTCACGGCCCCCTGGCGCAGCACCGGGGCGAACTGCACGTCGGCGACGTGCCGCACCAGCACCGGCGTGCCGTCGCGCGAGTCGATGGCGATGTCGCGCACGTCATCGAGTGACTTCAGCCGCCCCTCGGCCCGGATGACGCGCTGTTCTTGCGAGTTGAACAGCACGTAGCCGCCGCCCTCGTTGGCGTTGCTTTGTGTCAAGACTTCGAGCAACCGCGACAGCGGGACGCGCTGGGACCGCAGCTTGTCGGGGTCGGGCCGCACCTCGTAGGTCCGCGCCTCGCCGCCGTTGGCGTTCACTTCGATCACCCCCTGAACCCGCCGCAACTGCGGGGCGACTTGCCAGTCGAGCACTTCGCGCAGGGCCATCAGCGAGTGCGTGGTGCCCGGCTTCGACCGCACCTCGAACTGCAAGATTTCGCCGAGGCCCGTGGCGATCGGGCCGGGGTGCGGGGCGGGCACGCCGGCGGGGATCTTGTCGCGCGTCTCCGTCAATCGCTCGCCGATCTGCTGCCGCGCCCAGTAAATGTCCGTGCCCTCCTCGAAGACGATCGTCACGACCGAGAGGCCGAACTGCGAGATCGAGCGAATCTCCTCGACGCGCGGCATCCCGCTCATCGCCGCCTCGACGGGGATGGTCACCGCCTGCTCGACCTCCAGCGGGCCGAGCGCCGGGGCGGTCGTCATCACCTGCACCTGGACGTTGGTCACGTCGGGCACGGCGTCGATGGCCAGGTGCGTCGCGGCGTAGAAGCCGCTCGCCACCAGCAGCACTGACGCGAACGCCACGAGGAAGCGGTTGGCCAGCGCGAAGTCGATCAGTCGTCCGAGCACGGCGTCACTCCGAAACCATCTGGTCTTTGAACAGTTCCGACTTCAGCACGAACCCGCCGCTCATCGCCACGGCGTCCCCCGCAGCCAAGCCCTTGACGACCTCGACGCGGTCGCCGGCGGTGCGGCCGAGTGTGACGACGGCCTTCCGGAACTCGCCCTCGCCGGACTGCACGAAGACGAACGCCTCCCCCTCGGCGCGGAACACGGCCGTGGCGAGCACTTGCAGGGTCGGCACGCTATCGACGGTCTCGAAGGCGACTTCGACGAACATCCCCGGCCGCAGCGCAGCGTCGGGGTTGGCGGCAGTCGCCGTGATCGTGAGTGCCCGCGTCGCCTTGGCGATCTCTTCGCCGGCACTCAGCACGGTCACCGGCGTCTCCGGCAACCCGGCCAGCGTCGAGCGCGCGACCAGCGGGCTGCCGACCTTCAGCCCGCGGACCAGCGGCAAGTCGCTTTCGTAGAGGTCGGCCTGGACCCAGACTCTTGACGGGTCGGCGACGGTGAACATCTGGAACGTCGGCCCGACGCGCTCGGCCAGCACGGCGTGCTTCTCGACGACGACGCCGTCGAACGGCGAGCGCAACTTGAGTTGCCCCGCCTTGGCCCCCTCGGCGACGGGGTCGAGCGTCGCCAGGTCGCCCGCGGGGACGCCGTAGAGCAGCAATTTCGTGCGGGCGGAGTCGGAGGCCAACTCGGCGTCGCGCAACTTAACTTGCGACGCCTGGACTTGCTGCTTCGACTGGAAGCGCACGTCTTCGAGGGCCGACGTGAGGGCCGACAGTGCCGCCTCGGCTTCTGAGTCGGTGCGGCGCAAGCTCACCTCCGCGACGCCGACGCCGGTGGACTTCTGGGCCGCCGCGAGCGATTGCAGTTGCCCCGACTTGGCGTAGGCCGTGAGCAGCAGTTGTCGGTACTCGCCGATCGGCTGGTTCGCCAGCGCCGCCTCGATTTCAGGGATCGATTTCTTCGCGTCGATGAGGTCCACAAGTTTGCGGGCGTTGCCCATCGTCAGTGCGACTCGGGCCGCCTGGTCGCGCTCCGCCGCCAGGGCGAGTTTCGCCTTGAGCCATTCGAGCTTCGTCAGCCCCAACTCGCGGCAGTCGAGCACCGCCAGCACGTCGCCGGCCTTCACACTTTGGCCCAGCCGCACCGGCGACTCGGCGACGACCCCCTCGGCCGGCGGGTACAGGTGCGCGACGCGGTCGTCGTCCCGCGCCACGCGGCCCGGCCGCCAGACGCGGTCGCGCCACGGCTCGGAAATCACGGGGGCGACGACGAGTTTCGACGCCGCCCACTTGTCGGCCGCGAACTCGACGACGCCGGCGGACGCGGGGGGCTTCACCGGCTCTTCAGTCGCCTTGCCGCCGTCGCGGGCGGCGACGAAGAACCCTGCCGCGACGACAACACCGAGCGTCAGCGCGACCGCCGGAAGCCGCCCGAGCCAGCGGCGACGGCGGGACTCGGCAATCCCAGGTGGCACGGCGGGAGCCGCGACAATCGCATCAGCCATCGCACACACTCCGACGAGGTGAGGGCGGAACGGGACGGGGAGAAGGGCGAGGTGTGTCGGCGTTAAGCGCGCAGAATCGCACTGCGGGTCGCGCGGGCGGAAGGGATGCTTTCGGGAGGTGCGGCCGGCGCGTCGTGCGGGATGGGGTTCGGCGTCGCTCTCGGCTCGGACTGCGGCAGTGCGAGGAAGACGACCACTTCCGAGCCGGTCGGCTCGTCGGTGTCGTGGGTTTGACCGGCGGTGGCGTGGGAGTCGCCGGGGCCGTCGCCGTCGGCCGGGAGTTCGGCCGGGCACTCGATGCCGAGGAGGATCAGGTGCCGGTGGGGCGACTCGCCGTCGTGGCTGTGCAGCATCGACGCGCCACTACCGACCACCGCGAGCCAAACGGCGGTCGCGGTCAGCAAAGCGAATCGGAGGCTCGCGGGGGTTCGTAGCACTGATGCCATAATACGAGGTCACTGAACCGGCCCCCAACTTTCGGCAAGGGATTCTCGGCGTTATCGACTCACTCTTCACCCAAGTTACCCGACCGTTGCAATCCGCGGCACCAGATTCACCCTCACCCCGTCAAGTAGCCGATACAGAACGGTCGGAGTTCGCGTGAGGTGACCAGGCGTCTGAGGGCCGCAACGATGCCGTCGTACCCGAAGTGCTTCGTGCTTCTCGCGGCGGCGTTCGGCTGCGCCGGCTGTCACACGCCGCCGGTGGCTAGCGTCCCGACTGTCTCCGCGAAGTTGACGGAGCGCTTCGGCCAGAGCGTTTCCGACGCCAAGTCGCCGGGGCAAGTCTGCCTGCCGCCGGGCGTGAGCCTCGACGCGCCGCTGACCGAAGACGCGGCGATTGCGGTGGCCCTCTACAACAACCCGGCTTTCCAGGAACTCCTCGTCGATTTGGGCCTCGCCCACGCCGACCTAATCCAGGCGGGGTTGCTGCCGAACCCCGAGTTCGTCTACTTCTTCGGCGTGACCGACAAGCCGTTCAAGTACCTCTTCGACTTCCCCATCGAATCGCTGTGGCTGCGGCCGATCCGCGTCAAGGCCGCCGCCCGCGACGCCGACCGGGCCGGCGAGCGGCTGACGCAAGCCGGCCTCGACCTGATCCGCGACGTGCGGGTCGCCTACGCCGACGTGGTCCTCGCACGGGACCGCCAGCGCGTCGCCGCGGAGGCGCTCAAGCTCCGCGGCGAGATCGCCGAGTTCGCTGCTAAGCGGCTCAGGGCGGGGGACTTCTCGGAGCAAGAGGCGACGACCTCCAAGATCGACGCGCTGATCGCCCAGCAAGACGCCGTGCGCGTCGGCTACGACATCCCCGTCGCCGAGGAGCGCCTGCGTAACGTGCTCGGCCTGGGTCTGCTCCGCGGCCCGCTCACCCTGGACCCGTCGCCGGTGCCGGGCCGCCAGACGCTCGATGTCGATCGGCTCACGCTCGACGCCCTGGCCACCCGGCCCGACGCCCTCGCCGCGGCGTCGCTGGTGCAGGCGGCCCAGGCCCGCGTGCAGTTCAACAAGGTCGCCTGGGTGCGGCTGCTGGGCCTGGGCGACGCCACGAGTGGCCGCGTGCTGGGCCACGAGTTCAGCCCGGCCTTCCGCGTGACGCTGCCGCTGTTCAACGTGGGGCAGGGCGGCACCGCCCGCGCCGAGGCCGAGTTGCAGCGCGCCCAACGCAACCAGCAGACCGTCGCCAACCAGATCATCCTCGACGTTCAGCGGGCCAATTTGCTCTTCCAGCAAGCGGCCGCGGAGCACGACTTCGTGCTGAACACGGTGCGGCCCGAGGTCGAGACGGCGATCCGCCTGGCCCAGGCGGCGTACCGCGTCGGGGGCGCGACTTACCTCATCGTCCTTGAAGTCTCGCGGCAACTCCTGGATAATTACCTCCGCGAGGCGACCCTGCAAGCCGACCTGCGGCGCACCTGGGCCGAGTTGGAACGCAGCGTCGGCCGCAAACTCCCGCCCGCGCCGGCCCCGAGTCCGTCGCCCGCGCCGGCCGCCCCGCCCCCAGTCCCGAGCGAGAAGTAATGCACAGCCCCACGCCTGGCGACTCGACCGGCTGGCGTTGGGGCAAGCGCGTAGTCCACCCGATCGGCACGGGGGTCGCCGTCGCCGCCGGGGCCGCGTGGCTCGTCGCGTCCAACCCCGCCTTCGTCAAGCCGCCCGCCCCGCCCCCGCCGGCCAAGGTCGAGAAGGTCGTGAAGGAGGGCGAACTCGCCACGGTCACGCTGAGCGAGGACGCCGAGAAGAAACTGGGCCTGCGAGTCGGCGCGGTGACGCTCAAATCGGCCCGACGGGTCCGCG
>Ga0123339_10003231_pt1:5000-10873 | contig 10873 bp, 3 predicted proteins | sample lystaG_FD_89956 | JGI IMG/M metagenome (GOLD analysis project Ga0123339, IMG submission 89956) | Glacier valley bacterial and archeal communities from Borup Fiord, Nunavut, Canada, to study Microbial Dark Matter (Phase II) -... | ecosystem: Environmental > Aquatic > Freshwater > Ice >... | reverse complement strand
TGGGAATCACCGCTCGTTTCGCTATGCCGTTGTTTCGTGCCGTGCAGAAGAAGTCCGACCGACTCAACCAGGTTGCGCGAGAGGGTCTCACCGGTGTGCGCGTGATCCGTGCATTCAACCGTCAGAACCTCCAACGTGAGCGCTTCGACGCCACGAACACCGATTTGACCGCCACCACCATGCGTGTCAATAAACTGATGACCACCATCATGCCGATCATGATGTTCATAATCCAAGCGGTAAGTGTCGCCATCATCTGGTTCGGTGCAAAACTCATCGACACAGGCGGACTCCAAATCGGTAGCCTCATGGCGTTCTTGCAATATGCGATGCAGATACTGATCGCCATCATGATGCTCTCTATGATTCTTATCATGATGCCGCGTGCCAGCGTTTCGGCCGAGCGCATCAGCGAGGTGCTCGATACCGATCCCACGATTTTCGATCCTAAGAACCCCCGGATCCCCGGAAACAAGGCGAAAGTCGAATTCAAAGATGTCTCTTTCGCTTTCGAAGGTGCCGACGAACCGGCGCTCAGCGATATATCGTTTACCGCCACAGCCGGAACGACCACGGCCATCATCGGATCGACCGGTGCAGGAAAATCGACACTCATCAACCTGATCGAGCGTCTCTACCAAGCCACGTCGGGCATGATCACCGTAAACGACGTTCCCGTCGGCGACGTCAGCCAGGAAGAACTCCATAATCGTCTCGGATACGCGCCCCAAAAGGCGGTTCTTTTCAGCGGAACGATCGCAGAGAACTTGCGTATCGGCAATGAGAACGCAACGGAGGAGGAGATGTGGACCGCTCTCGAAGTGGCACAAGCGAAATCCTTCGTCGAGGAACTCCCCGAGAAACTCGATTCACATGTCTCCCAAGGAGGCAAGAACTTCTCTGGTGGACAAAAGCAGCGCTTGGCGATTGCACGTGCCGTCATCCGTAAGCCCGATATCTACCTGTTCGACGACACGTTCTCCGCACTCGACTTGACGACCGATGCAAAATTGCGCGCGGCGCTCGAGCCCATCACGAAGGAGGCCGTCGTCATCACGGTCGCCCAAAGAATCTCAACCATCGTCAATGCCGACCAGATCATCGTGATCGATGAGGGCCGCATCGCAGGCGTCGGAACGCACGAAGAGCTCCTCGCAACAAACGAGGTCTATCAAGATATCGCGCACTCGCAGCTGAGTGAAGAGGAGATGAGTCGATAATGGCAAAAACCAAACCGACTGACGTTAAAAACAAACGACAGAAGCAAGTCGCCTCCGGTATGGGCGGATCACCGGCCATGACAGCCTTCGGACAAAAGGCCGAAAAGGCCAATGACTTCAAAGGCACTTTGAAAAGACTGTTCAAAGAAATGCGCCCGGATAGCCTCTATCTGTACATCGCCCTCATCTGTGCGGTGGTTTCGGTTTCCGCTTCGGTTGCCGGGCCGAAAATCATGGCGCTCGCCACCAATAAGATCAGCGTTGGCATTATGATGCGCGCGAAGGGCCTGAACGTCGGAATCGACTTCACTTATATAGGGAAAGTCGTGCTCGGGCTCGTCCTCCTTTATATCGTCAGTTCGCTCTTCAACTGGGGCCAGCAAAGTTCGACGGTCCGCTTGACGCAAAACCTCGTATACCGTTTGCGCGCCAAAGTCTCCGACAAGCTCAACATGTTGCCCCTCTCCTATTTCGATAACAACACGTATGGAGAAACGCTCTCCCGTATCACCATCGACATCGACTTGATATCGAGCAACATGCAGCAGGTGCTCTCCCAGCTTCTGACCTCAATTCTGACCATCGTCGGAATCATGATCATGATGTTTACCATCAGTCCGATCCTAGCCGTCGTGTCGCTCATCGCGATCCCGGTGACCATCGGTGCGACGGCACTCATCGCACCCAAGTCGCAGAAATACTTCGGCGCACAGCAGGAAAAACTCGGTGTCATCAACGGCATCGTCGAGGAAAACTATGCAGCACACTCGATCATCAAGTCGTTCAACCGCGAAAAAGATTCGCTGAGGGTGTTCAACCAAACCAACGACAAGCTCTATGAAGATGCCTATCGTGCGCAATTCACCGCGAGCGTCATGATGCCGCTCGTCAACTTCATATCCAACCTCGAGTACATCGTGATCGTCGTCGTCGCGGCGTTGCTGTCCGCTGCCGGCAAACTCATGATCGGCGACATCCTCGCCTTCATCCAGTATGTCCAGCAGTTCACGCAACCCCTCAGCCAGACCGCACAGATCGCGAACGTGATCCAGGGCACCATCGCCGCGGCGGAGCGTGTGTTCGACCTCCTTGCTGAAGCCGAAGAAGCCCCCGATAGGGCCGGTGCCATCGAAGAACTTTCCGATGACAAGATCCGCGGAGAGATCCTCGGTTCGCATATCGCATTCAACTACAGTGCAAAAGAACCGCTTATCACCGACTTGAGCTTCGACGCAAAGCCCGGACAGACCATCGCCATCGTCGGGCCCACCGGTGCCGGAAAGACGACCATCGTCAACCTGCTTATGCGCTTTTATGAGATCCAGGGCGGCGCGATATCGATCGGTGGCGTGAACACCTCCGACATGACCCGCAGCGCCGTACGCAGCGAGTTCGGCATGGTCTTGCAGGATACGTGGCTCTTCACCGGAACGATCCGTGAGAACATCGCCTACGGCAAAGATGATGCCACCGACGAGGAGATCCACGATGCGGCCAAGGTCGCGCTCGCCGATCACTTCATCCGCACGCTCCCCAAGGGCTATGACACGATTCTGACCGAGGATGCCGGCAACATATCCGTCGGACAGAGGCAGCTCCTCACCATCGCCCGTGCGGTCCTGGCAGATGCTCCCATCTTGATCCTCGATGAGGCGACGAGCTCGGTCGACACCCGCACCGAACGCATGATCCAGGAAGCGATGAACCGCCTGATGGCGGGACGCACCAGCTTCGTCATCGCCCACCGTCTCTCGACGATCCGCGATGCCGACCTCATCTTGGTCATGAACCACGGCTCGGTCATCGAATCGGGCAACCACGACGAGCTGCTCGCTCAAAACGGCTTCTATGCGAACCTGTACAACTCGCAGTTCGAAGACGCCTTTGACGATGAGGAGATCATCGCTTAAGCGCGTAGTATCCACGCATCGTCGCAAGTCGTAACCACCACTAGAAACACCCGGCCACTCGGCCGGGTGTTTCTTATTTATATCAGATAGCTATTTCTTCAGCGCGAAAGCTCCAAGACCTTTCCCAACCCGCAGACACGAATATACAAAGAGAGGGCCCGCATTTTGCGGGCCCTCTCTTTGTATATGGCTTAAAAGCTCTATGCTTCGGTGGTTTCCTCAGCAGCAGGAGCCTCTTCAGGAGCGATCTCCTCGACGGGAGCCTCCTCAGCAACGGCTTCCTCTGCAGGAGCCTCCTCGGCCTCTACAGGCGCCTCTTCGGCGGCCACAGGTGCCTCGTCCGCCTCGACAGCAGGAGCCTCCTCGGCGGGAACTTCCTCTACCTCGGGCTTACCGGTGATCTCGATTTCATAACCGAGTTCCTCGGCGGCAGCGCGCATCGAAAGGGAGATACGACGACGGTCGGTGTCGACGTCCATGACCTTGATCTTGACGGTCTCTCCGACAGAAGTGACCTGGTCGGGAGTCTCGACATGGCCCTTGGCCATCTCGGAGATGTGGACAAGTCCCTCGACGCCGTTTCCGAGCTCGACGAAGATGCCGAACGGAACGAGCTTGGTGACCTTACCCTCGATGATTGCATTCTCTGGGAAGCTGGAAACGAGTTGCTTCCACGGATCCTCGGTGGTCTGCTTGAGACCGAGAGAGATGCGCTCGCGGTCCATGTCGACCTCGAGAACCTGTACGTTAACCGCATCTCCGACTTTGACGACCTCGGATGGATGGTTGACGTGGCTCCAGGAGAGCTCTGAAATGTGAACAAGACCATCGATGCCGCCGAGATCGACGAATGCACCGAAGTCTACGATCGATGAAATGTGTCCAGGAAGGATCATGCCCTTTTGGAGCTTGCCCAAAAGCGCGCCGCGGTCTTGCTTGCGGCCCTCTTCGAGAACTACGCGGCGAGACAAGACGACATTGTTGCGGTTGCGGTCCATCTCGATAACACGAGCCTCGAGCTTCTCACCCAAGAACGCCTGCAAATCACGAACGCGTCGCAAGTCGACGAGTGATGCAGGAAGGAATCCGCGAAGGCCGATGTCGATGATGAGACCGCCTTTGACGACCTCGATGACTTCGCCTTCGACGATTTCGCCGGACTCGAACATTTTCTCAACATTGCCCCACGCGCGCTCGTACTCCGCACGCTTCTTCGAAAGAATCAGACGACCCTCTTTGTCTTCTTTCTGCAGTACCTGTGCCTCGATTTCATCACCGTAAGACACGAGCTCAGCAGGAGACGCATCCTTGCGAATCGAAAGCTCGCGCGCAGGAATGACTCCTTCGGACTTGTAGCCGATATCGAGCAGAACTTCGTCGCGCTCGATTTTTACCACGGTACCGCGGACGAGGTCACCCTCGTCGAAATCGGTCATAGTACCGTCGATGTATGCATTCATCTCTTCGTCAGAGAGCTGCTCCATCTCAAATGTGGTGCCGAACACTTGGTCGGTCATGTGGACCCCTTTCACGCATCGGGACCCCCTACATGCTTGTCGCCTACAGATTCGTCGTCGAGGTTTACAGTACTTGTTACTTGTCGTCGCCTACTACAGGTTCTTACATTTTCGGGGCCAATAAATACACCTGCCACGGTGAAAAAACCGCTTGTCGCACGTCTGCTTATGCAAACGCGTGAAAGCGGAAGAGTTCCCACCCATACAACAGTGTGAACAGTATAGCATGAGGAAAAGAAGATTTGAACCGAAGTGAACCCATTCGCAGACAAAAAAGACGCCGGAAGAAAAATCCGACGTCTCTCGACTCTTTTTACAATCAAAATATCGGCAGATATTCCCCGTTATTATTGAGGAATGACGCCGGTAACCTCGGGGATTGCTTCCTTGAGGATGCACTCGACCTGGGTTGCCAAGGTGAATTGCGACATCGGACAGCCGCGACATGCGCCCTGGAGTGCGACGATCACTTCGTCTTTGTCGTTAACGTCGATGAACTCGATGTCTCCACCATCGGCCTGGAGGCGAGGACGAACAGTCTCGAGGACCTCTTTGACTTTCGCTTTATCAAGAGCCATTACCTTCTCCTTAGAATGAATTGTGATTAACAGCGATTAACTCTACCAGAATCGAATAGAACACGCTACAAAAAACGCACAAAAGGTGCTCGAATGAGCACCGAATCCATGCCGTCTGCATAGAAAAAACGGGACAGATGTCCCGGGGTTCTGGCTGAATAGCGCATTCATGGATCCGCACGGTGGCTTGGCTTTTGGAAAAAATACTACTTCCCCGATATGACGACTGATCGAACACAAAAAAAGAGTCGTCGGTAGTGCTTAGCAACGTCCTGCTCTTCCATCGGCTATACCGACAGTACCATCGGCGCTGGAGGGCTTAACTTCCGAGTTCGGAATGGGATCGGGTGTACCCCCTCCGCAATAATCACTAAGCACTACCGACGACTCTCAAAAGTCGATCCTCGTCGGAGTGTAATATTCTCCATGTCAAGCGTACCGGTCAGGTACCCTGAATGTCGAATAGCGCAATCAAAATCATGTAATGAAAATAAGACCTCGACCAATTAGTACTGCTCAGCTGAACGTATTGCTACGCTTACACTTGCAGCCTATCAACCTCCTAGTCTAGAAGGGGTCTTACCTAGTTAACCTAGTGGGAAAACTCATCTTAGGATTGGCTTCCCGCTTAGATGCTTTCAGCGGTTA
>Ga0123339_10003225_pt1 | contig 10887 bp, 13 predicted proteins | sample lystaG_FD_89956 | JGI IMG/M metagenome (GOLD analysis project Ga0123339, IMG submission 89956) | Glacier valley bacterial and archeal communities from Borup Fiord, Nunavut, Canada, to study Microbial Dark Matter (Phase II) -... | ecosystem: Environmental > Aquatic > Freshwater > Ice > Glacier ... | reverse complement strand
GGCGAGGTGCAAAGCTGGGGCGGCCGGGTCTGGCTGGCGGAGCTGATGCCGGGCTTCTCCACGACCGCGACGGTGGCGCGGATCGTGGCGGTCCGCAGCGCGGGTTAAAAGCCGGCCCGGGCTACTCGACCCGCAGCGACATACGCACGCCGTGCATCGCCTCCGGGTCCTCCAGCCAGGCCAGGCGCTGGGCGGCGAGGGTGGCGAAGCGTTGCAGCAGGGCCCGGCGCCGGGCCGGGGCCAGGGGGTGCGGCGGGGCGTCGCGGAGTATCTCCGCATCTGGGCCGCATGCGACGATCAGGCCGGTGTCGTCCGGCAGCAGCCCCAGCGGGAAGTCGCCATCGACGGCGAAATACAGCGCGTCCGAGTATTCCCGGTATTCCGGCCACTTGCCGTCGGTCTGGAAATCGCGCACGCCCGACTTCACCTCGATGCACACGAAGCCGCCATCGGGGCGCAGCGCCAGGATGTCGGCGCGGCGGTGGTTGGGCAACGGCACCTCGTGCACCGGGGACCAGCCCATCTGGATGCACAGCCGCGCCGCGGCCCGGCGCACGGCGAGCGAGCGTTCAGGCAACGTGGGATCGCGTGCAAGAACGATTGTCAGGTCGGCGGGCAGGTCCATGGGACCATCTACACGCCGGGGCAGGCCGCGGCTACGGCAGGGTGCCCGCTTCCACGCGGTTCCGGCCCAGGCGCTTGGCTTGGTACAGCGCTGCGTCGGCGGCGCGCAGCAGCACCCCGGTGTCCAGTCCGCCGGGGGCGCCCAGCCATATGGAGGCCGTGCCGATGCTGACCGTGACCGGCGTGTCCCGGGTGCAGTCCTGGCTGCGGTCGGCTGCCACGGCGGTGCAGATCGCCTCGGCGACGGCGCGGGCGCCGTCCGCATCGGCGCCGGGTAGGACCACGACGAACTCCTCCCCGCCGTAACGCGCGGCCAGGTCGCCGGCGCGGCGCAATGCTCCCTCGATCGTGCGCGCCACCATGCGCAGGCAGGCGTCCCCGGACGGGTGGCCATGGTCGTCGTTGACCCGCTTGAAATGGTCGATGTCGATCAGCAGCAGCGACAAGGCGGCATCGGCAGGCGGCTCGCTAGGCATGACCTCCAAGGATGATGCCCGGGTGGCGTATTCTGCCAGCCGCTGCCCGAAGGCGCGGCGGTTGGCGATGCCGGTCAGCTCGTCCGTGCCGGCCAGGGCGGCCAACTTGGCGTTTGCGGTCCGTAGCGCGGCCTCGGCTGCGATCCGCTCCGTTGCCTCGCGGAAGCTGCATATCGCGCGGACGGGCTGGGCCGGTGACGGCCCGACTGGATGCCCAACTGGGCGGAGATGCGCCTCCATCCAGACCGGCCCCCCCTGGCGCGGTTGCAGCCGGCAGGTCAGCACCGCCGCCTCCCCATCCTGCGCGGCTTGGCGGAAGGCTTGCAGGTCGGCCGCGTGGACCAGCCGGTCCAGGGCGTGCCCGGCCACCTCCTCCGCCGTCCAGCCCAGCACACGGGTGATGGCGGGGGAGACGAAGTGCATCCGCCCGTCCCAGCCGAGCGAGATGATGATGTCACCGGAATGCTCGGCCAACAGGCGGTAGCGTTCCTCTCCGTCCCGGGCGCGCTGCCCGGCCTCCGCCAACTCGCGCTGCTGGCGCTTCTGCACGGTGATGTCGGCGTGGCTGAGGTAGGACGTGCCGGAGGCGTGGCGCCGCTCGATCACCCGGCGCCAGCGGTCGCCGGGTAGCTCGACCTCAAAGGCGGCGCCGGCGAAGCGGGCGTTGTCCATGAAGGCGGCCAGGCGCGCGTCCAGCAGGGCGGGATTTGGCACGGTTTCCAGGCAATCTTCCCAGGCACGCCGGATGATGTCGGCGAAGGTGCGCCCGGCGGCCTGGCTGGCGGATGCCAGGCCGTACAGCGCGGCGCACTCGTCGTTGACTGCGGTGATCCGGCCATCCTGGTCCAGGACCATCGCGCCGTCGGCCATGTGGTCGAACAGGTCGGCGGCTTGCGGCGGCAGGTTCACGTCCCCGCCCGGCCGCACGGCATCCGGCAGGTCCTGCCAGACGCGCACCCGCCCGCCGTCCGGCAGCGGAAGGGAGGCCACACGCAGGTTGCGGCCCAGGTGGCGGAACACGAAGGGCCGGGTCTGGGCCTGGTGCCGTTGCAGCCCGTCACGGACGTGGCGGTCAAGGTATGGCCGTTCCTCCAGGGTCAGGCGGGCGGCATAGAAGCGGCGGAGGTTGTTGCTGTAGTGCTCACCGGGGCGGATGTGGCTGGCGTGCTCGGGGAAGAAGCGGAGGAAGGCGAGGTTCCACAGCACCGTGCGGTCGGCGCCGTCGAACAGGCACATGCCGAGGCCGAGGCTGTCGAGCACCTGCGCCATCGTCGCGAGTTGCCCAGGGCCGTGCGGCCCAGCCAGGTCCGTCTGCAGGTCTTGCAGCAGGCGGTCGGTCAGCATGGTCTGGTCATCGGCGGTTAGGGGCAAGCGCGAGTCCTGGGCTGGGAAGACGCCGACAACTGAGCAGCATATCCAGATGCGCGCCTCCTGCAAAGGAGCAAAGCGTGAACGCCCGGGCCATGGTGCAGGCCGGATAAGGCTGGAACCTGTGGCCCATCCGGGCTTTCATGGCCCATGGTCGCCACGCGGTTCGCCGTCGCCATCCACATCCTGCTGCTGCTGGCGTCCGGGCAGCTGGAGGGACCTGCGACCAGCCTGCGCCTGGCACGCAGCGTGAACACGAATCCGGTGGTGGTGCGTCGGATCACGGGGCTGCTGGCGCGTGCCGGGCTGATCCGCGTCCGCCGCGGGCCGGGTGGGGCGGAACTGGCGCGGGCGCCGCGGGACATCTCCCTGGGTGACGTGTGGCAGGCCGTGAACCCCGGCTGCGCCCGCCCGCTGCTGCCGGTGCATGCCCATCCCGACAAGGCCTGCGTGGTCGGCCGCAACGTGCATGCGGTGCTGGGTGAGGCGTTTGCAGCGGCGGAAGCGGCGATGCAGGCGTCGTTGTGCCGGACGACCCTGGATAGCTTGCTGGGCGGGGTGATGTCGGCGGCGGATTAGCGGGATTAGTCTCGTCCGCTAGTCCTGCGAGCCTTCAGATGCACCGACCCTAATTGCCACTTTATTCTTGAACGAAGAGCCATGTCTGACAATAACTTGATGCTTGTTCCAAGAGACCCATTCTGGCTTCCAGCGTCAGACGCGGTGAACGCGTCGGTCAATACTCTGCACCGTTTTGTGCCAGCAGCCGACCGTGTCAGTGCTTGCGGCAATGGCTGTGTGATGTTTTTCGACGCCGGGCAGAACGCAGAACATACTGCATGTCCCTCGTGCGGCAGCGACGCCCAGGTTTGGTGGCAGAACGCTATGAGCGAGGCGTGGACCTCAAGGTTCGAGCGTCTGTCGATCATCACGCCGTGCTGCCATGCTTCGACGTCCTTGAATGACCTCGTGTACACCTGGCCACAAGCGTTCGGTAGAGTCGCGCTGGTGGCCACCAATCCTGGTCTGCCATCCCTTACTAGCGAGCAGTTGACGGAGATTGAATCGATGCTTGGATCGCCTCTAAAGGTGATATGGCAGAGGTTATGAAGCAGATAAACGTCGGCATAGACTTTGGTCAGGTTTGATATATGGGGCGGAAGACGCTTTGCTTTTTCGCCCTACAAGGCCGCGTTAGGATTTATGGCGACGATTTAACTCTCACGCATAGGCTCCACTCTGCATTTGGGCGAGCGTCGTGGGCACGAGGGATTGGCCCTTGATGGTGGCCATAAACTCGATGGGGCGCTTGCCGCCGAATGCTGGCAAAGGGTCGTTCAGCCACCGCGCCAACCGGGCTCACGTTACCCCACCACCCCATCAATCGCCGCCGCCAGCCGCGTGTCCCGCGCCGACAGCCCGCCCGCATCATGGGTCGTCAGCACGATGCGGACCCGGCCATACACGTTGAACCATTCGGGATGATGGTCCTGCGCCTCTGCCAGCAGGGCCACGCGGGACATGAAGCCCCAGGCGGCGCTGAAATCCGGGAAGCGGAACTCCCGCTCGATGGCGTCGCGGCCCGGCGTCACGCGCCATAGTGGTAGGGTATCTGCCAGGGTCAGGCGGTCTTCTTGGGACAAGGGCTGCATTTTGGTTGCTTTCCGGCGCGAGTTGGGGCGGATGGCCGCCATGCCGAACTATACCCTGCCGCCCGCCCCCGAGGACATCGCCGACCTGGCCGACCGGGCGCTGGCCGCCATCCCGTCCGCGTTGCGCCAGCACGTGCGCGGCGTGTCGATCCTGGTCGAGGAGGTCGCGGACGACGACACCCTGGCCGAGCTGGGCGTCGACAACGCCTGGGAGCTGACGGGCCTGTATCGCGGCGTGCCGTTCGGCCAGGCGGAGGCCGCCGGCACCCGGCAGGCGCCCGACCTGATCCTGCTGTATCGCGAACCCATCCTGCTGGAATGGATCGAGACCGGGGAGGACCTGTTCCGCCTGGTCCGCAACGTGCTGATCCACGAGATCGCGCACCACTTCGGCTTCAGCGACGACGAGATCGCGGCACTGGAATCCGAGGGCGACTAGCGCGTGGCACGCTTCGGCGCCGGCCTTCTGGACACGCCTGTCCCGGCGACCCGTCTGTTGCTGGCTGCGAACGTCGCGGTGTTCCTGGCGGTGGCCGCCTATGCCGGCACGTTCATGATCCCGGGCCGCGTGGCGCTGCGGTTCGGCGCGCTGTACCGGGCGGCGTTGCTGAACCAGGATTACTGGCGGCTGGTTGCGACCGGGTTCCTGCACTTCAGCCCGATGCACCTGCTGTTCAACATGATGTGCCTGGGCGCCTGGGGCGCCGTCGTGGAGCGGCGGGTCGGCACGGCGTGGTTCGTGCTGGTGTATGGCGCGTCCCTGTTGGGCGGCAGCTTGGTGAGCGTGCTGACGGAGCCGGGCAACCCGATCACCGCCGGGGCGTCCGGGGCCATCGCCGGGCTGCTGGGGGCGTTGCTGTACTTGTCGCTGCGCCGGATGGTCGATTACCCGCTGCAGAACGTGGCGGTGACGGTCGCGCTGAACGTCGCCTTCACCTACGGCGTGCCGGGCATCAGTTGGCGGGCGCACCTGGGCGGCTTCGCGGCAGGCATTCTGGCGTGCCTGGTGCTGGAAGGGGCGGCGTGGCTGGCCGGGCGCACGCTGCGGTGCCGCTTCCCGGAGTGGCTGACGCTGGACCTGGTGCTGATGCTGCCGGCAGCGGCGGTGCTGCTGGGGCCATACGGTCCCGTGCGGGCCGGGCTGCTGGCGGTGGATGCCTTGCTGCTGGTCAAGCTGATCGACCTGGCGCTGTGCCTGCGGCTCGGCCTGGCGGCGGTGGCCGGGGCGCTGGGCGCAGCGCAGGCTGCGCTGCTGGCCTGGGCCGGCGCGCGGTATGGCCTGCCCGGCCTGGGCGTGGCTGCGCTGTTGGGGATAGGGAGCTTGTGGGCGCACCTGGGTCTGCTGCGCCGGGGCATGCGCGGCGGCGCGTTCGTGCCCACGGCCTTGCAGGCGGAGCGCCGGCGGGTGCGCGGGCTGTAGCGGGCAAGCGGTTGTTAAGGGCGCCTGCCTAGGGTGCCGGGATGGCTGCCCCCGCCTCCACGGACCCGCCCGGCGCGGCGCGCGACCGCTGCGTGCTGGAACATCCCGTGTTCACCTGCTTCGGGGAGGTGATGTTCCGCCCGGCGGAGGATGACGGCGTCCCGGTGATGATCTTCCCCATGGGCGGCGGCACGGCCGCGGTCCCGCTCCGGTCCTTGCAGCACGAGTTCGGCATCGAGCCGGGCAGCGCCGACGGCCGCACGCTGGCCCTGGTCGCCCATGCGCTGGACTTCGTGGCGGAGGTGCGGCCCGGCGACGCCCTGCCGCTGGAGGTGCTGGACGGCGGCGCAAGCTGGCAGCCCGGTGCCGTGCACCAGCGCATTGCGGAGGCGCGGCTGCGCCTGCAGCTGGTCAGCGCATTCAGCCGGGTCGAGGCGCCGTCCTGGGTGGCGGCCGACCCAAGGGCGGTGCTGGCGGCGGCGGCCGAACCCGGGCTGGACACGCGGCTGGCCACTGCCAGCATCGAGGCGGCGGCGGCGCTGGGGGTGCCGGATGCCGCGGCCGTGTCGCACCTGATGGCGGCGGCGGCGCATGAGCTGGGGTTCGTGGAGGCGCTGCGCGACCGGCTGCTGCGCCGGGTCGGCCTGATGCTGGCGCGGGTGGAGGGGCTGGGCGCGCCGGGGCACACCGCCGGCGCGCTGGAGCTTCTGTCCCGCGTGCGCCGGCTGGCTGGGATTGCGCTGGACCGCATACGCGCCCGCTTCACCGAGCTGGGCGCGCAGACCGACCGGGTGATGGACGTGCTGCGCGACCTGGACGGCTGCCGCCAGGTGGTCCGCCTGCACCGGGATTGGCTGTACAGCAGCCTGCGTGCGTGGGAGGGCCTGCTGACGGCATGGGAGACCGGCGGCGGCGCATGGTCGCAGGACACATGGGCACTGCTGCGCCGCACCTACCGCTTCCTGGCGCCGCGCTTCATGCCAAAGCAGGAGTGGCAATCGAGCTTGGGCGCCTACCGTGCGGACGCGGCGCCGCGGGTGCCGATGGTGTGGTAGGGTGGATTGACCAAGGCGGAGCGTGGGACCACGTCTAGGCAATGGACGAAACCGTCGATGCATCACTGTTCAAGCTTGGCCGCGATGCGGCCGAGATGATTGCTGGAAAAAATGCGGTGGAGCAGGTGGACGTCGTGCCTGGCGCGGATTTCGACTACCGGCCAATCTACCACTTTTCGTTCCTGATCAACCCGGACCATGCTGAGCAGAAACTCGGCACAATCATGACGCGCGTGTATCAGAAGCTGCGGGACGACCTGACAGCACGCGGCGAGGAACGGTATCCGATGATCCACCTTCTGGATCGGGGGGACTGGAACAAGCGCGTCCGTGCCTGATGCCGCAGATCTGTTGGCCGTTGCCCGCCTGCTTGCGCAGCCACCCGCCAGCGACACTGCGCTGCGACGTGCGGTATCGACGGCCTACTATGCCCTGTTCCACAAGCTGCTGCGCGATGCCGCGCAAGCCTTCATCGGGCCAGGCAACGAAACCACGGCGGGCTATGCCATCCTGTATCGCGGCTTCGATCACGGCCACATGCGCTCGGTGTGCGAGGCCTTGCAGGTTCCAATGCTGAAGGCGCGATGGCGAGTGGCACTCAAGCGCCAAGCCATGAGCCAGCAGATACAGGACTTCGCCGCGACCTTCATCACCTTGCAGGAGCGCCGGCACACGGCCGACTATGACCCGGCGGCGATGTTCCTTGCGTCGGAGGTGTTGGCTGTCGTGGATGAAGCCGAGCGGGCGATCATCGCATTTGATGGCGCCCCACCCATCGAACGATTGGACGTGCTGGCAATGCTGATGGTCAAGGCGCGGGGCTGACCAGACAGTGCCGGGCCAGCGTCCGACGGATGTTGCCAGTTGCGCCTGCGGCATCGCATGATCCCACGGCTTGAAGGGCCAGCGCCCCACAAACAACCGAGAGGATAAGTCATGTTCACGCGCCAGGGAGCGGCCACGCGCCGTGGGATGCTGACGGCGGCAGGCGCCGCGTTGCTGCTGCCAGGGACGGGATGGGCCAGGATGCCCGCGGGGCAGCCGCAGGCACCCTACTTCTACCGCTTCAAGCTCGGCACCGCCGAATGCACCGTCGTCACCGACGGGCAACTGCCGCTGGGCGACCCCAACGCCGCGTTCCTGAACATCACGAAGGACGAGATCGGCCGGCAGTTGCGCGACAACTTCCTGCCGCCCAGCAACGCCGTGCTGGAACAGAACATCCTGGTCGTGAACACCGGGGACCGCGTCGTGCTGTTCGACACCGGCATGGGCACCGACACCCTGTTCGGCAAGACGACCGGCAAGCTGCTGCCCGCCTTGCGCGCCGCCGGCATCGACCCGGCCAACGTGGACGCCGTGGTCATGAGCCACGCGCACATCGACCATTGCGGCGGGCTGATTGCCGATGACGGCAGCCACAACTTCCCCAACGCGCAGTACTTCATCGGCCAGCCCGACTACGCCTACTGGACGGACGACGCCAAGGTGCCGGCCAACACTCCGGCGCGCGCCAACTTCCTGCGCCAGGCGCAAAAGAACCTGCTGCCGCTGCGGGACCGCATGACCTTCTACCGGGACGGGCAGGAAATCCTGCCGGGCATCACGGTGATGGCTGCGCCGGGCCACACGGTCAGCCATTCGGTGTTCATGATCCACTCGGGGCAGGAGCAGCTCGCCTACATCGGCGACCTCGCGCACCATCCCGTCCTGTTGCTGGAGCGTCCACGCACGCAGTTCGCCTTCGACACCGACCCGGTCCAGTCCGCCGAGAGCCGGGTGCGCCTGATGGACATGTTCGCCGCCAACCGGGTGCCCATCCTGGCCTACCACTTTGCCTGGCCCGGCATCGGCCATGTCGCGAAGCAGGGCGACGGCTTCCGCTACCTGCCCACCGCGATGAACCTGGAGGGGGTTGGCGGGCTGTAGCCCGTCAGCGCGTCCAGGGGCTGGCCGACGGGCCAGACGTCGGGCCGGGTGGGGGGCTGGCCGGGCGCGGCGGCGGCTTGGGGCGAAGGGCCTGGACCATCATCAGCTCGCCCAGGTTCTCCGGCGTGACCAGGCCGACCAGGCGCCCGTCCGTGTCCAGGACGCCGACGGCCGGCAGGCTGCCGTCCTGGATCAGGCGCACCGCGTCCTCCAGCGGCTGGCCAGCGCCGACGGTGGGGATATCGCGGCGCATCACGTCCAGCACCGGCGTGCCTGGCCCGGTGGCGCGCAGCGCCGCGATCATGCCGGTGCGCGTCACCACGCCGCGCAGCCGCCCGGCGCCGTCCACGACCGGGAAGTCATGCTGGGACGTGCGGAGCAGGCGCTCCACCGCGTCCTCGACCGTGGCGGTGGGGGACAGCGACTCGAACCGGGTCACGGCGGCGTCCGCGGTGGTCAGGCTCTGGCTCGCCTCCCGCACCCCGGCGGCGGCGCCTTCAGAGGCCGCGCCCATATAGACGAACAGGGCGATGAAGATCAGCACGGGGTTGCCGAACAGCCCGGCGGCGCCCAGCGCGAACGCGACCACCTGGCCGACGCCGGCTGCGATCCGGGTGGCGCGGGCATGGCCCAGCCGCAGCGCCAGCAGCGCCCGCAACACGCGGCCGCCATCCATCGGGAAGGCCGGGATCAGGTTGAACAGCACGAGCGACACGTTCACCCAGGCCAGCCGCTCCAGCAGGCCGACGCCGGGGTTTTGCATGTTCAGCCCGGCACCCAGCGCAGGTAGGCCGCCCAGCACCAGCGCAAGCACGAGGGCGATCACCACGTTGACGGCCGGGCCGGCGAGGGCGACGACAAGCTCCTCCGACGGCTTCTCGGGGATGCGCTCCATCTGCGCGACGCCGCCGATGGGCAGCAGGGTGATATCGGGCGTCTTGATGCCGTACCGGCGGGCGGCGAAGACATGGCCGAATTCGTGCAGCAGCACGCAGGTGAACAGCAGGATGATGAACAGCAGCCCCTCGGCCGCATCCTGCCGCCCGCCGCGGGCGTAGTGCGAGGTGCCGATCCACACGAGCAGCAGCACGAACGTGAGGTGGATGCGTATGACGGTGCCCTTCACCGTGCCGACCGGGATGGACCACTGCATTGGGGGCGCCTCCTGCTGCCAGGGTTCCCGCATAGGTGATTCGTCCACGGTGCGCCATGACACGAAATACGGCGCGTCCAATGTTGAAGGAAGATGGCTGTGACGAGGGATGCCGGGCCGGTCGACGAGGCACCACTGCACCGCCTGCTGGCAAGCCTGCCCGGGCCGGTCAGCCGCGGGTTCCAGCGGCTGCGCCATCCGCGCATGCGGCCGGTCCGGCTGCCGCTGGGGGTGATGTGCGTCCTGGGCGGGCTGCTGGGCTTCCTGCCGGTGCTGGGGTTCTGGATGCTGCCGGTGGGCGCGCTGCTGCTGGCCGAGGACGTGCCGGCGCTGAAGCGGCCGACGATGCGGGCGCTGGCGGCGGTGCATGGCTGGTGGGACCGGCGGGGGCGGGCGTAGGGATCATCGAAACATCATGCCGCGTGGGCCGGCGGCGGATATGGTCATGCCATGGACCCATCCCGCCCACCCCTGACCCGGCGGACAATGGCTGCCCTGGCGCTGGCCGGCCTCGGCGCACCGGCGGCACGGGCGGCGGAGGCGCTGTCGTTCGCCGGGCTGTATGGCCCGGTGACGGCAGACGGCATCCAGTTGACCCCGGCCGCGCGGGCGCTGGTGGGGCGGCAGGTGGTGCTGCAGGGCTTCATGGCGCCGCCTTTGAAGGCAGAGGCCAGCTTCTTCGTGCTGACGCGCTACGCGATGTCGAACTGCCCGTTCTGCTCCAACGCCGCGGACTGGCCGGTGGATGTCGTGTTCGTCCGGCTGGGCCGGGCGGCGGCGACGCTGGTGCCCAGCTACGCCATCGCCGTGTCCGGCGTGCTGGAGGCCGGGATGCAGGCCGATCCGGAGACGGGGTTCGTCAGCCTGGTGCGCGTGGTCGATGCGACTTGGAGCCGGGTATAGCGCGCGCCGCTACTTGACCAACCCGGCTGTCCGCAGCTTGGTGACCTCCGCCTCCACCCGGCCGATGCCGCCGGTGGCATACAGGATATGCAACCGCTCGGCCGACAGGTGGGTCAGGACGGGGTTGCGGTAGGCGGTGTTGTAGCGTGTGGCGTCGGCCGGGTCGTAGCCGAACTTGGGGGCCAGGACGCGGAGCAGCAGTTCGCTCTGGACGACGGCCGGGCCGGTGTAGGTGTAGTCGGCATCGGACAGGTTCTGCAGCACGTATTCATACAGCAGGTTGGACTGGTTCGGCAGGCTGGCGAGG
>Ga0123339_10003218_pt1 | contig 10902 bp, 10 predicted proteins | sample lystaG_FD_89956 | JGI IMG/M metagenome (GOLD analysis project Ga0123339, IMG submission 89956) | Glacier valley bacterial and archeal communities from Borup Fiord, Nunavut, Canada, to study Microbial Dark Matter (Phase II) -... | ecosystem: Environmental > Aquatic > Freshwater > Ice > Glacier ... | reverse complement strand
GCCCCGATTTTATCAAATACGATGGTCTTGGCACCAACTTTCTGCGCTTGGGCCGACAGCGCTTCCGCTTCGTACTTCAGCACTTCGGTTTCTTTCTGCGAGATGGTAGCCAAAGCGGCCACCACCGGCGTGTTTTCAAAGTTCAACTCGGCGAAGTCCTTGTTCTTCTGCGACTTTTCCGTAACGCGTGAGTCCTGATTGGCATCAAGCGCCAGTGAAGTGACACCGGGCACGTATTGCTTGATGAAGGATTCGTATTCCTGCAGTTTAGGCTTCAGACCGGTATAAGCAATACCGTTTTTTTTGCCGCCAATCATGGTGATGGCCACCTTGTCTTCGCCGCTCAGGTTGGTCATTTCTGGACCAGTGTTGTCCGTGGCTTTCAGCAGCTTTTCGCGCACTTCGCGCAAGTAGCCAATGACGTCCTTGGTTTTGCTGCGAATCTCTTCGCTTTGCTTCAGCACGGCCAAGTCACGAGCTTGGTTCTGGTTTTTCACCACCGCCGCCTGAATGCCCTTTACCGTACCATCGGCGGCAACCGATGTTTTGTCGTTGACACCCAACAGGCTGTCGTCAATGAATTTAAACTTCAGCAGAATCGCTGAGTTCACTTGGAGCGCCAGAAGAGCTGTTAGCACGAGGTACATCATGCCAATCATCTTCTGCCGCGGGGTTTCTTTTCCGCCTGCCATTATCTGTTTCCTCTAGTACTGGATGAAGAACGAACTGATTTACTTCCTAATAACTAGGCTTGCAACGGTGCCCGCATGGCATTCAGCATATTGCCATACACCCGGTTGAGCGAAGTCAGATTGCCGGTCAGGTCGGCTACCTGCTTCTGGAACTGCTCGGTGTCTTTGCCGGCCTGGGTCATATTTTCCATGGCGTGGCTCAACGTGCCGTAGAACTGGTTCATGGACTTTAGGTGGGTGTTGGCATCCTGCAATTCCATTTCGTACACGGCATTCAACGCGCCCAGATTTTTGGTTACGTTCTGCACCTGCATGTGGTACTCCTTGGCGTCCGAAGTGGCGTTCGACATGGCCGAAATAGCTTCTACCGTGTTGCCGTAAGCCACGTTGATTTTGTCGAGCGAATCAGCAGCCGAGCGTACTTTCTTGGTGTACTCATCGGTCACGTTAGCGGCTTCACCCAATTGCGACATCTGCGACGTAGTGGTGCTGAGGCGGTTCAGGCCCTGGCCCAAGCTGGTGAGCGCCTCGGGCGTTACGTTGGCGTTCTTCAACATATCGTCCAGCTTCATCGTCAAGCCCTTGGCATCGTTGCCTTTTACTTGGCTGCTGGTCGAAGGGTCGTAACCATCACTCAACTCGGGGTATACCAAGCTCCAGTCGTGCTCGCGTGATACCGGCTGGAAAGCACTAAGAAAGAAGATAATAGCTTCGGTACCCAACCCTGCCATAAGCATATAGTCGGCACCAGCCCAGTGTTCAATTTTAAACAAAGCACCAACAATAACAACGGCGGCACCGATGCCATAAATTTTGGGCATTACTGAATCGTAGAGAAAATTTCCTTGGGATGCCATAATAATTTAACTGTTGAAAGGAGGTTGAAGAAGGTGTTGGTAAAAGGGATGGTTGTTAAAATATGGCGTCAGCCGGTTGTTTTTATTAGTTGAGGGAGCTATTACTACCCATGCCAATCTGAATCATTGAGCAGCGGAAGCCGATGTAGGAACGGGCCGAATCCTGGTATTCGAAGTTGCGGGTACCGGTTTCGAGGAAGTAAGCAATATCTTTCCAGGAGCCGCCGCGCACTACTTTGCGAGGCTCGTTGTCGTCCGGGTTGGTGGGGTTCAAGTCCCATACGACCGGCACGGAAGCTTCCATGTAGGCGTCATCGCACCACTCCGATACGTTACCAGCCATGTCATACAGGCCAAAATCGTTGGGGAAGAACGAACCCACCTCCGACGTGTAAGCAAATCCATCGGAAACGTAGTCGCCACGGCCGGGCTTAAAGTTGGCCAGCATGCAGCCTTTGCTGTTGCGCAAGTACGGGCCGCCCCAAGGGTACGTAGCCAAGTCGCGGCCACCACGAGCGGCGTATTCCCATTCTGCTTCGGAAGGAAGGCGAAAGTTCGGGTCGTTGGCAGTACCGGTTTCTTCGCGGGCCGCATTGCGGAATTTCGTGCGCCAGTTGCAGAAGTACTTGGCAGCAAACCAATCCACGCCAACCACCGGGTAATCATCAAACGCGGGGTGCGTGTAGTAGTACTCAAGCAGCGGGTCGCCCATGTGATATGTGAAATCGCGGACCCATACCGTAGTATCGGGGTATAGTTCCGTCATCACGTATTCTTCGCCCAGTACATCAAGCGAGTCCTGCTTGATGGCATCTACGAACTGGCGGTACTCGTTGTTGGTAATTTCCGTCTCATCCATGTAGAAGCCGGCGATAGTCACCTGCTTGTTCATATTTACCATTGACGCGGAAATATCCTGGTCGGTCTGGCCCATATGAAATGTACCCCCAGGGCATGGCACCATGCCGTAAGGAACTTCTTGGGGATTAAAGAACGGACGGTCTTCGGCCCCAACAAGGTCGCCCTGAGGGCCTTTGCCGAAACCACACCCGCCTAATAATGCCCCGGAGATAGCGAAAAGGGATATTGCTAGAAGCTTGTTCATGAGAGTTAGAAATTCTGTTTAATTGCCAATACCGCTAAAGTACATTTGGATGGTATGGCAAATCTACACTTTTTTGGGATACTGTGCAATAGCCGACTTCTTCTTCCAACGGCCAAATCAGGCATAAAGACGCTGAATAGCGCAAATGAGTCGGTTAATCCGTTTTATTGTTCTTAAAGCCGACTAAAATTTGTCCTAACTCAATAGGATAATGCCCATTATGGACGCTTTATCGAAAAATAGGAAAATTAGAAGCTATAGCGCGGCGTGCGAATGGCCGGGCGGGTAATCAGGCCGGGCTTGGGCAAGCGGTAGGAGAGCATAATTTCGTGCGAGCTAAAGGCCCGAGCATCTTGGTTGAAGGCAATAAAGTCAAAGGCGTAGCCAACACGTACGGCATTATCCTTTGCAAAACTCAGGCCTAATAGGCCCGAAACGGATTCTTCGTGACGATAGTTTGCACCAATCCAATACTTGTCGTCAATTGTTGCCCGAACGCCACCTTCGAAAGAGTAGTTCTTCGCGTTGTTAAATTTACTTGAACTGGAGAAATTACCTGGTAACACGGTCTTTACCAAGACCATTGGTGTCACTATAACGGAAGAAGTGGCGTCAATATTGTAGCCCGCGGTGAAATAGGCGTGGTTCTCGGCAATGTACTTGCTGGGGTTGCCCAGTTTCTTACCCGTAACGGGGTCTACAGAGCCGGAGCTTTTGAATGTGTACTCGGAACGCAGCAAATTATTGACGCTGATACCGGCATAGAACTTAGGCGACTCGTACCAAATGCCCGCGCCTGCATCAAACTTATTGTCGGACGCGCCACTGGGCACGTTCACGTCATATATATCAATCGCTGTGTAGGTGCCTTTGCTCAGGTAAGTGTAGATGCCCTGGATGCCAAAGCCCAGTTTGCCCGACCCCAACTTGACGTGCTGCGAGTACGAGAGCGCCGCATTGGTCATTTTCGACTGGCCTACTTGGTCATAATACACCATCAGGCCTACGCCACCACCAAGTGCGGGCACGGGCAGCGATACAGATAGTAAACCGGTGCGGGGCGAACCACCACCATCAAACGTGCCGCTATAATTAAGGTACTGATAGCGACCGATAAGATTCACTTCCCCTTGCCCTTTAATTCCCGCATAAGCCGGATTCAACGCCATGCCGTTGAGACCGTAGTGGGTAAATTGGGGCTGCTGCTGCGCCAGCGCCGAGCCAGCCACGGCCGTGAGCAGCAGAGCCACGAATAACGTTCCTTTCATAGGGGGGTGGCGGTGGAAGTAGACGGAGGGGGGGCAAAGATGGGTGGGGGGCGCTAACCAAAACATTAGCTTCCAAATGTAAGGGAAAAACTGTCGGCAAAAAATTTGGACACCAAAAAGCCGACGCAAGGGTGAGGTGCGCCGGCTTCCATGGTCTTAAGGGCTTTAAACGCTTGGTTTTACGTTTTTTGGACTCGCTTTTCCGGCCTCTAGCTTGGCATGTTGCCGAATGTAGGCTTCAATGGCCCCCGTCATGGAAGGAGCATTGGGGTGCGGTGCTTCAATATCAAGAATCAGGCCGGCATCGGTGACGGCCTTGGCCGTGGTGGGGCCGAAAGCGGCAATGCGCGTACTTTCCTGCACAAAGTCGGGAAAGTTGATGAAAAGCGAGCTGATGCCAGATGGGCTAAAGAATGCAATGCAGTCGTACTTCACATCGGACAAGTCAGACAAATCACTGGCAACGGTGCGATAGATAACTGCCTCCGAAAACTTAAGATTGTTGGCCCGCATGAACACCGGCAAGTCGTCCTTGCGGATGTCGGAGCAGGGGTACAGAAACCTCTCACCCTTGTGCTTTTTAATGACATCGAACAAGTCTGCGGCCGTACGTTCGCCCACGAAGAGCTTACGTTTGCGCAGCACAATATACTTTTGTAAGTAGTTGGCTGTCTGCTCTGAAATGCAGAAATACTTCATTTCAGCCGGCATTTCCATCTTGGCTTCTTGGCAGATGCGAAAAAAATGGTCGACGGCATTGCGGCTAGTAAAAATAATAGCCGTGTATTCCATTATGTTTATTTTCTCGCGCCGAAAATCCTTGTAGGATACGGGCTGAACATCAATAAATTCCCGGAAATCCACTTGAATGCCATACTTCTCAGCAATGGAAAAGTATGGGGAGACGTCGTTGGTCGGCTTGGGCTGGGTAACCAGGATGCTACTGATGCGCTTGGCATGCCGGCCTGTGCCCGGCTTATCTGCACTTTCGGCCATACAGGAAAGAAGGAGTAATATTTAGGACAATAAGGAAAGGAAAAGGAACTAATCTGAACGAGATGGACGAAGCCAATCAATACGTGAAGACAATAAGTTTAAGTAAAACCAACAAGGGCAATACCTCAGTAACGCAAAGATATGCAAACAAATGCAGATTAAGTAGGGACGCGTGCTGATGAACTGTGCGAGCTACCCGCAGCACGGTGCCGACCAATACCAGACCAATAACGGCGCTGGCGGCCCATGCCACGGTGCGCGGGTGGCCGCTGTTTAGGCTTAGGTAGAGTAGCAGTACAAGTGGCAGAAATAGCCCACCCAGTAGGGTAGTTCGGAGGAACTCCCGGTACTGCAGGTCGACCACATATTGCAAATCAAAAATGTATGCTATCAGTCTGATATATATATACTTACCAAAAACAAAAGTAGTGATGACAGCTGTGTAGAGCAGAACCCGAGCCACAATGGCCGTTTCGGGTACATCGAAGAAGCGGTGTAACAGCGGCAGGTTCTGAAGGTCGGTATGGATGGCGGTGAGCAGGAGTGCAAATGACAAAGCGAACAGCAAAACCAGCAGCAGATTGAGCAGCGAAAATGCAGGCTTGGTCAAGAAAGCCTGCTGGTCGCTGCCGCTACCAAACAGTTCTTCGATCTGGAAAATACGAGCTAGACCGGACTGATAGGTGGTACGAACCGCGCCGTAGGACAGCCCCAAGACGAGCAGAAACCCCAGGTACACATTCTGGCCCTGGGGGCCAGGGAGACGCGGCTGGGCCAGTCCAGCCTGCACTTCGGTGGCTTGGCCAGCAACTGGGTTGTTGGGGCTGACACCCGAAAAGGACGCCAGTGCGGGCGAACCGTCGGGCTGCCAAACAGCGAGCAGGTGCTGGCCGAGCGCCATGCGCGCAGGCAGCAGCCGGGCCAAGTCGAGGGCGTAGGCCGTAGCCTTGTGAGCAGTGAAAACAAGCTGATTGTCCAGAAATACGCTCAGGCCCTTCTGCGCGGAGAAAGCCAGCGGAAACGATTGACCGGGGCCGACGCGCACCCATTGGTAATAGGCGTGGGCCGGCTGGTGATAACCGGGCAGGTAGAAAATCAGGCGATTGCGGGCCGCATCGTGGATGAGCCAGTCGGCAGATAGGGCTGTGGGCGCGGCAGGGGGCAGCTGGTAGTACTCGCTGGCGAGCGCTGGGCGCTGGGATGCCCCAGCAAGCAGGAGCAGGCTGCATACGAGCCACCACCACGTGCGCTTCACCTTCTGGGCTACCATAAAAAACAGGCTAGCTATTGCTTTCGGCGGCCAGTAACTGGCGACGCGAAATGCGGCTTTGGTACACGCCAAAGAAAATACTGAGCAAGGCCGAGAAAGCCACCAGCGCGGCAATCAGTACCGTATTACCAACGGTGGCAAAACGGATGACCAGCAATGTAACCAGCACGTTGAGCAAACCCAGCAGTAGCACCGTACTGACTTGGGAGAAACCCATGGCCAAGATGCGGTGGTGAATGTGGTTTTTATCGGGAGAAAAGGGCGAGCGACCAGCCAACATCCGGAGCGAGAATACCCGAATGGTGTCAAACAACGGCACAAACAGGATACCAACGGCCACTGATGGCGACGAGTCCCCAAAGGGCTGGCTGACTCCGATGTGCACCCCCATTTCGATAAACTGAATGGCTAGAACCGAGACGATGAAGCCACAAACGAGCGAGCCCGTGTCGCCCATGAAGATGGGGGCCCGGTGGAAATTGTAGCGCAAAAAGCCCAGCAAACCGCCGATGAGGCACACGGCAACGTAGGCGTAGTTGCCGTAGTTAGCGCCGCCGTATGCATAGAAATAGTAACCGAAGGTGCTGCAAATAATCAGGACGATGGTGCCGGCCAAGCCGTCGAGGCCATCTATAAGGTTGATGGCATTGGTGATACCCACAATGACGGCAAGAGTGAAGGCGTAGCTGATGCCTACCGGCAGCGTACCAATTCCTAAAATGCCCTGAAAGCTGGTGATGCGAACATCAGCCATTATCATCACGATGCCCGTGGCGAGCAACTGCCCCACAAACTTCTTCGAAACCGTCATGCCCACCAGGTCGTCTTTCAGGCCCACAAAGAAGAGGATGATGCACCCCGCCAGCAGTTCCTTGGCACCGTTTTGGAGCGGGGCAAAGATGGTGAGGGCAGACATGAAGCCCGCAAATACAGCCACGCCGCCCAAGCGCGGCGTGAGTGACTGGTGCACAGTGCGCCCATTGGGCGTATCGAGCATGTTTTTGAGGTGAGCAATGTAGATGATGGAGGGCACGGCAAACAGCGACACCAGCATCGCCCACATCCAGGATAGGCCCAAGGATATATCGATAGCACTCATAAGAAAATTCGCTAGTGGTTGATGTTCGGGCCGGCTAGGGGCATTGAGGTAGCGGAAAGCAGCGCATTAGCTGTGCAACACGCCGGCTTGGTCGAGCAGGGCGATGTGCGTGAAATTGGCTTCGACGATGGAGTCGGGGACGAAAATGTATTTCTTATCGAAGATGCGGGCCCCGTGGTAGTAGCTGACCCAGTACTGATTATTGAGGTGAAACAGGGCGGGGTCGAGAGGCTCGATGGGCACGGCGGTGCGGGGCAGCACCTCTTCGAATAAGTAGCGCAGGGTGGAGGTCCGCACCTTCTCGCCATCGGCCTGTTGGCCGTAGCCGTTGGCATTGACGATGACATTTTGGAGCGGAAAGGTGTTGTGATTGAGTAAGTACACTTGCCAGATGGGTTGTCCGGCGGGCGTCAGGGCGTTGTCGGCAGCGGGCACAATAGCGATGGAAACGCCTTCTACGGGGTCAAAGGAAATATCTTGCTTCACGGACCGCTGCTTTAACTGATTTTAAGGAACTTGAACAATTGTTTTGGTAATTACCGCTAGTTTACAGGCTCTTGACTATTCATCCGGCGGTGGCCCCGAGCAACGCCAACAAGTGCGGCAAGAGCCGCTCCTGCACGTCGGCCACCGACACGGACGCGGCCTCCCCCAACTCTTGTGCCAGAGAAGTCACGGCCTTGTCGGTGATGCCGCAGGGTACGATGTAGCCGAAATACGTGAGGTCGGGATTGACGTTGAGGGCGAAGCCGTGCAGGGTAACCCAGCGGCTGCATTTCACCCCGAGGGCGCAGATTTTGCGGGGGTTGAGCGCACCTTCTTCCCAGCCAAGCCATACGCCAGTGAGGCCGGTAATGCGGCCGGCGTTCAGGCCATATTCGGCCAGGGTCAGGATAACGGCTTCTTCCAGCGTGCGCAGGTACCAATGGATATCGGGCCGGAAGTTGTCGAGGTCGAGAATGGGGTACCCCACCAGTTGGCCGGGGCCGTGGTAGGTGATGTCGCCGCCGCGGTTGATGCGGTGGAAGCTGGCTGCGTGGGCCGCCAAAGCGGCTTCGTCAAGCAACAGGTGCTCGGGCTTGCCGCTTTTGCCCAGGGTGTAGGTGTGCGGGTGCTCGCAGAGAAGCAGGTGGTTAGGCGTGGCCACGGGTACGGCCCCGGTGGTTTCGGCCTGGCGGTTCTGAGCCTTTATGGCCAGCGTGGCGTCCATCAGGGTTTCCTGGAGTTGCCAAGTGGGCACGTAGTCGACCAACCCCAAGCGCTGGATGTGCACCGTGCGGTTGGGCAGCGGGCGGGCAACGTCGGCCAGGAAATCGCTAAGCTGTTGTACCGGAAACCGTTCTACTGGGGAAGCCATGGGCGGGGATTGATGAAACGGGACGCAAAGGTACTAAGCGCCGTAGGCATTGCCTTCTCACGGGTGGCGTACGCCTTGTGCCAGCTAGCTTGCAGGGCCTAGCGGTTGACGCACTCGTTTGTTGACCGCATCATTGCCATCCAGCACGCCTCCCCTGCCATGCCCCACGCGCCCCACGAACTTGGCAAAGCCGGCGAAACCGCCGCGGCCGACTACTTCCTGGCCCAAGGCTACGAGGTGCTGGCCCGCGGCTATCGGCACGGCCGCGCCGAAGTAGACCTGGTGCTGCAGCAAGGGGCCGCCCTGCTGGTGTTTGTGGAGGTCAAGGCCCGGTCTTCCGGCCAGTTTGGAACACCTGAGACGTTCGTATCGGCGCGCAAGAAAGAGTTGTTCCGGCTGGCCGCCACGCACTTACAAGAAGAACTGGACTGGTGCGGCGACATTCGCTTTGACATTGTGGCGCTCACGCTGCTCACCCAAGGCTTTCGCATCGAGCACTTTGCGGATGCTTTTTACTAGTACCAGGCTTAGGGTCGCGTTCGTTTCGGCGTGGCTTTGGGAGCGGCCCGGGGCACTACGCGGGTGGGAGCGCCAGGTCGGCTCAAGGCTTCGGGCTGGCCACGCTTGTCGTAATTCTTTTCCTTGTCGAAGATAATCTTCGCATCGCGGTTGTATTCGCGGACAAGCTCGGGCTCGGCCACTTCCGAGTCGTAGCCTGACTCGGCGTACTGGTACTCGTAGTGGCGGCGGCTGCGGAAGCCATAGTACCTGGTCCAGGTGCCCACACGGCGGCCATTCTCGAACTGCCCGCGCCACTCGGGCTGGCCATTCACGAGGAATTTGGCGTAGTCGCCCTCCAGCTTGCCGTTCACGTAGGGCACCACTTCGTTGATGAGGCTGCGGTCTTCGCCGTAGTAGCTCACGTTGGCGTCGCGCGGGAAGCCCATCTCATAGTGTATTTTGGTCAGGAGCACACCATTTTTATTGAACCTTTCCCAGCGTAAGTGCTTGGTACCAAGAGCGTAATAGCCGGTTTCGAGCACCTTGTTATTCTGCATCTTCTTGTAGGGGCCGTGCAGAATTTTAAAGGCAGTACCGCCTTCTTCCAAGGCCGTCAGTTTGAGGATTCTGTGTTTTTTGGCATCGTAGTAATAATGGGCTGGCGCGTAGGCATTGAGTGTTTTCGGGTACTTGAGGTAATAGAAAATCTCAATCGTCTGGTTGCGGCCTTTGGGGCCCGTTTTGGTTAAGGCCTTCTTTATTTTCTCGCCCAGAAAGACGTTTTTCTTCTTCTTTTTGGCCTTGCGCTGGGCGTCCTTGTCGGCTTCTTTGGCGGCCTTGTCTTGCTCTTTGTTGAGCACCACCTTGCGGGCCGTGCTCAGGGAGGGCTTGCCGTTAAGCGAGTCGGCGGTGCGGGTGAGCGTATCGGAGCCAAGCGCGGCCACCACGGGCTGCTCGGGCGTGCTGTTGAAGGAAACGGTTTTGCGCGTGCAGGCCCACGGCAGCAGCGTAAACAGCACCAACGCCAGGCCCAGAAAACGCAGCGGCCTCGGCCACAGGCGGAAAATACGCATAAATTGCATGGAATATTTTTGCGGTACCAACGCAAATGTAGGGCCGTTTAGTGCCCTGGCTTTGTCGATGGGTGAATGAATCCGGCTAGCCCAAACCTCCCCCATTTTCCCATTTATTCACCCATTGAAAACCTCCCGGGTGGCCAAGTCCAACTGCTGACCAGCTACCAGCACGTGTAGCTGCAAGCCGTGGCCGCTGATAACGTGGCCGTTGGGCAGGCCAGGCAGGTTGTTGTGCGTGGTTTGGGTGGCGTCGATAACCACCACGGCCTCTTCGCCGAATACCTGCGTGGGCTGCCCCGCGCGGACGAGCAGGCCGGTTTCTTCGCTCAGGCCAATGCCCAATAGTGTAGGCTGGGCCAGCACGGCGTGCATGAGGCGCGGGTAGCGCCCGCGCTCGGCAAAGTGCTGGTCGAGCAGCACCCCGGGCAGCAGGCCCAGGCCGGGCTTCACCTCAATGCGGCCGCCCAGCAGGCTGCGCCAGCCGTGGCCGTCCACTAGCATAAACTCGGCTACGGCCGATGCCCCGGCGCTAGTGCCGGCAATGATGAAGCCGGGTTCGGTCTGGTACTTGTGCTTGAGCACAGCCAGAAACTCGGTGTTGAGCAGGAAGTCGGTGAGGCGCTCTTGGTCGCCGCCACTCATGAAGACGAGCGAGGCCCGGCGCAGGCGCATGAGCGTGGC
>Ga0123339_10003217_pt1 | contig 10907 bp, 7 predicted proteins | sample lystaG_FD_89956 | JGI IMG/M metagenome (GOLD analysis project Ga0123339, IMG submission 89956) | Glacier valley bacterial and archeal communities from Borup Fiord, Nunavut, Canada, to study Microbial Dark Matter (Phase II) -... | ecosystem: Environmental > Aquatic > Freshwater > Ice > Glacier ... | reverse complement strand
GCCGCTGGTGCTGGTCGTCCTCAAAGGGGATTTTAACACCAGCGGCTTGAAGGGCCATCGTGGTAGCCCTGAGCGTGTGCAGTACCTGGCCTACCTCTACGATATCTGGGCGGGAGTGCCGACAATGACGTTCACATCATCTGGTGGCGGTACCTTCCGCAAGCTACTCAACGACCCTACGATTGCGGAGGACTACCCCAACCAGTTTGCCGAGCAAGATCAGCAACTCCCTTGCCCCACAAAAGCTCCTGGCTATATACACTATGGCAACCTGGTTGACCCCTTGCCTGACGCTGCAAGTGTTCTAGCAACCCCTAACCCGTAAGCAGCACAAGCATTTAGCTGGAGGCTCCTGCCCACGCAGGAGCCTCCTTACTTTGTCCTGCAACCTGCCAGCCTTCAGCCTGGTCTAACTTGAAGCGTAGTACCCCTACTATGGTATAATTGGTACAAGCACGGAGGTATCTGGCCGATGGACAGCGTGGTGGTTGACATTGTGGTGGCGGTTTTGCTGGTTGCGTTCGCGGGGATCGGGGCGGCGCGGGGCGCAGTGCGTGAGGTGATCGCCACTGGCGGCATCTTGCTAGCCGCCTTCTTCAACGAACGCTGGGGCGTGCTCTGGTCGTCCGACACTGCCAGCGTGTTTGGCCTCGGCTCGCTTGATGCGTCGCTGGCAACCTTCCTCACCATCTTCGGCGCGATAGTGCTGCTGGTCAACTACGCTGCGCCTGCTGTGCTGCTGCGCCACGTGCGCCTACCGAAGGATCGCACCAGCCGCACTCTCGGCCTGCTCTTTGGCATCTTCAATGGCAGCCTGGTTGCCGCCTACCTGCTCACCTACCTGCAAGCCTTTGGCTACAGTAACAGTGCGGCTAGCCCTATTCTTGCCTCAGCCAGCGGCCAATTTCTGCTCGACTGGGCAAGCTGGGGGCTGCTGGCCGTAGTGATCGGCCTGCTGTTCTTCACTATCGCCAGTGCGTTCGTACGCAGCAGCCGCACCCTGACTGGCCCTGACGTGCAGGCGGTCTACGGCCCCAGCGCGGCGCAGCAGCCTGGCTTGCAGCCGACCGTAGCTCAGCCCAGCGTGATCACCCCCGGTAGCTCCCCCCTGCTCAACTACAGCCGCCCAGCCCACCCCAATGCTGCCCCTGGCACCAATGCCTACGCTCCCACTGCTGCCAACCCAGTCTACAGCCCTCCACGCCCAGCCACGCCAGCCCCTGCCTACCTGGGCAACAGCTATCCCGTGCAGCAAGCGGCCTATCCCCGCCCTGACAGCGGCAACTACCCCCACTCGTCAGCCAGTGGCAGCCTAACTGCCTTTGGCAACGGTAGCAGTGCGCCTGAACCGCCTACCAACCTGATGCCTGCCTTCCCTGGGCCGAGCAGCGGCGCGAATCCTGCTAGCAACACAGCGGCACGTACCTGCCCGCACTGTGGTACTGAACTATTCACCAGCGGCCCGTTCTGCATCAACTGCGGCAAACGCCTCAACTGAAGGGAGCATCAGCGATGGCCACCCGTAGCCCCGGCTCCACCACCCGCCCCAGAGCGCGGGTCGTCAACGATCTGCTCGATAGCCGCTGGCTACGTGGCCTGATCTTCCTCCTTTTCCTGATCGCCGCCTTCTACGTCTTGAGCGTCACCTGGACCTTCCTCGGTGGCTTCCTCGGCACCTTCGCCGACACCCTGATCCTGTTCTTCCTTGCCTGGCTGATTGCGGCTCTGCTCCGCCCTGTCGCTCGTCGCCTGGAGGGTCTGCATCCGTTCGGCCCGAAGAACACAATCAGTCATGGCATGGCTGCTAACCTGGCCTTCCTCAGCTTGATTGTCGGCATCATCTTGCTTGGTCTGTTGATCATCCCCACCCTAATTACTCAGGTTTCCGGTACCGTCAGGTATTTGACAGACCCTACATCTAGCTTCCAATCTGATCTTGCTGGTTGGCAGAAGTTTGGCGAGGATCAGCTAAAGAACTTCGGTATCAGTCCCGACAGCCTCAACCAGTTCACCAGCGGGTTGACCAGTTCGGCGGTGACGGTAGGGCAAGGTACGCTCGGCTTCCTTGCTGGGCTAGGTGGCGCACTTGCCAATGTAATTATCCTGCTGATCCTTGCCTTCATCTTCATCAGCGACGGTGACCGTATTGGCGGCAGCCTGCTCAACATTGTACCAGTGCGCTTCCGCGAACAGACCCGCCTCCTGACCAGCAGCATCGAGGTCAGCTTTAGCGGCTTCCTGCGTGGTCAGACCCTACTTGGTATCATCTACGGGGCGGCGGTGCTGCTGATCAGCATCCCCTTCAACCTACCCTTTGGCTTGCTAGCGGCTATCGTCAGTGCGATCTTCATGCTAGTGCCTCTGGTCGGTTATGTGGCGGCCTATCTGCCCCCCGTGCTGATCACCCTCCTTAGCCCCAACGCAGGCAACTGGTGGATCGTGCTGATCATCGTTGCACTAATCCAGGCGGTGATTGTCAACGTAGTTAGCCCGCGCATCATGAGCAAGTCGCTTGGTATCCACCCACTGGTCTTCTTCCTTGCCCTGCTAGTTGGCAGTAAGGTGGGCGGGGTCTGGGGCGCATTGTTTGGTGTGCCGATTGCGGGTGTGCTGAACGTGATGTTCTCGCAGCTCTTTAGCTCATTCATCAAGGATAGCAACTGGTTCACCCAGTCGCCGCAAGGCTGGCAGCGGGTGGAAGGCTTTGAAGAAGATGAAGTGATGGCAGAGAGTGACGTGATTGTTGAAAGCCCTGTAGACCGTATCAAGCAGGCGGTAGCGGTCAACGTCAGTCATGGCCCCGAAGCACAAGGTGTGACCATCAGGACCAGCACTGGCAGCGAGCCATCCAGCATGACGGTCAGCACCAACCAGAGCGGGGATGTTAATGTGAACATCCCTGCCAACCAGGGATTCTCTACCAAGTAGCCAGCTAGCTGGCTAGCATCTTTACAGGGTGCAGCGGCTCGCGCTCTCCTGCTCTAACTGCCCACTGCCTGGTGGCGGCCAAACGATCAGCCAGTTGTTAGCCTGGCGCAGGAGAACGGCGGTTTCGTTCTGCGCCGTCTTGCTGCCATCCTCCAGCGTCAGTTCGATGCTGTAGCTGACGGCGGCCCGACTACCCGCAATGATCGGCCTGTCACTCACCTTGAGGACAGCAATATCCTTGATCTTCGCTGCCATCCGTGCCTGCTTCAGCCGCCCACTGAACGCATCCGCCGTTAGCTTCGAGCGCGAGTCCTCGCTGATCAGTGTGTATGCGTCGTTGTACCGCTCCTCCTTCTGGGCCTGGAGAAACTTGCTGACGACGGTCGGTGGCTCATCGGTTGGCGTGCCGCTGTCGCAGGCTGCGACGGAGAGGGAGAACAGCAGTAGCCCCACCAGTAGAAGCGTTTTCCGCAAGTAGCCACCTCAATCTGCCCCACAGGGCCACACCCTATCAGTGGGCGATATAGCCCTCGCCCAATGCGCCGATGCTACGGTCGTAGGCGGTAAAGCCGATCCAGCCGTCGCGGTCGAGGTCGCTAGCGGCAACCAGTTCTGCACCGCGGGTGGCCCAGGTTGTGGCAGGCATCCGCCCCTTGTAGCCAGCGTTCAGCACGTAATGTGCGGCCAGCCCCTGCACGAACTGGCCGGGGTTGGCATAGCGGTCGTTGGTTACCAGCAGGTCTGCCTTCTGGATGCTCTGCAATATGGTAGCTACCTGTTCGCTCATCGTGTCGATGGTGGCCGCCTGGGCAGCGGAGAGGCCGCCGACAGTGACCGCCACCGCGACCTCGTAGAGCGCACCATTGATGTTGATGTTCACCTGCGCCCAGTTGGTCTGGCCGGGTAGCAGCAGCTTGCTGTCTGGCACGCTGAAGCTGAAGCTGAGGCCAGCGGTGGTGTCAAAGGCAGGCGGATCAGCCTTCAGCCAGGGGCTATTGCTGCTGACCGTCCCGCGCAGCAACACATTTTGCGGGTTGTCGCGCAGCAGCACGAAGGTATGGGCAGGGATCGCCGCGCCGCTCTGCCACACGCCGAGGTGGATCAGGCTGAAGCTGGTATCCAGTCGGGGTGCGTTCAGGCCACTCGTTTCGATCCCTGGTTGGCCGAGGGCGAAGGGAGCGCGCTCCAACCCTGCTGGCCGCATAGCGTCGGTGGGGCGCGGTGCAGGCGTAGCTGGCGGGGACGAAGCAGGTGGCATCCCACCTGCGGGGGCGGCCACGCTGACCGCCACCGAGGTGCTGTCGTCGGTGTTAGTGTCCCGGTCGCTGATGATCAGGGTCGCCTTAAAGCTGCCCAGTTTCTTGTAGACGTGTTCCGCTGTCACCCCCTCTGCCTTGCCGCCATCGCCAAAATCCCAGCGGTAGTGGCTGATCGCGCTGCCACCCTTGCTGTCGCGGCTGGCCGAGGCATCAAAGCGCACGCTCTGCTCGAAGGCGACTACGCTGGTGAGCGAGGTAGCGATCACGGCGCGGGGCGGCTGCGCCTTGCTATCTACCACCTTGATCGTGGCGGGCAGGGCTGGTAGCGGGGTGGCCTGCACGTCGCATAGGAATGCCGCCCGCACCGTATAATTGCCAGGCTGGGCGTAGGTGTGTGTCACCGGCCAGCCTTCGCCCGTGCCGCCGTCGCCAAAATCCCAGCGCACGGGGCAGGGGCTAGGCCGTTCCCCCAGGCCAAGTGTTACCTTCTCGCCCGGTGCGATTGTGGATTTGGAGGCACTCTGGTTGAGGTCGGTGCCGCCACCGCTAGCCCCTGAACCCTGCGGCAGCAGCAAGTAAGCGACCACTATCACCAGCAGGCCGAGGGGAATAGTGCGCTGTCGTTGGCTCATCGGGCAGTCTCCACTCAGGGTACGCGGGTTGGCTTCGCAGTCGCTAGCGGGTTGACGCTGGCGGCGGTCGGCGCATCGTTCAGCAGGCTGCCCCTGTAGAGGCGGTCGCTGGTCAACAGGTAGATGGTGCTGTCGTCGGGCGTGACGTAGATGCTATTGAGGTTGGCGAGGTCGTCGCTGCTCAAGGTGGTCATGTACTGGGCAATCAGCCGCCCGCTCAAGTCTAGCTTGAACACGCGCCCGCCCTGTGTGTTGGTCGGGCCGCCCTTCGAGTCGGCGGCGTAGAGAAACTTGTTGTCGGGGCTGGCAAAGAGAGCATGGGGTGCGGCGGCGGGCGGCTCAACCGCGTTTGGCCCTGCGTTCAGGTCAGAGCGTTCCTTCAGTTGGTGATTGACGAGGTGCAGTACGCTGCCGTTACTAGTCAACACATAGACTTCCCCGTTGATCGCCAGCTTGCTGGCCCCGCCCATCGCCCCAGGGTCGCCACTGAACCACTCGGTGGGCGCGACCCCGTAGTTGCCGCCCGCATACTTGACGATCTGGTTGCTGCGCGCACCGAGGATGTAAAGATTGCCGTCGTAGCTAGCAAGGTCGAGCGGGCGGTTGAAGTTGTTGCTCGCGCCCAGAGCAGTGGCCGTGCTGCTGCCGCTGCTGGGGTCGTAGACGTAGAGGTTGTAACCATCGTCCAGCGCAACCAGCCGATCTACGCGCCAGGTGATGTAGAGCAGGCTGCCCTTGACCAAGCCATCACCCTTGTTGAGGATCACCGTAGTGCCAGTGCCATCGGCCTTACAGCGATAGAGGGTGCTGACCCCGCGATCCAGCAGGTAGAAATCTCCCCCGCCAACCACGATCTGGCTGAGGAAGCTAGCGGTAGCGGCGGGGGCAGCAGAGCCGTCCTTCAGGGCGTGGCTGTGCAGGTCGAAGATCAGGTCGAGCTTGGCGAAGCGGACGACGAGGTTGACCCTGTCCATCTCGCTCTGCACCTGCCCCCGTGCCTTGCCCACCTCGGTGCTGGCTGGGTCGAGTTTGGCGGCATACTCAATATTGTCGCTAGCCGCCTTCAGGTGAGCGCGGCGGGCCTGTGGGTCGCTGACGCTGTTGGCACTGGCAAGGGCGGTGCTTGCCTTCTTCAGGTAGTCGTTGATCTGCTGCGACTTCTGGGCTGCCACCCCCTGATTGACGAAGAAGAACAGCAAAGCAGCGATCAGCAGCAGTGTGCCGATCAAGACCCAAACCGGGATGCGTGGCAGGTGGCGTGGCTGTCCCTGCGCATAGTCGGGCCGCTGATAGCTGGCACTGGTACGGCTGGCAGGGCGGTAGATCGCCCCAGTCTGCTGGCTAGCTGCCTCAACTGGCTGACGGCTGAAGCGTGCGCCAATCTGCGCCTTCAATGCGGCAGCACGAGCAGCGAGGCCGCTTGCTGGTGCAGGAGCAGCTTGCACCTCCTCATCAAAGATGATCGCCCCAGTCTTGTGTGGGTCGACAGCTGGCTCAAGCGGCGTTTCACCGCCTGGTTCGCTGGCAGCCTGCTGGCGGTTGCGCTGGGCGAGGTTCTGGATTGCGGCTAGCCCTGCCCCACTCGCCTGCCGCAGCTTGCTCCCTAGTTGTCCTGCCACCCCTTTTGCTCTGTCGAGTGCAGCGTTGCCACTACTGTCTGGCGCGGCGGTGGGGGAGGTAAAAAAGGCATCCTCCTCGGCCACTGGCTCGGCTGTGTAGTCGGGGTTGGTGAACTGCACCTCATCTGCATCGCGGTCGGGGTGTGGCTTGTTCACCTCATAGTCGGCGCGGCGCACCAGGTGGAGCGGCGGCCTACTGCTCGCTGGCGAGGCGAAGCTGGCATTCTCCTCCATGTCGCGGCGGTGAGCGAGCAGATTGTCGAGCAGCGGTTGGCGGTCTGGCGGCGCGACAAAAGTGGCGGCGGCCTCCACCACCTGCACATCCTGACCGCTGGTGTGGTCGAAGGTCACGTCGGGGGCAGGGCCGCTGCTACGTAGCGAGATCGGGGCGGGAGCATAGCCGCTCTCTGGCTGCGCTGCCTTGCCGCCCCTGCGCAGGTTGCTGAGCATGGCGCGGGGATCAAAGCTACGCTTCTCGGCTACTGGATGTTCGCCCGTGTTGCGGCTGGGCAGGCGCACGCTGCCAGAAGCAGTGCGGCTCCGACTGTCGCTGCTGGCGTAGAGGGCAAGGGCGTAACCTTCGAGCAGGTTATGCTCCTCGGTCAGGCGGTGCAGGTAGTCAATGATCGCATACTGGTCGGCCCCGGCCAGGTGGCGGTCGGCTTCGGCGGGGGTAAGCAGGCCAGCGAGATTGGCCGAGCAGAGGATCAGTGCGTCGCCCGACTCCAGCGGGCTGCGGATCAGGTCAGGGTCGGGTTCACCGGTGGTGCTGCCCAGGCTGGCGGGTGGGAAGGGGTTGTCGTTGGCTCCCGGCCAATTACGCGGGGTGGGGAAGGCGCGCACGCTGCCCTGATGGATGAGGAAGACCTGAGCGGGCGGTAGTTGGGCGATATACACTTCGTCACCACGCACGACCGCGCAGGAGAGGCCGACGCTAGCCCGCTGCCTGCTCTCGGCCTGGCGGTTGTGCTGCAAGAGTGCTAGATTGGCGCGGGCAAGGGCGCGGGTCAGGCTGGTGGTTGCAGAGGGCGAGGATTCGGCGTAATATTCGTGGGCCAGCACTTGCTGCACAAGCTGGCAAGCCTCCAAGCCGAGGGCTAGGTTGGCACGTGGTTCGCTGAGGATGTAGAGGCTACCCTTGTGGGCAACCCCTGGGCCAGCCGTTACGCTACTCACACAGTCGCTGCTGGCGCGGCGTACCCCGCTGATTACCTGAAACTGGCTGGCGACGACCCGCAGGCGTGCTGCCGTACCACCGATGGTAATACTCATGGCTCGTTCCTATCTGGCATGATGGCCCCATGCAGGCAGGCGAGAAAGAAACCGCAATCTTGCTGCTTTGGCACGATTATAGCACATTAAGTTCAACCACGCAATATGGCGACGCAGTTTGCGCTTGCACTAGCGGCTGTGGCTGGCAGATGCTGGGGCTGGTGCAGGTTACAGAGCAGCTAGCAACCAGGGCAATGGCTACGCATCTGGTGGCAACCAACCTGCGCATCCACTATAAGGCCTAGCCACCAGAGCATGAAGGGACAAGATGATGAGCGTCAGGATCAGCAAGAGCGTGCGAGTGGATGCGCCGGTGGAGCAGGTCTTCGCCTACATCGCTAACTGGCGCAATACCACGCGCATTCAGCCGGAGTTCCGCACCTTCCAGCCGCTCAACGCCGAGGAGGTTAGTGTGGGCGTGGAGTTGCAGGCGCAGGGCCGCTTCTACGGCCTGCCGATCACCGTGCGCCTCAAGGTGGTCGAGTTCGAGCCGAACCAGCGGATGGTGACTGAGGTGAACGGCGGCCTGCGTAGCCTCAACGCCTGGCTGTTCGAGCCACTGGGCGCACAGCAGACCAAGCTGATCTTCGTCAACGAGTACGCCCTACCCGGTGTGCTACAACGGCTAGTCGGCGGCAACGGCTTCGTGCAGCGCGAGGTAGCGCGGATGACTGAACACGCCCTGCTAGCGGTCAAGGCCGAAGTGGAAGCGGCTAGCCGCGAAGGGTGATTGGTTAGAGCAAACAAACGGCCCCTCCCCCAGCCTGGTGGGAGGGGCTGTCGCTTGCGCTTTCGGCTAACTTGGCTGGGGCAGTGAAGCTGCGGGTGTAGGCAGGGGCAGCGGGTGCCTTGCCGTCCTTGAGTTGCTGCTGCCACTGCTCGTCGGTCATCCGCTCGTTGCTCGGTTTGGTGAACTCGTACTGGCTGAACACCGCGCCGCGAGTAAGCACCAGCTTGCCGTCGATTGGCACCACAGCGTAGATTTCGTTGGGGTGGCCGATAGCCACTTCCAACACGCGCACGTTGTCGTTGCCGCCCGTGGCAATGTCAGCGACCAGGGCCGCGTCGATCTGGTCGAGGTAGCTGGCAGCTTCACCAGCCTCACTGTCGGCAGCAGCGATAGTCAGGTTCTCAATCGCCCCACCGTAGAACAGGATCGCGTTGTACTCGTCATCGGTCAGCGGTTGGTTGCTCAGTTCCTTCTCGCTGATCGTCTTTAGCTGGCTGGTCAGGTTGAGCAGGCTGTCCAGCGAACCTTTCATCTTGTCCTGCTCGCTCAAGAGGCCACGCTGTACCAGGCCGTCGCGGGTCATCTCGGTGAGTGCGGCGAGGCGAGCGTAGAGTTCGGGCTGCGGCTCCACATAACCCTTGATGATGTCCTGGGGGCCACCACCCATCTCAGCCATACTCTGCTTGGCGTAGAGGATGGTGTCGTGCTTCAGTTCAGTGTAGCTACCCAGGTAGGTGTTAAGCTGATTGTCCGTCCAGGCCTCGTTGGTCATGAAGCTGGGATAGCCCTCCCCCTTCGGCGCAATCAGCGCGTTGAGGGTGTAGAGCCACGACCAGTAGACGTTCTGCGTCCAGTCGGCCAGGCCGAGATTGGCGACTGCGCCCCGTGCCTTCTGCATTTGCGTGTCGTAGTTCTTACCCTGCACCCCGCTGGTTTGACCGTAATCGAGTTGCTCACCCTTGACGATAGCCAAAGCACGGTCGCTGCCCATTGCGGCTGGCACGTCGAGGCTGCGCGGCAACCAGCGAGCCTGGTCGTCGGCGGGGGCAGTGCCAACATTGCGCCAGGTTAGCTGGCCGATCACGTAGGCATCGAGGGTGAAGCGTTGGCCCATCATCCGCAGCCCTTTGGTCGCCTCATCCTTGTCTTCGCTAGCAAAAATCGCCATTGAGTTGATCATCGGCGAGGGCAGCGACTTGGCCGCCACCTTGAAGGCCGCCAGCTTGCCCGCATCAGCGACTTCGCTGATGCTGGGCTGGGCGGTACCGTAGACCGACTCCACCAGTGGCAGGTAGTCGAAGTAGCTGAGGTCATCTGCCTTGCCGATCAAGAAGCTGGTTGGCTCGTAGATCGCCCGCCAGTGATCGAGGATTGGGCCGCTGCGGAGGGTCTGCTGGTTGTTGAGCAGCATGGTGAGCAGGATCGCAGAGCGAGTTTCGTTGTCTTCCTTCAGGCGGAAGCTCATGCGCCCCAGCCACATCATGCTCTTGAAGTACTGCTTGAGCGCATCAGATTTGGTGTAGTGGCCGCGCGGGATGTACTGGCTGTAATCCTCGGTGTAGCCTGCCATGATATTAGAGTCGGCCAGACCAGTGTGCGCTTCGATCAGGGCAAGCTCTGCGTCAACCTTGCTCTTGACGTAGGCTGGTACTGTAGCCTTTGGGTTGATCAGGCTGTCGGCCACGCCAAAGTAGGCGACAAGCTGGGTGCTGGCGGTGGTGAGGTCGGCATTGTTCTGGGCGGCGATCTCAGTGTGCTGGGCATCGGCCACGCGCAACATCGCGTCGTTCAGCTTGGTTAGCTCGTCGGTCAGCTTGCGGCTCTCCAGGTCGCGCAGCACCTTGTCAAAGATCAGGTGGTAGACGTGGAGGATCGAGTCGCTGCTGACGAAGGTCGGCTCCTCGCCATAGCGGCCCGCTTCGTAGACCTGGTAGAACTCCTTGAGGCCGCTATACCGGGCCGGATCAGCGGTGACAGGTGGGACGACCACAAAGTTGTTCTTCGCCAGCAGCGTGTTGGCAGCAGCGGGCAGCTTGAACTGCGCCGGGTTTTGCACGTTGCTAAGGTCGGTCTTGGCCTGGTAGGCGGCCACCTTCGGCTGCACGTTGACGGTGTAGCTGGTGGGGTAGGGGGCGAAGACGAGAATAGGCCGCTGCACGCCGCCGCTGGCTGCTGTGGTCGCCGTAGGCTGGGCGGCAGGGCTGGTCGGCCCAACGGTAACGACCACAGGGGTGTTCGTCGCAAGCGGCGCAGTGGTGTTGGTAGCGGCGGCTACGCTGGTGTTGGTAGCGGGTGCGCTTTCAGCGGCAGTGCCGGTAGCGCGGGCAACCACGTTCGGCGTGCTGCTAGCAGCGGGGTTGGCGGCTTTGTTGGTTGCAGATGCCACTGGGGGGACAGTGGGGGTAGCAGTGCTGCTGTCGCAAGCGGCAAGCACCTGCACCACGATCAGCATGACCGCCAGCCAACT
>Ga0123339_10003214_pt1 | contig 10912 bp, 9 predicted proteins | sample lystaG_FD_89956 | JGI IMG/M metagenome (GOLD analysis project Ga0123339, IMG submission 89956) | Glacier valley bacterial and archeal communities from Borup Fiord, Nunavut, Canada, to study Microbial Dark Matter (Phase II) -... | ecosystem: Environmental > Aquatic > Freshwater > Ice > Glacier ... | reverse complement strand
TTAGTGAGCTCTTACCTCACTTTTTCATCCTTACCTTGATAAATCAAGGCGGTTATTTTCTGTTGCACTTTCCTTAGGATCACTCCCACTAGACGTTATCTAGCATCATATGTTCTGTGGAGCCCGGACTTTCCTCACATATAAATATGCGCGACCATCTGAAATACTTAAAAGTCTCACATATAAATTATAACATAGATTACTACTAAAATCAATTATTTTTGAGAGTATTCAAAAAATTCACAGCAATATTATAGTTTTTTTCTGATTTATCCCAATCTATTATATTATGCCACTTCATTATATACTCATCTCTTTTATTTTTATATTTTAAATAGTATGCATGTTCCCATACATCAATTAATAAAACATGAAAAACATTTAGAGGTACATCTTGATTTGCACTTGTAACAATCTTCAATTCTTTGTCTTTATCTACAATAAGCCATGCATATCCTGAACCAAAAACTTTAAGTGCTGCCTCTTTAAACAAATTATAAAAATTTTCTAACGAATCAAAACTCTTAATTATCGCCTCTTTAAGATTACCAATTGGTTCATTTAGTTGAGAACCTGGTCTCATTATATTAAAATATAAATTATGGTTATATACACCTCCCGCATTGTTTTTTACCCCAGTTTGTATATTTGTTGGTAATGTATTATTGTTTAATATTAGTTTTTCTAAACTCCATGTTTGATATACAGGATAATTAGATAAAATTTCATTTAAATTATCTACGTATTTTTTTAAGTGCTTATCATGATGTAGTTTAACAGTTTCTGTATCAATATATGGTTCTAATGCATTATATTGATATGGTAAGCTGATTAACTCGAATGGATACTTATCCTCCACTTTTTATCTCCTCCTTTTAATATATATTATATTCAATTTGTTTGTTTTTAGAACAGTTTTTATAAAAAAAAATTATTTTCTTTTTATTCGTTTATGTTTATTTTATGTTTTTTAGGGAAAAATATATATATATGAGGAGAAAAATATGAAAAATTCAAATAAAAATGAAACAATAATTGTTATTGTATTTACAATCATATTAGTTGTTATATTAGGAATTATCGTATATACTGCGTTTAGATCAACAAATACTTTAGAAAATAATAGTCAAAATCAAGAAAAAGTTGGACAAAATAGTAATTCTTCAAATTCAGTTCCACAAAAAAATATTGTAGTTACTGATAAGTCTACAGAACCTACTACTTCGAATGCTCCTATACCAGTAGAAACACAAATTGCTTATTTCTCTTCAAATATATATGATCATGATTTAAATAGAGTATTCAATATTGAACTTGCAATAAAAAAAATTAATGGAATTATTGTTAAAAAAGGTGAAATATTTTCTTTTAATGATACTGTTGGAGCTATGGGAGAAAAAGAAGGATTTAAAGAAGCAATAGGTTTTGATACTAATGGTAAAAAAATCAAAATGTTTGGTGGCGGCATGTGCCAAATAAGTAGTACAATATATAATGCAGCTTTAATTTCAAATTTAGAAATAGTAGAAAGGCATCCGCACAGTAGACGTGTATATTATGTGCCAAAAGATAAAGATGCAACTGTATATTATGGTAGTTTAGATTTGCAATTTAAAAATAATACAGATAACGATATAAAAATTATAGCTACTAGTACTAATTCAAATGTAACTATAATACTAAATAAAATAACGTCTGGAACATAATTCCAAACGTTATTTTTTATTTAATTTAATTTATTTTCTTAATTCTTTCTTTACAATGTCATCCATCATTACAATAAAATCTTCTATTTTAATATCTTTAAGGTCTTCACCTTTTCTATCTCTTACTGTAATTACATTGTTTTCTAATTCGTTTTTACCTAATACTATCATATAAGGCACTTTTTCAGATATAGCTTCTCTTACTTTATAACCAATTTTTTGGTCATCATAATTTATTTCTACCTTATATCCTGAATTTTGTAACTGAGCTCCTATTTTTTTAGCATACTCTATTTCATTTTCTGTTATAGGTAATATTTTCACTTGTACCGGTGATAACCATAATGGAAATATTCCTGCATATTTTTCTACAAGCATTGCTATTGTTCTTTCATATGAACCAATTGAAGAACGATGTATAATTACTGGTCTTACCTTTTCACCATTTCTATCTACATATGACATATCTAATCTCTCAGCTAGCGCAAAATCTAATTGTACAGTTATTAATGTATCTTCCTTACCATATACATTTTTAGTCTGTATATCTAATTTAGGACCGTAGAAAGCTGCTTCTCCTATTGCTTCAACATAATCAATTTTCAAATGATCTAAAATAGATTTCATTTTAATTTGAGTTGCTTCCCAAGCTTCAGGATTATCTATATATTTACCATTTTTATCTTCTGGATCCCATTTAGAGAATCTGTATGTTATATCTTCTCTAATATTTAGTACATCCATAAAGTAATTTATTAAATTAACTACGCCTTTAAATTCTTCTTCTACTTGATCATCTCTTACTACTAAATGTCCTTCAGATAAAGTGAATTGTCTTACACGAGTAAGTCCATGCATTTCTCCTGAAGATTCATTTCTAAACAATGTAGAACTTTCGTTATATCTAAAAGGCATCTCTTTGTAACTACGTAATTTATTTTTAAATATCATAAATTGGAAAGGGCATGTCATTGGACGAAGTGCTAACACTTCACCACCATCTTCTTCATTTCCTAATAAAAACATACCTTCTTTATAATGATCCCAATGTCCAGATAATTTATATAAATCACTCTTAGCCATAAGCGGAGTTTTAGTTAATAAATATCCTCTTCTTCTCTCTTCATCTTCTACAAATCTTTGTAATGTTTGAAACATTGTTGCGCCTTTTGGCATTAAAAGCGGTAATCCTTGACCTATTACATCAACAGTTGTGAATAGTTCTAATTCTCTACCTAATTTATTATGATCACGTCTTTTAGCATCTAGTCTCTTTTCAAGTTCATTTTCTAATTCTTCTTTACTTTCAAATGCAGTACCATAGATTCTAGTAAGCATTTTATTTTTTTCGCTACCTCTCCAGTATGCACCTGTAATACTCATTAGTTTAAAAGCCTTAATACCTTTAGTATATAGCATGTGAGGACCTACACATAAATCTATAAATTCACCTAGTTTAAAAAAAGATATTTGTACATCATCAGGTAAATCTTGCACTAGTTCAACTTTATAATCTTCTTTTTTATCTTTCATAAGTTTTATAGCTTCATCTTTTGAAAGTATGAAACTTTCCATTTTTAAATTTTCCTTTATTATATTTTTCATTTCAGCTTCTATTTTTTCTAAATCTTCTTCTACCATTTTTTCAGCTAAATCTATATCATAATAGAAACCATTTTCTATTGTTGGCCCGATAGCAAGTTTTACGCCATCTCCATAGATCCTCTTTAATGCAGCAGCTAGTATATGTGAAGTTGTATGTCTTGTAATATTTACATCATACTCTCCTTCATATACTTCTCCTTTATTGTTTATATATTTAATTGCCATTTTAAATTCCCCCTAATTGTTTTTCTTTTTTAATTTTTTATAAGCGATGATAATACTTCATAAAACTTACCGTTTCTAAATTCCATAACAGAATATTTAGTATTAAATTCTTTAGTTTCTTGTAATATTATTTCACTAATATTGTCACCATTTAAGTCAGCTATAAATTTAGCTGCGTATACTCCAAAGTTAGATGAGTTATTTACATCTTTTACATAGTTATATTTTACTAATTTAGCGTCTCCTATATTATTAACATGGACAACTATACTATATACACCATTACCGGTTTTTCCATCATTTGTTGCAGTTATAATATAAGATAACTCTCCAGGAATTAATGAAATAGCATAAACTTCTCTAATTTTAACAGTGTTATTTAAAACTCCATATATACCTAATGCTTTTATTACATTATCTTTATATTCTTTTGTCATATCTTCATTTAAAGTTATTGCATCCATTTTTCCTGTAGTTGTACTGCCAGATTTTACAGCAAAGTATTCATCTTTATAGTTTGTTCTAGTAGTACTAGTATATGCAGCTGTAGATTCATTACCTTTTGATACTTCGTTTAGTTTGTAACTACCCGTTTTTCCTTTTCTAGTAAAAACATCTATATCATATCCCTTTTTATTTATACTTTTAAAATAATATCTTTCCATACTTACCCATTTGTTATCATATACAGCGCCAAGTATTATATTATTAATTATAATTGGGGTAGATTGTGATGCAATATTATCATCTACACTACTGCTATCATCATTTATATTTTCATATATTATACTATTAGTAACATTTACATAAATAATAAATGATATACTAGCTATAAGTAATAATATAAATATTATTATCACTATTGCAACCCATCTTTTTCCTATTAACTTATTTTTTGAATATTTACTGTTATCGCCCATACTTAATATTCCCACTTTCCTTCATCAATAGAAAAGATACAACCACAATATTTCTGTCTATATAGCCCTAAGTCTTTAGCAATTTTTTGACCTTCTCTAAACTTTTTCGTATAATCTAAATGTATATATTTAATTCCATATATACTTTCTAGTTGTTTTCCAACCTTATTTATTAACTCTTGATTCTGATATGGACTTATTGACAAAGTTGTCATAACCATATCAAAATTATTTTCTTTGGCATGCTTAAAGGCAGTTTCGAGTCTAGTAAAATAACAATATTCACACCTACAGCTAAATTTATTCAAATTAATTGAATTTTTAACAAACTCATTTAAATTATAACTATCTATTATATTTAATTTACAATTTACATCTTTGCAGTAATTAATTAATGTGGTCTTTCTTCTATCGTATTCTATCTTAGGTTGTATATTTGGATTATACCATAAACTTGTTATATCTAATTCTATATCTTCAGTAAATATTTCTCTAAATTTAGTTAAATCTTCATGTATGTATACAAAACATGGTGCGCAACATGTATGGACCAATAATTTACCCATTGTTTTGCTCCAATCCTAAATGTTCATATGCTAAACGAGTAGCGGTTCGCCCCCTAGGTGTTCTCGTTAAGTATCCAATTTGCATAAGATATGGTTCGTAAAAATCTTCTATCGTATCTTTATCTTCTCCTATCGAAGCAGCTAAAGTTTCTAATCCAACAGGTCCGCCACCAAATTTTGTAATTATAGCTAGTAACATATCTCTATCCGTTTTGTCTAATCCTAATTCATCAACTTCTAATCTATCTAAAGAACTTTTAGCTATATCATAATCTATTACTTTTTTACCTTGTACTTGAGCATAATCTCTTACTCTTTTAAGTAATCTATTTGCTATTCTAGGTGTTCCTCTACATCTTGAACCAAGTTCTAATGCAGCTTCTTTATCTATCTCTATATTTAATATGCTCGCACTTCTTTTAATGATACTAGATAGTTGTGTTTCCGTGTATAATTCCAATCTATGAATTATACCAAATCTGTCACGAAGTGGTGATGATAAACTACCTGCTTTTGTTGTAGCACCAACTAACGTAAATTTATTCAAATCTAGTCTAATTGATCTAGCAGATGGACCTTTTCCTATTATAATATCTAGACAAAAGTCTTCTAAAGCTGGATAAAGTATCTCTTCTATTGTTTTATTTAATCTATGTATTTCATCTATAAATAATAAATCATTTTCTTGCAAGTTTGTAAGTATAGCTGCTAAATCCCCAGCTTTTGATATAGCTGGTCCAGAAGTTACTCTAATATTAACTCCCATTTCAGAAGCAATTATACTCGCAAGTGTTGTTTTACCAAGCCCCGGAGGTCCATATAACAATACATGATCTAAAGATTCATTTCTCTCTTTTGCAGCATCTATATATACTTTTAAATTCTCTTTTACCTTAGTTTGCCCAATATAGTCATCAAAATTACGTGGTCTTAAAGAGACTTCCATCTCTTTTTCTTCATCAGCATATTCTGTAGATATAACTCTGTCTTCAATCAAGATGTACGCCTCCCTTTTTATTTAAATATATTATATCACAAATTGTAATAGTATTGCAACAAAAATATAAAGTTTATTTCAAAAAGAAGTTTAAATTAGTTACTAATATTGTCAAAACTTGATTTGTTATGTCAAGTATGGTATAATTATACATGTAACAATTTTTTTGCCCTATTAAGATTTTAATTAGGAGGTATTAATAATACGATGATGAATATTACAAGTATTGAAGAACTTTTTCATTTCTCGACCGAAAGTAAAGATAATGATATTGATAAAAGAGAAAAAAACAACCGGAGAATCGAAACAATATGTAGAAAGTCAACTGAAGTTAGACATGCAATTTATGAATCAAAAAAGGGTGTTATAGATGCTATACAAATTGTTAACGAACGATATGCTATAATTCTAAATAAAGAGGATATAATAAGTGCATTATATGAACTTAACGCATTTTCTAAAATACTTTTGAATACGCATATTGATATGACTACTAAAGCTTGTGTAATTAACTCATTTGATCTTAAAGCATACAAAAAGTTATTAAGCACCTGCAAATTCACAGGGCTTAAAACCATATCGCGTTTAGATAATATGAGAACAATGACAAATAAATATATTCACGGTAAATTTAATAAAAAAGAGTACTCTGAAGATTTAAAAGAACAAGCAATTTTCTTTAATGACTTAGTATCAAAATATAATGATTTATCTGTTGATAATTTTTATGTATATGTACTTCGTTATGATTTAAAGACAATAAGAAAAAGGGCTCCTATAACTAAAGAAAGACCAATATAAATAAAAGAAACAAAGTCTAACTAAATTTAGTTAGACTTTGTTTCTTCTATTTTTGTATTTTTTTGTTTATATTTTAATACTATTTATTGAATTAACTCATATGTTATTTCTTTTGAATCTTTAGTATCTAGTTTTATATATGAATCTATATATTTTGTCTCGTTAGTTTTTATTTGTCCTACATATCCAATAGTTTCTCCAATTGTTTTTCCATCATTTGAAATAAATTTCACCTTAAATCTTAGATTATTCTTTGTATTTCCTATATTTGTAACTTTTGAAGTTACTTTAACTGTTCCTGCAAAATACATTATTTTATTTTGCTCTAATAATACATCTCCTATTATTTGATTATTTGATGTATTATTACCGCTGTTTGGATTAAAATATTTTTCATTAAAAATCACATATGCTATTATAATTGCTATTACTGCGATTAAAAAAACTAGTGCTAATATTAATAATTTGATTTGATCTTCTTTCCAAAATTTCATTTTAATATTCTCCTATTACATAGCAATAATATGATATTATTTTAATTTTATTGCATCAACTCATATACAATATCTTTTGCATTTGAAATATCTAGAGTTATGTATGAATCTATTTGTTTAACTTCATTTGCATTTATTTTTCCTACAAATCCTACAGATTCTGAAATTATACTACCATCATTTGCTATGAACTTTACTTTGAATCTTAAATTATCTTTAGCTATTCCGTTATTTGTAACTTTTGAAGTTAGTTTAGATGTTCCATTTTCAAATACTATTTTACTTTTTTCTAATAGCACATCCCCTACTTCTTTGTCTTTTGCAACATCTTCGCTTGTATTTGTTTTTGTTCCATCAGTTGCTTCTACAAAATTTTCTTTTTCTGTATTTGGTTGTTCAACTATTTCAGTATTATTTTTATTAATTGATATAATAATTGCCATTACTATAACAAATAAAATTACACCGAATATTATTAATTTACTTTTTCTTGTACCGTCCATTTTAATTTCCTCCTATACCATTATTTTGTGTATTTATATTTTGATATATACTTATTTTCATAAGTATATATCCATTTAGTTGATATTTTCGTAACAATTTATCATTTATTTTACTACATTGTAAAATGCGAAATTATTTGCTCTACCTATAAAATTGCCATAACTACCAGTGCCGATTGAAAATAGTGTATATAATTTAGTATATGATGATACTGGTGCATAACCATTTCTAACTAATACTCCATTTACATATAATCTTGGAACCCTATTTTGAACTACTAATTTATAATGATTCCATGCATTAAGATTTGTATAATATGTTAGTAAAATATGATAATATCCTCCACTATGTGCAATTACTGTTAAACCATTTGTTCCAAGACTAATTCCAAGTCCTGCATTAGGTACATCACCACCATGTTGTTCTAAAACAATAAATCTATGTTTATAATTTATAAATGATGAACTACTACTATTTTCTGTTAATACATCTATTGTATCTGAAGGTTGTGCATCAAATTCTATTGTATAGTTATTTGATACTTCACCTGGTGCATAGTATGAAGTACTACCATTAAATATTTCTTGTGCTGCATTTAAATTGAAACTTGCCACTTTACTTGCATCTACTAAAGTTGCACTAGTTAATGAAAAACCTCCAACATTTCCTAAGTTATCATAGAAATATAAATGTGTAATATATTCCCCATATTCATTGTTGTGATCTGACCTTCTAACGGTATATTTCCAAGTACCGCCACCTAAATTTTGTCCAGTTGCAAAAGAGTTTGTAGCCCAATCCCAAATCAGGTCATCCTGACCATTAAGTGCAGTCCAAGTTGGAAATTGTAATCTATTCACTCCACTTCCTGCGTCACTTACTCCATAAACGTACACATCATACGTATCAGCTGTAATATTTGTTATACTATAACTACTAGTAACAGGAGCTGTTGAATCTCTTAAAATACTATTATAAGGAGTTGCCGCGCCTGGATTACCTGCACCATCAACTGCTCTAAATGATGTGTTTTGTGCTGTATCATAATTGTATAACCATGTACTTGGCATATTATACCAATTTACACTATCAGTACTCCATTGATATGTACTTATTCCTGAATTTGCATCTGTTGCACTTAAATTCATTGTTATATTACCAGTAGTCCATGTTCCTAATGTATATCCATTAAAGTTTGCAGTAGTAATTGTTGGTGCTGTTCTATCAATATTTGCTACTGTTAGTGTACTTTGACCACTTTGATTTCCACTAGCATCTTTTCCTCTTGCATAGACTGTTGTTCCGTTTGTTGTGACAACTACTCCTGCTGTATATGCACTCCATGTTGTTCCATTTGTGCTATATTCCTTTATTGTCGCATCTCCTGGATATGTAATTGTAACTGTTACGTTACCATTAGTCCATCCACCAGGGCTTGCTAACATTGTTGGATTTGTTGGAGGTGTAACATCTATTCCAAATGCATTTGATTTAGAAGTTATACTATTTCCTGCATTATCTATTCCTTTTATCCATAAGTAATATGTTCCTGTAACTCCTGTTCTTGTAATAGTTGTTCCATTTGTAAATGTTGCCCAACCACTACCTGGCGCTACCGTATTTTGTGTATCCCATACATATTGTACTGTACTGGCATTGACTAAACTTCCACCCGTATCACTTACTGTTGCTGTTGTACTTGCTGTTTGTAGATTACTTCCTCCATTAGTTCCAAATGCTATTGTAGGAATTAATTTGTCTATATTAGCTATTGTTAATGTACTTTGACTACTTTGATTTCCTGCTGCATCTGTTGCTCTTGCATATACTGTTGTACTATTTACTGAAACAACTATTCCTGCTGTATATGCACTCCATGTTGTTCCATTTGTGCTATATTCCCTTATTGTTGCATCACCTGGATATGTTATAGTAACTGTTACGTTACCATTAGTCCATCCAGTTGGAGCTGCTAACATTGTTGGATTTGTTGGTGGTGTTACATCTGCTGTAAATGCATTAGATTTTGTTACAACAATATTTCCTGCATTATCTGCTGCTTTTATCCACAAGTAATACGTTCCTGTAACTCCTGTTTTTGTAATAGTTGTTCCATTTGTAAATACTGCCCAACCACTAGCTGGCGCTACCGTATTTTGTGTATCCCATACATATTGTAGTGTACTAGTATTAACTAAACTTCCGCCTGTATCACTTACAGTTGCTGTTGTACTTGCTGTTTGTACGTTTGTTGCTCCATTTGTTCCAAATGCTGCTGTAGGAACTGTTTTATCTATATTTGCAATAGTTATAGTACTTTGACCACTTTGATTTCCCGCTGCATCTGTTGCTCTTGCATATATAGTTGTTCCATTTGTTGTAACAACTATTCCTGCTGTATATGCACTCCATGTTGTTCCATTTGTACTATATTCTTTTATTGTTGCATCTCCCGGATATGTTATAGTAACTGTCACATCTGTATTAGTCCATCCACTTGGAGCTGCTGACATTCCTGGATTTACTGGAGGAGTAACATCTATTCCAAATGCATTAGATTTAGTTGTTACTATATTTCCTGCATTATCCGTTCCTTTGATCCATAAATAGTTTGTTGCTGTAACTCCTGTTTTTGTAAGTATTGCTCCATTTGTAAATGTTGCCCAACCACTAACTGGTGCTACCGTATTTTGCGAATCCCATACATATTGTAATGTACTTATATTGATAACACTTCCACCTGTATCACTTACAGTTGCTGTTGTACTTGCTGTTTGTACATTTGTTGCTCCATTTGTTCCAAACGCTACTGTAGGTAATATTTTATCTATATTTGCTACTGTTAATGTACTTTGACCACTTTGATTTCCTGCTGCATCTGTTGCTCTTGCGTATACTGTTGTGTTATTTACACTTACAACTACTGGAATTGTATATGCACTCCATGTTGTTCCATTTGTGCTATATTCCCTTATTGTTGCATCACCTGGATATGTAATTGTTACTGTTACATCTGTATTAGTCCATCCACTTGGAGCTGCTGACATTCCTGGATTTACTGGTGGAGTAACATCTATTCCAAATGCATTTGATT
>Ga0123339_10003211_pt1 | contig 10918 bp, 7 predicted proteins | sample lystaG_FD_89956 | JGI IMG/M metagenome (GOLD analysis project Ga0123339, IMG submission 89956) | Glacier valley bacterial and archeal communities from Borup Fiord, Nunavut, Canada, to study Microbial Dark Matter (Phase II) -... | ecosystem: Environmental > Aquatic > Freshwater > Ice > Glacier ... | reverse complement strand
GCGGCGACCCGGATCGTCTCCCTGACCATCACCGAGGGTGGCTACCTCTTCCACCCCTCGACCGGTGAGTTCGACGCCGACGCGCCGAGCATCCAGGCCGACCTGCAGCCGGGTGCGGTCCCCGCGACGCCGTTCGGCTTCATCACCGAGGCACTGCGCCGACGTCGTGAAACGGGCACGGCACCATTCACGGTCATGTCCTGCGACAACATCCCCGGCAACGGTGACGTCGCCAAGAAGATGGTGACCGCCTTCGCCCGCCTCAAGAACCCGGGCCTCGCCGACTGGATCACTGCCCACGTCTCCTTCCCCAACTGCATGGTCGATCGCATCACCCCGGTCACCGCACCCGAGGACGTCGCCCAGCTCGCCGACGAGTTCGGGGTCGAGGACAGCTGGCCCGTGGTCTGCGAGCCGTTCACCCAGTGGTGCCTCGAGGACGACTTCCCCGCTGGGCGACCGCCGTTCGAGGACGTGGGCGTGCAGCTCGTCGCCGACGTCGAGCCCTACGAGCTGATGAAGCTGCGGCTGCTGAATGCCAGCCACCAGGCCCTGACCTACCTCGGCTACCTCAGCGGCTACCGGTATGCGCACGAAGTGTGCCAGGACCCGCTGTTCACGCAGTTCCTTCTCGGCTACATGGACGACGAGGCGACCCCGACGCTCCATGAGGTGCCCGGGGTCGACCTGACGGCCTACAAGCGCCAGCTCATCGATCGCTTCGCCAACCCCGAGGTGCGTGACACCCTGGCCAGGTTGTGTGCCGAGAGCTCCGACCGGATCCCCAAGTGGCTCGTGCCGGTGATCCGGCAGAACCTCGAGACGGGAGGGCCGGTCGAGCGGTCGGCGCTGGTCGTTGCCGCTTGGGCACGCTACGCCGAGGGAGTCGACGAGCAGGGCGAGCCCATCGAGGTCGTCGACCAGCTCAGGGAGCGAGTGATGGCCGCCGCCGCGCGGCAGAAGGACGACCCGCTCGCCTTCGTCCAGGACGAGCGCCTCTTCGGCGACCTCGCGCAGCACGCGCGGTTCACGACGTCGTACGCCGCGTCGCTGGCCTCGTTGCACGAGATCGGTGCCCGGGCGACGCTGACCCGGCTGCGCGACGGGGAGTGAAGGCCGTGCCGGGTCGCGGCGACGGCTGGACCAGACTGTCAACATGAGCACGCTCGTCGCCGGGGTCGACTCCTCCACCCAGTCCACGAAGGTCATCGTCTGCGACGCCGAGACGGGTGACGTGGTGAGGGAGGGGCGAGCGGCCCACCCTGACTCCACCGAGGTCGACCCGGCGCTCTGGTGGGCCGCGTTCGAGGCGGCCACCTCCGGCGGCCTGCTCGACGGGGTCGAGGCCATCTCCGTCGCCGGCCAGCAGCACGGGATGGTCACGCTCGACGAGCACCGTGAGGTCGTGCGCCCGGCCCTGCTGTGGAACGACACCCGGTCGGCGGCCTCCGCCCAGGAGCTCGTGTCGGAGCTCGGTGGACCGCAGGCCTGGGCCGACGCCACAGGCACGGTGCCGATTGCCAGCATCACGGTCACCAAGCTGCGCTGGCTGGCCCGTCACGAGCCGGACCGCGCGGCTCGGGTGCGCGAGGTGCTGCTGCCGCACGACTGGCTGACGGCCAAGATCGTCGGTGGGGGCGACCTCACCGGGGTGCGGCTGGTGACCGACCGGGGCGACGCATCCGGCACCGGCTACTGGTCCTCGCGCGAGGAGCGCTATCGCACCGACCTGCTCGAGCTCGGCTTCGGACGCGCGCTCGCACTGCCCGACGTCGCCGGCCCGGCCGAGGCCGCAGGACGCACGCCGTCCGGGGTGCTGGTCGGGCCCGGCACGGGCGACAACATGGGGGCGGCCCTCGGTCTCGGTCTGGGGCCGGGTGACATCGTGGTGTCGCTCGGGACCAGCGGCACCGTGTTCGGGGTCAGCGAGCGGCCTACCGCCGATGCCAGCGGGTTCGTCGCCGGATTCGCCGACGCGACGGGCCGCTACCTGCCGCTCGTCTGCACGCTCAACGCAGCCCGGGTCCTCACGTCGATGGCGGCGATGCTCGGCACCGACCTGGTGGGACTCGAGCGGCTCGCCCTGTCCGCCGAACCGGGCGCCGGCGGGCTGTCGCTCCTGCCCTACCTCGACGGTGAGCGCACGCCCGACCTACCCGACGCGACCGGCACTCTCGGTGGGCTCACCCGTCTCAACAGCACGCCCGAGAACCTCGCGCGCGCCGCGGTCGAGGGCATGCTCTGCGGCCTCGCCGACGGACTCGACGCGCTGCGCGAGCACGGCGTCCCGGTCGGTCGCGTCCTGCTCATCGGTGGCGCTGCCCGCTCGTTGGCCGTGCAGGAGGTGGCGGCCGGCCTCTTCGGCGCCCCGGTCGAGGTGCCGTCCGCCGGGGAGTACGTCGCCCTCGGGGCGGCCCGTCAGGCCGCGTGGGCCCTGGCGACCTCGAGCGAGGCTGACGGTGCCACGAGCGAGCTGCCGACCTGGACGCGCCCGACCAGTCCGCTGACCACCAGGGGAGGGTGGGCGCCCGGTGTGCGCAGCACCTACCGTCGGCTGCGTGAGCAGGTGCACGGGATCTGAGCGTGCTCCCCCGGGGTGCCGGACGCGCCTGGGCGTGCGCGCACCGTCACGGCACGCCTGGGGGTCGAACTGTTGGTTACCGACAGGTAATACCATGGTGTCGTCAGTGTCACGCCTCAGCGAGTCGGCCGTCCGAGCACGCGACTGAGACAATGGTCAAGGACTTCACCGGACCGGGCCGACCAGGTCTCGGGCCCCACAACGAGGTGCGCCGACCCGGGCGCCTCTTAACGGAAGAGGACGCCCCACCCATGAACATCGTCGTCTGCGTCAAGTACGTGCCGGACGCCCAGGCGGACCGCACCTTCAACGACTCCGACAACACGACCGACCGCACCAACGTGGCCGGTCTGCTCTCGGAGCTCGACGAGTACGCCGTCGAGGAGGCCCTCAAGATCAAGGAGGCCAACGACGGTGTGGTGACCGTCCTCACGGTCGGTCCCGCCGCAGCCGCCGACGCGACCAAGAAGGCGCTGCAGATGGGGGCGGACAAGGCCGTCCACGTGCAGGACGACGCGATCCACGGCTCCGACGCCGGCGCGACGTCGCTGTTGCTGGCGAGGGCGATCGAGAAGCTCGAGACCCCGCCCGACCTGATCCTGACCGGTATGGCGTCGACCGACGGCACGATGGGTGTCGTGCCCACGATGCTCGCGGAGCGCCTCGGCCTGCCTGCGGTCACCTACGCCTCGGAGCTGACCGTGACCGCCAGCTCCGTGTCGGTCCGCCGCGACGGTGACATCGCCTCCCAGACGATCGAGGCCTCGCTGCCGGCCCTCGTGTCAGTGACCGACCAGATCAACGAGCCGCGCTACCCCTCCTTCAAGGGCATCATGGCCGCCAAGAAGAAGCCCGTCGACACCTGGTCGCTCGGCGACCTCGGGGTCGACGCCGGCGAGGTGGGACTGGGCAGCTCGTGGACCACGGTCGAGTCGTTCTCCGCGCGGCCACCACGCCAGCAGGGCACCATCGTCGCCGACGAGGGCGACGGCGGGAAGAAGCTCGCCGCTTTCCTCGCCGAGCACAAGTTCGTCTGACCTGATCCACGAATCCTTCCTAGGAGATTTCCATGGCCGTAGTCCTCGTCCTGGCCGACCACCTCGACGGCAAGGTCCGCAAGACGACCGCCGAGCTGTTGACCATCGCCCGCAGTATCGGCGAGCCCTCCTCCGTCTTCGTGGGCGCCAACGTCTCGGCCGCCGCCGACATCCTCGGCAAGTACGGCTCACAGAAGATCTACCACTGCGACTCCGCCGAGCTCACCGACTACCTCGTGGTGCCGCAGGCCGAGCTGCTCGCGCAGCTGGTCGCCGAGACCTCTGCCGTGGCTGTCCTCATCCCCTCGACGCCCGAGGGCAAGGAGATCGCCGCCCGGCTCGCCGTCAAGACCGGTTTCGGCCTGGTCACCGACGCCGTCGACGTGCAGTCGGTCGACGGCAAGATCGTCACGACCCAGTCGGTCTTCGCGGGGTCCTACACCGTGAAGTCGACGCCCAGCAAGGGCAACGCGGTCATCACGGTCAAGCCCAACTCGGCGCCCCCCCAGCAGAAGCCGGCCCAACCAGAGCTGGTGGCGGTCGCCTTCACCGCGTCCGACCTCGCGCGCACCGCGAAGATCACGGCGAGTAACCCCAAGGAGAAGTCGGGGCGTCCCGAGCTCACCGAGGCCGCCATCGTCGTCTCCGGCGGTCGCGGCACGGGTGGTGACTTCTCGAAGGTGGAGGACTTCGCCGACAGCCTCAAGGCGGCGGTCGGCGCGAGCCGGGCCGCGGTCGACGCAGGCTGGTACCCGCATACCTCGCAGGTCGGCCAGACCGGCAAGCAGGTCTCGCCCCAGCTCTACGTCGCCTGTGGCATCTCGGGGGCCATCCAGCACCGGGCCGGTATGCAGACCAGCAAGACCATCGTCGCCGTCAACAAGGACGAGGAGGCCCCGATCTTCGAGCTCGTCGACTTCGGCGTCGTCGGCGACCTGTTCGCGGTGCTCCCCCAGGCCACCGAGGTGGTGAAGTCCTCCAAGGGCTGACCGCCCGCCACCCGGCCGATCGAGGGGCCCCGACCACCTCACCGTGGTGGGGCCCCTCTGGTGTTGCGCAGACGCCGAAGGTGCGGGAGGCTCTGCGCGGGGCCACGGTGGCCCGGCGTCAGGCACGTCGCTGACGGACCGAGCCAGTGGGGGATTGCCGATGTCGGCATGCCGTCGTACCCGGATCAGGACCGCATTCCGAGCGACTCGTGCGGGGGTCCTCGTCGCCGCGCTCGTGCCTGCGCTCGCCCTCGTCGCCCCGGCCTCGGCCGCTCCCCGGTCGGGGCTCGACCCCGTCCCGGCAGCGGCGGTCACCGCGCCGGCTGCTACCGCCGGTCGGGTGGCCTCGGTCACGGCCCGCTCCCAGGTGCGGCTGCTGCCGACCGGCGACCGCGTCGTCGTGTCCACCGCGCAGGGGCACCCGTCGTACACGCTCCTACGGGGTCCGGGAAGCGCCGGTCCGGTCAGCACGCTGGACGGAGGCGGGGCCCACTACGTCGTCCCGGCGGCGGTCTCCAGGCTCGTCGGCGGCCTGCTCGACCCCAGCCTCTTCGATGTGGCCGCCGCACCGGGAGGGGCGGGTGCGCTGCGCTTGGCCATCCGTCACACGGGTGGGACACCACGCCTGCCGGGGGTGACGGTGACGGCCGACGCGGCCGGCGTCGCGACTGCCACCCTGACCCCGGGCTCGGCGCCTGCCCTCGGTGCGGCTCTCGTCGGCGAGGCCAGGGCGGTCGCCAGGGGCGGCACCACCGGGGTCTTCGCCGGCGTCTCGCAGATCAGCACAGCCGGGGTGAGGAGACCCGTCATCCCCGCCTTCGTCATGCACACGCTGGTGATCAGGGGCCTCGACGACCTGGGAGCCCCGGCGTCGTCCTTCGGCCTGCTGCTGAACGTCGTCGATGGCCGGCGCTACACGGCCTTCGTCTCCATCGTCAGGGGTCAGGCCCGGGTCAGTGTGCCCGCCGGGGTCTACTCCGGGGCCTTCTCGTTCGACCGGCAGCGGGCGGACGGCACCTTCGTCTCACAGCTGGTGCCGGTGCCCGAGACGAAGGTCGCGGGCGATGGTCAGGTGCTCACGGTCGACGCGCGCGCGGCCACCCTGCCCGCCCGGGTCACAACGCCCCGGTCCGTCACCGGGGGCGAGGTCGTCGCGACCTACACCCGCACGGACGCCCTCGGCTTCGCCGGCATCAGCGTCGGCGCAGGGGGGTCGTCCCAGGGTGGGCTCACGGTCGCACCGGTCGGCGCACCGACGCGGGGCACCCAGTCGTTCTCGACCGTCTTCCACCTCGAGGGTCCTGCTGCCGCCGCCTACGTCTATGACCTGTCCTTCACGTCGCTGGTCGTCAACCGGTCCGCGGTGCAGCCGGTGCTCCCGACCGGCCGGCTCACCACGGTGAACGAGCGCCACGACACCGACACCGACGGGACGGCAACGGTCTTCGGTCGCAGCGCCGTGGCGCCCGGCGCGTTCTTCATCTTCACCACCCTGCGACCGATCGCCGTGCCGCTCACCCTGACCTCCTACGTCTACGCCTCGGACGCGCTGGGGTGGAGCGAGAGCGAGTTCGGCAACACCCGCGCCGACGACCTCGACATCATCGAGGGGTTCGAGACCTACCTGCCGGGAACCACCCGGACGGTGACGTGGCGGCACGCCCCTCTCGCGCCCGAGGTGCCGGACCCCTCGGTGACCCACGCCTGCCTGGCCTGTCGTTCCACCGAGGGCCTGACGTTGATCCTCGACGCCTTCGGCGACGGTACGAAGACCCACACCGGACAGCTCTTCAGCTCGACGGACGGCACGCCCGTCACCCACTTCTCCGTAGCCCGGGGCACCACCACCCTCCTCTCCGCGGAGGACTCGCTCGGTGTGCTCAACCTCCCCGCCCCGGCGGCCGCCGCCACCTACACCGCCGTCCTCGACGTGGACCGCTACAACGCCGACCCCGTGCTCTCGACGCGGACGCACACCGAGATGTCGTTCTCCTCGGCTGCCGGCGCGGGGGCGCCGGCCCCGCGGGGCCAGCAGTGTCCGGGGACGGCGTGCCGGGTGCTCCCGGTGCTGCAGGGTCGGGCCCTGCTGCCCACCGACGGGCGCGGCGGGATCTCCGCGGGGCGCCGTACCCTCTCCGTCGAGCTGGGGCGGGTGCCCGGTGCCGACCTCGCGGGCATCACGTCGGGCACGATCACGGTGCGCCCGGCGGGCTTCTTCCCGCAGGACTACCCCCTCGTCTCCGCCGGCGGCGGACGATACAGCGCCCAGGTGGACCTGCCGTCCTTCCTCGTGGGGTCGAAGGTGGACGTGTCGGTCGGAGCGGTGGACGCAGGCGGCAGCACTTTCAAGCAGACGGTCCAGCGGGCCTTCGTCATCACCGCGCCCGCGGCCCCCGCGCCGACCGCCGCCGCGGTCGGGTCGGCCGGCTGGACCAGTGCGGCGCGCCCGGCCTGCGCGGCCGCACTGGCCGGGTCCGTACGGTGCTTCGCACAATGGCTCCCGGGCTCGGGATCCGTCGCCCCCGCCTCGGCCCGCAGCGGCCCGCCCCTGCCGGCCGAGGGCTACGGCCCGGCCGACATCCAGGCCGCCTACGGACTCAACCCCACATCGGGGGCGGGTCGGACTGTAGCCGTCGTCGGGGCCTTCGACAACCCGAACATCGAGGCCGATCTGGCGATCGCCCGCAGCACCTGGGGTCTGCCCCCGTGCACCAGCGCCTCCGGGTGCTTCCGCAAGGTCGACCAGCGCGGCGGGCGGCAGCTGCCTGCCCCTGACCCCGGCTGGGGGCTGGAGACCTCCCTCGACACCCAGGCCGTCAGTGCGGCCTGTCCGCGCTGCCGCATCCTGCTCGTCGAGGCCGACACCTCGTCCCTGAAGGACATCGGCGCAGCCGTCAACCGGGCCGTCTCACTCGGCGCCAAGATCGTCAACAACTCCTACGGCACCGACGAGTTCGCAGGGATGCAGCGCTTCGCCCGTGACTTCTACACCCACCCGGGCGTGGCCCAGGTGGTGTCGTCGGGCGACTTCGGCTTCACGACAGCGGCCTTCCCGGCGGTGCTGCCGTCGTCGATCGCGGTCGGCGGCACCAGCCTGACCCACCGGTCCGGCGCCTGGACCGAGCGGGTGTGGCGCGGCGCCGGCAGCGGGTGCTCGGCCTACGTCGCCAAGCCTGCGTGGCAGCACGACACGCACTGCTCGATGCGCACGGTCGCCGACCTCTCCGCTGTGGCTGACCCGAGCACCGGGCTGGCCGTCTACGACACCTTCGGCCTCGGAGCGTCGAACGGGTGGATCGTCGTGGGCGGTACGAGCCTGTCGGCCCCCCTGGTCGCGGGGATGATCGGTCTCGCCGGCAACGCGCCCACGATGGACACCGCGGCGCGGACCTACGCCCCGGGTGCCTCCCTGCGCGACGTGGTCGGTGGGACCAACGGTTTCTGTGGCGGGGACTACCTCTGCCGCGGGGTGGCCGGGTACGACGCCCCCAGCGGCAACGGCTCACCCGTCGGTGTCGGGGCGCTCTGACCCTCTCCCCCCCGCGGGGCACCGCAGGTTGTCCTCGGTCGGCACGGCGCGGTCCCTTGCCGCGGTGGGCGCGACGTGTTGGGCTTGGCCTGTGTTCGACCCTCTCCTGCTCACCCACCAGCCCGTTCTGGGGGGCGACCTCGTGCGCCTCGAACCCATGGGGGTAAAGCACCTCGACGGGTTGTGGCCGATGTTCCTCGACGAGGACGTGCGGGCGGGGACCGGCACCATGCACCAGTTCGCCCGTGAGCAGGTGCGGGCCGGGTTGGCCAAGGCGGCCTCGCGGGAGGACCGTGCAGACTGGGCCGTCGTGCGGGTGGAGGACGACGCCGTCATCGGCGAGGTCGTGCTCATGGGACTCGACGAGGACGTCGAGGCCATGTCGTTCAGGATCGCCCTCACCGGCCCGGCGGTCTTCGGCCGGGGCTACGGCACGCAGGCCACGCGTCTCGTGCGCGACTTCGCCCTCGGGCCGCTGGGGCTGCATCGTCTCTCACTCGAGGTGAATGCCGACAACACCGCGGCCATCCGGGTCTATGTGCGCTGCGGCTTTCAGCTGGAGGGAGTGCGACGCGATGCGGGCCGGCGTGACGGTCGGTGGTTCGACGTGCACGACATGGCGCTGCTGACCGGGGACCCCCGACCCCGACCTCCGCAGGACCCGGGGTACGCGCAGGACGCGAGAGGCAGCTGACCTACCAGGGCAGGTAAGTCTGGACCCTGGTGCTCAGGGGGCGGTACATCGACACGTCGCGGCATCCGGTGGTGCCGTGGGTCGGGCGGATGTTGCTCTGCTTCTGGCGAGCGCGGGCGGCGAGCAGAAGAGTCCGAGTGGGGGTCGGTGCAATCCGGGTGCTGCGCATGGGGGTCACCTTTCGTGACGAGCCGATCGCGGGTCGGGCGGCTCGTGTGGGGGCGGGGGGGTGCGGGGGAGGGGACTCAGAGGGGGGAGCACGGGTGGAGGAGACCAAGCGTCGTGGCTGGCCCCAACCTCTTACTGGGATCCTTGCCGACAAGTCGCGGCACCGCTATCGGCGGCTTTACCCCAAGTTCCCGGTATCCGGTGAAAACGCATCGGCCGTTCGGGTGATGTGGGCCGACCGCGACGGGTGATGGTCACGGTAGGGAAGGGTCACGTCCTGCTGGTGCATCTCGCGGGGACCCTGGGCACCGTGCCGAGGAACGGCGTGAGGCAGGCCCCGTCCCAGCCCCGTGCCAGCCCCGTCCCGCCGGGGGATCGAGGTCGGGAGCGCGCCGTACGAAACCTAGTATGGGAGCGTGCCCCACTACCTCGACCACGCCGCGACGACGCCCATGCGTCCGTCTGCGGTGGCTGCGATGAGCGAGGCCCTCGCACACACGGGCAACGCCTCCTCGCTCCATACCTCAGGTCGAGCCGCCAGGCGGGTGGTGGAGGAGTCGCGGGAGCAGGTGGCCGCGGCCCTCGGTGCGCGCCCCTCCGAGATCGTGTTCACCTCCGGCGGCACCGAGGCCGACAACCTTGCCCTGTGGGGCACCCTCGCAGCCCGACGTGATGCCGACCCGCGGCGTCGCCGCATCGTGGTGAGCGGTGTCGAGCACCACGCGGTGCTCGACACCGTCGACTTCCTCGTCGACCACGAAGGCGCGGAGGTCACCTGGGTCGCCCCCGACACCGATGGGGTCGTCACCCCCGAGGCGGTACGACGCGCCGTCGAGACCGACCCCGGGTCCGTCGCCCTCATCTCGGTCATGTGGGCGAACAACGAGGTGGGCACCGTGCAGGACGTGGAGGCGATCGCCGAGGTGGCCCACGAGCACGGCATCCCGCTGCACAGCGATGCGGTCCAGGCCGTCGGTCACCTGCCCGTCGACGTCACGGGCAGCGGGGTCGACCTGCTCTCGGCGACCGCCCACAAGCTCGGGGGGCCGATGGGGGTCGGCGCCCTCGCGCTCAAGCGTGACGCCGCGCTCGTCCCCCTCAGCCACGGCGGTGGGCAGGAGCGCGGGGTGCGCAGCGGCACCCTCGACGTGGCGGCCATCCGGGCCTTTGCCGTGGCCCTCACCGAGTCGGTGGCGGAGATCGACCCCGAGGCGAAGCGGCTCGCCGGTCTGCGCGACCGTCTGGTCGAGAGCGCCGTGGCTCTGGGCGGGGGCATCCGACCCGGCGGGTTCTGGCGCCCCGGCGACCTCAGCCGACGACTACCGGGCAACGCCCACCTGCTCGTGCCGGGGTGCGACGGAGACTCCCTCCTCTACCTGCTCGACGCTGCCGGGGTCGAGTGCTCCACCGGGTCGGCCTGCCAGGCCGGCGTGCCTCGACCGAGCCATGTGCTGCTCGCGATGGGGCTGACCGACGACGAGGCGCGTGGCGCCCTGCGGGTGACCCTGGGGCGCACCAGCGACGACGGAGACGTCGACGCCTTCCTCGCGGCCCTGCCGGCCGCGCTGGAGCGGGCCAGGCGCGCTGCGGGTGCCCGCTGATGCGGGTCGTCGCCGCCATGAGCGGCGGGGTCGACTCTGCGGTGGCTGCCTCCCGCATGCTGGAGGCCGGGCACGAGGTAGTCGGTGTCCACCTCGCGCTGAGCCAGAACGCCGCGACCCTGCGCGAGAGCGCACGCGGGTGCTGCACCATCGAGGACGCCGGCGACGCCCGACGCGTCGCCGACGTGCTCGGCATCCCCTTCTACGTGTGGGATCTCAGCGCCCGGTTCCGGCGCGACGTCATCGAGGACTTCGTGCAGGAGTACGCCGCCGGTCGCACCCCCAACCCCTGTCTGCGCTGCAACGAGAAGATCAAGTT
>Ga0123339_10003210_pt1 | contig 10920 bp, 9 predicted proteins | sample lystaG_FD_89956 | JGI IMG/M metagenome (GOLD analysis project Ga0123339, IMG submission 89956) | Glacier valley bacterial and archeal communities from Borup Fiord, Nunavut, Canada, to study Microbial Dark Matter (Phase II) -... | ecosystem: Environmental > Aquatic > Freshwater > Ice > Glacier ... | reverse complement strand
TCCAGGAACCCGTCATAGATGGATAGAAATTGTCTCGCTTTTAACATCGTTGGTTTTTTAAATGAACCTCAAACGTATAAACCAAAAAGACAATTTAAAATACGGGATTCACCGAATGCTTACACAACTTCGGCAATAGCAGAAGGCATTGTTACAATTGGGAAAACAATACGTCCATAATGTGGAGATAGTAAGAACGTGAAACCCGCAATCACATATCCAAAGCACCCTATTATCAGTAAAACACCTATAATTTGTGGAATGAACTTCGATTTCATTATTAGAAGCCCCAATGGAAAAAGCCAAAGTCCCCAAAAGATACCGACCATTTTACTTCCATATTCGTGTAAACTGAGAAACAATTGTGCTAAAGCGTATTGTTGATTCGATCCGAATTCTTTTAAGAAATCACCGCCATTAAATAGTGTCAGAATAGCTAAATGGTTTAGTTCATTGATGAAAGCTGCCGGAACACCGACAATTACCAGCGACACCATAAGCATTGCCAGTTTTTTGTTAACGTCTTTTAATAAATTGTAAAACGAAAGAACCAAAAACACAAAGACAATCAGGTAGAGTAGATTGCTGACAATACCCAAACGAAACATCATTTTCGATGCAATAATGTTATTAACTGTAGTCAGCGTATCATCGGGTACTATAATTTTGGAAGGTACATACACCAGTCCAAAAATACTTGTAATGGCAAGAATCAGGTACAGTAATCCGGCAACTCTTGCATTCTTTTTAATTGAATAAGTTTTTTCCATTATCTTAAAGGTTAAATGTTTAATCGGTCCGGTTTTTAAGATATTTCTCTGTTAATATCAACTTTTAGGTCGAGCTGATTTATTGTCATTAAATTGAGTTGTTGTCCTATAATGAACGCAAACTCATTTATACGAACATTAAAACCATTCAATACATCCCAATATGGGTGGCTATATACAGTCATTACGATTCTTTATTTTTGTAAAGGTAAAAATTATGCTTTTCAAAATATCAATCTCAACCGGTATTTTGTAGACGCTCTAACAACTAATTTATAAAACCTTATTTTTATTGCCAGACCTTAGTAGCCAGATGTCCAAACTCACACCAATAACCTTATTAACCTTATTTTTTCAATGTGTTTTGATAATGTTTAATTTCATCTTAATAAGGTAATAAGGTTATAGAAGAGAATGATACAACGAAGCTACTAAGGTTTTTTGAAAAAAAATAAGGTTTTCTGAAAAATAACACGCATCAATTATTCTTTAGACTATTATTCCCTCAACAATTAGAATTGATCGCCTTTCCCATTCCACTACCAGACAAAAGGAATCAGCCGATATCGTATGCTCTTTTTATATGCCTCGTACCCTTCCAACTCATTGATTAACATCTTCTCCTCTCCCACAATCCTGAATATTAAAAGGAACAGCATTAATAAACCGATTATTAATCCAATGGCATTAGGACGATCCAGGCTATAAAACCAAAGAACAATCCGATGACCACATACTTGTCCCACCCTTTCTGATCTTCGGTCCCGGTTGCCTGTAACGTTCCATCAGCAAAGCTGGATTCTTCCGGTACAAATAGATGATCGTTGTATAACACAAGATCAAAAACCAACTGCTGAAGAGATACCCTTCGATCCACAGCCAATCGCCTGAAAGGTAGATCAACAAAGCCGGAAAGATCAGGATGTAGACGAAAGTCAATATCAATTTGACTGCGGATATTTTACTTTTTTCAGTCTCCATATGGTTTTAAAGTTGATGATCATGATCGATTGCTGCGCTTTCATCAAAATTTCATCTGACAAAATTGTTCGATATTCTTTCTAATGATGATTGAATTCAATGAACCTTCCGGCAAAGCCGCACCTCAAAAATACAAATTCCGGTTAACATAGTCCTGCACCAAATCCCAATACTCAATGTTTGGGTCCCGCTATTTGGCTAACGCCGATCTCCGGTTTCAATTGTGGTAAAAGGAAGTGATTGAACCTAAGGTCGGCAAAACTCAAATTGCTAGATCCCGACTTCATGCTGTTATTTGTCTTAGTCTATAAAGCAATAAAATTTCACAGTCATATTAAACTTGTCAAACTCGTTTCATTATTCTTTTCAGACTATGTCATCCGTAAGTTGGTTTGTTTTATTTTTTTCTTCTTGCCTCAGTTTAAAATTTTGAAATATTTCTCATTGGTTGCAAAGAGGAAGCTCTTTTAAAATTTCAGTCCAACACAGCACTGTTTTAGGCGAATTGTAAATGTTATTAAACCTGTGCTTTAGCTTTTTTACTATAAATATTTTAGAGATTCATTCTTGATAAAATCTTTTTTCACCTCACGTATTAAAGTACTAAAGTCAATATCGCCACCTCCTCCATTATCAATTAATATTAATGCTTCAATCCATTGTGTTTTACCGTTTACATAAAGATTAACAACAGAAAGGTCCCCACCTGCTCTCCTCCAAATTTCGTTTTCTCTAAGTCCAGATGGATACAGTTTGGGTAAAATTTCAAGAAGCTTTTGTTTTAATGAAAGTGTTACAACCTCTTGTTTTACTCCTATATAATCAATTAAACCAAATAGAAATTCCGTTGAGGTCTGAGATGCATATGGCTGAGATCCTTCTTTATCGGAATTTTCTTTTCCGTCTACTAAGTCTGAAATACCCCGAATGATAAGCGATTTAATTAATGGATATGGTCTGCATGCTTCCAAAAATCCCAGCCCTTCCATTTCAACAGCTAAGGCATTACTGCAATGAAGTTTTAAGAATCTATACAATTCAGAATCTTTTGAGCCGACAACTTTTTCACCTGATGCAATTGTTCCAACATAGGCAGAAATACGTTCATGAAATTTAGTGTTCAAAAAAGAAGCGGATTGTTTCTTCCAACTATCTGAAATTGAAAAATTGGTTGCAAGTTGTTCTAACTCGTATGATGAGAAGCCAAATTGTGGCCTTGATAAAAATAAATCCCCATCTTTTACTTTGCCTCTTTCATATCCATAAACATCAGAACCAATAACAATATCTCCAACCTTTACATCTTTCAAACCACCTGCTACACCAACGAAAAAAATATAGGTTGGCTTGAAATGTTGAATTATTCTTTCTGTTTCAATTGCTGCATTAACATTTGTCTGGTTAGTTCTTCCAACAATAATCTGCAATTTATTTCCATTAGAAATGTAATTGCCGACTTTATAAAGTGTTTTAGAATCAGGATGTATATAGTCCCCAACATTTGAGAGCTTTTTAATTACAGCATTCTGTTCTAAAGCAAGTGCGGTTTGTATTACAATTGTATTCATAGTTTTTTCAACAAATCATTTAATGTTTTTAATTCTTCGTTTCTCTTATTTTCTTCAAGCATAACTTTCAATAATTTTTTTACAGTAATTTTCCCATTGCAATGCTTCTTTTTTAATTTTTGCAATGCTGAAATCCATACTTCTTTTCCTGTTCCTTTAGTTAGTAAATCATAATCTTTTCCACCGGCTTGTGTCCAAATTTTATTTTCAGTTGGACCACCTACATAAATTGTGTATGAAAGCTGAGTAAATGCAGTCCACCATTCATCATTTGAAACTTCAATCTTAGATATTAAACCAGCTGCCCAGGCAAAACTTCGAGTAAAGAAATCAAGTAAATCTTTACATTCAGCCAAAGCAATTTTAAACTGTTTACTTGAGTATGATTTTTGATAAATTGAATATGCGACTGTTGAATATCTTCTTTTGAATGTTATTTGCCCCAATTGTGTCGCATCAACTACATCTAACTTTCCATTATAATTGGAAATATAGTCTTTTAAAATATGTTCGGGTAGTTGGTTATATGTATTGAAAATTGGTAATGCTGACTTTATATTGCCACTGTTGTAGTACAAGAAAGTTGAAATTGCATTGGAAAAAATAATATAGTCAGAAAGGGCATTGTCAAGTGGAACTTGAAAAGTTGAATTTTTGCTTAAAGATTCTAATAATGCGCTTGAAGTTTTTTCTAAAAATTTTGCTTTGACTTGCGGTGATAATTTTGCCCAAATTTCATTACGATGGATATAGTTCAAAATGTTTGCAAAATCTGTTTCGCTAATTTTTTCTAAAAGAGAATCGTTCACTGATTTATCATTTACTAATAAATCAAAGAGTAAATGAATTGATTTCATTGGGTCTTTCAAACCGTCAGTAACTTTGTTGCCATTATTAATTGCGGAAAACCATATCTCTTGCCAATTAGTATTTTCAATTTGAATGTCCGTTAAAAGTTTTGGTTCTGCAGTACAAAGTTTGCCAGAAAGCGAAATACAACGTTTGTCGCCGATTATGATCGAATAATTGATTATTTCTTTTGGTTTAATGCCCTTTGTAATTATTTCAATACCATCAAAAAAATTCTTGTCGGTATCAACTTTTAATTGATTTTCAAGTGCTATCTCAAAATCAAATTGAGATTTAAGAATTGTAGCATAAAGCCTAAACCAATTTCTTTTCAATGCAAATTGCTTAACCTCTGTTAATACTGGTTCTTCTGTTTTTGGAAATGATTCGTATAAGTATTTTTCCGCCGTTTTTGAATTTTCTATTTCGACAGAAATACTTGCCAACACTTCGACACCTTTTGTAAGCCATAGCCAAATTGTCTTTGCAGATATAGAATTAATGTCTGCAAGAAAGGAGGAAATGTTATCTTTAATCAAATTTCCGAACCAATTATTTTTTGGTAACGCAAAAATCTGAATTACAAATGGAACATAGTTCTGTTTTTGATTCTGTTTTTCATCGAGTAAATATTTCGAACACCATTTTTTAATTGCGACTGAAATTTTCCTTTCACTACCCTTGAAAGATTTTGTTTGAAAATTTCTTAAAATAAAAATTTCCGATTCATCAGCATTCTCAATAAGTATTGAAATCCTTTCAACTAACTTTAATTTGGTCGTAGTACCTTTGTTATCGTTTGGAGAATACTTCGCTATGATATTTGAAAGGGTATTAAGCAGTTTTAAATCTCTTTCCTTTTCGAGATTTTCAAATGATGGAATGCCCTTAGAAATAGTTGAAATTTCCTCTATTGAAGGAATTTCTGCCTCAATAGCTTTTACAAATGATTCAATTCTACTAATTGCCTCTTGCTCACCAGCTAAAAACTGTTCTGAAAATTCTTTCAATTCGGATGAATCTTCTTTACGAATAATTGAAACTCCTTTGTTCTCGTACTTGTTTTCTGTATTATCGGGAATGGCTAAAAAATTAAAATTTTCTTTTATAATATCATTTGGATTAAAGTTTATTCCAAAATTAAAACTCTCCTTTTGTGGTGTATTAAGCAATTGCCATAGTTTACAAACTGCAATCTCAAAATACTCTTGTCCAACCCAAACGATTGGTTCAAAATCATTAGCGAACTTTATGAAGGATTTAATGACCTTGTTAAATCTGAATTGCAAGGCATCTTTCAAAATTATTTTTTTTTGTTGGTCAGTAGTAATAGTGATTTGCTCTAATTGAATTGATTTGTTCATCTCTGCATTAAAAAGAGAGAGAAGGGGAGACAAATCAGAAATGTTTTTCAAGTCTGATTTGTTTATGATTAAACAATGTGAAAAAACTCGCCCGTTGCGAACATCAGGTGAATTGTCAGGATAAGTTTTGATTATAAGAAAAAAATCTCCGAATAGAAAACCTCTGAGAATCGGTTGCCATTGAAGACCACTTGGCGGACTATCTTGCAGGTCAGTTTGGAAAGCAATTTTCTTAGCAAGAGAAGTGTCATCTAAAGTTGTCTTGAGTAATTCCCATGCTTTATTTTGTTCTCCGCAGATTGCTTGATCTATTGTTATTTTCACAGTATCGCTTCTATAATTATGTGAGTCAAATCTTTGTTTTCTTCTCCAGATGAATTAATCATGTAACCAAAGTTTTCGGAACCAAAGTCTTGATATTTATTCTTTAAATCATTATTCTTTAAGGATCCTCCTTGTGAGGAAAGACCAAGAATATTCACTTTGCTTTCAGTCCAATTTGTATCAATAAAATTTAATAGAAGCGGCAAATATTTTTTCAACTCTTCTTTGGGTGTTCCTTTAGTAACTAATTCGTCCCAACAAGATAAAACAACTGTGAGTTTTGTTGTTGAATTTTTAAAATGGGAATCTTGTCCTTTTGTATGTAATAGAATTTGCAACAGTTCAATAAAAAAAGATTGGTCAGAAATAGAATATTCTTCTGAATTGCCATTTCCATTTTCTAATACTTCCGGTTTTATTGTTTTATTACTTAAATCGTAAGAAGTTGTCAGGTCGGATGGCTTTATAAATAAAATCCAATTTTCACTTTGCTTAATAGATTTTATCCACTTTGAATCAACCTCTCTGTTTTCAATAATAAAATTAACCTGTTCCCCTCCATAATCAGGACAGTCCAAGTCAATCTCTTCATCACGATATTTTAATGGTAAACAGATAATTGTGCTTTTCTCTGTTGGAGTTGTCATGACTTCATCACCTTTCGCTAATGCTCTTATTGCATCAATAATTGGAGTGAGATTTTCTATTGGTTTGTAAAGTTTCAGAGAACTATTATTCGCTTCAATTCTTGAACAAAGTTGTCCAATGAAAGTGGTCTTTCCTGAATGTGGTTTTCCTATAAGTAAAATTGACGTCGCCATTTATTTGCCTTTGTAATTGATAAATAAATCATCTGAAAATATTTTCTCTATTGTAAAATCAGATGCAGAAGGAATCATTATTTTTTCTAATAACCAATCAACTACTGCTAAATTATTTATGTGAACAAGGTCATCCGGACCTGGTTCTAAGAAATTACTGATTTCAATTTCTGTATAGTTTGAAAAAAGTGCTTCAAGTTCGCTTTTAAGAGCTTCCCTTATGCTTAACAAGACTTCTGCCTTTTTGTCCGACTTTGACCAAACCGCAATGACAGGACGGTTCTTCAAATCATGAGTAAGTTGCCTTGCTATTAACATAACTTCCTTTTTAGCGGCATTTTTATCATTTAGCAAAGCTTCGCAGTCTATGAATAACATAAAAGCATTTGAGTTTGCATAAATCCACCTAGCATTTTCTGCAAGTTCCTCATTGCGATTTACCGACCATGAAGAAAACACTTCGCCTGATGCATCAGCAAGTAAGATATCCTTTAATTGATGTTCTTTATTTCGTAAAGCAAAATGATACAGTCGATTTGAATTAACAGGAGTTGGTAGTGGAAATGCAACATTTCCTTTCTTGAATATTAATCTATGATATAGAGCATCCCAACCTAAGATAGTTTTTGTTCCTGCAAAATTATATTCCTTTAATTTTTTACCACTTAGTAAGAGCGTGTATAGCATTGCAAGAAATGTTGTTTTCCCAGCATCTACTTTGCCAACTATCCCAATAAGAATTGGGCTTGTCCTTGAGCTAATCAATTCTATATCATCTATATTAAAAGCAAGTCCACTCCAACCAAGACTTGACTTCTTCTGTTCTATCGTTTTTTGCTTTTTAACTTTTGTTTCTTTTGCTTCTGCAACAAAGTTTTTACATTGGGAGTAATCATCATGACCTAAATGACACCCAACTCCAGGTGCTCCGCATTCTTTTAATTTACATACTCCTGTCATATCTATATGCTTAATGAAAGTTTGATAGAATGTAAATCATGAAAAAGCCAAAGAGTAAATTCGCCTAAGCTTAATTCAGTGGTATCAGACACTCCAACAAAATTTTTGAATTGTTTTGCCTGATATTTTTCATTAACAAAGCCTTGAATAAAATTTGTAAAAGAAATTCTATTGTTATCGCTTGTAAATTCAGGAACAATTTTTTTTATCTCTGAATTGCACTTCTCAATCAATATTAGAAAGTCTGAAATTTTCATTTTCTTTTCTTCGCTTTGGGAAAAAGATCTATGCACCTCAAGTAAAAAATAATCAACACTCATCGGATACATCATAGGAATGAAATCTGAATAATCAATTGCAAGTGCTACTTGCAATTGACCATCATTAATATTTTTATAACTACTTTTCAGTAAAGGTGAAAATCCAGATTCTTTCCACCATAATAATTTAGTCCGCATTTGCATCAATGATAACACCTTCAAAAATTGCATTTGATTCAATTTCAAATCAGATAAGTGACTTGCAAGAGTTTTACTAATTATGTCATGTCTATTCTTTGTTCCTACTGGTATTGAATTCTCAATCCAATTTGCTAAATCAATTGGTTTTATTAAAGTAGATGCAACTTTTGAAATATCTATTTCTAAGTCTGGGGAAAAATTCCAGCTTTCAGAAACCTCCGCTTGAATTTTGTTACCAAGTTCATTCATAAAAGAGGTAAGTATTTCTTTCTCTCTTCCAAGTTTTAAATACTTGAATGTATTACGACTTGCAAACCAAATAAGGCAAGCTAAGTTTATTTCTTTAGAGACTAACTGCAAAGCTTCAAGCATTACTGCTCTAATGATAGTAAGCTTTGTGTCTTTTGAACTTGAAAGAAATGTTGGCCAGCTTTCAATTATCAGATTCTTAATTTCTATTATATACTTATTATCGGCTGGAACTTCAGGATCAAAAGCAATAAGAGAATAAGCTAAAATTAGCGCCTTGTCCTTGCTAATCCTTTTAGCTAATTCAGTACTAGTTTTTTTTATCTTTTCAAAATTTGAATCTTCAGATGTACGAATGAATTGCTCGTTTAAGTATTCTTGAATCATATTGATTTATTTTTAGGTTAATTAAATCTATTAAATTATTAAAAGCTTAAAAAAAGGTTCCCCTGTAAAGTTATGGCTTGTGTTCGGCTTGATTTAATACAGAATGCACCATTTGAAAGCTTATATTTCAAGATTTTTTTGCTCAGTGTCAAAAAATAAAAATACATTCTTGCAAAGAATATGTATCTGGTTATTTGCATGTTAGTTTCGTTTTTCATATCAAATTTAATACTCTATTTTTATTATCAATTTGCATTGTCACTGTTCTTTTTCCTCTTGTGCCAAACTTGTTTATAAATGCTCCATATTATCTATTTCGGTACATTTAGCCTATGTAATCTACAGATCGATTTTCACCTTTTGGATTTTTTTAGGTTCATAATACAATTTTCAAGTATACAAAAAAAATTACAAATCACCTAATTGTTACAGAACAACATTTGAATTAAAATTCGTCAAATATTATGGAATTATCTAATTTAGGATATAGTGCACAACTGTTAGTTACGGAAGATAAAAATCGCAAATGATTTTAAGGACAGCGTAGAGTAATATCTTTTAAAAAGACTGATGAGGCTGCTGATTTGAAACAACGAAGTGATTAACGTTTAAACAATTAGATACTGATTCATTTGAGAATATTTACTATATTTTAAGCCAACCGATAACCTCCAACATTCATCTACCAGAGTAGACAGCATGAATCCCGAAGCGGATGACATTACAATTATCATCTCTTCGGGATTCGCCCACCCATCTTGCAAACACTGCCCGTCATACTTGCAAACTCAGATTTCCATCAACCGCACCAATTACAAAATCAGCGTGGTCATCAAGGCGCTCCACGGACCGGCGAGGTCGGGATGTTTGGTGTTGTACCAACGGAAATAGATGTACAGGTTTTTACCCGAACAAATCGAACCTAACGGGAGAATAAACGAAGCCCTGGTTGAAATATCCCGCCTCAGGTTTTCAGCGTCTGCCGAATCGGGTGCCTTATCGCCTACCACAAAAACATATTGCACACAGTTGGCGCCAATTTCGATGGAAGCACGTGTGCTCGAAAGGTTGCGGCATTTAATGCTTACCGAACCGCCCCCGATAGGCATAATAGCAGCTGTTACCCGGTTAATCAATGGTGTAGTGGCAACCGTGCGCGTGACCTTCTGCAAAACCCCCTTCTTAATGTTGAACGTATCCATATCGGTGATCGTCACATTTGGTGAGGCGGCAATACGGTCGAGCAGGTGATTCTTATGATCGAATTCCGTCAATTCGTCGATGATCGACAACAATCCATCTTTAATGGCGGTGGTGCGGCGGTTTTTCTTGTCGCTGTAAGAAAGGTACATCGGCTGATACCTGCCGGAAATAGTCATCCACCTGGTGGCTTCTTCTGGCAAAATCCCCAACCGTTCGGCATTGTTCGGGGTGCCAGAATTCAGGTAGTTACTCGTGGTCGTCAGGTAGTGACTGCAATCATCAATACCTCTTGGAATCCTTGGTGCTACTGTCATGATTTTTTAGTTTTTAAATTAATACTCCCAGGCTTTATCGCTTCCTGGCGTTCGCTGAATCAAAATTAAAACGGGTTTTTTCAAATTATCCGGCGCAGGGATGAACAACTAAGTTATGTGACAGTACGCTATATTTTCAACCAGGAGGCCTACTTAAGTAAGGATCAGGATATAATATCGTAGTTTTCTTCTTTGCGGTTTTGGCGTCTTTGCGCGATCTGAATGATAAAATCGCGCAAAGACGGTAAGAACGCTATGCAACAGAATAGATAAATACAAAATCAAAATTTAAGAAGTAAGACATTCAGCAATAGCCAATATATAATGTCCTATTTTTTTCTTTGCGGTCTTTCGCGTCTTCGCGCGACTTTGTCTTTAGGTTCACGCAAAGACGCTAAGTGCGCAAAGTTGGAAAATAGATTTAACCATCTTCTTAATTCAAGAAATACGACCTAATTTAATTCACTATACTTATATCGTTCTTATTACTTAAGTGGGATATGGCCTTTTAGTCGATGGAAATAATTGCGCGAAACAGGTATTTTGTCAGTACAACCCTTCAGTGCAACCGTTAAATTCTCCGAATTTCCGTGCGATTTGATCACCTTTGAGGTATTGATAATAAACGAACGGTGGCAGCGGACAATCGCGGGATGCTGTTTGAGCATC
>Ga0123339_10003209_pt1 | contig 10920 bp, 7 predicted proteins | sample lystaG_FD_89956 | JGI IMG/M metagenome (GOLD analysis project Ga0123339, IMG submission 89956) | Glacier valley bacterial and archeal communities from Borup Fiord, Nunavut, Canada, to study Microbial Dark Matter (Phase II) -... | ecosystem: Environmental > Aquatic > Freshwater > Ice > Glacier ... | reverse complement strand
CTTAAGTAAGTTTAAAAAAAGTAGTATCCATATCGTAAAATTAGATACTGAAAATGCAGGCAACGATTTGAACCAATTGGATCTGTTCGGTATCAAAAGTGGGACACATACCGTCCCAAAAACGGTACAGGTAAACGCCTCCCCCGGTATCAATTTTGATACTGTACCGGTATCAAATTTGACCCTTATGTGTCCCAAAATGAAGACCGATACGGTCCCATATTTGGGACTATTAATAAAACATAAACATATAAACAATAAACGAGAGGAAGATGAACACGCACGCACGCAAAAAATTTTTTCTAAAAATCAATTGTTGCAAAAATGCATAAACGCTTTCGGCGTGGTCCCATATTCGATACACAGTGCTCTTCCGAAAAGCGTTCCCGTTTCATCAAATTCACCGGTCGCTGACCAGCTAAATTCTTGCCCTACTATCTCCCAGGTTCTTTGCTTTTTCAATCGGCACCAATACCCCGATCTCGAGGCGCATAAATTTTTCAACCACTATCAGTCCAACGGTTGGCTTGTAGCCGGTAAAACACCCATGCAGCATTGGCCGGCTTCTGCTCACAAATGGATGCTCAATACAAACAATTTTAAAAACAATCTCTCGTCTAAAAATGGAAAAGCACAACAACAAAACGATTTTGATACCGCCTCAGATAAAGACTATGCGCAGCCACTTTAATTATCAAACCATCTGGCATTTTTTACACAACAAAGGCATGGAGTTATATGGCGCTTCATTTGCCCTGCATCCTGCTGATGCCGAAACAATTCTTAAACTCGTGGTATGGTTTATACAGGATAAAGATCAGGTTGAGCATTTTCAATTAGATCTTTCTAAAGGCATATTACTCATTGGCCCCGTTGGCTGCGGTAAGTCAAGCCTCATGAATATTTGCCGTTTCCTGCTCACTGCAGATAAGCGCCACAGCATAAAATCCTGCCGGGATGTTAGCTTCGAGTTTGCCCGAGAAGGTTACGACAGCATCCAGCGCTATACCAAGGGTTCTTTCTCACCTTATCAGGGGGAGCCAAAAACATATTGCTTTGATGACCTTGGTTCCGAAAGCAAAGTTCAATTTTATGGCAATGATTGTTCTGTGATGGCAGAGATCATTCTTTCACGTTACGAATTCTTCCATGCTTACCAGATGCTTACCCACATTACCACAAACCTCAACAGCACAGAAATAGAAAACCGTTATGGTCTCCGGGTTAGAAGCCGCATGCGGGAGCTTTTTAACCTGATTGCATTTCCGTCAAGCACGCCTGATAAGAGGAAATAAATAAAAGAACACTGTGGCTATTATTCTAGTGGGCGTATTAAAGCAGACTTGTCAAGACGTAAATGCAATTAATTTATTTGTATTAATAACAGAATTCAAAAGCTTTAATATATTTTACATGACTCAATAGTCTAGATTGTACTAGCTTATAATAAACATCATGATAAGTTGTAAAGATTGGTTAACAATCTTTTGCTTTTAAACAAAAAATGTTTGTGTTTTCTATAATAATTATTAAATTATTGTAATGAAATCTTAAACAAATAGTTATTATAATATTAATAAACTTTCGGTAATAATAACTTAATGTTGAAACGTTAATCTTGCACCAAAATCAAAATTAATATGCAAGCATTAACAAAAAAAACATTAATAGTATCACTCCTATTATTTGTTTTATTATCAAAAGGCTTCTCTCAGGAAAAGGTTGTAACGGGTAGAATCCATAATAAAGCCGGAATAGGTATTGCCGGCGCCTCAATTCAGATACTTCCATCTAAAAAAACAATTGTAACTGATAGCCTTGGTGGTTTTAGCACCAATTTAAAACAAGGTGATAATACTGTAAACATAACCTCACTAGGGTTTATTTCTCAAAGGTTTTCAATATCCAGTAATTCTTTATTTGATTTTACTTTGGAGGACGATCCTAAAATGTTAAGTGATGTGGTAGTAACTGCATATGGCATTAAAAAGGAGGCTAAAAAGCTGGGATATACCATACAGGAAATTAAAGGCGCCGACCTTGTAAAAGCCCGTGATGCTAACCCCATAAATTCGTTAGCAGGGAAAATTTCAGGATTGTCAGTTGGTGCTAATGCTGAAATGCTGGGCAGACCACAAATTGTGTTACGTGGTAACACAGATGTCTTATTTGTGGTAGATGGTGTACCCATAAATTCAGATACTTGGAATATAAGCCCTGATGATATTGAATCGTATTCTATACTAAAAGGGCCTAATGCAGCGGCACTATATGGCTCCAGAGGTTTAAACGGTGCCATTATCATCACCACAAAAAGAGGAACGAAGGATAAAAAGGGATGGAGTGTAGACTTTAATAGCAGCAATACATTTGAGAAAGGTTTACTTGTAGATCCTAAGAGCCAATATGAGTATGGTCGAGGAACAACCTACAAATATTCTTATGGTGATCGTTTGTATGATAATACACAGCGTTTACCGGAATGGGGCCCACACTTTGAAGGTCAGTTGATTAAACAATATGACGGTGCTTACGACCCTGCTACCGGTATTAGAACAGCAACGCCATGGACCGCACGTGGCAAGGATAATTTTAAAAACTTTTTACAAACAGGTTTTATCACTACAAATAATATTTCTGCCTCTGCTGCAACTGATAAATATGATGTAAGGTTATCGTATTCGCACCTGTATCAAAAAGGCATTTTTCCAAACACCAAATTAAATGGTGATAATTTAAATATTAATACTGGTATTAATCTAAACTCGAAACTGCGAGTGGAAGGCGGTATTAACCTTAACATACAACAGTCGCCGAATATACCTGATGTGAATTATGGTCCAAACAGTTATATGTACATGTTCAAAGTGTATGGGTCATCTGATTACGATATTAATGACCTGAAAAATATATATAAGGGTCCGCAGGGTGTGCAAGACCTGGTGCAATATGCACCGGAATATGGAAGGGAAAACAGCGCTTGGTTTATGGCAAAAAAATGGTTGCGTTCACACGACAAAACAGATATTTATGGGTATGTAAAAGCAATCTACAAAATCAATAATTCTATAAACATAAGTTTAAGAAGCCAAATAACAACATGGAACCAAATGAGGACTGAAAAAGCCCCACCATCAATTAACTTAAATGCTTATGTACCCTGGTATTATTTTGGTTGGAATGGCGATTACCGGGAAGATAAAAGATCAGTTAAAGAATACAACACTGACCTGATAGGTAATTACGATCATAAATTTAAAAGTATCAGTGTTTCAGCATTGGTTGGTTTAAGCAACCGAAACTTTAAATACAATTCTAACTTTACTACGACCAAGGCATTGGCTATCCCGAACCTTTATAACTTCTCAAATTCCATTAATCCGGTATTGGGATACAATTTTGGTTCTGAAATGCAAACCTATAGTGGATTTTACTCTGTAGATTTTGGATATAAAAAATTCTTCAATATAAATCATACCGGGAGAGTAGATAATTTATCGACATTGGCAAAAGGTAAAAATACATTCTTTTATCCTTCAGTCTCTGTGAGTTCTGTATTGAGCGATTACACAAAAATACCAAAAGCAATTTCCTTTTTTAAGGTTAGGGCTTCTTATGCCGACGTTAAAGGTGCTTTAACTTCGTCTATTGCACCATCTGCGTTTATGCAGCTTACAGGTAAGGATGTCAATAATGGCTTGTTGGGTTATGGCAACGAATTATATACTTCTTATGATGGGCCAACTTATATAAATTCTGTTGGATACTCCAGCGCCAGCTACTATAACGGCTCAGCATCTGTAGATTATTCAAAGACAATTGTAGATCCGAATATCAAACCATTTGATATTAAGAGTTATGAAGCAGGGGTTGACATGAAATTTTTAAAGAACCGATTAGGTTTTGATTTTACTTATTTTACAAACATTAACGGTCCTAATATCTTTTTGTTGCCTGTAGCTGCATCAACTACCTATGAAAATCAAATTGTAAATGGTGTAACTACACAAAAGAAAGGTTTTGAATTCTCTTTAAGTGGCACACCGGTAAGTAATCCAACAGGCTTTACCTGGGCTGTGTTAGCCAACATTTCTACCTACAGAGAAACTTTGAAAACAATTTATGGCGATGAAACAATTTTAAGCCAGAACGGGCATCGCTACAAAACAGGGGATAGAGTGGATGCTATCTACGGAACTACATTTGTAAGGGACCAATCAGGAAATATTGTATATACGGCTGCAGGATACCCCCAACAAGCACCAACTGATATAAGCAACAAAGGCCTTTTAGGCTATGCCAATCCAGATTACAGTTTTGGGGTAAGTAATAAATTCTCTTACCACAACTTCAATTTCAGTTTTCAATTTGATGGCAGATTAGGCGGTAAAATTTATGACAGAGTTTATTATCAATCAATGAATGGTGGTACAGCCTATGAAAGTGCAAACGGTGACTTTGGAACAGCCAGGTTAAAAGAATGGCAAAGCACAAACAACAGTACAGTAACAGCTACACCATATTATGTAGGCAACGGCGTAGTAATTACAAGTGGAACTCCCATTTATTCAGGCGGCCAAATTACCAACCTGAGTGCGTTAACCTTTGCACCAAATACAAAAGCCGTAACCGTTCAGAGTTATTTATCGAGTGGATTAGGTAGCAATTTTGATGAGTACTACATGATTGATCGCTCATTTGTGAAATTGCGTGAAGTGCTCTTAGGATACTCATTACCTGCAAAATACTTAAAAGGAAAATTAATAAAGGCTGCTTCATTTTCATTGGTAGGTAGAAACCTCTTGTACTTTGCCAAAAGAAAAGATATGGATGTAGATCAGTTTGCAGCAGGCTACAATGCCGCTGATAAATCATTAAGTGGCTCAAGTGCTAACCAGGGTCTGTCCAGTGTAACAGGGCGCAGATTTGGGTTTAATATTAACCTTAGTTTCTAAAAAATTAAAAGAAAAATTATGAAAATAAAATCAATGATTGCATCGGGTCTTCTTTTGTTAAGCATTGCTGCAATTAACAGCGGCTGCAAAAAAGATGGGTTAGAGAATAACCCAAATATTGCCAGTGCAAGCAGTACAGTGCCTGTTTCACTCATCTTAAACCATATTACTTCTACTATTATAAAAAGTTCAAGCGTAGTAAGTAATAGTGAGGAACCTTGGGGTAACGTGTATCGTCTAGGTCAATATTATGTGTCAAATTACTCCTATTACTGGGGTAGCAATTTTTACAATTGGAGTAACAGCGATAATAGTTACGACCTTTTAAAATATGCTGTAAAGTTGGAAGAGCAGGCCCAAAAACAATTCGGCAATACCAACAATGTTTATTTTGCTGTATCCAAATTTGTCAGGGCTTATTCTGCAGTGTGGCTTGCACAAAGAGTTGGCGATATTCCTATGTCAAAAGCAGGTGACCCAACCAATTTAACACCAACATACGATTCACAAAAAGAGGTGTTTAAAAACGCGCTGAAATTATTAGATGAAGCTAACAGCATTTTTTCAGGAAAGATCTCTCCTGTAAATGCAAATGCAAAATTAGATGCTGCCGGCGATATCTTTTCCCTTACTAATTTGCAATGGCAAAAACTGATCAATACTTATAGATTGCGGTTACTGATTAGTTTAAGTAAACGCTCAACTGATAATGCAGATTTAAATGTACAAGCGCAATTTGCAAACATCGTCAACAATCCTGTTGCTTTTCCTATTATGACAAGCAATGCAGATAATGTAAAATATGTTTATAATGCAGCTACTAACCAATATCCTATTATCCGAACTGGTAATGTGAGCTATAATAATTACACCAATATTGCCAAAACTTATTTGGATATCACTACGGCTAATTTAGACCCACGTACTTTTATTGCGGCCACACCTGCACCTATTCAAATAAAATCTGTTGCTAACGGTGGTATAGGCAAATCGATAAACGATTTTACTGCCTATGTAGGTGCAGATAACAATGCTTCGCAATCTATTATATTATCCGATGCTTCAAGTGGAAAATATTCGTTCGCAAACTATAACAGATATTACACATCTGCTTCAGGTCAAAATTGTGAACCTTTTCTTTTTATGAGCTATTCTGAGCTTTGTTTTAATATTGCTGAAGGAATTAACAGGGGCTGGGCAGCAGGTAATACAGCTAGCTGGTACAACAATGGAAATAATGCTTCTTTAAGTTTGTATGGTTTAAGCAATGGGCAATCTTTTACAATAGGAGATTTAGCCGGGGTAACGTTAGGTACTGTTACTATCAATACAACCCAGTTTTTAACAAACCCTAATGTAGTATACGCAGGTGATAATGCAACAGGGCTTACCCAGATATTGCAACAGAAATATGTGAGCATGTTTAATAATTCCGGTTGGGAAGCGTTTTACAACTGGCGCCGTACAGGTGTACCTGCATTTTCTCAAGGTGGCGTAGGTATAGGTACTACGGGCAATTTAATTCCACGCCGTTGGCAGTATCCTCAATCTGAAATTGATTACAACCCTAGTAATTACCGTGCAGCTATCCAATCACAATTTGGAGGTGCTGATGATGTAACCAAAGATACCTGGTTAACCAAATAATAAAATTATCCTGATAAAGAACGGTGAGTATTTTATGCTTGCCGTTTTTAAATAGTTTCTAAAGATGATAAGAGTATTTCTTTTAGTAGTTGTCTTTTTTCCATCAGTTTGTTTTTCTCAAATTGACGATAGTACAAAACCTATGGTGAAATTAAATGGCGCTCTTAATTTTAGTGATATCTGTGGCTATGAAACTACAGGCGGTAAACATGTGAAGTGGGGAAAAATTTATCGCAGTGCAGAAATAAATAATCTTACAAACTCAGATTTAGATTCTTTGCAAAAAAGGCATATTAATTATGTATTTGATTTTAGAGCAGAAGTAGCTATAGCGCAAGCCAAGCCTCCGCTTGGCGCAACCCGTTTCTCATTAACTGCCGGCAGCGAAGGTGTAGGTGACAGAGCAAAAATGATAGCGCTTAGTAGTAAAGCATCAAACGGCGATAGCATCATGATGCTATTTTATACCAATACTCAGTCATTTCCAGTCCGTTACATACCCTTATTTACAACACTTTTAAACAACAACATTGACAGTGCAGTTTTATTCCATTGCATTGCAGGAAAAGATAGAACAGGAATTGGAGCAGCGTTGATTTTATACGCATTGGGAGTTGATGAAAAAATTATAATGCAGGATTATTTAGCTTCTAATTATTACCGAAAACCAGCAACGGCACAATCAAAAAAAATGTTCGTTGCAAATTATCATATAAAAGAAGGAGTGGCTGAAGATATAATGAGTGTTCAAGAAAAGTATCTAATGGCAACTTTTGAAACTATCCGCGCAAAATATGGAAGCATTTATAATTATCTGAAAAAAGAGATGGGTTTATCTAAACAAAAACTGAGAAAATTAAGAGCATTATACCTTCAACAGAAAGGATATGCTCGCCAGCAAATAAAATCAAAAATTAAGTTGTATGCAAAGGAGAAATTTTCTGCGCAATTCAGGCATTACGATACTGGGTGCTAATTTTTTAAATACCAACTCGTTTTCAACCTATGCCCGCAACGATAAAATAAATGCATTAAAAAAGCATGCAAAAAACATCATTTTTATGGTGAGTGATGGCATGAGTAGTGGTACACTTTCAATGTCAAATATTTTATTGGAGCGTAAATATGGCAGGCAAAGTACATGGATGAAATTGTACGGTGAAAATAGCGTAACCCGTGCTTTAATGGACACAGCATCGGCCAATTCTGTTGTTACTGATTCTGCAGCAGCCAGCAGTGCATGGAGCTCCGGCGTAAGGGTAAAAAATGGAGTATTGAATGTTGATGTAAATGGAACTTTTCATACACCAATATTACAAAAGTTTAAAGCTGCAGGTAAATCAGTTGGTTGCGTCACCACTGTACCAATAACCCATGCAACACCCGCAGGTTTTTGCATTAATAATAATACCCGGGGAAACCAGGAGGAAATTGCTTTGCAATATTTACCCCTTCAATTTGATGTGATGATGGGCGGAGGAGCTGAATTTTTTTCAGCAGACAAAAGAAAAGATAAGCAGAATGTATTCGGAGCGTTTGAAAGGAAGGGTTATTGCGTTATAAAAAGCAGAAGCGAAATGCTTTCTTTGGCTGACGATAATACAGAACCATTGCTTGGTGTTTTTTATGAAAATGGCTTACCTTATTCATTAGATCAGATGCAGGATAAACAACTGCAGGAATCGGTACCTACTCTGGAGGAAATGACCCGATTTGCAATAAAAAAATTAAACAAGAATAAAAAGGGATTTGTAATGCAAGTGGAAGGTGGTAAGGTAGACTGGGCTGCACACTCCAACGATAGTGCAGCAATACTTTACGACCAGATTGCTTTTGATAACGCCATTAAAGCGGCAATTGGCTTTGCAGAGCAGGATAAAAATACCTTGGTCATTATTACAACTGACCATGGCAATTCAAATCCTGGCTTTTATGGGGAGAGTGTAGATTTTGATAAAATACATTCCTTTAAACAAACCAATGAATGGGTTCTAAAGACTATAAACAAAGATTCTAGCCTGAAGCAAGTAATAGAATTAGTGGAAACTGCCCAAGGTATTGTTTTTAAAAATGAAGAAGCTACCAGCATACTAAAGCATTATGCGATTAATGATAGAGATGGTACTTACAATCCTTATAAACTTCCTTTCGAACTTTTGGCGCAGTTACAGAAGCCTCATAGCAAGATTGGATGGGGAGCTATGGATCATTCGGCCGATCATGTGGAACTCTGCATGTATGGTCCGGGTAAAGAATTACTGAATGAGTTTCTAAAAAATTTTGAGTTACATAACCTGATGTTACAGGCAACAGGTATGGAAGTTCAAAAAAGTTAATTCAATACTTATTCTATTAAAAATATCAAATTAACTACTATTACAGCTATTTATAATTCAATTTATATCTAAATGCCATCACTAAGTAAAATCGCCCACAATAAATTTACAGCATTAATACAGTATCGTCTGTTACAAATAGATCACCAGACCGGAGAAGTACAAACTTTGCAAAGTAAAATTTTAAAACTTGAAATACTTTTCGAACAATACAAGAATAACATTGAAAATATACATAAAATTATAAAAGAGTATGAAGAAATACAGTGGAATATTAGGCATTGTATTAGAAAAGTATGCAGGCAGGCAAAAAGAGTTTCAGAAAAATTACCGAAGTGAATAACTTAATGTTTAAAACAAATGCTTATAAAATTTCCCAAGGTGCGCAGATGAGGCGCAAAAATTTGAAGAATTTTGGAATATCATTAAAGAAATATAGATTTTAATACAAAGGGAAATTTATTATTTTTTCTAAAAATCAGTTGTTGCAAAAATGCATAAACGCTCTTTCGGCGTGGTCCCATTTTCAATACACAGCACTCCTCCTCTACAAGTTGCTCATTCACCCAATCCACAAGTAGACAGCTCTGCTAGCTCTTGCCCAACTGCTTCACAGGTTCTTTGCTTTTTCAATCGGCACCAATACCCCGCTGCTGAAGCCCATAAATTTTACCATCACTATCAGTCCAACGGTTGGTTGGTAGCCGGTAAAACCCCTATGCAGCATTGGCCGGCTTCTGCTCACAAATGGATGCTCAATACAAACAATTTTAAAAACAATCACTCGTCAAAAAATGCCAATGCAAAACAAAACAATTTCGATACCGCCCCAGATAAAGACTATGCGCAGCCACTTTAATTATCAAACCATCTGGCATTTTTTACACAACAAAGGCATGGAGTTATATGGCGCTTCATTTGCCCTGCTCCCTGCAGATGCAGAAACCATTCTTAAACTCGTGGTATGGTTTATACAAGATAAAGATCAGGTTGAGCATTTTCAATTGGATCTTTCTAAAGGCATATTACTCCTAGGGCCCGTTGGCTGTGGTAAGTCCAGCCTTATGAACATTTGCCGTTTCCTGCTTACTGCAGATAAGCGCCACAGCATTAAATCCTGCCGGGATGTTAGCTTCGATTTTGCCCGGGAAGGTTACGACAGTATCCAGCGCTATACCAAAGGTTCTTTCTCCCCTTATCAGGGGGAACCAAAAACATATTGCTTCGATGATCTCGGTGCAGAAAAACAGGTGCAGTTCTACGGCAACGATTGCTCCGTGATGGGCGAAATTATCCTTTCCCGTTATGACTACTTTCATGCCTACCAGATGCTTACCCACATCACCACAAACCTCAACAGCACAGAAATAGAAAACCGATATGGCCTCAGGGTCAGAAGCCGCATGCGGGAGCTCTTCAACCTTGTTGCTTTTCCATCAAGTACTCCTGATAAGAGAAAATAATTCTAGTCTCTCTCAATGTCAACGAGTTTCATTTCCACTCCCCTTCATATCATCTTAAAATCAATAATTCTAAACTTTATCTACCATTTTTCTAATATTTTTTAGCTTCTTATGTTATCCTTTAGTATATTGAATATTCATTAAGTTATTTTGCCCTGTCAAAACAACATTCGATCAATATATAATGAAGATTACCCATAAAATAGACGATTTCTTAGTAGAATTATTCCCTCAGTATAAAAAATCAAACCTTGATTTAAGCATACTTAAGGATGAGATAACCAAATACTTCACCGTTGAACCCTACAAGCCACGGGTTTCAATTGAAGGCGGATGGATTTCCATTGAAGTAGATACAGAAACGATAGCCGATCAAAGATCTGATTACAATAAAGCAATATCACTTTGCGAAAAAAGTAAATACCAGGCAGCCAAACCAATTCTTAAACAATTAATAGAAAAAAATCCTTCCATCTCAGAATATCACCGCATCATGGGTCAAATCCTTTCTGATGAAGG